>Ga0222713_10000303_pt1 | contig 55031 bp, 44 predicted proteins | sample C33_649DmetaG_FD_165061 | JGI IMG/M metagenome (GOLD analysis project Ga0222713, IMG submission 165061) | Estuarine water microbial communities from San Francisco Bay, California, United States - C33_649D | ecosystem: Environmental > Aquatic > Marine > Unclassified | place: USA: California...
TTTTGATGCGCGTTACTGCGTCATATACAAACATTTTAATGGCACCTTCTTCTGAATAAATAACGAGTAATTTGGTGCCCTTGTTATCCCAAGCCATGATGGGATAGTTGGGGTTGATATCCCCTTGATTGGTTCTTACGCCCGATTTTAAAAGCACCCGACCGTCGTAAAAATTTTCCATCAGCTTTACACTGTAAATACCTCTGTTAAATTCTACGACCGCATAATTGTTGCTTTTTGGATTTGGGTTGGCTTGAAACCTGAAATAATCTTTTTTAGAAACATCTTCTGAAATGTTTAGTTGACCTTTTGGTGAATTTTTTCGCTGACGGATATCTTTTGCGTATTTATCTTGTTCATATTCCATGAATTCAGATAATACTTCCTTAAATTTCTTTTTGCAAACTTTTAAAAAAGCGCTGTTTAAATTTTTATAAATTCTAGCTAAATAAAGTAGGTAGGTAATATTTTCTTTTCTGTACTTAACACTAATGAAGTTCCAAAATGCATGTCCTGCAAGGGTAGGCTTATCAAATGCAAACTGATAAAAAGTATTGTACCTGCCACTTAACATAGCGCTTTTAAGTGCATCGTCCTTTTCTACGCTCCAATTTTCTGCGGCATACAAAACATAACCATCAACCATCCATTTTGGTAAATCAAGTAATGCCTGGTTGCTTGCAAATTCTCCAATATCTTCTCCAAAGAGTAAATTATCAGACAGTACTTTTGCAATGCCTTCTTTAATTTGTCTTTTTAAATTGGCGTGGTTGCCATCAAAGTACACAATAATTTTATTGTTAACTAGCTTTGTGAGACCGCCCGCACTTTGCCAATCAGACCCAAGACCAATATTGCTACTTTTATAATCATCATAATTACTGTAGACAATAATATTAGCCCTTCGCTGTAAAGCGTATTCTACAAAATTTTCGATAGCGCCTAATTCCTGCTCTGCCACCTGTGCCACAAACTTGCCAAGTTCTACCCCCCCCTGAGATGTATAGGTATTAAAATTGGGGGATTGATGAAACTTCCACACCAGTTTTTTATATTGCACTCTATTCTTACCAAACTCAACAGCATTGACCTGGGCCTGGCTAAAAATAGCCAAACAACTCATGATAAAAATTAGTCCTATTCTTTTCAATTTCATAGCTAAACTTAGTTTTTTAAAATTAGTCAATTACCTTGTAAAATTTTCATAAAACGCATATGATCCAGATCAAAGCCTTCACTTTTAGCCCAATTTCAGAAAATACCTATGTTTTATACAATAACGAGGGCAAAGCTACCATTATAGATCCTGGTTGTTACTATCCCGCCGAGGAGGAAATGTTAAAAAATTTCTTAACGGATAATGGCTTAACCCCCGTTTACTTGCTTAACACCCATTGTCACCTCGATCATGTGTTTGGTAACAAATGGGTACATGAAACCTATGGACTAGAACTGCATATCCACCCTAATGAAGAGGCTATGTTAGCGCTGGCGCCAGTGTCAGGAGAACGCTGGGGATTACCGTTTCAAAATTATACGGGACCCCTGCATTTTTTAAACGGTGGCGACACCGTATTTTTAGGGGATACAGAAATTCAAGTGATACTAGCGCCAGGCCATTCGCCCGGAAGTATTTGCTTTTATATGCCTGCCCAAGGTGATTTGATCGGTGGTGATGTTTTATTTAGAGGAAGTATTGGTAGAACAGACCTGCCTGGGGGTGATGCAGAAACCCTGTTAAGTAGCATACGCGAAAAACTTTGGGTGCTTCCTGATGAAACAGTGGTGTATTCGGGTCATGGCATTAAAACGACCATTGGATACGAAAAACGAAACAACCCTTTTTTATAAACAAAAAACTACTGCGTACGGTATGTTTTTAGTAGCATGAGTCCTATATTTTTATAGGGAGGTATATAGTCTTGAAAACTTGTTTTAGCAGCACCCTTAAGCTGTTCATTCATTTGTTTCCAAATGCTGCGCCAAACTAAATCCTGTCCTTTTTCAAGTGCCTCTGCCATTGCATATAAAAGTGCTGCATTTATAACGCCTTTTCCAATTTGTTTGCTTGCAATCACCTGCGTTTCAGGTGCCCTGTTTAGTACCGCTGCTAATTTTTGATAACCGCCACAACTACCTAGTAGCACAAGTTTAGCACTACTGTCAATACCTGCAATGGTGTGGTTTGCATAATAGCTGTGTCCTCTGTGAACAATAATACTTGGGGTTATTTGCCCCGCTGTTAAAAATGCCGTTAAACTGTCTTGTGCTTTTAGATCGAGCTCTTCTTTTTCATCGAGCGGGGCATTTGCATAAATGCTTACGCGGCCATTTGCGCTACGCACAATCGTCCAATATTTTTCTTGATTGATTTGCCAACCGGGCTTATTAAAACTATTTAAAAAGGCGTTAAATATTTGTGCGCCATCTTTATCGCCATAAAAATATTGCCTGATAACAACTTTTTGTTGGTTATTTTTTAAACTGTTAAACCCAAGTAAGCTAGCGCTAGTTAGTAATTCATGTGTTGTGTTATTTGTTTGGTTGTCTTTTAAAACAGCCGTGCATAAATCATCTAATAAGGCATAGAGCTTACTGTTTTTATTTTTTCTGATTTCTGTTAGTAATAAATTTTGAATACTAGTGTCAGTTATACTTGAAAACGCATCAGCAACGTCTACGGCGTCTTCGATTGTGGGCGCAATATCTAAATCACGCACAAAACCTCGCATGAGATCATTACTTGCCTGGGTAGGCATTTGCGATAAAAAATTTTGAAGCGTGTTATAATTTGCCGCTAGTGCAATAAACTTTTTAAAATAATCTTGATGTACTAGTGCCAATAATTCACTTGTATTTTGAGCACCTAATTTTTGAATCATTAATGGATAAATGCCTGATACAAAACTAGAAGTATAGAGTTCGTCGGCACCTAGCACAGCTATATAATAGAGCTCTTGTGGCGTTAAATGAGATAGTTTTTTGAACCTAAGACTAGCAGCATCGGTTTGGTGAAGACCATTGATATCATTGACATATAGATCCATAACGAGGCTTTTTAGCTTTGTCAAAAGCGCTGCTTCTGCCACCAATTTTTGGCCCCCCTTTTTTCTTTGTACTTGTTCGATTCTAGTATGTACTAAAAGTTTAAAATAATTTTCGGATTGATCTTCGGGGATGAGTGGCGTTATGGTATCGATACTTAATTTACCGGTATAGAGTTCATCTAAAAATGCAAAATAATAGCGGCCAGTTTTCATAAATGCCAGCCTCCCAATCCATTTAACAAGGGGGTGATTAATAGATTGAATTTTTTTTCCAAGGGCAGTCGGCGCTGCTGCATAATTGTATACCATTTCCGGGTTTTTGAAGGCCGCAGCAATCAGTAAACTATCGGCATATCTATTTGTAGAAATTTCGGCGCCTTGCTTTTCTAGAATTTGTAAAATTTGAGCCGGATTATTTTGACATTTTTTTAATACCAGCATATCTCTTGCAGCAGGATAACCAATATTATCTGTGAAGCTTCCAGTAGCAAGTAAAATAGTACCCACTTCCATATTTTCGTTTTCTATAACAGCACTCATGTTAAGCCCTTTTGCGCTTATATGCATCGCATTCTTAAATGCATGAATGCATGTTATAACCTCTTCTGCATGTAATTTATTGAGTTTGAGCCCTGTTTGAAGTTCACGTAATAAATTATTGACACCTCGTAACCATTTAAATTTTTCATTGTCACGTAGTGCCCAATTTAATTCAATCCACTTTCTGATTTCAAACATTGCGGACGCTATGCTAGTGGGTAAGGCAGGGTTTTGAGCGATTAACGGATATTGAATAAGCGCTTTTTCGTTTTCAATGATATAGTCGTGACTTAATTGTCTGATGGTAGGAATGGGGGGCATTGTAGCCAATGGCTCATTGGTTTGAGCTGCTACCGTTATACTGCATAGCACAAGCCAAACCAATAGGTTTATTTGCAAGTAAACAGACTTCAATATGTTGCCCTTATTATTCATGAATAATTTTGTAAAAATACAACCTTATAAACCAGTTGGTGCCATATTTTGTTGAAACAGCCTTTAAAGGCTTAACAATTACATAATACTCCTAATAGGCGGCTATACCAATCAAAAAAATTAAATTTGTATAAACTATCTTAGTATTATGGCTGCTGCCCCCGTTAAAAAAATATTGATTGCCGACGACGAACCCGATATTTTAGAAATAGTGGGCTATAATTTACAGAAAGAAGGCTACGAGGTGCATACCGCAAAAAATGGCGACGAAGCCGTAGATCTAGCCAAAAAAATAAAACCAGATTTACTCATACTTGATATCATGATGCCCAAAAAAACGGGTATCGAGGTTTGTGAAATATTACGTGCACAAACCGCCTTTAAAGATACACTCATTATTTTTTTAACCGCCATGAGTGATGAGTCGTCACAAATAACAGGGCTCGAAATTGGTGCAGACGATTACGTTAACAAGCCCATTTCTCCCAAAGTGCTTGTGAGTCGTGTAAATGCTTTATTTAGAAGGGTATCTACAAAAGAAACTTCTTCTGTGATGCAGTTTGGTTCGATGCGCATTGACAGTATAAAATTTATGGTGACTATTGGTGGTGATGAAAAAGTATTGGCAAAAAAAGAGTTTGAACTTTTGCACTTACTAGCGTCTAGGCCGGGCCGCGTTTTTTTGCGTAATGAAATACTTTCTCAAATTTGGGGTAATGAAGTGATTGTTGGCGACCGCACTATTGATGTGCACATCCGCAAAATCAGACAAAAATTAGGGGTCGACTGTATCACCACCGTTAAAGGCGTAGGATATAAGTTTGATTTACCTTAATTTGCAGCATGAAAAACCTTTCCATTCAGCAGTTGGCAGCTTTTGCGGCAGCTATTATAGCGCTTGGATTTTCATTGACCATTGGTTTTATTTATCATAATTGGTTTCGATTTGCCCTTACTTTTTTAACCACAGGTATTGCTTCCTATCTTCTTATCCGTTATATTTTTGAAATTTTCGTAAACCGAAAAATTAAACTCATTTATAAACTCATTTACCAAACAAAAGCGACTAAAAGGGAAGAAACCTATTTCAAATATATTTTGCCAAAAAAAGAACTCGATGAAGTTGGTGAAGAAGTAGTGCAGTGGGCCGAGCAGCGCAGTGCCGAAATTGAGCAACTTAAAACCAACGAAAACTACCGAAAAGAATTTTTACAAAATTTATCGCACGAAATTAAAACACCCATTTTTGCTATTCAGGGCTATGTAGATACCTTACTAGATGGCGCACTTGAAAGTCCTGAAACGGCTGTTCGTTTTTTAAAAAATGCGTCTAAAAATGTAGACCGGATGGTGAATCTGGTGAAAGACTTAGACGAAATTGCAAAACTTGAAATGGGCGAGCAGCCACTTGATAAAACTTCTTTTTTTATACAAGATATTATCAAAGAAGTGTTTGACGCTTTATCTATAAAAGCGGCCAAACAAAACATTAGTTGCAGTTTCAAAAAAGGATCCGAAGGACAAACCATGGTTTTTGCCGATAAAGAAAAAGTACGTCAAGTGCTTAATAATTTAGTGGTCAACGCCTCTAAATATGGAAAGCAAGATGGATCCATTGTAGCCAGTGTTTACAAAACCGATGAAGATCATGTGCTCATTGAAATCAGCGACGATGGGATTGGAATTGCCGAGGAGCATTTGCCGCGAATTTTTGAACGTTTTTATAGAACAGACAAAGGGCGTAGTAGAGACGCTGGTGGTGCAGGTATTGGACTTGCCATATGTAAACACATTATTGAAGCGCATGGTCAAACCATACATGTGCGCAGTAAATTAGAGATAGGTACTACTATCGGATTTACGCTTGCAACAAATGCATAATTCTTTTCTTGTTTTGCCATTCTCTGCCTAATTTGCAGTAATAACGCATAGATGTAATGGCAAAAATTTTAGTAACAGGTGGTTGTGGCTATATTGGTTCTCATACCATTGTAGATTTATTAGCAAATGGGTTTGAAGTTATTTCTATAGACAACCATGCTAGGTCTAGTAATTACGCCATTGCTGCAATTGAAAAAATTACAGGTACCCGTATTAAAAATTACGAAGTAGATTTAAAAAACTTCGATGATACATTGGCTGTTTTCCAGGAGAACCCGGACATCGCCGGTATCATTCACTTTGCGGCCTATAAAGCAGTTGGCGAATCGGTAGAGGAGCCTTTATTTTATTACGAAAATAATATTGGATCGCTGGTAAATATTTTAAAGTGCGTTCAAGAATTTGATATTCCCCATTTTGTATTTTCTTCTTCTTGTACTGTGTATGGTAACCCTGACGCTTCTCCTGTTACCGAAAATTCGGAGGTTAAAAAAGCAGAGTCGCCCTATGGCGCTACCAAACAAATGGGTGAAGAAATACTTCAAAATATAGCAGCAGCAGGCGGGGCGAACGTTATTTTACTCCGTTATTTTAATCCAGTTGGTGCACACCCTTCTGCACTGATAGGTGAACTTCCAATTGGTCGACCACAAAATTTAGTGCCTGCCATTACGCAAACTGCCATTGGCAAACTTCCTAAAATGATCGTGTATGGTAATGACTATCCTACCCGTGATGGAAGCTGTATTCGAGACTATATTCATGTATGTGATATTGCCAGTGCACATACCCTCGCTTTACAATATTTATTAGCAGAAAAAAATACGGAGGCCTGCGAAGTATTTAACTTGGGTACGGGCAATGGCATTTCTGTACTTGAAGCCATCACTACTTTTGAAGCAGTAAGCTGCACTACATTAAATTATGAAATTGGCCCGCGCAGGGCTGGTGATATAGTGGCTATTTATGCCAATAATGAAAAAGCCATTAGTAAACTTGGTTGGAAAATTAATTATACGATCGAAGACATGATGCACACAGCTTGGGCTTGGGAAAAAGAGGTGCAACTAAAAGAGTCGATTGCAAAAAACTAGTTTATTGCACGAGCATTTTTTCGGCGTTTTCGGCCATTTGTAAAGCTTCAATAAATTCTTCAATTTCACCTCCAACAACAGCGTCTAAATTGTAGGATGTTAAACCAATGCGGTGGTCTGTAACCCTACCCTGTGGCCAGTTGTAGGTTCTTATTTTAGCACTTCTATCGCCGGTACTAACAAGTGTTTTACGCCTTGTAGAAATTTCTTCTTCTTGTTTGCGCACCTGCTCTTCGTATAATTTTGTACGCAGCATATTCATGGCTTTTTCGCGGTTACCAAGTTGCGAACGCTCCGTTTGACAAACCACCACAACACCGGTAGGAATATGCGTTAAAAAAACTTTTGTTTCTACTTTGTTTACGTTTTGTCCACCCGCACCACCACTTCTCGCGGTTTCCATTTTTACATCACTCTCTTTTAATTCAAAATCCAGTTCTTCTGCTTCGGGCATTACTGCAACTGTTGCAGCAGATGTATGCACGCGACCTTGCGTTTCCGTGTTAGGAACCCTTTGTACGCGGTGTACGCCACTTTCAAATTTGAGGGTACCATATACATCTTCTCCGGTAACTTCTAATATCACTTCTTTGTAGCCACCAACAGTACCTTCACTTTCACTCACCACGGCTGTTTTCCAACCTTTTTTAGCACAGTAACGGAGGTACATGCCTAGTAAATCACCCGCAAATAAACTCGCCTCGTCTCCACCGGTTCCTGCTCTAATTTCTAAGATGGCATTTTTATCGTCCTGCGGATCTTTTGGAATTAAGAGTTTGGTTAATAGTGCTTCTAGTTCCTCTTTTTTAACTTCTAAATCTGGAAGTTCCATTTTAGCCAACTCGCGCATTTCTTCGTCACTGCTATTTTGACTTTCTTTTGCAAAAGCATAGTCTGCTAGCACGCGTACATATTCTAAATAAGGTTGTACAATCTTTTCTAATGAACGATACTCCTTACTGTATGCTCCAAACTGTTTTTGGTCATTGATAATTTCGGGGTTGGTAAGGGCAATCCCTACCTGATCAAAACGTGCTTTTATGGCTTCTAACTTATCGAGCATAGGTTATGGTAGTTCTTATTGGAGGGCAAATTTACGTTATTCAGGTGGAGATTTTCACCCTAAATGAGCCTAAAGAATACTTATCTTCCCGTATAATTTAAGACATATGCGATACAAGCACTCTTCGGTACTGGTTTTTATAGTTTTTTTAGCGTTTTCGGCCGGGGCTCAATTGCCTAGCCAAATGGCAGATATACTTATAAAAAACGCCAAAATTTTAGATGGTACAGGAAATTCATGGTTTTATGGCGATATCGCAGTAGGCGGCGGAAAAATTATTCAAATTGGGAAGTTGGGTGGGTGGAACGCAAAAAAAGTAATTGATGCAACTGGCCTTGTAGCCGCTCCCGGTTTTATTGACGTGCACACCCATATTGAAGGTGATGAAGTTAAAAATCCGGAGGCCACTAATTTTATTTATGATGGGGTTACCACGGTAATTACTGGTAATTGCGGTTTATCAGATGCTAATATTGGAAGATACTTGTATAAAATTGACAGCTTACATACTTCCGTAAATGTAGCAGCACTTATTGGACATAATGATGTAAGAAAAGCTGTGATGGGTAGAGCTAGCAGAAATCCTACCGAAGCCGAGATGCAAGCCATGGAAAATATTGTAGACCAGGCCATGCGTGATGGAGCTGTGGGTATGTCTACTGGACTTATTTATATTCCGGGTACGTATTCTACCACCGAAGAAATTGTGCGATTGGCAAAAGTGGCATCTAAATATGGTGGGGTATATGCATCGCATATGCGAGACGAAGGAGATAGCGTAGTAGCTGCCATTGAAGAGGCATTGTATATTGGTAGAACTGCAAAAATGGCTGTGCAAATTTCTCACTTTAAATTAAGTGGGCAACAAAACTGGGGAAGAAGTAGCGTAACCGTTCCGCTTATTATGAATGCACGAAAAAACGGACTCGACGTAACCATCGATCAATATCCGTATACAGCAAGTAGTACTTCTTTGAGTACACTCATTCCAGACTGGGTACTTGCCGATGGTCAAGATTCAATTGAAGCAAGGCTTGCAAACCCTACTATCAGAAAAGAAGTAGCTAATTATATGTTAGCGCGACTTGCAAAAAGAAAGCTTAAGCACTTTAGTTATCCGGTGGTTGCCTACTTTGCAAAAGACACGACACTCAACGGAAAAAGCATCGAAGAAGTCAATGTTTTTTTAGGAAAAAAACAGACCGCTAAAGAGGAAGCAGAAACCATTATTCAGATGATAGAAAAGGGCGGCGCGTCTATGGTGTTTCATGGCATGAGTGAAGCAGACGTAAAAGCTATTATGCGTTATCCATTTAATATGTTTGCTTCTGATGCAAGTATTAGGGTATACAATGAGGGCAATCCGCATCCAAGAGGCTATGGAACGAATGCAAGGGTATTAAAAAAATATGTGCGTGAAGAAAATGTAATTGAGCTAGAAGAAGCAGTTCGCCGTATGACATCACTGCCTGCACAAAAATTCGGATTTACAAATAGAGGGTTACTTCGTCAAAATTTTGCTGCGGACATTGTTTTATTTAATGAAGCAGAAGTTGGTGATAGGTCAGAATATAAAAATCCGCACCAATACGCAGTAGGGTTTAATTACGTGATTGTAAATGGCGTTGTTACCATTGATGCAGGGGTGCACACGGGTGCTAGGGCAGGCGTAGCTATTAGAAAATAGTTATTCTTGAATATTTATTCCTGAATTTGTTTTTGAAAGCTAATATGGTACTCCTGAATTTGGCTTGGGTTTGTAGGCGTTAAAGTGAAACTGATTTTTATGGTTCCATTTTTTGCATGCAAATAATAGTAGCCACGTAATTCATTTTCTGGTATCATATCGCCGGTTTTATGTATCGCCCCAGCCACATCAAAAATGCTAGTTGCCTCTTTAATGAGCGCATCTATTTTATAGTCATCAAAAAAGTTTTCGGCAAACAAATTAGAAGCTGCTGCATTTTTCCAACTAGGCAATAGTGCTGTTAATTTTGCTTGTGCATTTTTTAATGTGGCAGATGCCGGTAAAATTCTAGGTTGTAAATCTACTGTTCCCATTCTTAAAAGGGTATCAATAACCATGGTATTAAACAATGCAGTTGGCGCATAGGTTACATTGGCTAATAAAATAACACCGAGTTCAAACTCAGGAAGGATTCTCCAATTGCTACCAAATCCGGGAAGCCCACCGCTATGCGCAATACTGGTGCGGCCCGTACAATCTTTTAACCAACTTAATCCATAACCATAGGCGGCCGTTGTTGCGCAGGCTCTACCAGAAGGGTATTTATAATTAGCATTGAGTCCAATAAATCTGCTAGGCTGGTGCATTTCTCGAATGCTGCTTCTTTTAACAGGTCCTGTTTCGATATTATTTCTTGGAGGCCAAGCATCTAAATGAAGTGATACGTATTTACTAAATGATTCTACACTTGTAATCATGCCACCCATAGCGCCATAAATACCATCATGTAATAATGGTTCTTCTGTCCAACTATTATTCATCCATCTGTATCCATGTGCAAGCTTTGCTTCAGTAATGCTAGAAAATTCCCAGCTGGCTTCCATATTAAGTGGCTTCCAAATATTTTCTTTAATGTATGCACCATAATTTTTACCCGTTACTTTTTCTATAATATAACCAAGCATCGTAAAACCTACATTGCTGTATTCGTAAGATGTGCCACTAGCGGTAGAAAAATGAATTCCTTTTTTGATGAAGGCTAAAAATTCCTGAGATGTTTTTTCTAGCTGACGGTCTCCCCATGGATTGTCTTCTGGAAATCCTGCCGAGTGCGTGAGTAAATCTCTAATTGTGATGGGTGCTGCATCTATGGTGAGTCCCTGGTTTTTTAATTCCGGAATGTATTTACTTACTGCATCCTCTAGATTTAATTTCCCCTCATCCCTTAATTTTACAATAGCCATGGCCGTAAAGCTTTTAGACATAGAAGCTATTCTAAACATACTACCCGTGGTCGCAGCTGTTTTACTTTGTAGATTGGTATAACCCCCACTTTTTGTGAATACCAATTTTCCGTCTAGTACAATGCCAAAACTGTATCCTGGAAAATGATTGTCAGCTGCATATTTTTCTACCATTTTTTCTATCACTGGGAAAGCGATGCGCAGTTTTTCTACACGGTTACTGTCTTGAAAGTAAGGAGGCTGATAACCCACTTGTGCGGCAATAAAAAATGGTAGCAACCCAAAAGCTGCTACCATTTTAAATTTTAATAATTTATTTTGTTGCATTAATTTCTGCTTGATAATTTACTAAGTAATCGTAAGATTTCTAAATATAACCATACAATAGTTACCATCAATCCAAAAGCTGCATACCACTCCATAAATTGAGGAGCACCTCGCTGCGCTCCTTGCTCAATCATATCAAAATCTAAAATTAAATTGAGTGCGGCAATAGCTACAATAAATAAGCTAATACCAATACTTAGCATTGAGTTATCTCTTACAAAACTCACGTCAACACCAAAAAAACTGAGTACCCAAGTAAGTAAATAAAAGAGTCCGATTCCAAGCGTAGCACTCATAATCATTGACTTAAATCTTTCAGTTGCTTTGATCACTCTAAAATTATACAGTAAAAACATCGCAATAGCTACACCAAACGTAAGCCCTACTGCTTGAACTACAATACCAGGGTAAAAAGCATCATTGAACATTTTAGAAATAGCGCCTAAAAATAAGCCTTCAAGTATGGCATAAGCAGGCGCTAGTGCAGGTGCCCAATTAGGTTTAAAAATGATGGCTAGTGCCGTTATTAATCCACCTATAACACCCACAATCATAAGGGTTTGTGCAAGTGAAGGATTGTTTTGATCAATTAAATGCCAAGTATAACCAGCGCCTGCAATTACACCAATAAGCATGAGTCCAAATTTATTCATGGTGCCTCTCACAGACATGGTGCCTGTTGCGTTAGCCTGGGCGTGACCAGCCTTATCAAACATTTTTTCTGAAAGGGTAGGATTTCCTGATTCAAATAGTGCCATGGTTGTTTAATTTTTGTTATCCAAATATACAATAAGATTCATTTTAATAAACCCCTCTTTTCAATACTTTAACAGTTAAAAAACCATTGGCTACCTCCTCAGTAAATTGTAACTTTACCGCAATTATAGAAGCTCATGGAAAAGAAGGAAACACTACTACAGGACGTCGTAATCAAGTTTGCTGGTGACAGTGGAGACGGTATGCAATTAACCGGTCAGCAGTTTACCAATAACACGGCATTACTGGGTATCGACCTTGCTACTTTTCCCGATTTCCCCGCCGAAATTCGTGCTCCAATTGGAACACTTCCAGGGGTGAGTGGATTTCAGTTACGTTTTTCTAGTGATCGAGTTTTTACGCCTGGTGATGATTGTGATGTACTGGTTGCTATGAATGCTGCAGCATTAAAAGTAAATTTAAAAGCCATTAAAAAAGGCGGAAAAATAATTGCCAACGTAGATGGTTTTGACGCAAAAAATTTACGCTTAGCCAATTACCCAGATGGCGTGAACCCCTTAGAGGACGGCAGTTTGGAAGGTTTTGAACTTATAAAAGTTGACGTTACTAAGCTTACGCGTGAAGCATTAAAAGATTTTACAGACCTGGGTACCAAAGAAAGAGACCGTGCAAAAAATATGTTTGTGCTAGGTCTTATTTATTGGATGTACAATAGAAATTTAGACAACACGATTACCTTCTTAAACGAAAAGTTTGGTAAAAAAGATACCATCCTGCAAAGCAATATTAAAGTGTTGCAAGCAGGGTTTAATTATGGCGATACTACCGAAACTTTTTCTAGTAGATATAGGGTAGAAAAAGCAAAAATGATTCCCGGAACCTACCGTAGTATCATGGGTAACCAGGCCCTTTCGATGGGATTAATTGCGGCTAGTGAAAAATCGGGGCTTTCTATTTTTTTAGGCACCTATCCAATTACGCCAGCCTCCGATATTTTACACGAACTCAGTAAGCACAAGGCTTTTGGAATTAAAACCTTTCAGGCCGAAGATGAAATTGCCGGTATATCGGCAGCCATTGGCGCTAGTTATGGGGGCTCTATTGGCATAACGACCACTTCGGGGCCAGGTATGGCACTTAAAACAGAAGCGATGGGTCTTGCCGTCATGCTAGAGATTCCACTTGTTATTATAAATATCCAGCGCGGTGGTCCGTCAACCGGACTTCCTACCAAAACAGAGCAAAGCGATTTGTTGCAAGCTTATTATGGTAGAAACGGCGAGTGTCCAATGCCTATTATAGCATCTTCTACACCCAGCGATTGTTTTGATGCAGCCTATGAGGCAGTGCGCATAGCTGTGCAACACATGACACCGGTTATACTATTAAGTGATGGTTATATTGCTAATGGTGCGGAGCCTTGGAAGTTTCCAGTGGCCGCAGATTTGCAGCCTATACAAGTAAGTTTTAAAACAACGCTTGATGAAGGTGAAACCAAATTCATGCCGTACAAAAGAGATGAAAAATTAGTGAGGCCATGGGCGGTTCCTGGCACTGCTGGTTTCGAACACCGTATTGGGGGTATCGAAAAGCAGGATGTTACGGGTAATGTAAGTTACGATCCGGAAAATCATCAGCATATGGTGAACACCCGTCAGGCCAAAGTAGATAAGATTGCAGACTATATTCCGCTTCAACAATTAGATAGCGGTCCAGAAACCGGAAAAGTACTCGTTCTAGGATGGGGTTCTACCTATGGTGCGATTAAAACAGCTGTTACAGAATTACAAGCAGCGGGACACGCGGTAAGTCATGCACATATTAAATACATGCGTCCGTTTCCAAAAAATTTAGGAAGTATCATTGCAGGATTTGATAAAGTATTAGTCCCTGAACTTAATAATGGTCAACTCATTAAAATAATTAGAGACCAGTATTTAGTAGATGCAAAAGGATACAATAAGGTAATGGGTATTCCTATTACCAAAACCGAAATTATTGATACGGTACTAAATATGTTGTAGGCTAGTCTTTATTACCCGCCGAAAATATTTGATCGACAGCGCCACCCAGCATTGGAAATTTTTCTTTCACAAAACCTGCGATGGTTGCAATGGCTTGCTGTGCTTGCTCTGGTGTTAAGGCCGCTTCTTTAACTAGGCGTTCTACTAATTCGTTCATATCAATTTGTTTTAAGCAACTTTTAAAGAACTCAGTTTACTCTTGCTAAACTTTTGTTCTGCGTAATCAAGGGTTACAGTAAATTTTTTGGTATCGGTGCCCGGAAGTTCAAACATAGCATCTGTTAAAATACTTTCGCAAATACTTCTAAGTCCTCTCGCACCAAGTTTGTATTCCATGGCTTTACCTACCATAAAGTCAAGCACCTCATCTTCAATGATAAGTTCAATACCTTCTAGTTCAAATAAACGTTTGTATTGTTTGAGTAAAGAGTTTTTAGGCTCCGTTAAAATACTGCGTAAGATGCCAGCATCAAGTGGTTCAAGGTGCGTTACCACAGGAAGTCTTCCGAGTAATTCAGGAATGAGTCCAAAGCTTTTTAAATCTTGCGCATTGATAAATTGCAATAAATTTTTTCTGGCATTTTCCTGCTCGTCTTTATTAACGCTAAAACCAATGGCATTGGTGTTGATACGTCTAGCAATAACTTTATCGATACCATCAAAAGCGCCACCGCAAATAAATAAAATATTTTTAGTGTCTACTTTGATCATTTTTTGTTCGGGATGCTTACGTCCACCTTGTGGCGGCACGAGCGCTTCGGTGCCTTCCAGCATTTTTAATAAACCTTGCTGAACACCTTCACCACTTACATCTCGCGTAATAGAAGGGTTGTCTCCTTTGCGTGCAATTTTATCGATTTCATCAACATAAACAATACCTCTTTCGGCAGCTGCTACATCGTAATCACAATTTTGTAATAAACGCGTAAGCATACTTTCAACGTCTTCACCTACGTATCCAGCTTCGGTAAAAACAGTGGCATCAACAATGGCAAAAGGAACGTTTAAAATTCTAGCAATGGTTTTAGCAAGTAATGTTTTTCCGGTTCCGGTTTCACCCACCATAATAATATTACTCTTTTCAATTTCAACATCATCTGCTTGTGGCTTTTGTGCCACACGCTTAAAGTGATTGTATACCGCTACCGATAAAATCTTTTTTGCATCGTCTTGACCAATAATATATTCGTCTAAAAACTTTTTTATCTCTAATGGCCTCCGCACATTGAGTTTAAAGTTTCCTTTATCACCTTCTTTTTTAACCGTTACTTCTTGTGCTATAATCTCTTGCGCGTGCTCCACACAGTTCTCGCAAATGTGCGAGTGCTGTCCAGCAATAAGAATTTTTACCTCATCGCGACTTCTTCCACAAAAAGAACAGGTTAATTGATTTGCTTTTGCCATAAAACGGTTGCTCCTTATATCTTGTCTAGTACACTATCTACAATGCCATAGGCTACCGCCTCTTTCGCATCCATCCAATAATCGCGTTCAAAATCCTGCATGATTTGATCTACTGTTTTGCCACAGTTTTCAGCTAAAATGCGCGCACCAATTGCTTTGGTTTTTATAATTTGTTCGGCCTGAATTTCAATATCAGCACTGGTACCTCTCATGAAACCACCGAGGCTTGGTTGATGAATCATCACTTCGCCGTGCGGATAAATAAAACGCTTTCCTTTGGTACCCGCACTTAATAAAATTGAACCCATACTAGCCGCAAGTCCCATACAAATAGTAGATACAGGGCTTTCAATGAGCTTCATGGTATCGTACATCACCATACCACTTGTTACAACACCCCCTGGGCTGTTGATATAAAATTTAATTTCGGCACCTGGCTTGTCTGCGTCTAATAACAATAATTTGTTTACGACATCTTTTGCAGAATGATCATCTACTACACCCCATAAATAAACGGTTCTCTTTTCAAAGAAAAGCTTTTCCATTTTTTTCATGAGCATGCCATTGTTTACTGGCTTATCTTCTTTCACAGATTCGTCCTCGTCTTCCATTAAGTAAGGATTTGCAATATATTTTAAGTCTGTCATGATCTTTATAGTTTATTTTCTTTACGTGGGTTGGTTAATAAAACTTCATCTACCAGTCCATATTCTTTTGCATCAACGGCAGTCATCCAAAAATCTCTATCGCTGTCTTTTGCAATAGTAGCTTCGTCTTTGCCAGTATGATGCGCTGTAATAGCGTATAATTCTGTTCTTAATTTTTTAATTTCTCGTGCAGTGATTTCGATATCAGTTGCTTGACCACCAATGGCGCCACTTGGTTGGTGCATCATAATCCTACTATGCTTTAAAGCGGTACGCTTTCCTTTCACACCAGCGCATAATAAAATTTGTCCCATACTAGCAGCCATACCCGTACAAATAGTTGCCACATCTGGTCCAATAAATTGCATAGTATCATAAATACCAAGTCCTGCATATACGCTTCCACCTGGACTATTGATATACATTTGAATATCGCGGGTACGGTCGGTACTTTCTAAAAACAACAATTGAGCCGTTACAATATTGGCAACATAATCGTTGATGCCTTCGCCTAAAAATATAATACGGTCCATCATCAAACGTGAAAACACATCCATGCTTGCCACGTTCATGGGGCGCTCCTCAATAATGTACGGGGTAAGGTTTGTTACCTGCTGGTAATTATGCAAAGTGGCACTACTAATGCCTCTGTGTTTTACCGCATATTGCTCAAATTCTTTTCCTAGATTCATATACTTTAAATTTCGCTTTGAAGATAAGTTATTTGCTTTTTCGGTTCTATTGTATAGTGGCAAATACTATGCAAATTTTTAGCCAAAAGACAAGTAGTCAGGTTTTTGGGCCTGATTTCATAAAAAAAGCCGGGTTACCCCAGCTTTTTCCTATGATTTTATACGATTAGTGGTGGTGATTGTGCAATTTCTTTGCAAAATCTTCGGCACTAATGCTTTCTTCTTTGGCAGTTACTTGTGTTTCAATGATCCCAAATAATTTTTCGGTGCTGATGCGGTGGTAGCTATCCTCCACAAATTTGCGGTCTTGCATCATGCGGTTTGCATAATCTTCTACCCATTGTTGGTTGTCGCCTAGGGCACCTAATTGACCACCCATGTAACTAAACAATTGCTGCTTTGCAAAAGCACGGATATCGTCCGGCATTACTTCAATTTTATTATCGGCAGCTAGTTTGCTACTTACAAGTGTCCACTTTAATTGACCAGCAAAGCTTGGATAATCTGCCTCCGCTTCTGCTTCTGTTTTTGGTTTTTCACCACCTGTTTGTAACCAACGTTTTAAGAAACCTTCTGGTAATTCCATTGGGGTATGGTCTACAAAGTGATGATAAATTTGGTCGTGAATTTGATTGCGAGATTGCGCATCATAATAAGCTTCCATTTCCTTTTTTACTTCTGCTGTAAATTCTTCTGCTGTTGCAATAGCAGCGTTTGGATATACACTTGCAAAAAATTCAGCGTTCATTTCAGCCTTTTCTACAAGACCTACTTTCGTAATTTGTAAATTAAAATATTTTTCAGCATCTGCATCTGTTAAACCTAAATCTGCTAAAATAGCCTCTTTCTCTTTCGCTTCAAACGCTTTGCCCAATTGCAATACAACGTTGTCGTCGTTTTTCTTTCCAATTAAATTTTTTCTAAACTTTGGCTCAAAATATTTTACAAGTAATGAGTTGTCTTTGGTAATACCACCTTCAATCGCAGCACCTGATTTATCACACTCTACAAATTTTACGTTTAAAACGTTATCATCACCAGTTACGGATTCAGGCTCTGTCATTTTACCGCTACGAATTTGTAAACGCTCAAGTTCGTCTTGTAACATTTGATCCGTAACATTTATTTTGTAGCGTGTAACTTTTACTTTTTTAACGTCAATATCAACCGCTGGCTTAAGTCCAATTTCAAAAGCAAAAGTGTAGCTTTCTGGATTGTTAACGTCCATGTTACGTAGTTCGCTATCAAGCGGGAGTGGCTGTGCAAAAATATCTAGTTGCTCTGCTTGTAAGTAGCTATTAAGTTCACTCTCAACTGTTTTTAAAACTTCGTCAGTAAAAACGCTTTGACCGTACATTTTTTTAACCAGTCCTGCGGGCACCATTCCTTTTCTAAATCCAGGAATATTTGATGTTTTAGCATATTTTTTGAGGCTCACTTCAAAATTTCCTAAGTAGTCTGCCTTGTCTAAGGTTACCGTTAGTTTGTCTGTAAGCTTTGCAATGTTCTCTCTAGTAACTTTTGCCATGTCTTCTTATTTATAAGGTTTTGCCTGAGGCCCAAATAGGCCAAAGGGGTTAAATGGGCTGCAAAGGTAAGAATTGTAGGCTAAAAACAGCTCTATTATTTGCCAAAAGCGGCAATATTGCTGCTAAAGATCTTTACGGCAATGGCCAATAAAATGACGCCAAAAAACTTCCGAACGGCTAGTAATCCGCCCTCTCCAAGGCCTTTTTGGATCCAATTGAGTGATTTAAGTACGACAAATACGATGACTAGGTTTACGACAATACCCGATAATATGTATACTTCCTCGAAATTGGCTTTAAGGGACATGATGGTGGTAAGGGTTCCGCTTCCGGCAATAATTGGGAAGGCAATAGGTACCATGGTACTGGATTTGGCATCTTTATCGCCTTTAAAAATTTCGTGCCCAAGAACCATTTCGAGGCCTAATAAAAAGATAACCACTGATCCGCCCACAGCAAATGACCGGATATCAAGTCCTAATATGTTTAAAAAAGGCTTACCCACAAATAAAAACGCAATCATGAGGGCTCCAGAAATGAGGGTGGCATTTCCAGATTTAATGCCACCCATTTTTTCTTTCAAGGATATCAATAGTGGAATAGACCCCACAATATCTATAACGGCAAATAATGTAAATGTGACAGTGATGAGTTGGTCAAATTGAAAGTTCATAGGTGTAAGTATTGGTGACCTCCTTACAAATATAACCAATTATTTTACCAAGAAAACGCAGCCCCTATACTTGCATTGAAGGGCATTGTTCTAAATCCATACACTTCGTAATATTTTGTATTGGTAAAGTTTTGGATATCAGCAGAAAAGCGCCAATGTTTATTAAGTTGATAGCCAGCATTTGCCGCGAGTGTTACATAGGATTCTAATAATACATCTGGTGCAGCATAACCACCAACATCTCTTCTTTTGCTCGCATACCTGCCTGTAATTTCTAATCGAAATTTGGCATTGAGTTGTGCGCTGATGCCCATATTGAATTGATGTGTAGGTCTACGTAGCAGGTATGTGTAGGTAATGGTATCTTGGTTGGTCATTCTATTTTGAGTGGTTTCTCGGCCATGTAAATACGTATAGTTAGCAAATGTGGAAATTTGACTTGTGATGGATTGTCTCACTTCAAATTCTAATCCATTTACCGCCTGTTTTACATAATTAAAATACTGGTAGTTGATATAATTATAATCGATACCATTTGCGGTTTGTCTATTAAAATAAACAAGTCTGGTTTGTAATGCTTTATTTTGATAACTAAATCCAGCTTCATAGCTCGTTGCTTTTTCTGGATCCAATTTGTCATTGATGCTAATTTGATAGAGCGACGGCACTTTAAAACCAGTTGAAACACTCGCAAACATTCTTGTATTTGTATTGATTGCAAAAGAGGGATTCAATGTAAATGTTTGGTTGCCTCCATATACCGAATGTTTGTTGGCACGGCCACCTAATTCAAGTGTTAGTTTTTTATTTGCACTGGTGTAAAGTAGTGAGCCATATAAGGCAGACTGCTCAGCATATCTTGTAGGATCCTTAAAATTATAGGGCCCCCACTGGCTAATTGATAGATAATCTTGACTGTAGGATCCTTTTCTGTAATCGATGCCTAGTAGGGCTGTTAGCCTATCTGATAATTTTATACTGGTAAAAATTTCAGCGTAATCGGAGGCGGCAGCGTAATCATTTTTTTCAAACCAGTTACTTGTTTTGTGGGTACTGTCATTTAAAAAATGTCGGTCTAGTGTGTTGTGCTGATAAGTGCCCGTAATTTGCCAATTATTTTTTTTGTATACAAACCCTGTGCCCACAAGTAAGCTGCTATTGGTAATGGTAAAATCTCTATCATCTTTAAAAACACCTGCGTCTACACCTGCTTTGTATTTATTGTACATGCTAAATGCTTTGATAGACAAATGCTCGGTAGCGGCGTAGTTGAGCTGGCCATGTAACGCAGTTCCATTGTATGCGTCGGCATCAAAATTATTTTTTCCGGTGGTGTCAATCGATGCAGAAAAACCTTTTGAATTTGTTTGTGCAAGCCTAGCACTATACGTCCATTTATTTTTTTTACCCGCTACTTGTAGATTGTTTTTTACGGTTCCAAAACTACCAAGTAAAGTGCTGGCATTTATTTGTAATGGCTTTGAAATATCTTTACTGGTAGTGATAATATTGATAACACCTGCAATGGCGTCGCTACCATAGAGAGTAGATTGCGCACCCCTACAAATTTCAATTCGCTCAATACTGCTGGTTGCAAATAAGTTTAAATCCAAATCATTGTTAATGAATGAAGGATCATTGACAGGAATACCATCAAGTAATACCAGGGTTCTGCCACCGGATGCGCCTCGCGTAAAAATAGTTTGAACACTACCTGCATTATTACTAGCGCCATTGACCGTAACACCTACTTGTTCTTGAAGAAGTGTTGCTACGTTTTTGTTGCCCATTTTTTCCAAATCGGCCTTGGTAATTACAGTAACCACTTTACCAGTAGTAGATTGTTTTTGTGCCATTTTATTGGCCGTCACCACCACTTCGTCGAGGGTTGTGGTGTCTTGTTGTGCGCTTACCATTTTCGCTGAAAATAGCAAGGTGAGGAGCATTAATTTTTTGCCCATTGTTTGTTTTTTTTAATTTGAACAATGAGCTTTCAAGAGTTAAAACGGTAGAAACATAAATAGCCGCTGATACAGCATTTACATTCCATGCTTTTCGCCCGAAAGCCATGAATGATGGTTTGTGACTGGCAGGTCTTCTGGCTCACGCGCTTCCAACGGGCCTTCCCATTCTAATATTAGAACAGTGGCTGAGGTGTTGGTTGCCTATTTGCGTTTACAGCTACGGGGATAGCGCAAGACTTACACTTGCTTCCCTTTTAATTCCGAAAAATTCGAAAACCAATTACAAAGCGAATGTAGGTATTCTATTTTCATAAGGCTACATGGTATCCGTTTTAGTTTTGCACCAAGCGTTGAAAACTTCGCATAAGTTTGCTACATTTAATCCCATACACCTGCCTATGCAATCGAAACAAAAATTGAATTTATTTAGCTTCACCATGATTGTGGTAGGCCTTGTCATTGGGATGGGAATTTTTAGAACCGCCGCTACAAGTGCGAAAGACGCCATAGCACCTTCGGTTTATTTTAGTGCTTGGATTGTGGGTGGAATTGTTGCTATGTGTGGGGCGCTCACGTATGCCGAAATCGGAAGTCGTTACCCCGTTACAGGAGGATATTATAAAGTATTTTCTTACGCCTATCATCCAAGTATTGCCTTTGCCATTAACTGTATTATTTTAATTAGTAACGCGGCTAGTTTAAGTGGGGTGGCACTTATTGGTAGTGGATATATTGCTAAACTTTTTCCAGGACATAGTTGGTCTGATATCGATAAAGCACTTTTAAGTGTTGCTGCTATATTGCTTTTTTATTTTATCAATTTGCGAGGGTTAAAAATGAGCGCGCGCGCTCAAAATATTTTAATGCTAATAAAAATTAGCATGATATTAGTAATTATTGCCGCTTTATTTTTTCCGCATGAAACCCTTTTGCATACTGCTTCTGCGCCGGTTGTTCCTGCTTTAAATCTGGGTTGGATTCAAAGTTTTGGCATTAGCTTAATTGCCGTTTCATTTACCTATGGTGGCTATCAACAAACCATCAATTTTGGAAACGAAGTAGACAAGCCATCCCAAACAATACCAAAAGGAATATTTATTGGTATCGCTATTATTATAGGACTTTATTTACTCGCTAATTTTAGCTACTACATGATTATTGGTTTTGACAATATGAAAGGTGAACGTGAAATTGCTTATGCACTCATCCAAAAAACTTTTGGTAGTCAAATCGCCAATGTTTTTTCATTCTTTTTATTTTTCGGGGTACTAGCTTATGTGAATGCACTTCTTATGAGTAACCCAAGGGTGATGTATGCCATGAGTGCCGAAGGAACCCTCCCCGCTGTTTTTTCTAAACAAGATAAAAAAACAGACGTGCTTGTTTTTTCACTAACTATTTTTGCAGCAGTGTGTATTGTGATTTTGTTTTTTGCACAAACCTTCGAAAAGATTTTAAACTTCACTATTTTTTTAGATTGCTTTGGTATGGTAGCGTCTAGTGCAGCTATTTTTAAGCTCCGCAGCAAAACAAAACACCTCGATGGTACGGGCATTTTTAAAATGAAGTTATTTCCACTCATCCCCCTATTTTTTATCGCCAATTACCTTTTTGTGGGCGTTAGTATTGCGATGCAAACCCCAGCAACAGCAGGGGTTGGTGTTGCAGTATTGGCATCCTTTATGCTCCTCTATTTTCTAACCGCTCGGTACCGAAAAACGCCTTCCCAAACTGGGGAATAGTCAAATTCACCCTTCATAACACATAAATAGCCAAAATACCCGCTTTCTTTCCGTCTGTCTAAATTTTAAGGCAAAGGGCATGGAATGCACTATTTTTGCTCTTCTATGAAATCATTATTTACCCTCCTTGCTGCCCTTGTGGTAATACAGGCGCAGTCCCAAACCGAAAAGTGGGACCTCAAACGTTGTGTAGAATATGCGACCAGTCACAACATTTCTGTTAAACAAGCTGATATTCAGGCCCGAATTGCTGGGGTACAGGCCAAGCAGTCTAAACTAACTTTATATCCATCTGTTTCAGGAAATTCTGGAATGGGGGTGCGTTTTGGTAGATCTATCGACCCAACCACCAATGCCTTTGCCACCACACAATTTTTGTTTCAAAACATAGGATTGTCTGGGGGCATGCAACTCTATAATTATGGCAGTCTTAAAAATAACGTTGCTGTTGCAGATTTAAACGCCAAAGCAGCGCTGGCAGATATTGATAGAATTGCCAATGACATCTCATTAAACGTGGCTAATTTTTATTTAAACGTGTTAGCGGCATCAGAGCAAGTGAAAATTACACAAGTACAAATTGCCCAAACATTAACACAATTAGAAATCACTAAAAAAAGAGTGGATGCTGGTGCATTACCTGAATTGAATTTGGCTGAAATACAGGTACAGCTTGCTTCTGATAGCAGTAATTATATTGCAGCCTATACCGGATACGAACAAAATATTTTGAATTTACAAGGGTTATTAAATCTAGATCCAGCTGTACCTTTTGAAGTGGCTACACCAAATATTAGTAACATTCCTATTCCAAGTTTTGCCGATTTACAGCCAGCCATGGTGTATGAAATGGCACTTGGTACGCAGCCGCTACAAAAAGCAAATGCCATTCGTTTAGAAGCCGCAAAAAAATCGGTATTGGTGGCAAAAGCACAACAATATCCAACCCTAACAGTGGGGGGTAATTTGGCGTCCAATTTTTCCAATTCATTTAGAAAAACAACAGGCGCTAGCTTTTTAGGTTATGGAACACCCGTTCCAGGATTTGATCCAAAAGTATCTATTGGAGGTCAAGATTATTTTATACAAAGCCCCATGTATAAGCTCAATCAAACCAACCGAAATATCAGTGAAATATGGGATGGTTGGGCCAAACAGCTCAGCAATAACTTTGGTCAAAACATTGGATTTAACCTATCTGTTCCCATTTTTAATGGAGGTCAGGCCAAAGGAGCTTATCAACGTGCTAACCTGAGTGTTAAATCTGCGGAGTTACAAAAAGAACAATCAGATATCACTTTAAAGCAAAATATTTATACGGCATATAATAGTGCTACCGCTGCTTTACAAAAATTAAATGCAAGTACTAAGGCTGTTGAAACTTCTCAAAAGGCCTACGATTTTGCTTCAAAAAGATATGAAGTAGGTCTTTTAAGTTCACTTGATTTAATCACCAATCAAAACAATTTATTGCGCGCTAAAGTGCAACAACTAAGCAACCAATACGATTATATATTTAAGATGAAAGTGCTTGAGTTCTATAAAGGACAGGGCATCACACTTTAATACATCATAATAACATTTTTAAAAAGTTTGAAATACAATACCATGAATAAAAAATTACTTTGGACGATCATCTCACTTGTTGTTTTAATTGTTGTGTTTGTAACGCTTAAAAAAACAGGCGTTATTGGAAAAGAAGATGGACTTACCGTTTCTGCCGAAAAAGCAACGTTGCGTACCATTATTGAAACTGTAAATGCGAGTGGTAAAGTATATCCAGAAATTGAAGTTAAAGTGAGTCCTGATATCAGTGGAGAAATTGTTGAGTTAAATGTAAACGAAGGAGATAGTGTAACCAAAGGTCAAGTACTTGCAAGGATTTATGCCGACATTTATTCTACCCAGCGTGATCAGGTGGCTGCAGGTGTAAACCAAGCTAGAGCGCAGCTTGCTAATTCTAGTGCAAGCATTGTAGGGTTAAAAGCTACACTTGATAATGCAAAGCAGGTATATGATCGCCAACTTAAATTATACAACGATAAAGTAACTTCTCGTCAAGAATTTGAACAAGCACAACAGGCTTTTAGGTCTGCAGAAGCAAATTACAATGGTGCCAAAGAAGGACTTAAGGGAACGCAAGCTGCGATTAGTGGTGCAGAAGCACAATTGGCGCGCGCTAATAAAGATTTATCAAGAACAACACTTGTAGCGCCTATGAATGGCATTATAAGTTTACTCGCCGTTAAAAAAGGCGAGCGTGTTGTTGGTACGGCGCAAATGGCGGGTACCGAAATGATGCGTGTAGCAGACATGCGCAGTATTGAAATTAGAGTGGATGTAGGTGAAAATGATATTCCGAAAGTGAAAATTGGTGATACAGCGGTTGTAGAAGTAGATGCATATACGAATAGAAAATTTAAAGGGCTTGTCTATAAAATTGCAAATCCGATTACTTCTGCAGCAGGTGCAGCAGGTGGAAGTTCGGAAGTGACCAACTATAAAGTGCATATCCGTTTATTGCAAAGTAGTTATCAAGATTTACTCGTTGCCGGGAATAGTTTTCCTTTTAGACCAGGCATGAGTGCGAGTGCTGACATACAAACAAAAACCAAAGTCAACGTTTTATCGATTCCTTTAAATGCGGTTACTACAAGAGATAAATCAGAAGCAAAGGCTGGTGCAAGTTCTAGTAAAGAGGAGAAAAAAGAAGAAGCTGCCCCAACCACAGATAAAAAATCTTTAGAAACGGATGATAGCGAAGAAGTTGTTTTTGTTTTACAAAAAGACAACCGCGTTAAAAAGGTAAAAGTAAAAACAGACATTCAAGATCTTAATTTCATCGAAATTGTTAGCGGTATTGCAGCAGGTGATCAAGTTATCACAGGCCCTTACAATACTGTGAGTAAGCTCATTAAGGATAGTAGTCTCGTAAAAGTAGTAAGTAAGGATAAACTCTTTGAAGACAAGAAAAAAGACTAGCAGTATCAATAAAAAATCCTTTCGTATGTTTGTGGTTGATTAACAACCAAATTAGATATGCGTTTTGGAATTATCGGAAGCGGAAGTTGGGCAACAGCACTTGCTAAAATCTTAACGGATAATGGTAATGCCATTCATTGGTGGGTAAGAAATTCTGATACTATCCAGTATATTCAAAAACGCAAACACAATCCACACTATTTAAGCGCCGCTTATTTTAATCAGGCACAACTTCAGTTAACGGATAACGTGGAGGAGCTAGTGGCCGCTGTTGATGTAATTGTTGTTGCTGTTCCGTCTGCTTATGTAACGTCCATCTTTGAAGGCATTGACGGCAACTTATTACAGGGTAAAAAAATTGTGTCAGCTATAAAAGGTATTTTACCAGATCAGAATATTCTGCTCAATCAGTATTTAAATAATTCATTTAGCTTTCCCCTCGAACATTATTTTACATTGCTGGGCCCTTGTCATGCAGAGGAAGTGGCTGCCGAAAAACTTTCCTATTTGACTTTTTCCGGAACTACTGTAGAAGCTGCCCAGGAGATTGCATCACATTTTAATTGTGATTACATCAATACGGTTGTAAATACCGATATCAATGGTTCACAATTTGCTTCTGTTTTGAAAAACATATACGCATTGGGGGCTGGTATTGCACATGGACTAGATTATGGCGATAACTTTTTAAGCGTTTATATTGCTAATTGTGCCAATGAAATGGCTAGTTTTTTACAAAAATGTGATCACTCGGAACTGTCTAGCAAAACTGCGGCAGCTCCTAATTATAATGCTTCTGTATATTTAGGCGACCTGCTTGTTACTTGCTATTCATTGTACTCCCGAAACCGGACATTTGGTAATATGATTGGCAAAGGGTACTCTGTTAAAGCTGCTCAACTCGAATTAAACATGGTGGCAGAGGGCTATAATGCCAGTAAATGTATTTTTGAAATCAATCAGGCGTACGGTGCAAAAATGCCTATTGCTACTGCAATCTATCAAATTTTATGGAAGCATGTGCACGCAGCAAATGGTTTTGCAGAGGTTGAAAAAATCTTATTTTAATAGAACAGTAGCTACACTTCAAAAAAATCAGCGGCAATACCGTCTAAAAAAAACTTCCCTTGCTCAGTTGCAATTAGAAACTTCCCTTGTTCCACTAATTGACAGTTATCAATATAATGTTGCGCTATTTTTTTTGTTCTATTCACTGCGTTGTTTCCAAATCTTTCTTCTACATATTCATACGAACAACCTTCAATGGTTCGAAGTGATGTCATGATATATTCATTATACTGTGTTGCTACTAGTAGTGTTTCTGACTCAAATGGTACGATACCTTTTTCGATACTACTGATGTATAGTGCATTGTTTGCAATATTCCACTGACGCGTGTTGCCGGTAAACGAATGTGCAGATGGACCTATGCCAAGGTATTTTTTTTGTTGCCAATAACTGGTGTTATGCTTGCTTCTGTAACCTGGTAATGCAAGGTTGGAAAGCTCGTATTGTTCATAGCCAGCCTGCTTTGTATGTGTTATTAGTAGATTAAAATGAGCGGCTTGCTTTGCTGTATCAATATCTTCTTTTTCACCTTTTACAATGAGCGCACTTAATGGCGTTTGTGGCTCAACCGTTAATGCATAACAAGACAAATGCTGCACTTGTAATGCAATGGCTTTATGTATATTTTGTATCCAGTTTTCATCTGAAAGTGTAGGGATACCGTAAATGAGGTCTATCGAAATATTATGAATGCCAACTTCTTTGGCAAGCTCAATCGCTGCAACGGCAGCATCTGATCGGTGCGCACGGTTCATCCAAATGAGGTCTACGTCCCCAAACGATTGCACACCTATGCTAAGCCTATTGATACCTATAGATTTCAGCGATATTAATTTTTCTTTTGTAATATCATCGGGGTTGGCTTCAAGTGTGATTTCTATTTGCGCAGAAAGGTTGAAATACTTTTTAATGGCATCAAGTATTTGCGCGGTCGCATCACCTGGTAAAAGTGAAGGGGTGCCTCCCCCAAAATAAATGGTGTCAATGATACTATTTGGTTCATCAAAAAAATCCTTTTGCAATTCAATTTCTTTACAGATGGCAGCTACCATGGGGTCTAATAATTTGGTAGAAGCGCTAAAATGAAAATTACAATAATGGCAGGCCTGTTTGCAAAAAGGGATATGAATGTAAATGCCGGCCATGTAAATGTTTATACTGCAAATCTACCAAATAGTTGCTACTATGCAGTTGATGTTAGAAGAAGCTCCTTATTTTTGCATCCATGCAAGTCCGATTTTTGTTATTCATAGCCGCTTTTTTGACTGCTTTCCTTTTATTAGGTTCCGGCGTAATGGCAAGGCAAAAACCGGATACTACATCAGTGATTGATACTACATCCATCATAAACTCCAAAGATTCGATGTATGCAGACAGTGTAAAACGGGTATCTGACTCACTTTTAATCTTTGCTCCCAAAAATCCAATTAAGGATACGACGTCATTTAAAAAATTAATGACGCACCCTTATTTGCCCATGCAAACAAAACCTTCATTTCGAATCAATGAAATTCGCATAGCCCCTAATTTTGATGGTAGGTTTTATTTAATTATTGGAATGCTCTTCTATTTGGCATTTATTAAAGTCACTTTTCCAAAATATTTTTCCAATCTGTTTCAGCTTATATTCCAGAGTCCTGTCAGGCAAAAACAAACAAGAGAGCAGTTACAGCAAAACAATTTGGCTTCATTATTTAGTAATATTTTGTTTATCCTCAACGCCTCTATTTTTGTTTCGCTCATAGCGGTTAAAAATGCATGGGTAGATTTGTCATTATATAGTTGCATGGCATATAGTGCTATTGGCTTTACAGGCCTTTATTTGTTCAAATTTTTATTTTTGTGGTTTTCTGGTTGGCTTTTTTCACAACGGGAAGCGATTGGTAATTATAGCTTTATTGTTTTTTTAACCAATAAGGCAATGGGTGTATTTTTAATTCCTGCTATTTTGCTATTGGCATTTTCGCCGGTATCTGTTCAAGATTTCGCCTACAATAGCGCCTTAATCATCATCAGTATCCTTTTTGTATATAGGTACCTTATATCCTTCTCCATCGTTAGGGCTTCATTGAAGGTGAGTGCCTTCCATTTTTTCTTGTACCTTTGCACCTGCGAAGTACTTCCTATGTTAGTTTTATACAAGCTGATGATGGATTTTATTAGCGGAACTTTTTAACTTTGCACAACCTTAGATAAGTAGCATGGCAAAAATCGGATCAAAAACTGGAACAGCTGTTAAGGCGGTCGCTCCAAAACGAATTTTAATTTCTCAGCCAAAACCGGAAAGTGATAAATCACCTTATTACGATTTAGAGCGCAAGTACCAGGTAGAATTGGTATTTCATCCATTTATTAAATTAGATGGGATTCCTGCTAAAGAATTTAGAAAACAAAAAATTGATATAGCTGCCTATACAGGGGTCATTTTTACGAGCAGAAATGCCATTGATCATTTCTTTCGCAGCGCAGAGGAAATGAAGGTTTCAATAAGTCAGGAAACTAAATATTTTTGTATTACAGAGGCTGTAGCGCTTTACCTACAAAAATTTATATTATACCGAAAGCGTAAAGTGTTTTACGGTGCAGACGGATCAAGTAAAAGTATGCTTGACGTTATAAATAAACATAAAGAGAACGAAAAGTTCCTTTACGTATGTAGTGAAAACCAGCAAGACAATGATATTTGCGGCTGGCTTAAACTACACAACTGTATTTTTGATTTAGCATTTATGTACCGCAGCATTAGCAATGATATCACACCTTTATTTGCAAAAAAAGGATTCGAAATCATTTGCTTTTTTACCCCTAGCGGCGTAAAAAGTTTATTTGATAATTTTCCTGAATTTAAGCAAAACAAAATTGTCATTGGTGCTTTTGGTAGCAACACTTCTAAGGCAGTTGAAGACGCCAAACTTCGTTTAGACATTAAAGCACCGGCCCCACAAAGACCAAGTCTAGTTGCAGCGTTAGATCACTATTTGCAATCGCTTCTCGCAAAAAAATAAACTTTTTGCAAACGAATCATTCAACACCCAATTTATTAATTGAGGAAACCAGTCCTTACCTTCTTCAGCATGCATATAATCCAGTGGAGTGGCATCCTTGGGGAGAAGCTGCTTTGCAACTTGCCAAAGATTTAGATAAACCTATTTTAGTGAGTATTGGGTATGCGGCATGTCATTGGTGTCATGTCATGGAGCGCGAAAGTTTTGAAGATTTGACGACTGCCAAAATCATGAATGATCACTTTGTTAATATTAAAATTGATAGAGAAGAGCGGCCTGATTTAGATCATATCTATATGGACGCCGTGCAAGCCATGACCGGAAGTGGAGGTTGGCCGCTCAATGTTTTTTTGACACCAGATAAAAAGCCATTCTATGGCGGCACTTATTTTCCACCTGAGCCGATGCACAATAGAGCTAGTTGGAAAGATGTTTTACTTGGGGTGTCCAAAGGGTTTAAAGAAAACAGAGATCAATTAGATGCACAAGCGGAAAAACTGACCCAACATTTATTAAGCTCAAACGGATTCGGATTTCAAAAAACCGTTACCATTGCGGCACCTGGTTTGAGTGATATAGATGCTGCGGTATCGGCGCTACTTACCCAGGCAGATACTGTTTGGGGCGGCTTTGGCGGATCTCCTAAATTTCCGCAAACAGCATCGATTCGTTTTTTATTGAAGTATCATTATTTTAATCCTATCCACAAAATTTCAATTGAACATGCATTATTATGTTTGGATAAAATGATTGAAGGTGGTATTTATGATCAATTGGGTGGAGGGTTTTCTAGGTATAGTACCGATGTTCAATGGCTAGCACCTCACTTCGAAAAAATGCTGTATGATAATGCACTTTTAGTAATTACATTATCAGAAGCATATCAATGTACAAAGAAAGAATCTTATCTAAAAGCAATCACTGAAACAATTCAATTTGTAGAAAGAGAATTGATGGATACTGATGGTGGTTTTTTAAGTGCACTTGATGCAGATAGTGAGGGAGTAGAAGGAAAATTTTATACATGGTCCGCAACAGAAATTACCCAGTTATTAAAAAATGACGCACCATTATTTATGGCGTACTACGGTGTAACAGAAGCTGGCAATTGGGAGCATACTAATATTTTACACACACCGCAATCTACTGCTGTAATTACTCAAACGCTAGGTGTTAGCGAATCTGAATTATTGTTAACCATTCAAAATTGCAATGCTGTTTTGATGTTAGAACGAAACAAACGCGTTAGACCTCAAACAGATGATAAACAATTATTAGGTTGGAACGCGCTTATGAACACGGCTTTAAGCAAAGCCTATGCAGCAACTGGAAATAAAAATTATTTGATGCGCGCGCAAAAAAATATGGCACATTTATTTGAATGTTTTAAAAATCCAAAAGGGGATGGTTGGTTTCATACCTATAAAAATGGTGTTGCAAAAACACCTGCATTTTTAGATGATTATGCCTATTTAATTGAAGCACTTATTCAACTACAAACTGTGTCTGGTGATTTTCATTGGCTCGAAAAAGCAGGCCAAATCACAGATTATGTGAATGATCATTTCATGGAGTCAAATACTGGATTCTACTTTTATACCCATGACGCCCAAACCGATGTTATTATAAGAAAAAAAGAAGTGTATGACGGCGCCACCCCAAGTGGCAATGCTGTAATGGCAAGTAACCTATTTCATTTAGGTGTCGTATACGGTAATGACAAGTATTTGTCCCTAAGTAAGCAAACCTGTTTATCACTTTTACCGGCGATTACCAAACATCCAGGTTCATTTGGGGTTTGGGCTAGCGTTTTGTTGCTTCAACTTGTGGGTTTGAAAGAAATAACGCTCATAGGACCTGGTGTTTTAGCATATTTAGAAGCAGCTATTCCTATGTACAAGCCTAATATTATCTTAAATATTTCAGAAAATCGGTTAACAAGCATCTCTTCAATATCCAATAAAATAATTGATAATCAACAAGTTACGTTTCAAATCTGTGAAAATCAAACCTGCCAATTACATCCACTAACAGATTTTGACAGTTTTTTAGCAATTGTATAATTCGGAATCAACTATTTTGCATCTCGGTTTTAGGCTAATCTACCGGCAAAGCAGTGTAACATAAAATAAAAAATTACTGGATAGAACTTTACCCTGGATCATTAAATTATTGGTTTTAAAGCGCTAAAACTCAGGTTTCTGACGTTTCAAAACTTATATTTGTCACTGTTATAAATCACACAGATCAGATGAAAGGATATTTAACTTCAATTACCTTGGCGTTTATTACGTTGAGTTTGACTTCTTGCTTCTTTGGAAAAAACAAAGGCAAGGGGCTGCCTGATGATGGGCAGTTGCATGGTGTTGCTCCTGCTGCCAAGCAAAGTATGTTAACGCCTAGGACCATGGTGTACGTTCCGCCAGGAACATTTCATATGGGTCCAAGTGATGAAGACGTTAGTTTTAATTACAGCAATCGTAATAGATTGGTCTCTATTCCTGGATTTTGGATGGATGCCACCGAAATTACCAATAACCATTACCGTCAATTCGTAAACTGGGTTCGAGATTCATTAGCCTACAAAATTACGTCTGGTGTAGGACTCAACAACCCTTCCGATACAACAGCGGTTAATTGGAAAAAAACGGCTTTGTACAAATATGATAACAAGCAATTGGGTACTTTAAATGGGCTTACTTACGAAAACGCACTAACCAGAAAATTAGCCATCGATCCGGATAGCTTAATTTACAGGGTTCGTTATTTTGATCTACCAGCAGCAGCCAAGGTGAATAAAAATAATCCAACACAAAAAGGTCGTGATCAAATTGTGAGTTACGCAGTTCCTGTGTATCCTGATACATTGGTTTGGATTAGAGACTTCTCTTATTCTTACAATGAACCATTAGCGAAAAGATATTACTCCCATCCAGCATATGGCAACTATCCTGTTGTAGGGGTAACTTGGAAACAATCGGTTGCCTTTTGTCATTGGAGAACCCATCTTCAAAATGCAGATTTCGAAAAAAAGAAAATTGCTGTTGATGGTGATTATAGATTACCTAACGAAGCAGAGTGGGAGTATGCTGCAAGAGGTGGTCGTACAAGTACGATGTTCCCTTGGGGTTCGCCTTACTTAAGAAATAAAAAAGGTTGTTTGCTTGCAAACTTTAAACCTGGAAGAGGTAACTATCCAGAAGATGGAGGTTTTTACACCGTTAAGGCAAATGCATACTGGCCTAATGACTTTGGTTTATACAATATGTCAGGAAACGTTGCAGAGTGGACTGCATCTTATTTTTACGAAGGCTCTTATAATTTTATGTCTGACTTAAGTCCAGATGTTAGAATTGAAGCCGATGAAAATGATCCTCCACGCATGAAACGTAAAGTAGTAAGAGGCGGAAGCTGGAAAGACGTTGGTAACGCTTTACAAGTTAGCGCGCGCGCTTACGAATACCAAGACACTGCAAAATCATACATCGGATTTAGAACCGTCATTGATTTAGCGCCAAGATCAAAAAAATAATTTCAAAATAAAATATTCATCTCAACTTTTTAATTCATAAAAACTCAATCCATGTCTTCAGCTCAACAAGAAAAAATCTTTGGCTTACCAGCTCAAACAACAATGCGACTTGTAAACATTTTTGTATGTACCGGTGCATCTGTGGTAATTTTTGGTGCAATGGCAAAAATTCTTCACTTGACATGGGCAGATTGGGCACTTAAAATTGGTTTGACAACAGAAGCTATTATATTTTTGATCTATGCCATCTTACCACCAGAAGGGCATGCGTCAGCGGCAGGCGGTGCTGGTGCAGATCTTCCATCAACTGTTGTTGCTGATGTAACAAAAAGATTTGATGAGTTATTTGCCAATGCAGGTTTAACACAAGAAAATTTATCGAAGCTTAGCACAAGCTTTCAAAAATTAGGTACCACTGTTGATCAAATTGGTCAAATTGGTGATGTGGTAAAATCTACTTCAGATTTTTCTGCTAAAACAAATGAAGCTGCTATCGCACTTGGTTCTATTAAGGAGGCAGCTACAAAAGCTACAGATTCGTTAGGAAGCATTTCTTTGGCATCTGATAGCACCAACGAATACCACAAACAAGTACAAGGTTTGGCTAAGAATTTAGGTTCTTTAAATACCATTTATGAACTTGAATTACAAGAAAGTAACAACCATCTTAAAGCATTAAATCAGTTCTATGGCAAATTAGCACAAGCTTCTGAAGCAATGAACGGTACTGCCGAAGATGCATTAAAAGCAAAAGAACAAATTGGTGCCCTTGCTAATAATTTGGGTAAATTAAATCAAGTCTATGGTAACATGTTAACTGCCATGCAGGGTAGATAGTAACCCATCAAGATTTAACCACATTATTAAAATAAGATTACCTAAATAGTACAATATGTCACTTCCTAAGGAGCCGCGGCAGAAAATGATTAACATGATGTACCTGGTGCTTACCGCACTATTGGCACTGAATGTTTCCGCCGAAATTTTAAACGCATTTAAAACAGTAGATCGCAGTTTGATGATTGCGAGTGGGGTTGCTGAGCAAAAAAATGAAGAGATTTTTAAGTCTTTCAAAGCAAAATTAGAAGATCCAACCACCAGAGAAAAAGCAGCCATTTGGGAACCAAAAGCACAACAAGTTAGAAAAATATCTGACGACTTATACAATTACATTGAAGGCCTTAAACTTGAACTTAAAAAAGAGTCAGGCCTTAAAACGGTTGATGGTAAAGAAGAATTCAAAGAAGATGATTTAGATGCTGCTACTCGTTTATTGGTTCAGTTCGCACCAGAAGGAAAAGGAAAGGGCAAAGAGCTTTTTGAAAAATTAAAAGCCTACAAAGAACAGCTATTAAGTATCGACCCAGCAATGAAAAAGGAAATTGAAGTTGGGTTGCCTCTTGATTTATCCATTCCTCCTACAACTAGTGAGGCAGGAAAAAGCGATTGGTCTTATGCTTATTTTCATATGACACCTTCCATTGCGGCGCTTACGATTATGAGTAAGTTCCAAAATGATGTAAGAAACTCTGAATCAAAAGCTGTTGAATTTTGTCATAAGCAAATTGGTCAAGTAGAAATTATTTATGATCAATTTCAGGCTTTTGCTGGAACCAATACGCAATATTTAATGCCAGGCGAAGAGCTAGTGATTACAGCTGGTATTGGAGCTTTCAGTAAAGCAGCACAGCCCTCTATTTCTATTGATGGTGCCAATGTGCCCCTGAACGCAGAAGGTACTGCTGAATACAAAACACGTGTTGGCAGTTCTGGTGCTGGCATCAAGCGTGTAAGAATTTCTTATGCAAAACCTGATGGTACAACAGCTGTTGTAGAAAAAGAAATTAAATATACAGTTGGCATACCTGCTGGCTTAACAGTTTCTACCGATAAAACGCGCGTTTTTTATAAAGGGTTAGAGAATCCATTAAGTGTAACTGGTGGAGGTGGTGATGAAAAAGTAAATGTATCGATTGAAGGAGCAGGTGCTTCATTAAGAAAGGTGGGGCCAGGTCAATACATCGTTACTTGTACACAATTAGGAGCTGTTAACGTAGTTGCTAATGATGGTAAAAACATACAGCGAATAGCAATTCCTGTTAAGCGTGTTCCAGATCCAATTGTCATTGTTGGAGGAAGTGCAGGTGGAGCTATGCCGGCAAATGTATTCCGTGTACAAAGTGGTGCCATTGCTGAATTAAGAGATTTCGTTTTTGAAGGTGTGGCATACAAAGTAATGTCATTCATGCTAATTTGTACAGGTAAAGGGTTCGATGAACCTGAATTTGCCGAAGTAAATAGTGCTTCATTTAAAGATGCCACTGCACAAGCACTCATTAAAAGATGTCAGGCAGGAACTACGGTTACCATTGGTGAAATCAAAGTTTTGGAGCCAGGAGGCGGTAGTAGAAAAATAGATCAAAACATAACGTTTATATTGCAATAAAGCAGGTTACTATGAAAAAAATATTATTAATTGGTGTTGCTATTTGTTCCCTAAGTGTAAGTGCTACTGCGCAGGGGTTTGGTAATTTAAAAGGTAAAAAAACAGCTAGTCCTGTTGATACAACCAAAAAGACGGGTATACAAACTGTCACACCTAGTTCAGGTGTTCCTGCTGTGGCACCAAGCGACAAAAGCAATGTTGTGGCACCTAAGCCAACCAAAACTGTTGACACAACTATTGTGGGTGGCTTTGGTGAAGTGGTTCCAAAAAGTTTACGCAATGAAACCGTTGCAGATCGTAAAACAAACCGTTCAAAAAATCCATTGGAATATGAATATTTGAGAGAAGATGATTTTTTATATTCCGAGTTTATCTGGCGTGAAATTGATGCGAGAGAAAAAATGAATCAATCATTTATTTATCCAGGCAAAGACAATACCGGAGACCAAAGATTTTTTTCTATCTTATTAAGTGCTATCCAAAATGATAGTGTTGCAGCTTTTTCAGCAGAAGGTGGAGATGACCGTTTTACAAAGCAGTTGGCTTACGATGACATTACAAAAATGATGAAAGGTAAGCTTGATACTATTTTGGTGCAAAATGCTAATTTTCCAAACGTATATGATACCACTGTTATTTTTGATACCAAGTTTGCACCAAACCCAGACTCTATATATACATTTCGTTTGAAAGAACAATGGATAGTAGATAAGGAAGCGAGTAGGCTGTTTTGCAGAATTATTGGTATCGCACCTGTTGCAAAAATCATGATTAATAACAAGCCTACAACAAAAACATTGTTTTGGATATATTACCCTGATTTACGTAAAACGCTTAACAAGTATATGGTGTATAACCCTAAAAATTATGCGGGTCGTATGACATGGGAAGAGCTTTTTGAAAGTCGCTTTTTCTCTAGCTACATCGTAAAATCTAGTAATAACAATCCTAACGATAAATTCATAAGTCAGCTTATTAAAAATCCGCTATTTAGATTATTAGAAGGTGAGAATATTAAAGAACGTATTTTCAATTACGAACAAGATCTATGGTCTTACTAATTGTAAAATCGGATATAAAAAAAGGGACTTTAAGTCCCTTTTTTTATGCAGTTGCTGTAAAATGGTTTTGAATGACAGTTGCTTTTTTTGCACCAATTAAATCGGCCAATTCTTGTATCGGCGCTTTTTTTATATTCGCCACAGATTTGAAGTGATTGAGTAGTAATTCTTTTGTAGCTGGACCAATACCTTTAATATTTTCTAGTGCTGTTGTAAAAGTACCTTTAGACCGTTTGTTTCTGTGAAACGTGATACCAAAACGGTGTACTTCATCTCTAATGTGTCGCAAGAGTTTTAAACTATCGCTATCCCAAGGTAATTTTAAGGACTGACTGTCATTTGCAAAAAATAGTTCTTCTTCATTTTTTGCAAGCCCCACAAGCGTTGTAGTTCCTGTTAATCCAAGTGCTTCAATGCTTTCTAATGCGGCACTTAACTGCCCTTTACCACCATCAATTACAATCAGTTTTGGCATAGGGTCACCTGTTTCTTTAATCCGCTTATACCTCCTATATACCACTTCTTTCATCGTGGCAAAATCGTTAATGCCCTCTACCGTTTTTACATTAAAATGCCGGTAATCTTTTTTGCTTGGAATTCCATCTTTAAAGCATACCATGGCCGAAACTGGAAAACTTCCCTGAAAATTTGAGTTGTCGAAACATTCGATATGGGTAGGGATCTCTTGTAAATGCAAATAAGATTGTAGTTCTGTGAGTACTAATTTTTTTTCTGATACTGTTTTGCCTTCTAGTTGTAATATTTTTTTGAGCTGCAATTCTCGGGTAAAATAAGTGACATTTTTAGTAGATAAGTCTAGTAACTTTTTTTTATCTCCAAGTTTTGGAACGGTGATAATAATATTTTTATCAAAATATTCGACCGGATAGGGAACAATAATTTCTGTGCTAAGGCTATTAAAGTCGGCTCTTAATCTTTCTATCGCAAAACAAAGTAATTCATCCTCGGGTTCATCTAGTTTGCCTTCTAATGGAACCGTATGGGTTTGTATGATACTTCCATTTTGAACCATCAAGTAATTCACGTAGGCAAGTTTCCCTTCTTTAATAATTGAAAACACATCTAAATTTGAAAAGTATTTACCTACTACCACCGATTTTTCTTGGTAGGTTTGTAAGAGATCTAATTTATTTTTTAAATAGGCAGCTTTTTCGAAATCTAGCGTTTCTACATGCGCTTGCATTTCTTTTTTTAGGTGATTCATGAGTTGACTCATGTTCCCCTTTAGTAAATGTTTCAATTGTTCCAAACGGTCCAGATAATCATCTTCGGTTTGAAGTGCTGCGCAGGGCGCCAAACAATTACCTAAGTGATATTCTAAGCAAGGCTTAAACTTTTGTTTATCGATATTTTCTTGACTTAAATTGAGCTTACAAGTGCGCAGCGGAATAAACTGTTTTATAAAACCGAGTACTTCTCTAATGGTTCCCTTGGAAGTAAAGGGGCCTAGATAGATGGATCCATCATTGTATTTTTTCCATGTCGAAAAAACGCGTGGGAATCGTTCTTTTTTAATCACTAGGTACGGATATCCTTTATCGTCTTTTAATAAAATATTATAGCGCGGCTTATATTGTTTTATAAGTGAATTTTCTAATAGAAGCGCATCCTGCTCGGAATCTACAATAGTAAATTCGATACGATCAATTTTTTGAACGAGCTCGATGGTTTTAAAACTGTTTTGATTTTTTGTGAAATAGGAGGCAATCCTTTTTTTCAGGCACTTGGCTTTCCCCACATAAATAAGCATGCCGCTGGCGTCATAATACTTATAGATGCCCGGGTTTACGGGCAATTTATGTGCTAATTGTTGATACTGCTCCTGGGTCATTTATAGAAGTATAACGCGAACAGCAATTGTTTTGTTGAGTAAAAAGCCATTACTCGCTTCTTTACTAATTGATTTGGTAAAACCCTCATTTGTTTTCCAACTCATCTGTTCTATACTTGTGGTATCTTTTGTTTGGAATTGTTTTCTTATAAATAATCTTTTTATAAGTGAGGTTTGCTCATCAATTAAAATATCAATATTTTTTATAGTCGTCAAACTGTTGATGGACGTGTAGTTGATATTTAAACTGGCTGTTCCCGCGTCACGAAACACCGATTCTTTGTAATTTATTTTTTGAACGCTATCACTAATATCGGCGTCAATAAATGATTGAATCATTGGCATAACACCTGTTAATTGAGAAGTGGTACTATCTTTTTTTGTTCCTTCTGTTATAACAACACTAAACCTAGCCCTAGTACTATCAAAATACTTTACTTGATTATTTATATAGGAAGCTACCGGGTAAAAGCTTGTTGTATCGTTTGTTACAATACTATTTTTCGTCTCCTCTTTTGAATTGCTGCAGGCGGCTGCCATCATGCAAAGGATGCATGCTAGAATTAAAGGTTTCATACCGTGAAATTACTTAAACTGTTTGCTCCAACCTATTCGGAATCCGTAATCAATCAAATTTTCTTTGATTGGGTAAGGATTGTTGTAGGTAGGCAGCGTTTGGTATCTGATTTGTGGACCTAACTGCCAAATCGTATTTCCTTTTTGATAGCTAAATTGAATACCAACACTGGTATTAATGTTCCATTTACGCACGTAGTCGTTACCTGCTGCATAATTTGTATAATCGGTAGATAGTAAGTAAACGTTTTTATTAATGTTATAGGTGGGCTGAATAGTAGCTTGTGTATGAATACCAAATTTCTTAAATCGAATAAGTTGGTAATCTAGCCCAATTGGCATGGCAACCTGATATACTTTATTATTAAGCTGCGCGGATCTAAAACCAATATTGTTATTATAACTTGACAGTACAGATACCGTTTGAATTCGACCGCCGTTTACGAGTGCAAGTGTGGCAGCATTAGCGGCTGTTTCATAGGTATCAATCTGGTATTGTCTGATGTTTAATTGAAGTCCAGTTTTGAATTGTAATTTTTTGGTCACTGGATAATTAAGTGTGACCCCAAGTTCTAAACCAATATCAGGCCTATGTCTTACCGCTTGGTTAAATGTTGGTGTTTGAACAAATGGCGAATTGATTGGGATGGCAATGAGTGATGGTTGAATTAATTCTTTTACTTTTTGATCGCTTAGCACCCTAAAACTAGCAGAAGGCGTAGCATAAAATTGAATACTATATTTTCTCTTTTTTTGTTCGATATTGGCATTAGGGGTAAGATCAAAACTATTATTAACCGGCTGTTGAAGGACTGTCGGTAAAAGAGGCGTATTATTTATGTTGGTTTTGTTTTTATTAGTTGAAATCGTTTTTTCTAGGTCAAGACGTTTCGTATGATTATCAAGTATAGATTCACTTTCTATTAAAGTGTTATCTGTATTTATATTATGTGCAGGATTTGAAAGGGGCAACGTTATTGTAGGATCAACCTGCATTATCGGAGGGGGTATTGGCACTGATGACTGTTTAATTTGATCCGTTAATGTAGTGTTAGAAGCTGTAATCTGTGCACTAGAATGATAGGTTGTGAAAGGTTTTTCAAGACCTTGAAAATTATTTTTTGTTTTGGATGAATTATGCGTAAGTATCATTGGCGCTGACTTTTGTGTCACAACAAAAGTAGAAACAGTGAGGGCTACAAGCACCGATAAAGCAATGATGGTAAGGGCTGGCCAAGACCGTTTGCCTTGCACTTCGGTACGTATATTATCCCAAACACGACCAGATGGGTACATCTTGTGTTCGCTTACCTCGTCAAGTATAAACTCCTCAAAAGCATCTAGTTGGTTCCTCTTTTCCATATCTTCCCGCGCTTCACGCAATTATTTTTGTATCACCGACAACAACTCAAATTTCTCTTTGGGTGCCTCAATAATTCTTTTCTTAATTAAAACATTTGAAAGCATCGTTTTAGCCCTTGTGTATTGGCTTCTACTGGTGCTTTCTTCGATGTCTAGTAAAATACTAATCTCTCTATGGCTATATCCTTCGATTGCAAACAAATTGAGCACCGTTTTATAACCCATTGGTAATAACCTGATACACTCAACTACTTGTTTCGATTGCATAATGGACGCAATGGATTCTTCCTTTACCTCCAAATTTTCTGCACTCGTTAAATCCAAGCTTTCTGTAAATTTCTTATATTTTTTTAGAAAGTTGATACTGGTATGTACCATGATACGCCTAACCCATCCTTCAAATGACCCTTTATTTTGAAACGTATGCATTTGTGTAAAAACTTTTATAAAGCCCTCTTGAAGCATGTCTTCTGCATCTTCTCGGTTTTGTGCAAAACGGTAGCAAACAGGGAGCATTTTAGGGCTATACCTATTAAATAGCTCCCTTTGTGAAGCAGCGTCGTTGTGAAGGCAACCCGCAATAATAGCTTGCTCGGTCATTGAATTGGTTTGATAGTACCTCTAATTTAGGTAAAAAAAAGGGTAAAAAGCTTAATTTTCACGTATAAATTTATTAATTTAATACCCTAATTATACTGCAAACCCCCCCCCCCCGTTACCATGGAAAGAAATAGATTTACCGAGTATACCCCACCACCTACCACTGGTTTACAACCCTACACTGGCAGTTTTGGTGCCCCGGAACTCCGGCATCTACTAAGGAGAACCCTTTTTGGTGCAACAAAAGCCGATATGGCTTACTTTTCTGGTAAATCTGTAACGCAGGTTGTTAGTGAACTTTTAAATCCTACGGCGCCGTTACCGGCGCCTCCGGTTAAAGAATATGTGGTAGCAGCTAGCACACTGGTTCCGGATAATAACATTGCGGCGGGAACCACTTGGGTGAGTGATATTAATAACGATGGCACCATTGCCAGTTACAGGCGGGCTTCATTTAAGAAATGGTGGGTTGGAAATCTCATTAATCAAGACAGAAGTATTCGTGAAAAAATGACCCTTTTCTGGCACAATCATTTTGCAACAGAAACAAATGATATTAGCAATGCGCAATATGTATATAAGCATCATGACTTACTACGTACTAGTGCACTTGGAAACTTCAAAACACTTACAAAAAATATAACCCTTGATCCGTCGATGCTGGTCTACTTAAATGGTCAGTACAATACGCTAACTGCACCCGATGAAAATTATGCCCGTGAAATTCAAGAACTTTTTTGTTGCGGTAAAGGACCAGATTCTTTGTATACCGAAGCGGATGTTAAGGCTGCAGCTAAAGTATTAACAGGATGGCGTAACAATGCCACCACCCTTAGTTCCTATTTTACAGCTTCTAGGCATGATGCTACGAGTAAAACTTTTTCTTCTTTTTATAATAATACAGTCATCACGGGGCGTAATACTGCTACGGGTGGGGAACAAGAATTAGATGATTTGCTCAACATGATATTTGCCAACCAAGAAGTAGCGAAATACATGTGTAGAAGGCTTTACAGGTGGTTTGTGTATTATGATATTGATGATACCGTAGAGCAAAATATTATTACACCGCTTGCTAATGTATTTCGTTCAAGTAATTATGAAATACTACCGGTACTTGATATGCTTTTGAAAAGCGAACATTTTTTTGATGTATTGTCTAGAGGTTGTGTTATTAAAAGTCCAGCCGAATTAGTTATAGGATTTTGTAGAGAGTCTGAAATTGTTTTTCAGCCAGATACAGACTATGTAACCAATTATGGATTTTACAATTACATGGTTAGTTGGCTTAGTAATATGCAGCAAAATATTGGCGATCCACCCGATGTTAGCGGATGGAAGGCATACTACCAAGAACCTCAATTCAATGAAATTTGGATCAATAGTGATACGCTTCCAAAGCGTAATCAGTTCACTGATACCATGCTAGTAAGCGGCTATACTTTTAATAGTAAAAAAATACAACTCGATCCACTTGCCTATGCAAAAACATTTTCTAACCCCGGTGATCCTAACGCATTTATAGCAGAGTTGACGGAGCGTTTATTGGGTATTGATATTTCTGCCGCTTCAAAAACGCAATTGAAAAAAGATATTTTATTAAACGGCCAAAGCCTCGATATTTATTGGACACAGGCCTGGGACTTATATATTTCCACACCTGCGAATGCTGCCAATACGACATCTGTACGTACTAAAATACGTGACCTTATAAAATATTTAATGAACCTAGCCGAGTATCAGCTAGCCTAAAATATCCCCCCATGAAACGTAGAGATTTTTTAAAAAATACTGTCCCCGTTGGTGTGGTGATGCCCGCGCTAGTTGGTGGATTTTCTTTTAAAGCCTTTGGTGCCGAAGATCCCATTGCGCAATCACTCTTACTTCCTGCTGCCATTGAAAACGACCATGTCCTTGTTATTATTCAATTAAATGGTGGTAATGATGGATTGAATATGGTTATTCCACTTGATAATTTTTCTAATTATGTAAATGCGCGTTCTAATATTTACATTCCTGAAGATAAAGTTTTAAAACTTGCTGGTGTTACCAAAGCGGGTTTACATCCAGCCATGACTGGCCTTCAGGCGATGTATAATGATGGCGAATTAAATATTGTACAATCTGTGGGGTATCCGCAACCTAGTTTTTCGCACTTTCGAGCCACTGATATTTGGATGAGTGCGAGTGATAGTAATACGGTGGTGAATAGTGGTTGGGCGGGAAGATTTTTGGATGCCGAGTTTCCTAATTTCCCCAATGGTTATCCCAATGTTTCAATGACAGATCCACTTGCCATTCAGATTGGTTCAGCTACTTCTTTGACATTTCAAGGCCCTGCGGTAAGTATGGGTATGAGTATAAGTAATACTTCTAGTTTTTATAATTTAATCAATGGCGTTCGAGATGCTGCGCCTAATACGCCGGCTGGGAAAGAATTGAATTTTGTGCGTATGGTAGCGCAACAAACGCAACAATACGCGTCAGTCATAAAAGATGCTGCTGCAAAAGTGCCAACGCAGGTTACTTATCCTACAAGTAATTCACTCGCTGATCAACTAAAAATTGTTGCCAGACTTATTAAAGGGGGTTTAAAAACGCGTGTGTACATGGTTAATTTTGGAGGATTTGATACGCACGCTTCGCAAGTAAACACCCCCGATACAACAACTGGTTCACACGCTGTACTTTTAGGAAAAGTGAGTGATGCTATTAGGGCATTTCAAAAAGACCTTAAATTTTTAGGTGTCGATGACCGTGTAGCAGGCATGACATTTTCTGAATTTGGGCGACGCGTAAAATCCAATGGTAGTGTTGGTACCGATCATGGTGCAGCTGCTCCATTATTTGTTTTTGGAAAAAATGTAATGCCTGGCGTTTTGGGTGCTACGCCAAAATTTGGCGCGAACGTTAGCGTAGGTGAAAACGTACCTTTCGAGTTTGATTTTAGAAGTGTATACGCAACGCTATTATCCAATTGGCTATGCGTTTCTGATACCGACCTTCAACAAATTATGCTTAAAAATTTTCAAACATTACCACTTGTTAATGCAGCAGCTTGCAAGAAAGCCGTTAATTTATCGGGAGAAGATTTGGTGCGTAATTACCCCAATCCGTTCACAAGTAAAACGGTGATATCATTTAAAACGGCAGGAGGACATACCCTTATTCAGGTGATGGATATGTTAGGCCGCGTTATTACGAATTTAACAGATCGTGATTATGCTGCCGGCACGTATACCGTTGTATTTGATTCTGGCAGCCTTCCTGCTGGTGTGTATTATGCGAGACTGCAAAACATGTCTGTACAGCAGGTACACACGATGTTAAAAGTCAAATAGGTTTGTGTTCGTATTCTTGCTTACTTTGTATCATGGAAATTAGTTTTAATACACCCGCGCTTTTGTTTCCGGCAATCAGCCTAATTATGCTTGCTTATACCAACCGGTTTTTAGCGCTTAGCAGCAGGGTTAGAAACTTGCATGACAAATATCAAAATCAAGAACAAAAACATATTATTCACGGACAAATAAAAAACCTTCGCTACCGCTTAAAGCTCATTAAAAATATGCAGGCACTTGGCGTGGTTACGTTTTTAGGATGTATCCTTTGTATGTACCTTATTTATGTTCAGTTCATGCTTGCGGCAAATGTAGTTTTTGCAATTAGTTTATTATCGTTTGCGGCCTCTTTACTTCTTTCTCTATTAGAAATTCAATTAAGTACAAAAGCCCTTGAACTAGAGCTTAGTGATATGGAAGGTCTAGAAGATCCTTCGGTTATTGAATACTTTAAAAAGAAATTTGGAAAAGAATAAAAGCGTTATTGTTAACGCGTTACTTTTCTTTCTCCAATTTGTTGACGCCACATCGCAAAATAAAGTCCTTTCTCGGCGAGTAGTGCTTCGTGCGTTCCGGTCTCCACAATTTGTCCTTTTTCCAATACATAAATTCTGTTCGCATGCATGATGGTGCTTAGTCTGTGTGCAATCATGACTGTAATTTGCTCCCGCTCTTCAGAAATGGCATGAATGGTTCTTGTAATTTCTTCTTCTGTAATGCTATCTAATGAAGAAGTGGCTTCGTCAAAAATAAGGAGGTGTGGATGTCTAAGGAGTGCTCTTGCAATAGATAGTCTTTGTTTTTCGCCCCCACTAAGTTTTAAGCCACCTTCACCAATAATAGTTTCTAGTCCTTGTTGTGCTTTAGATAAGATGGAGTGACAACTCGCTTTTTCAAGTGCTGTAATCATTTCCTTGTCTGTAGCATTTGGGAACACAAAGCTTAAGTTTTCTCTAATAGTGCCCGCAAATAATTGGGTATCCTGTGTTACAAAACCAATTTGATTTCTAAGTTCTTCAAAATCAATATCGCTTTCTTTGGTACCATTGTATTCAATATGTCCATGTTGTGGTCTATAAAGTCCAACTAATATTTTAACGAGTGTGCTTTTACCTGCACCAGAAGGGCCAACAAAGGCAATGGTTTCACCTAATTTAACGTTAAATGAGATATTGTCAAGTGCCTTAAATTCTGCACTTTGGTGCTGAAAAGAAACACCAGCAAAAGAGAGAGTTTGAATAGCGCCAACATTTGTTGGATGGTCTGGTCTCGCTTCCACTTCGCGGCTCATGAGCTTGTGAAAATTTTGAAGGGAGGCCTCTGCTTCTCTATAACTTAATATGATACTGCCAATTTCTTGAAGTGGACCAAATATAAAGAAGCTATAAAATTGTAATGAAATTAACTGACCTACTGTTAATACGTCTCTATAAATAAGCCACATGAGTGTAAATGTGATCACTTGTCTTAAAAAATTTACAAGTGTCCCTTGGATAAAACTAAGCGAACGAATACTTTTTACTTTTTTAAGTTCAAGACCTAAGATTTTATAGGTATTGGTATTGAGCCTTTTTACTTCCTGATCGGTTAATCCTAAACTTTTTACAAGTTCTATATTACGTAAACTTTCAGTGGTGGTACCCGCAAGTGCTGTTGTTTCTCCAACAATTGCTTTTTGAATTACTTTTATTTTTTTACTTAGCAGGTTGGTAACCGCTCCAATTAGTAAAGCGCCGCCTAAATAAATTGGAACTATTGACCAGTGTAGTCTGGTTGCATAGATTGATACAAAAACCACGCTTACGATAATACCAAATAATACATTGGTTACATAGCCAATAAATTTTTCGGTATCGGCTCTAACTTTGGTTAAAATTGAAAGTGTTTCACCACTTCGTTGGTCTTCAAAATCTTGATAGGGTAAGCGCATGGAATGTTGAAGTCCATCGGTAAATATTTTTGCGCCAAACTTTTGAATCACTACATTAACGGTATAATCCTGGAAAGCTTTTGCTAGTCTACTTACCATAGCGGTACCTACGAGTAAAAAAAGCATCCCCATGATACCTTTTATAAATTCACTTTCGCTTCTAAAACTGCCGTCTGTATTGGTTTTGGCATGATCGGCAAACTGATCTATGAGTTTCCCAAAAATCATGGGATCAAATAGCGAAAAGGTTTGGTTGATACCCGCTAATAACAATGCTAAAAGCACCAACCCTTTGTAGGGCTTTAAATAGGTGATAAGTAATTTCATAAAAATAATATTATTATTCGGCTGCTGCGGCAGCTTCATTACACGTGTCAATAAATGCTAACATTTCTGGCCTGCCTGTTTTTAATTCGGCGCTTGTTATAAAATGTCTAGGTAAAAACTGCCAGCTTTCTTTTAATACAGTAAAAAAGCTTTCTATATTTCTTTTTACAACACCTGGTTTTTCTTTATCAATCTTTGTAAACACAAGTGTAAATACAATACCCCAACTATCTAACTGACTAATAAATTCAAGATCGTTTTTTTGAGGACCATGTCTGCTATCGATAAGTACAAAAACTTGTACGAGGTTTTCTCTCTTTTTAAAATAGCCTTCAATCATTTGCTCCCAACGTCTTCTATCTGTTTGTGATCTTTTAGCATATCCGTATCCTGGCAAATCAACAATAAACCATTTGCTTCTTGGTGCTTTTGCTTTTTGAGTACTTTCTATTTCAAAATGGTTGATGAGCTGCGTTTTTCCAGGCGTACCAGATGTTTTGGCTAAACTTTTCTGACCGGTAAGCATGTTAATCAATGAAGATTTGCCCACATTGCTTCTTCCAATAAAAGCATACTCGGGCCTATCTGGCTTTGGACATTTATCAAAACTAGGACTCGAAACCAAATAGCTGGCTTTTGTAATTTCCATGCTGCAAGGTAACAAAAAGCGCGCTTATTTGTGTAAGCGGGCTAATAAAAGGGAGGGGTATGGCTGGTTAAAATGATTTTCTAAGCGCAATTGACAAATTCCTGCCGGGCGCAGAAATACCACTTGCGAAATAGCGGTAGTTCGTATCTAATATATTTTCCAAGGCTATTTGTGTTTGCCACTCTTTACCCATATTTAATTCAAATTTGGCATTCAGGATAAACCAACTAGGCATACCATCTGGTGTGGCATATTGTTGGTTATCTTCTCCATTTGGATTATAGTCCTTTATTTTTTTCCACCCATTAAACAAACTATTGATACTAGCGTTCCAATTTTTACAGGTTTGCTTAATGGCTATTTTTCCATAAAAAGGCGGAATATGATCTAGGGGAACTTGAACACCTTTTTGATCTGTATATTTTCCGGTTGTGAAAGTGGCAACGCCTTCTATCATTAATTGCTGTGTTAATTTTATAGAAGTATTTGCGCTCCATCCAAAAACGAATGCTTTGGCTTTATTTTGAGTTGCGTACACGGCACTTTTTACACCACTGTAAGAAATGCTGTCTTGTCCGTTAAATGTAAATTTGTCAACTACCAATGCCTGTTTAAATTGAGTATAAAACACGGAACCTCCAAAAGTAACACTTCCACTTGTATGGTTAAAATTTAGTTCAGTGTTGTAGGTGTATTCTGGTTTTAGATTTGCATTTGGAACGACTACCGACCCTGTTTTTGTATCAAATACCTTTGATAAATCATCTACGTTAGGTGCCCTAAATCCGCTGCTAGCAATCAAACTAATTTTTGTTGTGTTATCAACAGCATAAGCTAGACCTATGTTTCCGGTAGTTGCAAGGTGTTGTTGTACTACTTTATTAAATGGTAAATGCATAAGTGTCGTATCTGCAAATCTGGCATCGAGTTTAGTAAGATTAAGTCTTAACCCATCATTTAGGGTAAGTTTTTTTGATATTTTATAAGTGTGTTGTGCATACAAAGCATTGGACTGCATTGTTGTAGGGCCATCGGCATATCTAGTTGTAATGGCGCTAAGTACACCTGTTACTATATTTTTTCTTTCAGCAGTTGATCTCACAAAATTTTGATAGCTCTCTGCACCAATGTGTAATTCATGATTGCCACTTGAATGTTTTGCATCAATATTTATGCCAAATACATTTACTTTCTCCCATCTAAAATCTTTGTTATTATTTTGGAATCTTCTGGTCATTCTGCTTTCTTCAATATTCTGGTAGCTAGCCGTAACTTTTATGTCTTGAAAAAAATCGTTTAGTTTACTTGCTGTATAATGATAGCCTACTAAATTTCTAACTTGCGGCCCGTAATACCACTCTGCAAATACAGGCATTCCCCCCGATGTTTCGGAGAGCCTATCATACCTTGGTACATCGCTGCTATTGGATAATTGAATATTTAAAACATGTTTACTTTTTTCGTCTGGGGTAAACATGATTTTTTGTAGAATATCGTACTGCTTATAACCGCTCGCCACTTGTTTGTTAGGATTTGGATTAACAGCAGCTATATCCGTGTTGTTTTCTCTTGTTACAATAAAATTTTTCTTACCAAATTCGGGGTAAGCACTTTTTCTATTGTTTCCCTGAGTCATATCCCCAAAAGATCCGACAGTAAATGCGGTTAAAGAAGCCCATTTTGAACCACCAATATTGAGTTGTACATTGGCTCTTTGTTCATCTGTTGCAGAAGCATACCTCAACGTACTTGACCCATTCAATACCGTTTTTTTTGATGCCGATAAAATAGGGTCTTTTGTGATCATATTTACTGCTCCACCAAGTGCATCACTTCCGTAAAGTGTAGATGAAGGACCATAAATAATTTCTACCCGGTCTAGTACCATATTATCAATGGTAATGATGTTTTGTAAATGCCCTGCTCTATAAATGGCGTTGTTTAAACGGATACCATCCACGCTTAATAAAATCCGGCTGGCTTCAAAGCCCCTAATTACAGGACTACTTCCACCTTGTTGACTTTTTTGAACAAATACCTGTCCGCTATTTAATAAAACATCACCGGTGTTGGCTTGCAATTGAATGGCATTTTGGTCTCTAATAACACTGATTGTTTGTGCTATTTTCCCAGCTTTTTCCGGAAACTTATTGGCATATACAACAATGTCGTTGAGTTTTGTAACCGTATCTTGATTCTTGTTTTTTTGTGCGAGAGCTATGGTGTGCATAGCCAATATTCCTATTAATAATAGGGATGCATGTCTTTTATGCATAATGCAAATAGTTGTTGTGAAAAAAAAGTACTACGCTGAACACGCTTATATTATTTCACTAACATTTTGGTGGTGGGGCAGTAGTGGCTGAATTTATGTATTGGAGGTAGGCCTGATATTGAGGGTAGCGTTTATTGGTCATATCTTCGATAAACGCTTCATCATTGTTTGTATGTTGTTTATCAAAAACTAGTGAACAAATTTTTATAATGAGTGAATGGGTTGTTGCTCTATTTTTATGGTCAAAAATCTTAGCGGTTGACTCAATAACTTCATCTTCAGCCCTATCAAATAGGCCCATACAAATAATGTCTCCATTTGAAAGAGTAGTATAAGACTTAATATCAAACAGTTCGCTGTTTATTCGAAGTTCATACTCTTTTTTTACCCAATGAATTTTATTTTTTTCTACCTTGATTTTTATTAGCTGTGTTTTTTCTAATTTTTCTAAAGCCATAAATTTAGCAACCTGCTTGCTTATTTGCATGTAAATACTCATGAGCGTAGTTGCACTAATGAGCAGGATTAATAAAATGGCTACAATTTTTTTCAAGCCTACTTTTTATCTTCTTTTTTTCTAATCAAACTATCAATAGGATAGGTTGCTTTCATAGAATCAAGCACCGATTGTGCCCAACTTGTAAGAACAACTCGTTCTTCTTGCGATAATTTTGCATCTCCATGTATAAGACTATAAGATTCAAGTGGCATTTCACCTTCTTTTACCTGTTCTATTACTTCCTCTATTTTATGGTACTGCTTGCGTAGTTTATAATTTGCAAAATCGTCTAGATTAAAATGTTTTTTTCCATCCACTACATGGTCATTGATCCACCAAGCAAGTGGTTGCACACTAGCATACCAAGGGTATTTTGTGTTGTTGCTATGACAATCATTACAAGCTTTTACTAAAATAGCATCCACTTCTTTTGATACAGGGTAAAGGGTTGCAATATTTTTTGAATGATCAGCCGAACTATTTTTTTCAGGTTTAAACGCTTGTAGAACAATTAAGATAACGACAAGTGCCAGGCCAATTTTTTTTAGTATGCTCATGGTAAGTTTTATTTTTAAATTAAAATGTTTCCGGTCATTTCTGCCGGTATTGGTAATTCCATTAATTGTAAAATAGTTGGGGCAATATCTCCTAGTTTGCCCGCATTCAGGTGCACTTTTAAATTATTGTCTACCAAAAATAAAGGTACCAAATTTAAAGTATGTGCCGTATTTGGGCTTCCGTCTTCATTGATCATATAATCAGCATTACCATGGTCGGCGGTAACAAGTAGGGTATAGCCGTGTGCAAGACCCGCTGTTACCACTCTTTCTACGCAGGCGTCGACAGTTTCAACTGCTTTAATGGCTGCCTCAAAAACACCGGTATGGCCTACCATATCTGCGTTTGCGTAGTTTAGGCAAATGAAATCTGCAGATTCAGCCTCTATTTCTGGAACCAATAAATCAGTGATACCAATCGCGCTCATTTCTGGTTGTAAATCATAGGTAGCCACTTTTGGAGAAGCCACCATGATTCTATTTTCTCCCTCAAAAGGTTGTTCTCTGCCGCCGCTAAAAAAGAAAGTTACGTGCGGGTATTTTTCGGTTTCGGCAATTCTAATTTGTTTTTTTCCATGTGCCGCTAATACTTCGCCCAGTGTATTTTGTAAATTATCATTTTCAAATACAACGTGTACGCCCTTAAATGTTTGGTCGTACTGTGTCATGGTGGTATAATGAAGCTTTAAAGGCTGCATGTCAAATGCAGGAAATGCTTGTTGCGTTAGTACTTCAGTAATTTCTCTACAACGGTCTGTTCTAAAATTAAAACAAAATACAGCGTCTCCTTCTTTGATAGCAGCAACAGGTTCGTTGTTATCATCTACCATAACGGTTGGCAGTAAGAATTCATCTGTGGTATCATTTGAATAAGCAGCTTCTAATGCACTGATAGCACTAGTGGCACTTGGGCCCGCACTGTGTACCAAACAGTCATACGCTAATTTTACTCTTTCCCATCTTTTATCACGGTCCATGGCGTAGTAGCGACCACTAATCGTTGCAATTTTACCTACACTATTTTGTAAGTGTTGCGATAGCGTGGTCATAAAACCCAAACCACTTTTGGGATCCGTATCTCTTCCATCCGTAAAGGCATGAATGTAAACCTTGGTAAGACCGTTTGCTTTACAATAATCGCAAATAGCCATTAGGTGATTGATATGCGCATGAACGCCACCATCACTTACGAGTCCCATTAGATGTAGTGGTTTATGATTTGTTTTAGCATACGCTACTGCTTCTAAAAATGTGGGGTTGCTTGCAAGTTCGCCGGTTTTAATAGCAACATTAATGCGTTGAAGCTCTTGGTATACAATTCTGCCAGCTCCAATATTTAAGTGACCAACTTCTGAATTGCCCATTTGACCTTCTGGAAGGCCCACATCTTCGCCACATGTTATAAGCGTGCTGTTTGCATATTTAGCATAAAGGCTATTTACAAAAGGGGTTTTTGCTTGTTGGATGGCGTCAGACATTTTTTTTGTGCCAAGTCCCCATCCGTCCATGATGACGAGAATTACTTTGCGTTTCATGTTACAAATTTACAACCTTTATTTTTGAGGTAAAACGTCAATTTTAAAGGGTTTAACCTCATTAATTGCTGCATCTTAGTTATTTTTGGGTCAGTCAATTAAACCCAGACCATGAAAAAGCATTTATTAGGCCTCCTATTTCCTCTCTTGCTGGTAACTACAGCTTTTGAAGGGCCTTTTCAAGGAGATGCTGATCAGGTTGTTGCCGCTTTAAAATCTGGAAATCCTGCCGAGATAGCAAAACATTTTGCTGTGGTAGTAGACATAAAATTTTTAGATGCTCCTGAAGATAAAATTGTTGCAGAAGAAAAAGCGGCCCAAAAATTAGCTGCATTTTATGCCGAATATAAGATCAAGGGTTTTGAACGTACAGCTCAAAGAGAAATTGGCAATACCATGTATCTGACTGGAAAAATTAGTGGCGCTTCAAAAAACTATAACATTACGCTGATGCTCATGAAAAAAAATGCAGCACCTTATCATATTGTAACCCTTCGCGTTAATTAATTTTCGATTTTATTTTTATGAGCAAAAAAAATAAATCAGACGCAAGAGGGTTCATTTATAGCACCGATCCCAACTTCAGCTTTGAGCCTGAAAAGGATGAAGTATTGGAAACCTTACCGCCTGCTAAACAACAACTCCGTATTAGGCTAGACACCAAACATAGAGCAGGTAAGGCTGTTACGCTGGTAACCGGATTTATTGGCACGAGTGATGACGTTGAAAAATTAGGCAAGCAGCTAAAAAACTTTTGTGGTACAGGCGGTTCTGTAAAAGATGCCGAAATTATAGTACAAGGAGATCAGCGCGACAAAGTATTACAATGGTTATTAAAAAATAATTATAGTGCTGCTAAAAAAATATAGCAGATCACTATATTAATAATCAATTTCTAATTTCAGTTTCTCTTTTAATTCTTTTAGTAACGGATACTGCTCACTAATGCGTTCAAATTTTTGCTTACTATTAAGTCGCATATGAATAGGCACATCTTCTTTTTCTGTAGCGTCTACAATGATGCTAAATTTTATAGACCTATTGTTAAACGTAGCAAATATTTGATCAATGAGCATCATGCGTTCCTGTTCTACAAACTTTTGAGCTGTTAAGCCGGGTACACGAACCGTAAAATGAATATCACTTTCAATTTCAAGTACGGCCATTTTAAAAGTGCCTGAGGCAGAGTGCTTTTGTTGTGCTTCTAAGGTGGCGCCATAATCGTCCCAACAAGCCCTAAGTTTTTCGATATTCAGCGATTCTGCTTCTTTTACCTCTTCAATGGCATATTGGTCACCATATTTCTCTCTTAAAGTGGATAAAAGATTCTTTTTTGGAGCCGGAGTTTGAGTAGGCGTACTTGGCGTAAGCGCTGCCGATGGTTTTGAAATTGGCATTGTTGATTGTGCAACAGCATGTGCAGGCATACTTGCCGCTATGCCCTTATCGATAGAAAGGCTTGGTTTATTAGCAGTATTATTATGTTGTGGCGTAAGAACTTGTATAGAAGGAATACTTCTTGTTTTAATGGCTACTGGTCCGTCAATCCGTTTTTTTTTTATGATAGAACCATTTTCAGAAGCAAGCTCGATGGCTTCTTGTAAGAAATTTAATTTAATGAGTGTGAGTTCTACGTGTAATCTTTTGTTACGCGCCATTTTATAATTAATCTCCGCTTCATTTAAAATGTTAAGCGCACTCACCAAATAAGACATGCCCATAGTAGCGGCTGCACTTGTGTATTTATCCTGCATACCTTCTACTACTTCTAGTAGTGCTGCCGATTTAGGATCCTTACAAACTAAAATATTACGAATGAATTCTGCAAATCCATTGAGTACCATATCCCCTTCAAAACCTTTTCTATTGATTTCGTCGTAGAGTACCATCGATGCCGCCAAATCCTTAGCCTGCATGCTTTCTAGTAGTTTAAAAAAGTAATCTTCGTCTAAAATGTTTAAGTGCTCTAGGGTATTTTGATAGGTTAAACTACCGCCTGTAAAGCTTACTATTTTATCGAGTATGCTAAGTGAATCTCGCATGCAGCCTTCACTTTTTTGTGCAATTACTTGAAGTGCTGCGCGCTCCGCTTTTATCGATTCTTTTCCAGCAATTTCTTCTAAGTGTTCTACGGTATCGTTGTTGGTGATTCTTTTAAAATCAAAAATTTGGCAACGACTTAAAATGGTTGGAAGTATTTTATGCTTTTCGGTAGTTGCTAAAATAAAAATCGCATATGAAGGGGGTTCTTCTAATGTTTTTAAAAATGCATTAAAGGCACTGGCACTGAGCATGTGTACCTCATCCACAATATATACTTTATATTTACCAGCCTGGGGTGCAAATCTAACCTGCTCTACCAGTGATCTAATATCATCTACCGAGTTGTTACTCGCAGCATCCAGTTCATGAATATTAAGTGATGTGCCTGCGTCAAACGATACGCAGCTGTTACAAGTGTTACAAGCTTCACCATCTGGAGTTGGACTTGTGCAGTTGATGGTTTTGGCTAAAATTCTGGCACATGTTGTTTTTCCAACTCCTCTTGGACCACAAAACAAAAACGCGTGCGCGAGTTGGTTGTTTTTAATGGCGTTTTTTAGGGTTGTCGTAATATGCGATTGCCCAACAACGGTATTAAAGTTTTGGGGTCTATACTTACGGGCCGAAACAACAAAATGATTTTCCATAACAGGGTTGCAATATAAGCACAACGGTAGGCTT
>Ga0222713_10000304_pt1 | contig 54879 bp, 59 predicted proteins | sample C33_649DmetaG_FD_165061 | JGI IMG/M metagenome (GOLD analysis project Ga0222713, IMG submission 165061) | Estuarine water microbial communities from San Francisco Bay, California, United States - C33_649D | ecosystem: Environmental > Aquatic > Marine > Unclassified | place: USA: California...
TCCTGCAGCTCCTGATGTTCCGCTAGATCCGCTAGACCCGGAAGATCCAGAGGTTCCGGAAGTTCCTGATGAGCCAGAGGTTCCACTAGAACCAGAAGATCCATTAGATCCTGAGGTTCCACTAGATCCTGCAGCTCCTGATGTTCCGCTAGATCCTGCAGCTCCTGATGTTCCGCTAGATCCCGATGTTCCCGATGTTCCGCTAGATCCGCTTGTTCCACTTGTTCCTGAAGATCCGCTTCCAGTACCACCAGTTATAGTTACTGAGGTATATCCAGAAGAATCTGTAACTGCGCTAACTCCAGATCCTGTAAAGTTAATTCCAGTAATACCCACTCCAACAGTAGTCCCGTTATAATAAGTGTTAATAGAAGATCCACCTCCGCCTCCGCCAGTTATTGTAATTGTAGCGTACCCATCAGCTCCGGTAATACCGTATACTCCGGATCCGGTGAAATTAAATCCAGTAACTCCACTTAAAATGCTTTCCCCGTTTCTGTAAACTGAGGGATTAACAACTCCGTAAGGATTCCAATAAGCAAGGTCGTTCCAAGGAGTAGTCCCGTCACCTATTTTCATAAGTTCTGTGTCGGTTTCATAACCGAACTCTCCCTCAAGTAATACCGGATTGTTTACCGTCCATCTTGTTGAGGTGTCTCTCCTTATTTGTATTCTAAAAGCCATTTATCTTTAATTTATTTTATCAAATACCATTCTTTTGTACTGGATCAACCCCGCCCACAATAGGAGCAAGAAACTGAGAATTACTTTTACTAGAATCTCCTCCGTCTAATATATCTGAGAAACTGCTACCTACTGGATTAGTGTTTTTGTAGAAATTTCCAGACTGCTTAACGTCAATAGAATTTCTAGAATCTGATTTTTTAACATAGTTATTACCAGTACCTATAAAGTATAATTGGTCCTGGGTTTGACTGTTACTTCCATCAATGATTCTAGAATTTAGAAGATTTAGATTCAAATTATTGTCAGCTGCCATTTAATAAAGAAAGGTTTATGCTATATATTCATACAGCAAAAGATTAAATTGGCAAAAAGGGGATATGACTATTAAAGTATTTCTCTGTCAATTTTAGTGAATATTCCGCTAGCGATAACCTCTTCCATCTTAATCCCTGCCTGCATTAGATTACCTCTGAATCTTTCAGTGGTTAAATCTTTCTCAGGGAAGTATGTCTCAACTGCTAAAGCAAATTTAAAATCAATGTATTGAGGGTTGTTCTGGTAACTAAATTCTAACTGTTTGCTCATATCATAATTTTCAGGAAACCCTACTTGAGCGGGGATTCTAAATCCCTCATATTCAAAACTAAATTGATAGGTTTTATAGAAAGTTCCAACCACCGATTGGAAAACTTTAAATGCGTCTAAAAGTGTATCTACTTTTATAGTTACATCAAAAGCCACGCTAAGAGGTATTGAATTAGTGTAAGAAGAATAAGTTTGCATCTCGCCTTTCAGATTCTCTTGTGCGTATGACATTCTGGTGTATTTATTAGAAAGACCCTGAGCATCTATCTGAACCGATTGCAAAGAAACCACGCCTCTAGGGATAACGTCATAGTTACCCTCTGCCATTACCTCATCGGTTTTGCAGTTTGTATACTTTATGAAAAAATCTTGTAAAAAAGATTCGTCTCCAGTTAAAGAGTAATAAAAAGGTATAAAGACCTCAAGTACGTCCTGTTGATCGTTTATCTGAATGTATCTTAATTTATCATTTAACGATCTTAATAAAGATGTTATAAGGCCTCTTAAAAAGACCTCGTCCGTGTTATATTTTTCTAAAAATCCTGACATTGGCTATTAATATGTTACGATTACGAAACCTGTTTTTGTTTTTGCTGTTGATCCTGCAGCGTTGGATGCTGTTAAGGTCACCGTATATGTACCGGTTACTCCGTAAGCAACAATAGGATTTTGTCCAGTACTTCCGGTAGGTGAAGCAGTTGCACCAAAATTCCAAACCCATCCGGTAGGAGCAAATTGCCAAGGAGAATTTACGCTCGTATCCTTGAAAGCAACCGTTCCCCCTGGTATAATTTGTACAGACAAAGTTGCACCGGTTGCAGTTGAAAAATCGGTATAAGGAGGAGACGGGATAGGACCAACTCTTGTAGTTACCCCGTCGGGAGTGCTATCAAAGCTAGGGGATCCAATCGGAACATTGTCCAGTCTTCCTGGAGTTCTTTGGATCTGAATGGGTATCTCCGCATACCTAATTTGTAATGGCTGATTAGAATCATTAAGATAAGTTGGATGGGAGAATGAGTTGTCATCATATTGGGTCTTACTCAAAGCTGTGACGCTTTTATAAGAATTGCCCAGCATTTTCTTTACGTCATTAACAGTAACAGCACTTAATGTCCTAATAACAACGAAAGAATGCAGTTTTGCTTGTAGATTTGTTGTGTTAGCATTATTATACTCAACAAAGAAATACACCGATTTGTTCTGTTTCTTCGTATTATAAACAGGCTTTCCTAATGGATTTGTCTGTGTCTCATAAGAATTAACATCTGCTGGATTGGGTCTAAGAAGTCCAGTTCCCAATAAGCCAGCTCCAAGAGTATTCTGATCAAAATAATTCACAGGAATGTTATTCATCCCCGAAATAGTGGATTTATTGACATCTATAGCCTGAAGCTTCTGCTTTTTGGTTATATCTCTTTTCGAATCGGGGGTTTGTCTGCTTCTCAACTCTAGAATCTTTTTATGTATATATTCTATTGAGTTAAGAATGGAATTGCTAGAATTTGTCTATTTTAATGCTGGAGAAATTATTGGTTTTAGAAACATCAAGTTTCCAATCAAATATTTCGTGAGGCATGGGGGCATGATTTATAACGAAGATGTTAAGACCCATGTCTCTTGAATTTTTTCTAAGTATCTGTAGTATTGAATGAACCCCCTCTGGATCAACCGAGCTAAATAGCTCATCCAGAAACAGCAAGTTTATGGTGCTAAATTTAAGCTTCATAAGTTTCATAATAGAGATCAGAACAACGAAATCCACCTTTTTCATTTCACCAGTACTTAATGACTGAATGGGTATCTCAACACCCATATGGTATAAAGATGCTTTAAACTCCTCATCAAAAACCACTTGGTAGTCCAGGTGCATGTCTCTCAGTAGATCAAGGATCTCTGAATTAAGAGAGGGTAATATAGTTTTTATAGCCATCTGCTTGACCCCTTTCTCACTAAGAACATCATCTAATAACTTTATCCACAGATTCTTTTCCTGAGTCTTGATGGTGTCTGCTTCCAGCTTGTTTTTATCCTGTTCTAAGCTCTCTACTATTCTTTTAAGTGATTCCACTTGTTTATCCCTATTAGATGATTCAAGTCTCTGTATTTCGCTTAAAACCTCTCTTATGCGCAAATCTATTTTGGTACCTTTAGATTGAAGTTCCAATTTCTTAGACTTCATTTCAGTCTCCTTTAACTTAACGTCATTTAGAGCGGTCTCGCAATTATTAAAAGACGTTAAGCTTGAATCTCTTTCGGAAGTTAATGATCCTTTCAATGCCTGATGGAATTCGCTCTCAAGAGAGCTCTCGCACGTGGGACATTTTTCAGATTCATATAAGGAAAGTCTCCTCTCTAAATCCTGGTATTTTGTTCTAGCTTCTATAAGTGATCTGCTTGACGATGTTACGAGATCTGATATTTCCTGCTCGTATGTTTTAAATTCAGAGATCTTTTCTGAATGCAGTGATTGTATTGTTCTAAACTTTTCTAGGTTTTCGTTAAGAGTAGCTAACTCGTCTTTAGTTTCTTGCTCTATGGTAGAAAGCAAAGAAGTCATTTCAGCTTCAGATTTTTCTATACTTTTTTCAGCAGACTGAAGTTTACCTGAAAGAACATCTAATGTTTCTTTTATCCTTTTTGTTTCACCTTTCAAAGCTTCTCTCATCTGATTCAATATATGGAATCCAAATATTTTATCAACAATAGCTCTTTTGTCCTGTGGACTCATCTTAATGAAAGATTTGAAATCATTAATTGACAAAGAGATCGTGTTGTTAAAAACATAGAAGGGGATACCAATAAGATCGTCAGCTAAATAATCCTGAACATTTTTTGTTCCTGATTGGTCGTATTTTACCCCATCTATATAGAGACTAAAGAAGGATGGCTCGAGTCCTCTCTCAACAGTTATATTTTTCCCGTTAGATTCGAACTCCACTCGAGTCCATGTGTTACCATTAATTCTATTCGGTATATCACCCAATTTTTTTCCTTCGACCTTTCCATAAAGACAGAAAGAGATAACCTGGGATATACTGGTTTTACCTGCTCCGTTTTCTCCGACAACCTGAAATAAGCAAGCAGATTCAGGAAAATCTAAAACTTGTTTCTTATTGCCATAAGAGGAGAAGTTTTTCCATTCTATTTTTCTGATCTTCATCTTATTTACTTTCTTGCTCTTGGGTGGTTACCATTGTGTGTAGTTTTACTAAGCTTTGATACATCTTATCTTTTGTATCCTGATCTTGCTCTATATTTTCGATATACTCCTTAATAAAATCTAAAACATTAAATTGTCTTCCTTCAATATCAATTATTTGTTGCGAAAGAGAATTTGCCTGATTTGGATCATACGGATGGAACTTGAGAGATCTTTGGGATTGTAGAATATCCGTTAAGATGTTAAGAGGTGCTTTTAACGACATAACAGGATCTATCATAATATCAACAAAATTATTGTTGAATATGGGTTCAAGATCTTCCGGTGTCGAATCTAATATGTCATTAAAATAAAGTCTTTTGAATTTAGGAGAAAAATCATTAATAAAGAAAGTTTCTTTAAGATCCTCAACATTTAAAAGAGTTATTCCTTTTGTGTTGTCCATATCAGATCTGGTTATCTCATAAGGAGAACCTAACATATTAATATTTCCAGCTTTCTGTGCGTAATGAATGTGTCCAGAATATACCCTTCTAAATTTTTCAAACTCGTCAACAGAAGCACCAGTTTCTACTCTAGTAAATTTATTGAATTTTAGACCTCTGATATCTGCATGACAACATAAAACATCATGGGGTGTAGAGGATTCTAGAAATTCACTCTCCGCTTCATGGTCTTTTCTCCATGGCATAAGCAAAAAGCTCTTATCTAAAATCCTCATGCTTAAAGGTTCTTCTAGAATATTTATTCCAGGAATCCACTTAATCGACTTAAGAGAATTTACCTCATTGCTGGTTTTACCCCAGATATCGTGGTTTCCCACGATTATATAGACACCATCTTTAAATATGGTGGAAAGTTCTTCTGCTACTTCTATCCCAAGATTTAGTACTTTAAGATTTATACTTTGGCGGGAATCGAAGAAATCACCAAGGTGAAATAGAACGTCACCTGGCTGGTAGTTTTTTCTTACTAAAGGAAAAAACCAGTCGAAAAAATATTCTCTTATACTATCGATCCACTCGTTAGAGTTATTTCTAACCCCCAGGTGTGTGTCGGTAATGAACCAAACTCTTTTCGCTGATTTATTTTCTATCATTTATTTTATCTTTAAAACAATCTTTTAATTTTCTTTTTCGAAAGTATCTTATACTTAACTTCCAGTTCGTTTATGATTAGCTCTCTATATTTTATAGGTGCTATTTCATAAGCCTTTGTATATGGTATCTGAATGTAGTCACATATGCAAACAAACTTTTCAGAAAAGCTGAATTCCGTTTCGTCTAATTTTTCTAGCACCTCTTGAAAAAGATGGGGAATCAGATCCTTCGGTATTTTCTTTTTATAGCTTAGAGGAAACCATCTAGAGGTTTGAAATGCTTCGTAAACTACCTCCTCTAATCTTTTCTTGTGTAAATATTCCTGCTCGTCATAATAGGTTTCAACAAATTTGTGATTTGAGTCAACTTCAAAGTTGTCACTGTAATCAGCTTCTTTTGTCGGATTATTATGTGCTCCAAATATTTTGTCACCCAGTTTTTTCTTATTCGAATCCGAATTCTCTATTTCGTTATTCAGATCTTCTTTTTCTTCTTCCATTATAAGGAGGTTATTTTGCTTACTCAACATGCATAGGCATATTGGTGTCCTCGCTTATTCGCATATAACGGTAGTCAACATTAAATATCTTGTGAGCATTCTTGTAACCATCGTCGCGATTCGCTAGGATTTTCAATTTATACTCCTTATTAGCGTACATGATTGGATCTTGAATGATACCAAACATACCATCAACGGTAGCAACAAGCCCAGACGATTCTGCTGCTGAGTTAATACTTAGATCAGATGCGTCAAAGTCTCCTTGTTTGGTTTGGGTTGCAGTTATTATAGACCAGTTGTTGTTCATCGCCATACCTCTTAAATCTTCCGCGATCTGCTTGATTTTCATGTAGGTATTTTCGGAGTTAGGATTTCTCCAATTCTTCATAATGTTAATATAATCCACAATAATTACCTTAAATTTAATACCTCTCATTTCCTCAACTTTTCTCAAATACCTTTCAATATCATTTACGGAAGCCTGTGACGTTGGAAATTCCTTAATCAATAAATGACCAGGAACTTTCAAATTGTCATATGTTACCGAGGATAGCTTTTTCTTAATAAGCTGATCATCATTAGCATTGTCACTATATTCAGAAATGGGAATTCCTAAAATATTAGCACCAACTCTCTTTACATATTTCCTATCAGTCATCTCTAGGGAAAGGATAGCCACATTGTGACCACTCTTAACTGCTTGAGCTCCTAGATTACCTAACCATAATGACTTACCCACTTTAGGCATACCCATGAAAACATATAATGCTTTAGCAGAAAATCCACCACCTAACACGGTATCAATGAAAGGATATCCGCTTGAGAAAGTGCTAGTGGTGTATTGTTTATGACTGGTTGGATTAAAGAAGTCTAATCCCTCATCAAAAGCAAAATCGATGTTGTTCCTTTCAATCACTATATTCTTGAAAGTGTCAATTACGTTTTTGATATTTTCAGAGGTAACGGGGGTAGACTGTATGTACTTAACAGCATCCACAGCTGATTTAGTTAAGTTCTTATACTCTATGAAAAACTCAGTGGTTTCTTTTAACCAGTCTTCCTCATACTTCGTAAGATCTATTTCATAAACAGTTTTAATCTCGCTGCCTTTTAGATCCTCTGCATTGCCGCTTATCTTGAATGCCTCAATTAGCTGTTCTGCAGTTGGCATGTCATGGTATTTACCCCAAAAATCTCTAGCACATTCGAATATAGTTCCAAGGGTCTCATTCTTAAAGAAGTGAGATTTACAGGTTTCCAAGTAATCAGGTCTGCTTAGAATGTATCTAAGAATGATGTTTTCCGAGTGGGTTAAATCCATTTTTTTTATTTTTAAGTGTTGTAGTATGGATTATTTTTTATCCGATACCATTTTTTTGTTCCGGTTGATTTCTCGATTTCCTTAAAATCCCCTTCCTCTATCATAGTTTTTATCACCTCACCATGTTTCATTTTTTCCCAAGAAGAGCCAAAAATAGAATTGAATGTCTGATGTGATATATCTCCGTTAGGTCTCCCGTCCTTAACCAGATAGATGCTTACTTCGTAAATAATATCTTCTTTGGTTGGGTAGTTGGGAAGCGACTTCCAGAGGTTGAGGATATACTTGAATTTGATCTTGCTCTTATTCATCTGTCGAAGTTGTTTCTTCACCTTCAGCATCATCAAAAGAATCCAGCAATTCGCTATGATCATTGATTTCAGGGAATTTGAATTTATCCTTGATCACATTTTTATCAAGCATTTCCAATACCTCTTGTGTGAAAACCTTATCGGTGAATAATTCGGTAGATGCCACGGTTTTACCTAAGTGCTTAACACCCCATCTTGTAGAAGATGCGCTAGGTTTGAAAACTGATATTTTTTTGCCATCCGGGCCTTTGACCTCTTCGTATTTACCCCTCTCGATTCCGCACGCTTCCCAAGAAACGTAATCTTGTAACCCAACGTATGGATTCATACCGTGTGCAAATGAGATGTGGAATTTAACCTGCTCTGGAATTGTGAAACGACTTTTCTTAAGTGTTGAGGTAACAATGATACCAGTCTTAGTACCAGCTCCATCTTTTAGCTGAGCTTTAGAGAGGAAAGAAACCACTGACATAGCAAAGATTGGACCATCTCCTCCAGAACTTTCTTTTGTTGGAACGTATCCGCCGCCAGCATAAACGTGATTGGTACAGATCAAAGGAATTTTAGCAGCTGTAAGATCAAGCGTAATTACACGGAATAATTTTCTTAACTCCTTAGCTTTAGCACCCATATCTGCAGCATTATGTCCTTTCATTGCGTCATTAAGTTCTTTATCAGTACTTAACATGCCCAATGAATCTAAAACCAAAAGAATCTTTGGATCACCTCCAGAAGCTTTTGATTTCTTAACAAGATCCAATACGTTTGCTACGAAAGTTTGGAATTGTGAAACTGTTTGAATAGGCTGGTAACGAATCTTACCCATATCGATCCCAAATTTTTGAGCACTTGATTTATCGATAGCACCCTCAGTGTCACAGTAGATAACATCGTATCCTATTTTTTGTGCCTCTCTAACAACATTTAAACAGAAGAATGATTTACCAGTTCCAGGATCTCCCATTACTCCGAAAGATCTAGAATTAGGAACTCCTCCAAATAAAGTACCAGAGATCTGGGCATTTAATAAATAGTTACCAGTGGGTATCCATTCATCAACTTCACTGAATGTATTGCTCTCTAATAATGATCCCGTTTCAAAGCCGCTTATTTTGGAAAGTTGCTTATCAAGATCTAAAAATGAAAATCCCCCTGAATTTTTTTCTGATGTCTTAGCCATAATTTATCTTTGTTTATTTATAAATTATACTGCTAATAACCTATTAAGTTTCTGAAGATTATAAAAACTGGGCCCTTGTAAGATGAGAAATTAAGTTTTGGGCTCTTAAGTCTACTAAGATAGTATCAACCCCGGGTCCAATATGATATTGATCTTAGCAATGATTTGCAGAAAAGTTCCGGAATTTATGAAATTTTTTTTAAAATCCCAATTCTTTCCTGATTTGTGTCTTGTTATCCTTATAGAAACCTAAGTCCCTCTGAAAGTCTTCGAAAGCTTCGTCAGTATCCGCATAAACTTTACCGGTTAGGTTCCCGATATAGTTCATTGCATTTTTAGCTGCAGTTTTAGTAGCCTCGTCAAATTCACCATTAGGCGTTCCTTTAGGTAGGTGTCCAAGATCCATTAGTCTCTCTTGGAAACTCTTTACCGTTTCGGGATCCTCCTCTGCTGATGAACGAGTGAAGACTTTTACGTCGCTTTTTTTCCTTATTAAAGAAGGTTTTTGATCAGATGATTTACCACTCAACATGTTTTGTGCTTTGTCCATAACGTCCTTAATAACGACGTCAGCGTCCCTATCTCTGATCCTTTTGTCTATTTTTAATTGATTGGAAACCTCTGATAATTTGGCTGAAGCTATTTGCATGTAGGATCTTCCTTTCTCTAGATAACCTGTAGATGCTACTCTTTCTCTCTGAGCACCCATTACATCATCTTTCCACTTATCTAAAATTCCTCCCTTTCTTACTATCTGCTGAATTTTATTACCTATTGAATCAAGTTTTCCCTTAATAGAAGAAAGTGTACTTCCCTTTTCAATTTCTTCTCTAACACCAGTCACATAAGTGAATGAAGTCCTTACGAAAGAGATCATTTCGGAAGCTTCAGCTTTAGCTTCTTCTGCTGTTACCTCAGCTCCTTTTTCTGTTGCCGTTTCTGCAGTTTTCTTATCTTCCAGACCGTAAAGATTCCTTTTAAAGTTTACAACGTTGTCTATTTCGCTAGCAAGTGACATTAGGCTCCCTTTTAATCCTTCTGCAGCATATATCAGGGAAGCTTTATCTCCGGATTCTGCCTGTGAATCTTTAGGTCCACCTTTGAATCCGTCTGCTATACCCTTTCCTACACCACCAACGAACATTTTAGCTTGATTTAATGTTCCCTTAAAATCTTCCAAAATATATTCGTTATTCCCGGTATATGAGTAGCTCTCAGATTTGTTACTATTAGGGTCTTTTGATAACACAACGTTCGATATAGTATCAGAAACTTTCTCGTAGAATTCCTCAGGAGCTTTCTTCAAAGCGTCCAATATCTGATCTATACCTCCCTGCATGATTTCTTGCTTGTCGAATTGAGCAAAAAATGCAGGAAAATCTTTTTGCAATTTTTCTACCGCTTTTACCTTTTCCTGGTTGGAGGCCTCTTTGCTATAAATTATACCTTTAAGATCATTTACTTTCTTTAGATCCTCACCTGATATACCGCCTTCCCTTTTTTCTATAAATCCGAGTTCAACTTCAGCACCCTTTCTAAAAAGATCTATAGCTTTCCTATAGTAAGCTACTGCTTCATTAACTTTAGACAGAACTAGAATTTGTCTAGGATCTATCATTGCGCTATATTTTTCCTTAAGCTTTGCAAGCTCCTCGTCATAAACCTCTTTCTTCAATTTAGGAGTTCCGTTTAGCTTATCGTCAAGTACTTTTTTTTCTTTAAAGTAGTTTTTGTAAACATCATCCTTTTTAACCACACTCTGAACTACTGATGTGAGTCCCTGACCGCTAGGAGGCCATGGTCCAGCTATAGAAGCTATTTTATCCCATGCCTTATTAAGTCCCGCCGCATTTTTATCAACCGAAGTTGCAATATCATACCGGTCATTCTTGTATTTTTTAACAGGTTCAGCATCAGGGTCTACTGATTTTGCTGCAAAATCGATAGAATCCAATGAATTGAGTGCTTCTATGAATAGAGCCATGTAAGACCCGTAGGAAGACTTATTGGATTTGTCATTTAGATTTAATGACATATTAATCTTGGCACTTTGAGAATTCCCATCCTTTTTAGAGTCATCTTTCTTATCCTCCTTAGAACCATCGTCTTTATATTTAGAAAAATCTGCTTTGGTAATATCAGTAGACAGATCTTCTGTCTCGTCCTCATTAAGGGTCAAGCCAGATTTTTTCTTATTTTCGAATAATCTATGGGTAAAGAAATTGTTAACTCTCCTATTTGACATTAAAACCTAGTTTATTTAAAAAGTTCTTTGATCTTATCTTTGTTCTCTTCGTACTTATTTATGAATTTCAAGAAATCTGGAGTCATTGATTTACCGTCTAAACCCTTTATCTCAGGTACAAGGGCTCCGTACATATCTGAGATTTTTGCGACAGCCTTTTCCGTATTTTGTCCATATAAGCCATCGGGTTTGATTTTCATTTTTTCAGGTAAGATTGAATTGATCTTTTCTTGATATCCTTTAATGGCTTCCAAGTTCTTACCTTTTTTAGTCAGGTTCTCCTTATCCACATTACCGGATTTCACCTCTTCGTAGGATTTTTCATCCTCCTTCTTATTCTCTTCCTTCTTATCCTCTTCCTTCTTATCTTCCTCTCCCTCGCCTGCATTATCAGCAATTTGGGTTTCCTCTTCTTTACTAAGGGTCTCAATTGCTTTGTTTATGATATCCATAGCTGATTTAATTGAACTCTGTACCTTAGATTCAATACCAATCTTAACTAAAGCTTTAGTTTGGATTTCTTGCATTCTAGTAGGTATTTCTGAAATCTTACCTAAAATTTCTGCAAGCTTATCCTTTCTTTCTTTTCTCTTCATTTTCTCCCAATCTTCTTCCTTGTTCAGAATGTCATAGTAGCCTTGTAATTCCTTTCCTATTTTAACGCACTCTGCCTTTAAATCCTTTAGCGGAGAATTATTGGCTAAATACGTAACTTGAGCAAAAATAGGAACGATCTTTTTAACTATCTCCTGTCTTTCGTCGCTAAAAGTATTTTTCTCGAAGAGGTATAAGTGATCTTGTTCTTCGGCTGAAAAATTATTACTTTCCTTAATTTCGGGAGCATCTTTTGCGGTTTTTCCTAATTGAGTTATGTAATCTATAGTTTTTTGGTAGATCTTATCCTTAATCTTGTCTGCAGCACCTTCTTCTGTTTTTAGTAAAGTTTCATAGGCATCTTTTAACTTCCTTCCTGCAACAGCCATTTGCGTTGAGGCCTCTTTATATTTAGGATCAACCTTTCCTGCAACTTTGGTTATTGTGTCTAGCATTGCCTGGCCTTTATTATCGGCTTTAGCAACTTCTGTAAGATCTTTGCCTGCTTCCTTGTAATCTCCTATTTTAGTTACTAAAGCACCATATGCTTGAATGAAAAGATCTACTAATTGATCCGCAGCGTTTACTGCTCCGGATGCATCGTCCGCTTCATCAGCTTCATTTAGTTTGTGATAAGATCTAAAATCTAATACTCTATTTGTTGACATTGGATTTAATTTTTTTTTCTTTATCCTATATATCACAAAAAAAATTCCGCTTTGAAGCGGAATTTAGATCTTAGATTAATGTGGGGACTAACAATATTTGTCCATCCAGTACTGAATCATCTCATCTAGCATAGTTTCGAATGTGTATTCAGGCTCCCATCCAGTATCGTGTCTTAGCTTAAACGAATCACCCTTTAGATCGTTTAGCTCCTCAGGCCTCATAAACTTTTGATCCTGAACCACATATTCCTTCCAATCGAGATCTAGCTTGCCAAACACGTATTCAACAAGCTCCAGAACGGAATGCGAAATTCCGGTGGAGCAAACATAATCGTCTGGTTCTTCCTGCTGCAGTATCATCCACATAGCTTTGACATAATCCTTAGCATGTCCCCAGTCTCTAGTGGCGTTTAAATTGCCTAAGCTGAGCTTTTCTGACATACCCAGCTTAATCTCTACCGCAGCCTTTACTACCTTATTAGTGACAAAATTAGTGCCTCTACGCGGCGATTCATGATTGAATAGAATACCGTTACTTATGAACATATCATAGGAATTCCTGTAATTTCTGCAAATGTTATAAGAAAATACCTTAGCACATCCGTAAGGTGATACCGGATTCATTGGTGTTGTCTCCCTCTGGTACCCGTCCCGATCTATGGAATTACCAAACATCTCAGATGAAGATGCTTGATAAATTTTGATACCTGGATTAAATACTCTCACCGCTTCCAGAAGATTTAAAGTTCCTATTCCTGTTGCTTGCGCGGTGTAAACCGGTTGGTCGAATGATATTCTAACGTGGGATTGAGCCGCTAAATTATAAACTTCGTCGGGGTTTGATATCTTAAGCGCATGCAATAACGACGGAACGTCTAATAAATCGGCATAAATAAGATTACCTTTGATTTTTTCATAAACTGAATCCAAGCGAGATGTTTGATTCTCTGATACTGAATTTCTTTTGATTGTACCATAAACATCATACCCCTTATTTATAAGGAATTCCGCTAGATAACTACCGTCTTGTCCATTTATACCTGTTATTAATGCTCTTTTCATTATTTTCTTATGTTTGGATAATTTTCTTTAAACCATTTTACCGATTTGTGAATACCCTCTTCCAGAGGGGTGAATTTAAAATCCGGTGCTATTGATCTTATGACTGAATTGTCACTTGGTTTCCTGTATTGGCCTTCAGGTTTATCTAGATCCCAGATTATTTTACCCTTAAAATTAAATTCCCTTGCTATTATTTCAGCGACCTCCTTTATCGAGATTTCATTACCTGAAGATATTATTACTGGTGAACCTCCGTTGTAGTTATCATACAAAACCCTAGTTAACCTAGCTACATCCTCAGAAAATACAAATTCTCTTAGAGGACTTCCTGAGCCCCAAATAGTAACATCTGAACCTTTAATATCAGCAAGATGAAATTTATGTATTAATGACGGTAAAACGTGTCCATCTTCAAGATGATAGTTATCAGCAGGACCATAAATATTACACGGGATCACGCTAAAATAATTGACCCCATACTGTTCTCTATAGGATTGCATCTGTATTTCTGCCATTCTTTTGGCATACGCATATCCGTAATTGGATGGATGGGGAGGGCCTAGATGTATTTTCTCAACCGTCAGTGGATATTCAACCTTATCGGGAAAAACACAAGTAGACAAAAAAGTTATCATTTTCTTAATTCCAGCCTTTCTAGCTTCTTCTATAATTCCGGTATTCATCTTGAGATTCTCGTAGGTAAACTCTCCTGGGTATGTCATATTACCTTTTACCCCTCCAACTCTGGCTGCGCAGTGTATTATTCCTTCTGCATTTGAATTTCTTAAAAAATCCTCTATCTCGCTCTGGTTGAGTAGATTAATTTCTTTAGATCCTACTTTTATATAATCTTCTCCGCTAAATCTGGATCCAACCAATCCAGTTCCCCCGGTAACTAATATTTTTTTCATTATTTAATAATTAAAAATAACACACATAACAGAATTTACAATTACCATTTACCAATAGTCTTATATTTTTTATTATATTCCTGATTTCGGTAGTATTCTATAATCTGATCTTTATTCAACCCTCTACATTTTTCGAAAACCGTCCAGTTTTCTTTACTTTTTGGGTTAAGATCACTGCTATCTATTCCCCTATGGTGTTCAAAGTGATATACTTTGCATTCAGAAGCCCAATACACATTAAACCCCATTTTTTTAAATCTTTCTCCCCTTTCCTTATCCTCTGGACCGTAAGAGACGAAATCCTCGTTTTCTGCCCCGTATTTTTTGTAAATGCCAGTATTAAAAAAAATGCAATGTCCATATTCGGAATCATAATCAGACCATGGACCAGCCACATCTATATGTTCTAAGCTAAACCCGGATTCATAAAATTTCTCATAATCAAAATGATCTAAAACTCTTCTCTGTCCTCCCGGCCCAAATTTATATGGGTAGATAACGTCACTGTCTCCATTTTTTATCGAATCGACTATTTTTTCATAAAATTCTGAAGGTATAATTACGTCAATGTCATAATTAGCAACCACTGGAGTTTCTACATCATCAAGCATGATGTTTAGATATTTAGTTCTATGGAAAACCCCTTCGTCCTCCACCTTCCAATGTTTTATCTTTAGATTTTTTAAATTTCCAAGAAAATCCAATTTACTTATCTCTTTTTCACAGATCTCATATATAAAAACATTTGTCTCCATATGTTCATTTATGAATCCTAAAACAGTTTTTGCGTTCCTGTATCTGTCCGGATGTTCGATCTTTACCGGTATAATTAATGTACAATCTTTTAGATTAATCATGGTCATTTTTTATTTCTCTTAATTCTTTTTTTCCTCCAAAGTCATCCTTATTCAGCTGGAGTATTTTTGGATCGCCAAATTTTTTTATTATGTCATAATGAGGGTCTCTCTCAGGATCTCCTGTTAACGAATCAGGATATGAAAATGTGGGGTCAAGTATTTTTGGATTTTTTTCCATCATATACCAATTCAAAGCACTTTCGTCGTGCCATAAAGGTATAATATCTCTCTTGAGGTCCTGATCAATGAGTTTAGCTAGCTTCTCTGACATAGCTAAAAATTCTGAAGTTTTACCTCCATTAAAACATCCCTGAAAATAATTTCTCTCTTTATTAAATGGAAAATATAAAGAAGATAGGGGGTTTCTTTCTAACGGATATTCGAGTTTGGGTTTAGGATAAAACCCAGGATGTAGTGTTACGATCAGCCCACATTCAGAGGGAGTTTCTAATATAAAGCTTCCGACCGTTGATACTATTTTTAAATTAGCATTCATGAAAAAAACGTAGTCGAACTCCAATAAAGAATTTCTAATACTATTGAACATGTGAAACCTCATTAAAGTATCGAAAGGCCATCCGAGTTTTTTTTGCTCTACTCTTATTAGACTTTCAGATGAACTAATTTTTTTGGAGTCAGTGAAAACGAAGTACTTCTTATCCATACCTGGTAAAAAATGCTTATCGCATGACTCTATTAATCCTGGTATGAAAATATCATATTTTCCCGTTGCTATTGTTATTATTGCAATTCTCATATTATTAGGTAGTTTTAAATACCGGTATTTCTTTCATTTTGTGCTGATTAATCCTATTAAATCTTTTATAGATCTCGTAAACGGTCCTCTGTCTTTCATTAAGATCTAGAGTATCCCCCGAGAATTCCATAGCCCATTCAAGTTCTTCATACGTAGCCCCCAGCTGTTGCTCATCAGTTTTATCTTCCTCCCATAGACCGTCAGTTGGATCTGCTGATATTATCTCCTCTATTATACCCAATTCTTTTGACAAGTTTCTAACTTGGGTTTTGCTTAAATCCCCTATGGGCGAAATGTCTACCCCGCCGTCACCATATTTGGTAAAAAACCCTACACCAAAATCTTCTATCTTATTTCCTGTTCCAATAACCATACCACCTTTAGATCCTGCCAGTTGGTATAAAGTAACCATTCTTAATCTCGACCTAGAATTGGCTAGTGATAATCCGTTAATCTCATCAATAGAAAACATCGATTTAAAACTTTCAAACAACCCGGACAGATCCCTTTCTATGAATTTTATATTGGAATATTTCTCAGAAAGCCATTCGGCGTGATTCCTTGCTCTTAATAGTTGATCCTCCTTTTGGTATATAGGTAAAGACACGATTAGGGTATCAATACCGGTCATAGCACATAATGTTGAAACCAATGCTGAATCAATCCCGCCAGAAATGCCTACCACTAATGGGCTTAAATTATTATCATTGGAGTAATCTTTTATCCATTTAACTATATCATTAACCATCATCGTTATTTTTTTAAATCCTCTATAGTATCTTCTAGTAGATTTTGGTAAGAATAATCCCAATTAACGTCAGCCCTAATTAGCTTATCATTAGGGATTAGATCAAGATTTTCACTTACGTACTCGTCGTATCTCATTCCGAAGCTATCATATAGATCTATAACAAAATCTCTAACATTAAAAAGCTTTCCTGAACCTAGAACTGTATCTCTATCAATCTCTATACATTTTTTTACTAGGAATTTGGTATGTACCATATCTCTATAAAAATTTAGATTACCTACTTCAATCGGTTTATGATTCTTTATCGAATCGAATATTTTACCAAAGAGAAAATAATTACTTCTGTGTACAGAATTGAAATAAAAGGGGTGGACTACAACAACTTTATTATACCTGCTGTCATGTTTTCTTAATCTTTTAATTTCATTAAAAAGCAACAATTTAGATAAAGTATACTGATTAGATAAATTAAAATCGGGTTCAGTCTGATTTGTTATGATACCCGATCTGTTTGACCAAAGTTCACAGCTAGTGAATATAACTATCTTGTCCGTTTTATCCAGGAGTCTTTCTATTATCTCCAGGGTGTATTTAAAATTAGGTCCTATATAATCTATATTTTCTTCATAAATTCTTTGCTCCGCAAAAGTTATGTAAGCAGATCCAAATTTTTTGCTAGAGATATATTCAAGATCGATATTCCTAGAAGATAATCTGATATATTCTTCGGGGTAATAATAAGACTGCTGGGAGGTGTTTCCTATTACCAGATTCATCAGATACCTATTATTTCAAACTTAGGACACGGTACTATAAATTTACCACCTCTCTTAAGAAATTCTGATTCCCTTTCTTTAAATTCGTTAATGAAGTGCCACGGAAGAACCAGTAGATAATCTGGGTTTGCTTTTCTCATGTCATCCTCTGAATAGATGGGGATATTGCTTCCGACTGTTTTAAGCCCCCATTTATAAACGCTTCTCTCTGCTATCCCATCTATCAACGTATTATCCAATCCGAAATATTGAAGCAATGTATTTCCTTTTGTGGAAGCCCCATAGCACCATATCTTTTTACCCTTTTCTTTTTCTCCTTTTATAAAACTAACTGTTTTTTCTCTTAGCTCGTTTATATCTTCATAGAATTTATTCCATGTTTCTATAGAATCGAGATCTAGAGTTTTTTCGTATTCTAATATGGAATTAACTCTAAAATCGCAAACATCTCTATTTGGCTGAGTCGAGAATTTATTAGCATTGCTGCCTTCTTTCATAACGTATATCCTAAAAGACCCCCCGTTAATATCATTAAGCTGGCAATCAACTATTCTGAATCCTCTGCTCTCTAGAAGATTTTTCATGTTGAATAGAGAATAGTAATAGATATGTTCGTGGCAGATGTTATCAAATGCCATTTGTTTTATCATTAGAGGAGTATATGAAAGCTGGAGTACCCATAGACCATCCTCATCCAGAATTTTATTAACGTCATCTATAAACTTTTCTGGATTCTCTAAATCATAGAACATTGCAATAGATGTAACCACCTTAGCTTTAGAATTACCAAATTTAGATTTAGCGAATACATCATACGTGAAATAGTCCTGTATTATAAGATCCGCATGTTTTTCGGATTCTTTCTTGAAAGAATCGTCCACTGGGTCTATTCCTATTCGGATAAGATTCTTAGGGAGATAACTTAAGAGGGTTCCGTCATTACATGCAATGTCTACCCATACGTCATTCTCTTTAAGCTTAACGAGATCTAATACATTTGCTACTATTCCGGAAAGCTCACGAGTCATTGTTTGGTTTATACCTGATCGGTACCAATATTTTCCGTACATTGTATCTAGAGGAGCACATTTTTCCAATCTAACTGCTCCTGTTGATTCATCAAGCATCATTTTCAGCTCTACCTTATCACCTCTTGGCGATTCGTTATCCTTTATAAAATCGGAAACGTAAATATCTCCTAGACTGAATAGTTCTTTCATTTTTATCTGTTTAAGTATTGTATAAGGTTGTGGTTATAATGAGACGAAATACCTGTAGAGTGCATCTTATCATACATCTCCCACATAAAAGGTCTATTTTCAATTCTCATAATTCTATATAGGAATGAATACATCGGGAAAGCTGGATGAAATTTTCGATCTAGTATGTACCGATATATCAGACAATTGAGAACGTCTTGATCACCACAAGACCATTTGAAATCTGGGTGTGGATTAGGATTAGGTGATTTTGCAACAAGTTCCTTATCCATGCACAGACTAGTATATTCGTTTATGAAGTTTCTAGTGAAATCAGTGTTTCTCATTATCATCCTTGCTGCATTTATCAATATGCAGTCTTTAACTATAGAGTTTTCAGCGGGGTCGGGAAATATTCTATCTATTGTGTAGGTTTTTACGTATTCTTTTACGTATACGCCTTCTCTTTCGAATTGGAAAAATATATCACTGTTGTTTTCGTTTAATAGTCGATTGGACATTCCTAGTATATTTTCCCAATCGCTTTCCCAATACTGAGCATTTTTTTCAAAATTCCCATCATGATATATTAGGATAGATCCCTGAGGAATTTTATCTAATATATGACTTATCAAAAACCCCTTGAAATCAAAATATCCTATCTTATTGGCATTCGGGTTCATGTCGAGTTCTTCTTCGTATGAATTACAAAAATTCTCGCTATTGGGAATATTCTTAAGATCCCTCTTATTAAAAAGGAATACTTCAGAAAAATATGGAGACAATCTTCTTTTTATCTCCTCCGAGGTTTCCCTTAAATCATATCCCCCGTCTATGTCTGGTCCTTCTGTATAGAAAGAAAGAAAATATATGCTCATTAAAAATTCAATTTTTGTGTGTGCTTAAAATCTACGTCACTTATCCAATATGGCCACATTTCAGGATTACGTGGTTCCGATTTTTCAAAATCAAAATCATTCATGTAAACATCTATTGGGTTTAGGTATTTTTGATAGTAGTCATTAGTTTGTTTATAAATTACTGCTCCGAAATCTACCAGTATTAATTCTAGATCATTTTGTGAACATATTCTTCTTACGTATTCATTGGTGTGTATTATGCCACTGATATATTCATTCTTTATAGATTCGTGCCATTTCTCAAGAAACTTGCCAACTGATTTAGGATTACCTACAAAGAACCAATCGCAGGGTCGATCGGGAAATTCTCCAGCGTATAGGTGACCCCCGTTGACTGAGCTTTGAAAATAGATCTTATCTTCACTCAGATCCAAAGATTCTATTATATTTTTAATCGGCTTTGTGAATAAGATATCATTTCTCGATTTTATACATACGTCGAAATCACCGTCCTTGCTTAGGAGGTAAGATTGGTAAGCTGTGTACGTTTGACTTAGAACACTTAGAAGAAGTATAGGTGTCATTAGCCGATAATACTCTAACGACATAGGAATCCAATTTCTATTACTGTCATAGTCTCCCCATGTTCTATTATCGAATTTCTCGAGAAATCCTATATCGAAAGATCTTGATTTTTCGACTTTTATCTTTTCGACGGAAAACTTATTTGCTAAGGACTCCGAAAGATTTTCATTTCCGAATCTTTCTCTGAAGTGCATCTTATAACACTTGTTCTTATATGAATCATCCCACCACGTGTGAGCAAATATTGATAGGTTTTCTATATTTACATTATCCCTTAAAGAAATATGGCAAGGGTCATATACTAAAGGATGCCCTGATATTAAAAGGGAAGCTTTCATATTAAGATTTTATAGTCGAATCCCCTACCGATATTAGTTTTACGTTTTCTTGAGATTTTATAAATCTCCAAGGATCTATTACTATAGACCCGCTAGGAAATTTATAGTCAGAAAATACGTCATGATTAGTACCAATGAAAAATATAGATTCTTTCTCTAGCGGAGGATTTGTTTGATCTATCCAAGGATCAAACATATTTACTTTCTCTCCCTTCTCTTCTAGTATGTTTCTTAACAATATAGAAGGACTGCCAGTAAGTAAATTAGTTTCTTTCTTGAATGTCTTACCTAGGATAACTATAGGTAATTCAGTTTCTTTTTTGTTATCTATTATAAGATTAGCAAGCCATTCAGTTTGATCCTCCCTACACTTCATGAGATTATCATACCAATCAAAGCTTAAGTCAACTTTTTGTGATAACCAGGATAAAGCTATATTATCCCTGGGATGACATCCACCACCATCTCCCATACCACCTAATAAATATTTCGGACTAATTAATCGCTCATTCGCTAAAAATAATCCATTCATTACGTTATCACAATTGATATTTTCTAATTTATGGGAAAGCTCCATAACAGTATTAGCTAAGCATACCTTCATTGTTATATAAGTGTTATAAGTAACCTTAATCATTTCAGCCTCTTCTATGGTACACTTATATACTGGTCTATCATGTAAAGTGGAATAAAATTCTTTAGCTTTAAGATATGCTGAATCATCGTCGACGCCAAAAAGAACAAACTCGGGAGAAGTAAAGTCTTTTATTGTGGTACCCATAGCAATGAAAAATGGATTATAACAGAGCTTTACGTTCTTATTCAATAAAGGTTTGATATCTCTTCTTATCGTTCCTGGAAGAACTGTAGATATTATAATAACTATCTTATCCTCCCCTAGTTTACCTATTTCATCCGAAAGATTCTTAATCCCACTTTTTAACCACTCGTAGTCGAAATCTGCTCTCTCTAATGGTATTCTTGTGTCTCCCTCATACTTTGGTAAATGTGGGGTCTGGATGGGAACGAAGATTATATCAGAATTCTCTACTACATCCTTTATCGATCCCCATTTTATATTATGAGTCTGTAGTAAATCGTCAGCGCCCTCTTCTCTATATGGTAATTTTTTCTCGTCCAGAATTCTTTTAACGTCAGGGTTTATATCGTACCCATATACATTATGTCCTTTTGAATCTATGGCTAAAGCGCAGGGAAGACCAAGTTTCCCTAACCCGACAAATCCTATTTTCATGTTTATTCTTTATTTTATTATAGTATTTTTTCTTAAAAAGTTACATTCAGATCATGATAATCCACGGACAAATTATATAATTTTAATTGATCCCTTAGGTAGGCTTCGTTTGTCCAAATTCCCCCGTCTTTTATTATATTTTCTCTATGATGATCTATTGTATAGAATATGCTGGATATTATGTTCGAGTTGATGTTATTTGAAATGACGAACCAGTCATTAACTTCCCCTCTAGGTAAAGGTTGGTATCCGCTTATTATCTTTTTTAAATCGAAAGATTCCGCATTTACCACATTTTTTGGGGATACGTCAAATCTAAGCAACATGACGCAATCATAGGCAAATCCATTCTTTTGTGAATATAATTCCTTTAAAAGTAAGGACTGATTAATGCTATACCACATACTGTAATGTGAAAAGACTCTATCTTTTAAAAAAGAATCTCTATCGTATACATCTGCCCAAGGCCAACATGCTTGAAAATTATCCTCACTACAACAGACTTCCTTTCTAAAGAAAGGGATTTGTTTCTCTATGACAAATTCTTTAGCATTGGTTTTCTGAGGAAGTACTGTCATAAGTCCATGTTCTGCGGATCTAGATTCGTGGCCCGGAGTCATCTTATTAAATGCTAGGTTGCTTTCGTCATACCAGGTATGAAAAAATACGTCTGCATTGTTGGGTAAAATTATATTATTATACACAAAATCCCAATTCTGTGTAAAATTTCTAGGTTGCCCGTAAAGGCATAAAGCTACTTTCATAAATTTAATTTAATAACATTCCTACCGGGAACCCGTTTAGTTCAAAATTTCCCTCAAGATTATAATATGGGGTTATTGATTTTTGTTCAGCCATTTGTAAAAACCATCCGCAAACTCCATATTCGGAATGTCTCATGCCTCCAACAAAACCTTGACATTGAGATAGCATATAGAGATCAATTAAACACGTTTCTGTGTAATGCTCTATCAATTCGGGATTTAGTTGTAGGTCCCTCTCGAGATTAACCTTACTTGGATCCCCCTGAAATCTTACGAATAGATTTCGATCATACTTGTTTACTATAAAATTGTAATCTGGGTAGTTATCTTTCAAATATTCTAGGGTCTCGCTAGAATCGCTTGATACGAAGATTGATTTGGTTCCAAGTTTTTCGCAAACCTCTTTTGCTCCAACCATATAATCATCTAACGTGAATAATTCCCTTATATTCCACGATTTATTTATATCGCCATCCTTTGGTACTATTTCTCCCCGTCTTATCTGTAATCCACAAACAGGGCCTTCTGGGAATTCTGCTTTATAGGTAGAAAAAAGGTGCTTTTCGAAAATTTCGTTAAATCTAAATATATGAGAAAGACAAGCAAGATAGAGAAAGAAAGATCCCGAATTAAAACTATCAGGATTTATGTCAGGTGCTTCCGAAACATTCTCTATAGGATTGAATAATCTTTCCCACGATTTTCTGTTTCCCTCGTTAGAATCAACATTATCAAAATATCTAATCCAGAGCCACGGATACCAAGATTTTGAGGTCATTTCCATCCAGAAAGAATCCTCACCAATTCTAGCTCTATCTGATAATACAGGAACCCTGTTATTTTTAACTGAATTATAGAAGTGAGAAGATACGAATCTCAGGTTTTTTGCTACCGGATAAAAACTGAGGAAGCATTCTTGTGAACCCTGTCCCGAATTCTGTGCAGAATGTATTCTTTTTTTAGCTGCGTTTAGTTCATTAGTAATGTCAATCTTATCTAGATTGTATCTAGGGAAATGAAAATTTTCGTTTATTTCTTGTATGTTCATACTACCAGACTCTAAAATTAATACCAAGACGGTTTATCTCCGACATAATATAGTTATGATCCATTGTATACTGGGGATTCGAGAAATGATGAAACTCTACGTCGAGTGAATTGATTAATCTTAAAGTGTCATCAGAGATACATTTTTTAAGAACATCGAATTCTGCACCTTCTATATCAATCTTACATATTACGAAATCATCCTCTTTTACATTTTTTGATAGCCATTCAGAAAAATCAAAACATTCTACTTTAGTTTTGTTAGACCAATCCAACGTTTTTTGTATGAAATTCCCACCCTCTAATAAAGTGTTTTTAAGGTGATCTGGAAGTATAGTCGATGACCCGTCAACAGGAAAATCTGTTCTTTGGTGGGGTATAAGCAAATCCCCGGCTTCTACCATTCTATCATGCATTTCCATAAATTCTGGCATCCCCTTTCTTATCTCTGATACGTCGACGGTAGTGGAGCAATAGAAATCTATCTCACCATTTTCTATCCATACCGCTTTATTATAATATTCTATATTATCCCATTTTGCCCATTGATATTTAGGGGGTAGAGATTCTTTTTTTATAGACTCTTGAAATAGTTCGTAAGTGTATTTATTTGCTTCGAAAGTAAATATTTTCCAGTCCTGGTCTATACCGCAATCCTCGATATGTTTTTTTAGACCCTCTCCCAAATGGGTTCCGCAATCTATGTATATTTTAGCCATTTTTTAATTTTTTAATTTTGCCGTAATTAATAAGTGCCATCCATATTTACTCTGGAATTCTTTAAAAGTAGATTCTGGCATTTCCCAGATGGATTCTTTTATGTATTCATACCTCTTATATTCCTCTATTCTATATGGAAAAATGTGGTCAATTTCTATTTTAGTGACTTCAAGTCCTACTTCGTTAAGTATATCAGTTATTTCTTTGGGTGTGTATGAATAAGTCACTGGACATCCGGTTTGTGCCTCCGAATGCTTAGCTATTAATTCATCAGCTCTTCCGTACTCGTAATCATATTGTTCAAGTATCTGAAAAACCTTAAATGCACCTTTGTGATAGACCATCATCCTGAATTCTGAGTCTCGATCCATGTATTTAGTAACTTCGCGGAATGAATTAATTGGGTTAGGCGTGTGATGTAAAACACCAAAGGAATAAATAAGATCGAATTTGGAAGGTTGTAAATAATCTGAAAGCTTTTCAGCATTAGCATATCTTACGTCTGCATGTAATCCATAAACATCGATTCTTTTTTTCGTTAATTTTATACTCTCCTCCGATAGATCAACACAGGTTAATTTGGCCCCTTCCTTAAGGAAAGAAATGGAGTCAGTACCTATACCACATCCTATTTCTAGAACATTCTTCCCTTTCCAGTTAGAAAAATCTGCAAACTCTAGTATATGAGGTTCCACCATATATCTTCTTTTCTCGACATCTTCGAAATATTCCAGTGTTCCTATTTCTTTATTAGAATGCCTTATGTTGCATGGACGATCGTTCCAGTATTTTTTTACTGACTCGAGATTTACTTGTTTAAATTCCATATGTTTTTTTTAATAATGTTCTTTGTATTGATGTAAGACTTCAACGGAATTAGTTTTCAACCTCATTTCCAAATCGTGATACCATGTTTCACAGAGACCTGAATAATGGCCTATAGTTCCTCCGTTTACTAAACACAGATAAGTTAATAGCTTATCTGAAGCCCATTCAGAGGGTCCTGAATTTTTAAAATATACATCAAGGTCAGAATAAAGCTTAATATTCTCCATTAATATCCTTTTAAAAAATGTAGTTCTTAATATACATCCGCCAAACGATCCATAGTATACCTTCCTGTTTGAATCGCATCTTGCCTCGTTTATTATTTTCGAAATGCTTTCTGAAAAAAATTCATTTTCGTTGCAACCATTAATATCATTAAGTAGATCTGATTCTATCCTATTCATAATATAAACATCATCCTCCAGAAGTATGAAAAATTCCTCATGTATCAAATGTATATTCTCAGATATCCTATGTATAAATTTTTTCGCGGAATCCGGACCTTTAAATATTAGATTTTTTTCTGTTTCTATTTTTTTGTCGTGTATATAATTGCATCTATATCTAATCGATTCTTCAGTAAAGTCATCGCCACCGTCACAAACTAGAACTACGTTACCCTGAGGATAGTGTTTCCTGTAGTTGTCCAGAACAAAATTTAGACTTTTCCTGTTTTTATAACATTGATAATATGCCCCTATCTTCTCCATTGCCACTGATCTCCCATACCATTTTTATTAATTATGTGAGTGCCGTCATAACCTTCTGTTGAAAGTGGATATTTGGCTCTATACTGATGTACTAGGGGATGCCATGTCGTTTCCCAATGTGGATTTCTAAAGCATTCTACTATTTCATTATTGATGGACTCAGGTATCCCTACCAGAGCAAATAAAACTGCGAACATAAAATCGTAATTGGCAAATCTTCTATCCGATCTGCAAAGCTTCCTGAGAAGATCATCATCATTTTTGATTATATCATATATTTTTAAGAACGAAGAGCATTCGAAAATAGCGGGTGTTATTCCCCAGTTATTTACGTCAATTGAACCTGGGTAGCTTCTAACTACTTCTCTTATATGATCAGACATACCAGTATTAACTCTAGAGCCAAGTAGTTTATGATTTCCAGGATTGCTTATCTTACCCCTTACGAGAACATCTGGTTCCATTACAAGAAGGAATTCCTTTTTAGAGTAGTCTATAGCTCTCTTAATCCTTTCCATAAAAGTTGTTACTGAATCAAACACCTTTTTTTGAATCTCTTCGGTATCAAAATCTTCTCTATGTGCGAAAGTAGGTATAAGACCTCTTGAGTCCTCCTCAAGATGTGTTTTTAGATTAAATCCCATGGAAGAATATCTCTCTTCTAAGTCTGAATAATCAGATCCCCCGTCGGAAATAAGATACACTGGGACATCCGGATAAATCCCATATAGAACCTCTAGAGAATAATCTACCGCTTTTTTTTCAGTATAACATGTATAAAAAACTCCGAAATCCATATTATTTAATTAGTTTAGGTAAATATTGATTTTTTATAACACTCTCCCAGCTAAATTTTGATATAACATAATCTCGGATATCTTTTCTCAACGGTATAGACTTCTCCCTATTTTTTCTTATGACCTCTGAAATGTATTCAGTATCATTCATTCTTGATTCAGGTATTACATCTATAAAAGGCAAACTTAAATCTAGATTTGCAGTAGAAAATTCTGATATGACTAGTCCAAGTCCTGCAGACATTGCTTCCATACAAACTAGAGGATGTGCCTCTCCGTCACTTAATAAAACGAGGTTCGCATAATTGGTCAGATTCTGATACAGGTAATCTTTATTCCATTCTCCCAGGTAGTTGTTTCTATTGTACCTATCGTCAGCTATATTACCTGCAAAATATAAATCTGGTATATTATGGAATAGATGTTGTCTTTTCCTATAATCTATCTTTGCGAGATATATCGATCTGTCTGGATACTCACATTGATCTTTAAAAGAAAAAAGATCGTCTCTAACACCACTCGAAACTACTTCTATACGAGCGGGATCAAATCCTCTTTCCAAATAGCGATCCCTGATAGACGGTGATATTACGAACATTCTTGCTTTTTTTAATGACAGCATACCATCAAAAATATTTCTGTAATAAGCATCGTGTTTGTCCACCTGATCAGCATATGCGAAATATGTTGTCATTATAACATTATCACATTCGAATGAGTCACCAACCATGTAATGCTCATCATATTGAACGTGTACTACGTCTGGTTTATGAGAGTTACATGTGCTTATAATTTCTCTAGGATCTCTTGTGTTTACTATAATAACTTCATGCCCAAGTTTTTCTAATATCTGTTTATAATCCCAGATTATTATTTCTACCGCTCCCCATCCAGTTGGAGGGATTGGCATTATTCCAGGACCTACTATACAAATTTTCATAATTTATTTTTTTATTATATTAATTTTAAATACTCTATTATTATTTTATCCCAAGAGAAATTTCTAATCGCATATTCCCTTATTTCATTTCTCATTTTTATGGAAGTTTCTCTATTTTTTCTTATAACGGATTCGATGTAATTTATATCATTTATCATATTTTCCGGAATCACATCTATGAAAGGAAGACTTAAATCTAGATTTGCTGTAGCAAATTCGGATAGGACAAGGCCGAGTCCAGCAGACATAGCTTCCATGCAAACTAGAGGATGTGCTTCACCATCACTCAGTAAAACTAAATTTGCATAATTTGTAAGATTCTCGTACAGATAATCCTTATTCCATTCTCCAAGATAGTTATTACCGTTATATTGAATGTCCGAATTCCTGCCAGCAAAGTATAGATTCGGTATGTTATGGAATAAATATTGTCTTTTTCTAGGCTCTATTTTTGCGAGATATATCGATTTATCTGGATATTCGCATTGGTCTTTAAAAGAAAAAAGATCAGATCTAACCCCGTTAGGCACAACTTTAATCCTGCTTGGATCAAATCCATATTTCAAATACTTAGCAGCATTTGAATTCGATAGTGCAAATATTCTGGTTTTATTAAAGGAAAGAAATCCATTGAAAATCTGGCTATACCCATAGTCGTATTTATTTTCTTGGTCTATATAGCCATAGTGGGAAGTTATAGCAACATTTTTACAGTCGAATGATTCGCAGATATCCCAAAAAACGTCATATTGGACATGTATGAAATCTGGATTTTCTAAATTGCATATCCTGATTATCTCATCTCTATGAGGAGTATTAACTATGATTAGCTCGTGCCCCATTTTTTCTAGAGTTTGTTTATAGTCCCAGATCAATATTTCAACCGCTCCCCATCCTAGAGGAGGTATTGGATTCTGACCTAGTCCTACCATGCATATTTTCATTAGCTAATCTATTATCTCTATACAGTTATAGAGATTTTTTAATCGATTGTTCCTCGCTAATTTTTTATATTTTAATTGACGATACCATGGACTTAATCAGGCTCGTTATCTTTGATTGAGGATTCCAATTAAGAATTTTTTTAGAGATTGAATTATTCCCCAGTGATTTTTTAAGGGTTTCTCTCTCAACTACGATTTTTTTGAGTGGATATTTACCTTCAAAAAGATCCCCATACGATTCCCACAATCTGTCGGGTTCTCTGTATATTGCATCTATGTCCTTCTCTGAATTAATGCCGTTTTTAACGCTTGTTAAAATATCATGGACCGATGTCGAGGTTCCGGTAGAAACATTAAAAGTATAATATCCTTTATTATCCATATTTAAGCATTTCTCTATAAGATCCACTACGTCATTAACATAAACGTAATCCCTTGATTGTTTACCGTCGGAATGCAGTATAGGAGATCTATTATTTCTAAGCTCCTTTACTATGTAATTTATTAATGGCGGGGATTTTCTGTGGATGTCTTGTCGGGGCCCAAATACATTGAAGAATCTTAAAGTTGTTACATTCATACCGTAATTTTCTGCAAATGACTTACAAATTTCCTCAGCCATTTTTTTAGACAGCGAATAAAAAAGTCTGGGGTTGATATCATCGGATTCTGAAAAACCGTCCTCACTTAATGGCGTATTCTCATAAACCGCGCTAGTGCTAGCAAACAGTACCTTGTCTACCCCGCATTTTCTTGCTGCTCCGAGAACTGAAGCTGTACCCTCCACATTACATCTTATACACTCTCTGTAGTTTATCTCGCAATCAGGAAGGGAAGTTATAGCTGCAAGATGTACTATTGCTTCCGGAATTTCTTCAGATACCATAGCATGGAAATCGTCGGAGTTTATGTCCATATTATAGAATTTTCCGAATGTCTCCCCATCTATAATCAGATTCTCTAGATACCCATTTCTTAGATTGTCGACTAATACGATGTCGTGTCCGTTCCCTTTTAGATGATATCCTAGAGTAGATCCTATTCCTCCTGCAGCTCCTGTTATGAGTATTTTCATTTTTCTATATTTTTAAATACTGGTCGATTGTATCTGAATTCCTAGGAATATTTATAGAAGAACAAGAAGGATATGGGTTAGATTTAGCAAAATCGTTTATTACTAATCTTTGAGAGTGCGGCAATCCCATAATTAACATGTCGTGTGGTATATCGTGGGTATCCATTTCTTTGATTGTTAATTCCCGATACTCTTCGGGTCTACTTGTGGTTATTATTATAAATCCACCTTCGTCTTTAATCCTCTTAATTGTCTCTATATTATTCACCAGAGGTTTACCCTCACCTATATAAGGTGGTATTAGATGTGAAGAATTTGTTACGAGGGTACCGTCGAAATCGACAAAAACCGTGTATAGTTTTGATTTAAAATCATTCCATGACTTTATTGTACCCCAATCTGAAAAATCTGATGATTCTATACCAATAAACTTTTCACCTTCCAATATCATCTCAAATATTACGTTGCTTATGTAGCATTCACCAGGAAGATTCTTTATCCTGTTATAATAGTTGCAGAATTCTGTGGCCGTATTAAATCCATATCCACCTACACAAAAGCTCGAACTTATAACATTTTTTTCCACCATGTTTATGATCGTACCATTAGAATCTAGCTCTATGTAGCTTTTAGACCTTGCATTTATTTCGTCTATATTGTTTAGGTCGAAATATGTTACTTGATTTTCCTCTGAATTTATGGTGCATCTGAAGTATCCGTCGGAATCTTTAATGTAAATAAATCCCTCTATATTCTCTTTTTTGATAGCCTCATAAACCGTCTCAGATTGGGATTTTGTTGAGCTTTCAAGAATAGTAACGTTTACCCTATCTATGATCTTATTGGACAAACGAGTATTTTCCATTGATTTTATTATAGCTGAAGATATGTTATACAACTCTTCGTGTTCATTCAATATGACGAAATATATTTTATCAAAAAAATCCAGGTTTATACCTTGTACGGATTCCACACACATAAGATTTCCCGTTGAAGGATGAGTTAGCATCCATTTAGGTCTCATTCCAGGGAATCTCGAAGACTTACCCCCCATTGGAATTATTAAATTCTTCATAAATTGGTAATTTTTTTAAAATTGTTTCTATTAATAGTATATCGCTTTCCTCTTTAGCATATGGGTATATTCTCAAGAAATTCAGTGCTTCTAATATCATAAACTCGTCGGAAAAAACTACTTCGCTGTATTTTTTTTCTATCTCATACCATATATTAATAGACGATTGTATAAACCTTAGATTTGGTTTATCCGAAGACCTTAATGAACTCCAGAAATAAAAAAGATCTTGTTTAAGCTTTACTAGATCTATTATCCAACTTTCTATGTAAGAGTCCAGAAAATCTAGGAAAAATATTGTTTTCTTGCTGAACAATATATTCGATAGTGTTAAATCACCATGACAAAAACTTAGCTCAACATTAGTACCACTTATCTTTTTTATCTTATCCTCCAGAAATTCATAAAAAAAATGATCAGGTATATGTTTTTTGATCGATCTCATTTTACCTATACAAATATCTGAAAATTCAGAATCAGTATATTTTGATTTGCTGTTAAATCTAATTGATTCAATATATCTGAATATGGAATTGGTAAATATCCGGATCTCCTCGGGTGAAGAATAATTCAAAAAATCCATGTAATCCTTTCCTGCGGCATACTCCATAGTAAAATAATACAGGCCGTCTTCATTTTTTCCACTTTCGACTATACCTGGTGACATTATACCTTCTACCGATATTTTTTTAAATTCTATTTGTTTTTTTATTTGTTCGGATAGTCTTAAATTATAATTATGGTCCGAAGAAATCTTAGTAACGAATTTTCCGTCATTTGATATAGATAACTTACATCCTGATAATCCGCTAGAAAAAGATCTTGTCAATCTCTCGTGATCCATTGATCTACACAATTTTCCAATTTTTACAATAGACATCAGAGGTATCCTTCTGTATAAGATGTCCGAACCACTTAGATGGTGATATTACTATCCTATCTTCGGTCTTTCCTAGCCATGCTCCCCACCAACTAAAAGAACTATTCGCAATTATATTATGATCGCACATTGACATAAGACACATTTCTGAGAATGGATTGCCTATATCAACTATATTATATCGTTCACCCGTAAACTGGGTTCGACACCAATCGATGTCGTCAGAAAAAACGAGGAATACTACTTCGGAATTTTCGCCTATAATTTTTTCAATTTCTTGAATTGCTCTATCATAATATTCCTTCGAACATGGTGGATGGTGATCCGGGAACATTAAATAATCACCTCTTCTAACGTGAATAGAGACAGTTTTAAGGGACTTTGATGTGCCTTTTATGTTTTCCATATAAAGAGATGCTTGGTCTCTGTATGGTGCTTTAAAAGATAGCTGCGAGAGTATTAAATCCCTCGACGAAGAAAAATACTTTTCTGTTTGGAAGTACCCATATAAAGACGTTTCATCCTGTATTCCATCAACACCCGGGTCATATTCAAATCCAGCTTCGCTATATGTCCTTGATGATCTCAGGTGTCTCTGCGGAATGAAATAGTGCTGATCTATATCGAAAGCATCCATAAGATCACACTTAACTGGCATGCACCTTCCTGTTACTGGATCGAACGGCCCAGATTCACTATAATTAAAACAGTTTTCTATCGGGAATTTTGCTTCTTTTCCAAGTTTATCGGCAATTCCCAAAGTAGACGCAAATTGGAAAATTTGATTCCCCAATCTTCCCATATACCCTATTTGCGGAAATGTTATCATTGATTATTCGTATGAATATCTTATCTATGTTTGACTAATAAGTTTCGGAACGGAACTAAATACGACTAAGTGTCTAAAAATTATAAAACATTATATCCGATGGAAAAATTAGCTGTAGTCGTACCGTACAGGAACCGAGAAGAACATCTTAAACAATTCATACCATATATGGAGAATATTTTAAAAGAAGAAGGTGTTCCTTTTAATATATTCATCATAGAGCAAGCTGACAATAAACCTTTTAATAGAGCTAAACTACTTAACGTTGGTTTTAACGAAGCTATCTCTTATGATTATTTTGCATTCCATGACGTGGATATGTTACCGGTGGATTCCGACTATTCTTTCCCCGACGGGCCAACTCATCTTTCTTCGGAGGTCGAGCAATTCAACTGGGGATTACCTTACGATGGGTATTTTGGAGGCGTTACTTTATTCGACAAGGAGAGCTTTTCTAAAATAAACGGATACTCTAATGAATATTGGGGATGGGGAGCGGAGGATGATGACGTTTTACATAGATGTATGATTAAGGATGTAGACACTTACAGAAAAGAATGCAGATACAAGTCTTTAAATCATGACAGAAATATAGAGAGAAATCAATATTTCCAGAATGTTTCCAAACTTCAAAGATTCCAAAATGACGTTTCGGCAGAAGATCAAATGAAGAGAGATGGGCTATCGTCTCTTGAATATGAAAAGGTTTCTGAAGAATCCTTATCAGAAAAGACCAAATTAATTAAGGTTAATCTTTAATTTATATCTCGGTTCTCCTGAGATCCTCAAGAACACGATTTACCGTATTTTTTAGATGATCCTTATTCTTCTCTATAAATAGAGGATCGTCATTCTTTAAGAGGTAGCTTATACCTTCTAAAGCACCAAGGGAAAATGCTATCTTACCACGTAGATAATTGTTTTCCTCCATCATCTCGAGTATTTTTTGGTTTTGTGTTTGTATCTCGAATTCTCTAGATTCCATTTTTAAGTCCTGTTTTAAATATATAGTATATAATCAAACAGACTAAAAACATGAAAAATATACAGCTATTTGAATCATTTGTAGAAAACCTTAATGAATCCAGAGGAACTAAAGGGCTTATGCACAAAGTATTAGATATACCCATGGACAAAAAAATAGAGGACGTTTACACTAGTGGCAAGAAGCTAGCTGAAGACCTGTTAAAGGGGGTTAAAAAAGCTGAGCTAGTTCCTCTTAGAGACGTTAGAAGCAAAGCTACTTCGATGTTAGCTTTCGCAGCAAATTGGCCTTCTGACGGGGATAATAGTGTTTTGGATAAAGCACTTGATGCTATAAAGGATATAGAAATTCCAGGGGTACCAAAAAAATAAGGACCTATTGGTCCTTATCTTGATCTCTTTTGCTTTGCCTATACTTTGCCTTAGTTATCTCGTCTCTTCTTTCTACACTCTTTTTCTTAAAGGTCTTTCTTTCGTTAAGCTCCTTTAATATTCCAATTTTGATATACTTAGCTTTGTATTTCTTGAGAGCAGCATCTATGCTCATTTTGCCTTCGATGTTTATCTGAATCATTCTCTAAATAGGTTTCTTTTTAGTATTTATCTTAACCTTAACCGGAATTTGCATTTTCTCTTCTTTGACAGGATCATAGGAAAGAATAACTGTACTTCCCTCTTCTATCTTATTTTGTACCATAAGATCCGCTAAAGTGTCTTCTACGTATTTCTGAAGCATCCTTTTAATTGGCCTTGCACCGAATTTAGGATCAAATCCATTCTCTGCGATTTTTTCTTTCAGATCCTGTGATACTTTAATCTTGTACCCCAGACCTTCTAATCTAGGGAGGATCTTATTGATCTCAACATCCAAGATACTTATGATATCAGATTTTTCTAAAGCTTTAAAGTAAACTATATCATCCAATCTGTTGATGAACTCGGGCGAGAATGCTTTTTGTAATTCCTTCTTTAGAAGGATCTCGTTCTCTGCCTCAGCCTTGTCTTGTTTAGATTTTGTCGTGAATCCTAATCCTTCTCCGAACTCCTGAAGCTTTCTTTGTCCTACGTTAGACGTTAGAATAATAAGAGTGTTTTTAAAGTTGATCTTCCTACCTAATCCATCAGTTATAGAACCTTCGTCTAGTATCTGTAATAGGGTGTTGAATATCTCGGGATGTGCTTTTTCAATCTCATCGAATAGAACTATTGAATAAGGTTTTCTCCTAACTTTCTCTGTTAATTGTCCACCTTCTTCGTGGCCAACGTATCCTGGAGGTGCACCAATAAGTTTAGTTGCGTCAAATTTCTCCATATACTCACTCATGTCTACTCTTATGAGTGCATCCGGATCACCAAACATAATATTGGCTAGCTCCTTAGCTAATTGGGTTTTACCCACACCAGTGGGTCCGATGAATATAAAAGAACCGATTGGCTTATTAGGATCTTTCAGACCCATTCGGTTTCTTCTGATAGATTTAGCAATTTTCTCAATAGCGTGATCCTGTCCTATTACTTTAGATTTAAGATCAGGTTCAAGACTGATGAGTTTTTCGTTTTCTAACTGTGTTACTTTCTTTAAAGGAATTCCAGACATCATAGAAACTACCTCAGCGACCTTTTCACCATCTACAACTTTCTTTCTCTCCTTCATCTTCTTCTCCCAGTCTTTGATTTCGATGTCCAAAGAAATTTTAATCTTTCTCTCCTGGTCTCTGAATTTTGCAGCTGCTTCGTAGTCCTGCTTAGCAACAGATTTCTTTTTATCCTCCTGAACAGTTTCTAAGTTTTTTTCTAAAGTCTTAATTGCTTCAGGAACCTTAACATCAGTTAATTGAGTTCTACTTCCTGCTTCATCCATTGCGTCTAAAGCTTTGTCCGGGAAGTTTCTATCTGTGATGTATCTTTCTGTTAATTTGGCGCAATTCAAAATGGCGTCTTCGGTATAAGAAACGTTGTGATGATCCTCATACTTTTCTTTAACGTTATTGAGAATCCTGATAGTGGTTTCTAAATCTGGTGGATCTACCTGCACTTTCTGAAATCTTCTTTCGAGTGCTCCGTCCTTTTCTATGTTTTGTCGATACTCGTTAATTGTTGTTGCTCCGATGCATTGGATCTCTCCTCTGGCTAGAGCTGGCTTAAACATATTAGATGCGTCTAGAGATCCTGATGCTCCTCCAGCACCTACCATTGTGTGGATTTCGTCTATGAATATAATAACACTCTTGTTAGCTCTAAGCTCTTCCAAGATAGCCTTTATTCTCTCCTCGAACTGTCCTCTGTATTTAGTTCCAGCTACGACCGAACCTAGATCTAAGGTAAGTACTCTTTTGTTTAGAAGACCCCTAGAAACTTTTCTCTGTACAATCCTAAGAGCAAGCCCCTCTGCGATAGCAGATTTTCCTACTCCTGGGTCTCCGATTAAGACTGGATTGTTTTTCTTCCTTCTCGATAGGACCTGTGAGACCCTTTCAATTTCTTCCTCCCTACCTATAATAGGGTCTAGCTCTCCTTTGATTGCCATCTCTGTGAGATCCCTTGAATATTGGTCCAGAACCGGTGTTCTGCTTCCACCTTTCTTGTAAACGGGATCGTTTAAATTATCGTCGTATTCTTCTTCGAAAGCCATATATTACCTATTATTCTATTTTACACAAAAATAGGAATAAATTTCGTGCAAAAAAAATAAAATCCGGGGTATTAATAAATTTGCTAGATTTTAAGTCCAAGCAGGAACATAGTATCCAGTACCGCCTATTGTGATTGATATCCAGCCAGCAGCAGTTTTACCAGAGTCACTAGGTGGAGATGCTATAAATCCACTAGTACCACCCGATAGAGTAGATATGCCAAAATTCCCATATGATGGACCCTGTGCTCCCTGTGCTCCCTGTGCTCCGCTAGTTCCTGAAGATCCGTTTGCAGATCTGTCACCCGTTTGTATAGCAGTCCAGTTAAAGTCTAATGTAGGGCTTCCCGAAATTGAGTATGCTCTTAATGTAAATCCGGAAGAGGTCTGGCTGTAAATTCCGAACGATTCGTTTGAATCGGTTATCCATTGATAAGATGTAGTTACTGTATAATTAGCATCGGGAAAATCGGTGTATCCGTAAGAAGAAAAAGTAATTGATGTCTCATAGGTAGTTCCTGATACGAGGTTCCATGTTGGATTAGCATATCCCGATTTTATATTCGGTCCATTTCCACCAGATCCAGTAGCACCTGTGGCCCCGTTAATTCCAGATGTTCCGCTTGTTCCAGAGCTTCCAGAGCTTCCACTGCTACCAGAGCTTCCACTGCTACCAGAGCTTCCACTGCTACCTGAAGTTCCGCTAGATCCATTAGATCCAGATGTTCCGGAAGAGCCATTAGATCCAGATGTTCCCGAAGATCCATTATTCCCAGAGGTTCCTGAACTTCCACTGCTTCCCGAAGACCCGTAAAAATTACCGTCTTTACCGCTAGTACCTGAAGATCCAGCGGCACCCTGTGCCCCTTGTGCCCCTGCTGATCCGCTAGATCCGGAAGATCCACTAGACCCTGATGCACCTTGAGGACCCTGTGGACCTGTAACACCCTCAACATAGTCAAGGGATGACCATTGGCTTTGTCCGTCGCCTATTTTTAATCTTCCTGTATCTGTCTCGAAACCAGGTTCTCCTAGCATTAAAACCGGATCATTATAATTCCAGTTTGCTGAAAGATCCCTTCGGAGTAATATTCTGTATGGCATTTGGGTTGACCTGTTATGTTTATAGTTATACTATATATCCACTTTTTAAAAGCAATGATAGAACCACAAAAAAAGGATCCAACGGACCCTTTCTTAATTTTTTTATTAAAGATTTACGTTAATCTGATTTTAACTGTTCCTGATGTGTGGTATAATCCACCCAAAGGTATTCCCGCTGTAGCTGCGTATGCGTCATTAGCGAAATTATAGGAAGAATAGTTAGATAATACTAACGTTCCGGTTGTTCCTGCTATAGTTTGTGAAGCATAAAATGTATTAGCTCCAGTTCCAGCACCTCCTGTTGGACCAGTAGCACCTACGGATCCAGTTGGCCCAGTAGGACCGAAAAGTCCAGCTCCAGTAGCTCCGGTGGGACCTACATATGATGGTAGTGAGTTCCAAGCTGTAACACCGTCGCCGATTTTTAATTCCCCTGTATCTGTTGCGTATCCAGGCTCACCGCTCAAGAGAACTGTGTTCGATGTTGACCAATTTGTCTCGGTATCTCTTCTCAGTAAAATTCTATATGCCATTTCAAATAAACTTTTATTTACATCTATATATTCTAAAGGCCTTACCTTTTATAGACTAGAGTAAACGAAACCCTTTGGTCTGTTGGCTTAAGCCCTTCGTTAAATTTGGTGGGCAAAGTAGAAGTCCACGTTTCATAAGAAATCCCGAAAGAAACATTTTTTGATATCTTCTTAGTTACGTCAAGATTGCACGAAAAGTTCGTGTTGTCTCTCATCGTAAATCCTGATTCTGACCAAATAGATGGTTGGTATAAAGCTACCCCCGATATATTTACGCCGAAGATTTCTCTTGATATTGCTTGCCTTAAGCTAGCTCTAAAGCTACTTGTCCAATCTCCTCCTATTAACATGTCATCATACACAGGAGCGAGAGATGTGTTGGTTCTAAATCCTTTACCATCTATCTCTTTCTTTATACCAATTCCGCCTGCAACTCTTAGATCAATCTTTTTGGAATACGAGTGTTCTAAATCTCCAAATACTATTAGACTAAATCCATTCTTAAGATCTCTCCAGAAAAAAAGATCTGTTCTTAAATCCTCAGATTTCTTAACCAGTTCACCCTGAGAATTTTGAGAATATAGTAGAAAATAGTCAGGAGATAAAATAAGCCCGTGCTTTGATTTAGCACCGTCATAATTTATCATAGATTTAGTAGTCACCTGGAAACTGTTCGCATTTCCTGTGTTGAATATCCCGCCTAGTGTAAATTTTGTTAGCCTTAGTGTATCCTGAGCATTTGAATCAGAATAGAAACAAAGTAGGAATAAAATGATTAAGATTCTTTTCATTCGTTTATTATTTTTTTAATATGTCACCTGCCCGTTGTACCCCGGTGCAATAAGGTAGTAGTTGGTAGATCCTCCGCTCACCGGAGTTGATATTGTAAAAGAACTCACCCCAGGATAGGTTGACCTTAGATCTAATACTGTTGTGTTTATGGAGTTGAATTGTGATACAGTGAATAATCTGGAATTAAAAGTATTGATCCAGTTAGGTAGTATATTATTCTGTTTAGCGCTTATATAATAAGCGTCAGCTACCGTAACTTTTCCGTCGCCATTAACATCAAACATGTAATAATGAAGTCCTTTAAATGTGGTCTTAGCAATCACTACGTTCTCCGCTGCTATCACATCAGCTAATGATAGTGATGTTACAGGATTAGTTGCGTCTATCTGAATATACCACTCAACAGCAGGATTGGAGCTTTCATTAAAACTATAATATCCCAGAGAATTTGTGTAAACGGTTTTATATAGAACCCACGGCGTGTACCCAACTACATAATCAAATTCGATCACGTAAGGAAGTGAAGTATTTGCGAGGTCATTCCATTTACCACCACTTACAAACTGTGTGTAATCTTCGGAACCTGAATTATTAGGTTCTCCCGGATTCCAGTTAGTGTATTGATTCGTTTTATAGCGGTAAGCATATAAATTATATGTTCTATCAATTTCATCTGCAGTTATAGCCCTATTAAATATTTGGAGATCCCCCAATCTAAAGGATCCGTAAGCTCCCGAACCCATATTTGTGGCGTCGCTTAATCCGAATGCAAAATGCTGCCCATTTCCATTTAGAAAAGCTGCAGACCTCGTAAAATTGACACTTCCGAAATTTACATTATTTAGGTAACCTTTCATGGAGGTACCGTCATATGTGATACAAACTAGATGCCAAGCATTTAAAGTTATAGAAGTACTTAATTGTGTAATACCCATACCGTTCCAAAATCCAATCCTGAGTGTATTACTTCCTGTGATTTCTATTACAGATTCATGCCAACCGGATGATGGACTTTGTATTCCTAATTCGGAAGCAATAACACCATTACCGGTAGGATAGATCCAAGCTAAAAGTGAAATTTTATTATCGGAGAATTTAGAAGCTAAGTTGCTTGTTATCCCATATTGATTAGATCCATTAAATGCTAGATACTTTCCTCCAGTACTGGAATACGTTGGAGTGTTGTATAGGGTGGCATTGATACTCGAAGTTATATCATTTAAGGTAGATCCTGAAGTATACGAAGAAACATCATAGTCAGCAGCTAAACCACTTGTTACCTGAGTTTCTGTCCATCGGTATCCTCCAGCAGGTTCGGAATAAGTATAACCTGAAACTTTATCCTGGTAATACCCGATCCAGCCAGAAGGCCAAGTATTAAATAGAAAATTATTTTCTGCCACATTAGATACTGTAGCCAGATGACCCCCCATGTTTTCACAAGCTGTTTTCGCACTCGTCCATGTCATACTACCTGTTGAACGGTAATAAGAGTGCCCGTTGTAATTTGTCTGTGAAGTGAACCCCGTTAAAGTTGGTGTAGTTCTTTTGTATAATTTCACAGGTACGTTAATAGCACCGGTTCCATTCGAATTATAAATGTAACCTGAATACGTAAAGTTTTGGGCATCTACTGATGCAGACGCAAAAATAAAAAATAATATGGAAAATAATAATCTCATTTTACATTTTAGACACAGCGTCTTCTATGCTTTTTTTAACTGCACCTGCAAATGAAGTTTTGTTAAACGGTAGGTTCTCGTCATTAAGATCGATGAAGGTTGCCTTAACTGAAACCTCAGCTGTTCCCTCTCCTAAATATTCGACGTTATCCTTAAGTATTTTAATTTTAACTACGGTTTCTTTTTTCTTCATCATGAAAGGTCCAACTGAAACCCCCACAGTAGGAGCCTCAATGCTAAGAATCTCAACAAATACCGGAGATCCGTTATTACATAAAGAAAATTTCTCTGATAGGACTTCTTCCGTGATTTGTTTTATTCCGAAAAGAACTCTCTCCTTTTTCATTTCAGGTGCATCAGCAATAGACTTAACCGAAACTACTTCATAGCAAGTATTCGTAAAAGACATTAGGAATAAGGGTAAGATGAATAGTAATTTTTTCATTTTTCATTTTTATTTTTTTATAGCAGTATTTTACCGCCGGTTAAAACCTGATAGTTTAGAAAGTTTCTGTTTACTTCATAAACCCCGGATATGCTTATATTAAACTTAAAGGTTTTAGTTATTGAGTAATCCCAAGAATTGAATGGTACTAAGAGGGTTCCGCTTTGCCACCATTGGCCTTCGAAGAATTGGGTAAACGGAGAATATACAGCTAAACAAAGTATAGAGCCTGATACTTTTTTACCGAGATTGTAAGAGTAGAATCCACCTCCTACTGCTGAAAGATTACCGAATTTAGTTTCGCCTAAATTACCCATAGTGTAATTTAAACCCATCATTACAGTTAGCTTTTTCCAATCGCCCTTAAATCTCTTCGAAGCAAGGGTTGTGGTTGTGTTGAAGAAATCCTTCTCGAAATTAAGCATCGAGGAATTGGCTGCTATTATCGTCCATTGAGATTTAGGTATAACCCAAGCTTTATATAGCGTTAGATTCAGATTACGTATCTCCGTTGTGTAGTTTCCCAATAAACCACTAACCTTAGTGTTGTTAGTGTTTGCGTGGGTTAAGCTAGCAGTAAATTTGAATTGATTGTTTGCTCCCGGATCTTCCGCACTCTTCAGAGCAACAACGTCTCCACTTCCGATTAATGATCCTGTTCTTGTTTTGCTTCCTCCACTTTTAGAAGTACCCCCCTTACCTCCACCAGAGTTATCCTCTGAATTAGATATAGAATTTGATATACCTCCTGTAGATCCACCTCCTGATTTAGCTGTACTTGTATTTTCCTGTGCTCCTGGAGCTGTCTGAGTTCCGTTTGTTCCTGTTCCGGATCCTCCTGTTGATGATCCGGATCCAGTAGATCCCGATCCTCCAGTTCCAGAACCAGATCCAGTAGAGCCCGATCCGCCGGAATTACCTCCTGTTGATCCCCCGGATGTGCTGCTTGATGATCCCCCAGCTGAGGATGTATTAGATCCGGAAGTTGTGTTTGATCCTGAATTTGTGTTTGGTTGGACATTTCCAGATCCTGATGTACTATTAGAACCTTCATTTGAAGATCCACTAGATCCACTAGAATTACCACCCGAACTGCTCGGATTAGCTGATCCACTAGATCCGGAACTTACGCTCCCTCCTGAGGCTTGTCCCGATCCGCTAGAATTTGCTTGGCCATTGCCATTGCTGCTTCCTGGGTTATTCCCGTTACCATTAGTTGTGCTACCGTTTCCAGAAGAATTTCCATTCGATCCTGTTGACTGTGAGGATGTTCCATTATTAGAGCTTATTTGGGATCCTTGTCCCTGTGTTTGGTTACCGCTGGTAGTACCAGTGTTCCCACCGCTATTACCACCATTATTAGGAGAGCTGCCGTTGCTACTATTTCCGCCACTGTTTTTTCCATTATTCTTATCCTTTTTTGAACCTTCGCTTCCTCCGCTACTTCCACTTTCGCTATTGTTAACTGAATTTCCCAATCCGCTAGACATGTTGCTCATAGCACTCATTGACTGTGCCATATTTGCTATAGAGGTAACATTCATTACAGTAGAAAGTATATTCTGCGTAACGATCATGTTTACGTTACTCGTTAATTGAGTAACTACTTCTCCACATGGCTGGCTAGAGTTAGCGGCAGCTACACTATTTATCCATGCAGAAAATACACCATTATTAAAATCATTTCCACTGAATTGTGATACTGATCCATAGTAGTTGACCGTAATGGTATTTTGTCCTGATGGTATAGTTAGTGATTTAACCTTTCCTGTACACGGATCAACATAGGAATATGAATAACTCTGTGAAAATAAATTATTAAATGTAAATAGGATTAATATGAACGTGAATAATCCCTTCATATTATTGTCTAAATATTCCTTTTTTTATGAGCTTAGAAACGATCCTAGATGAAGCTGTTTCTAGTGCTTTCTTGGTTGATATACCTATAGTTGATTGATTGAATTTAACGTCATCTACACCATCTAAGAGTGTGGCTTTTTTCACTGTTAGAGCTTCACCGCTTCCTGACCCGGTATAGATTTCCCCGGTTTCAGCATCAACAAATCTAACCTGCATACCTAATGTTGTTTTCTGTTTAACTTCAACACCGTTAGCTGTAACTTCCTCTTCCTCCGATACGGAGAAATCATAAACTTCTATATACACGAAATACTTAGCTAGTATAACGTTACCCTTTACTTGAATCTTATTCTCCGAAACACCTTTATCTGATGCCTTTTGCTGAGCGATCATTCTTTGTTTTATCTCTTCCTTATCTTCAGTGAATTTAAACCTATCTGTCATCTCAAGGTATTCAAGAACTATGTTAGTTACACCTAATCCAACTCTCTTGTCTTTTAACTCTGGGTACATTGCGTAAACATCTTCGGTGATTCCAATTTGTAAGATCTGAATAGGAATTACGATAGTATCTGTATAGTCAGCAACCACTGACATAGATTGCTTCTTCTCGAAATCAGCCTGATATGTTTCTGTTTTGGTTGATCCTATCTGTGAGTATGCTTTACATGAACACAGACCGATTGCTAATATTATAAAAAATATTTTTTTCATTGTTTTGGTTCGACTTTTTTCAAGAAATAGAAGGCGAGATTTTATTCCCGCCTTCTAATATTATTACCAGCTTTCTTCTTCTTGCTTTGCTGGTTTAGCAGGTTTAGCAGGTTCAGTACTTGCTGCAGGTTTTTCTATCACTCTTTCTCTGATGATAGTATTTCCTCCATTCTCAACCTTTTGCTTGTTCTCTTGGTTTTGCTGAACGTTAACAATAACTGGTGCAGGTGCAGCCTGTTCTGTTTTAGGTTCATCTTTTTCCTCAGAGTGTCCACCGAATAAGGTTGTACTTACCCAAATACCTCCGCCTGCGATAACTGTTGTTAGAGTTCCGATTAAGGTCTTTTTTAACCCAGACCAAGTACCATCATTGGTATCTTGTGTCTCATTTGTTTCTTCTGACATTGTCGTGTTTTATTTTTTGTTTGTTATTCTGCTTGATTTCTTAATAATCCGCATTCTTGACATTCTTCAAATCCGTCTCCGTCTGCGTCACCCCAAACGTGTTGGCAATTTCTGTGTTCAAAGTATTCGTCGATGTCTCCATCTCCGTCTGTATCGTAACCGTCATTAACACCGTCTCCGTCTTCATCAATCTCAGTTTTTGTGAATACCGGTGCAGCAGCTACAACCTCAACAGGTGCTACGTAAACTTCTTCTGCTTTAACCTCATTCTTTTTCATAAGGTGTGTGTAATCTGGCATCGCTACGGGTGTTTTAGGCGCCGCTGCTGACTCTTCTGCTACATTTGAAAGACTTACTCCATCTTCCTCGTCAACCTTCTGTATTAGCATTTTATCTCTATCTTCTGAATTGAACCAGTAATCTACAACCTTATTTAAGTTACCTACAAATGCACCTAATAGGATTAATAGCATTTCTTTCCAATCTTCTCCGATGGTCTTACCGAAGAATACACCGGCGTTAATACCAACTATGATTAATGTAAATAGTCCTAATACAATTGCAGTGATTCTCCATCTATTTGCTTGCATTTGCTGAAGCATATAGTAGAATCTGTTTTTGTCTTCTACTTTTACGTACTCGGTTTTGCTGCTAAAAAATTTATTTAGTGCCATAATTTAATTTGTGTTTTTTTTAGTTTATTTTGATTACTCTTTTTGCAATGAACTGGTTTTTTGGACTATCCGTAGCCAACACTGCAGTATAAGTTCCAGCTGGTAGATTACCAAGATCTACTGTATATGTGTATTTCCCTGTAGGAAAATTGTTTTCGAAAATGTTGATACATTTCTTTCCACTGATGTCATAAACTCCTAAGTTTGCATTAAGAGGTTTAGATATTCTAAATGTTATCTTAATTTCTCCCTCAGTCGGATTAGGATAAACTTCCATGTGTTCGTTATCAACTGAGATTGTACCTCCTTTGATTTTAGTTATTTGGATTATACCGTCTGTTGGTGTTATTCCATAATCTTTAGAGATTGCATCACCAGCAGCTTTTCTTGTAACCCAAAGTGGGCTAGTTCCCCATTGGTCTTTAGGTTCTTTAGCAATAAATTTTAAAGTGAAAGCTGTTTGCCCATGGTATATTAGATTTTGTCCTCCCGTTGGATCATATCCTCCCCAGTCTACGATATCTTGCTCCGGGTTTAGGTAGTAGATCCAATTTGAAACTGATTCTTTGTTATCTATACCTACAAATTCCAAAAGGTCTGAATCATACCTAACTCCGAATTGCATAGATCCTAGAGGATCGTTATTGCAAAGAACCTTAACAGGAACTTCGAATAGATTTCCTTGTTGGATTTGGGGAATTACCGGAAGGTTTAATTCTATGTTCTTAACCGGGTTATCGAATTCTATAGTTTGATCGATGATATGATTCTCAGCAGCAGCAGGATTAACTATTTCAATCGGAATCATACGTGCCATGTGGTAACCTGTACCGTTAGCATCACCCATACCTAATACGTAGAATGTTACTGAGTCTGGTTGGCCAGCTATGATATTGAAGGTTAAGTTAGTAACTCCTGAGATCGATGAGGTGTAGTTTGTAGTAGATCCGTTAATTGTGTTGTACTCAGATACTGTGAAGAATTTAACGTCCTTAACGTTATTTGGCCAAGCTGAGAATCTACCTGCGATTCTACCGAAGATTGAATATACGTCTGCAATTGTTATGTTGTTAGATCCGTTAACATCGGATGTATAGAAATCAAATCCGGATGGAGCGTATCTTTCCAGAACGAAGTCGTTTACTTTCTGAGCATCCGCTGTTGTTACGATGTTACCGTATGCCAATGTATCGCCCTGAACTTTAAGACGTACGTCATAGTAAGTTGTATCGATTGGCTGGTTATTGAATGCAAAGTTACCAGAGATATTCGTAGCAACTGTTGAAACGTTGGCCCAAGATCCGGTTGTTTTAGGCTTTCTCTCTAGAGCAACAGTTAAGTTTTTAGCACCCGATCCGGTCACGTTTGTGAAAGTTCCGTGGTAGTTAAATAGAATTGGGTTGATGTGACCGCCGTAGTTATAAGCTGTTAATGTCTTATCTGCACCATTTATATCTGATGCTCTGTTGGTATATGGTGTTATACCAGTAATCTTCATATCAGTTATGTTACCTTCATAAGTCCAAAAGTTTGCTGAGTGAAATAATCTAAGCTTAAAAAGCGGTCCATTTGGAATATCGAAAGTAGCACTACTTCCGGTATAGACAATCGTAATTGTTATGTACCCTTCAGAGCTATCAACCTTATATTGAATATCCTGTGCGAATGAAGTGTTAAGTGATGTTACGACAGGTAAAGCACCAGCGAAGGCGTTTTTGTCATACCATACTCTAAATTGTACACCGGATACACTATCAGAAGAGGTGTTGGCGAAGCACATCTGGATGTCAGTTTTACCGGCTAGTACCGTTCCTGATGTGTAGTTAGTGTCGAACATCACATAAACACCCGGAGTGGATGGTGTGGTGGGACACGTTTGTGCTTGTGCTACTGAGCCAAGGAAGAACAGCCCCAGTAGGAGATAAATAAATTTTTTCATGCGTTTGTTTTGGTTTTTTTTGGTTCAATACTATATATTTCAAAGGGATTCTATTTTCACTGAACACACAAAAAAAAAGCAGACCTATATAGATCTGCTTTAATTTTATCCAGTAGTCCCTAGGGGAATCGAACCCCTCTTTCTAGGATGAAAACCTAACGTCCTAACCGATAGACGAAGGGACCAAGTTTCGCTTAGTGAGATTTGCTAAGCTAGATTTTAACGGGTTACTCTGACTGTTTCGAGAACCATATCTTCCAATACATCTGAACATATTGCTTAAAAGCGTCCTCTTTCATTGGCTCTTTTTCATTAGTGTCTTACCACATAAAAACCTGTCAATCCTTACGTCGGCGATGCAGGATCTTGCTATCGTTGGTCCGAATCGATACCTCATTAAGGTCGAGGATTTTTTTACTACCATCACTTTTTTACAGAATGTGACCAATCTCTCCGAGTATCTCTTACTCGTTGCGGTCCGTAGGGGATTCGAACCCCTGACCTCCGCCGTGACAGGGCGGCGTTGTAACCAACTCTACTAACGGACCAAATTTCGAAAGATCTGGGGTCGCAGCCACCTCTCCCTTTGATCTTTCTATTCCCGATTCGTGGCAAAATGTGGCTTGACCCTGAATCGAACTTGAGCGGGAGACCGGGCTCGAACCGGCCACCCTCAGCTTGGAAGGCTGATGCTCTACCAAATGAGCTACTCCCGCTTAAAAGATAATGTTGGAGTACCCATCTCGCTCCAATCTTAAGTGCTTTCCCGAGTTTTACGAGGCCTCGGCACTTCCCCTTTCGGGCGGTGATGAACTCTTTGATCCTACCGTGATTGTCGACATCACATTGGCAGGAGAGACCATTATCTTAGCTGACCAAAAAGGATTCGAACCCTAATCCCGGTGTCAATTTCTTTAACGGGTACTTACCGTTCTCATACTTTATCTTCCTGTGCGCCATTACACCATAGCCAATCGGACGTTTCGAACCGTCCAGACTCAGGGTAATTAATCCTGAGTTTTGTAGCGGGGGAGGGATTCGAACCCCCGACCTCTAGGTTATGAGCCTAGCGAGCTACCACTGCTACTACCCCGCGATGTTTTTTTCTTACCCCGTAAAGATAATATTGTTTCACGGGGTAAAAAAATATTTTAAACTAAAACTCCAACTTTTTCTAAACTTATTTGAATCTGTTCTATGATTCTATAAGGATTAGCATTAGAAGCTGGTCTTCTATCTTCTAGATATCCCATTTTGCTATCTGCTGTTGCTTGAGGAATTCTGATCGAAGCACCTCTATCAGATACGCCCCATGAGAATTTATCGATGTGTTGTGTTTCATGAAGACCTGTTAATCTCTGATCGTTATCAGATCCGTAAGCCTCCATATGATCTTTTCTTCTCTCGTCAAACACTTCAAATATTCTTTCGAAGATAGACCAATCACCAGAATTTCTCATTTCGTGAGTAGAGAAGTTTGTATGTAACCCAGACCCGTTCCAATCTCCTTTTAAAGGTTTAGGGTGATATTCAACGGTAACCCCAAACTCTTCCGCTGTTCTTTCCAAAAGATACCTAGCAATCCATAGCTGATCTGCTGCATCTACACCTGCACCAAAAATCTGGAATTCCCATTGACCGATAAGAACTTCTGCGTTGATACCGGTTATAGATAAACCAGCTTCTAAGCAAATGTCAAGGTGTTTTTCTACTATCTCTCTTGCAGAAACGTTATCTGCTCCAACTCCGCAATAGTATTTTCCCTGTGGTGCTTGACCTGCGCTAAATCCTAAAGGTACTCCACACTGTGTTAAAATGTACTCTTGTTCAAATCCCCACCAATTGTCTACGTTATCTTCTAAAGAATTTCTGTGATTAGATTCATGAGGTGTTAAATCAGGATTTAGTACCTCACATAGAACAAGATAAGCATTTTTTCTTACTGGATCTTTAACAACCTTAACCGGCTTTAACATGCAATCTGATTTTTTACCCTCTGCTTGCATTGTTGAAGATCCATCAAAGCTCCAAATCGGAAGATCCTCTACTGGATGAATGTCAGTTAGAATTTTAGTCTTTGATCTTAGATTTGGTTCTGGCTTATATCCATCAAGCCAAATGTATTCATACTTGTACTTATTCATAATAGTTCTTTATTTCTTATAGATCAAAAGTGGAAAAAGTATTCATTTTTTTGCGGAGAGCGGAGGGATCGAACCTCATACAGTTGCCCGTACGTCGCGCTTAGCAGGCGGACTCACTCGCCGTCGTGAATCACTCTCCGTGGGGTGCATGATCGGGATCGAACCGACGACCTTCTGAACCACAATCAGACGCTCTAACCAACTGAGCTACACGCACCGTGTATTATTTTGTATTTAGATATTCTTCTATCTCAACCTCGTTTGCAATTCGGATAGGTGTGAATAAAGCAAACCCGTCATCATCTTCGAAGTGATTACAAGTATCTTTCCTATATCCAAATTTATATCTCCAATGCTCAAAAACATTTTCTTCTGCGTTCCATTTACCGACTTCTGCATTTCTATAATCTCCGTAATAGTATTGACCATCTACCAGATCTTTTTTAGGTATTGCCCCAGCAGCTATGAGTTTAGGAACATAGAATTCTTTGTATTCTATTTCATCTACTCTAGGTATAGGTGGTACCTGATCAGCTCTTTCAAACCGGGGAAGATTCTCCCAATACTTCTTAATCATTGCCTCTCTTTCAGCTTTTAACTTAAGCTTTTCTGCTTCAAATTTTAGCAGATATTCTTCTTTCATTTTATCTTCCATGACTTACACTTTTAGATGTTTATTTGAGGCACCGGTAGGAATCGAACCCACGTCTCCCGCTTTGCAGGCGGGCGCCTAGCCACTCGACCACGGTGCCATTTATTAGATCCGGGTGTCGGATTCGAACCGACGTGGGATTTCTCCTCTTGCTTACAAGGCAAGCGCAATCAACCGCTATGCGAACCCGGAATATGCGGAGAGTGAGGGATTCGAACCCCCGGCACCCTTTCGGATGCACACGCTTTCCAAGCGTGCTCCATAAACCACTCGGACAACTCTCCAGATAGGTTGGTGTTTAGAATCTCTCCTATTTTCTTCGGTATAGGTACCATCATGGGTTCCGTTAATTGATTCACCTTTATAACCCCATACGGAACAAGCAGGGTAACCTTTTGCGGAGAGGTGAGGTATCGATCCCCATACCCGAAGGTACCGCTAGTTTTCAAGACTAGGTCAAGCGCCAGCTTAATTACCCCTCCATTTTTAATTCCCAATATGTCAAAGACCACGTAAAATAAAAAAGGTCCCTTAGTTTAACTAAGAGACCTTTAAAAATATTTTTAAATGATTTGTTTATCCCTTAGTATAGCGCAAGTTGTCCTCATCACATGACGTAGTCGATGTGCTTGAACTTGTGCTTGTATGGAATAAATTTTTCATTTGCTTGTTATATATTCTTTCGATGTTCTAATTTTATGCAAAAGTAGAAAAAAGTTTCGGAATAAAAAAATTTCTACTGGGTATCTTCCCGTATAGTGTAATTAATTATATCACCTATCAAAAAAATCGGGAGGATAAATTCTTCTTTCCCTTTCTTCCTCTTTTATTTCTTTTAGCGCTCGGTAAAAAATCCAGATCGTAAACAGGATAAACTCGATAGCCAGTGTTAGAATGACGTAAATCATCTAATTTATATATCCTGAAAATTGGTAGCTTCAGAAGGATTCGAACCCTCACCAGCTCGTTCGAAGCGAGACATGCTAATCCATTACACCATGAAGCCATAAAAAAGGACTCCTTATTTATCAGAGTCCGTTATAATAGAGATATTCGGTTCTAGTTATCTTCTCGTATACGAGAGTGCAAATGTATCACCTAAACTATACTTATCATTATCATCTATTAAAACGATAGTTCCTTTTAGATTCGATGATCTAATTCCTTTTAAATAGTAAATAGATAAACCATTTTCTCCCGGTGAAATACAAGATACTTGAACCATCGGGCAGCTTGTAGAAGACCTCTTATGAACTGAGCAAGAGGTTATCAGCATTGTGATCATTGCTATAATAAAGATCGATACACCTATAGCTAGGTATTTTATTTTTTGTTCCGGTTTTTCTGAACTGTTCATGATTATGATTTTTTAATATTTTGGTACCTGGGATGATAAAGAACATAGACTAAACCCAAATCTAAGTCAATATCAAAGACCCTCTCCTACTACAAAGTCAAAGTCAAAAACTAAGTCTCATTTTAGTTAGCCAATTTTTCGCATGCGATAACCTGTCTAACATCGAGTTCTATCTCAGTTTTTAGAATTTGTAGGAAAGGCGGGATATGTATGTCCCCGACCGAGGCAGGAGACGGAATGTAGTTTATATGTCATAAATATGAGGCGCTAGGCCGGCATTTTTATAAATCTCCATCATCCCAGATTAAATGAATATGGAATCATCTTGTGACTATCCACACCCAACCCAATTCCTTTATTCAGCTACTTCTTTTAAGAACATATCGATCACCTCTTGAAATCTTGGATCGATAGCTATTCTTAAAGCTGCTGTTTTTTGAATATCTTTCTGACGATCTTCTTCAAACAAATGAGAAGCTTTGCGGTAGCTAGCTTGCCATTCTTCTCTCGCCTTGTTGTAATCGTGGAGGACTTTTTGATTTGCTTCATTAACTGAAGCTTCATTAACTGCGTTCTCCTTAGCAATCCGAGCATTCTCTGAAGTTACTAAATTCTTAACCTTCGCCTTGAAGTAGTTGACACGTTGCTCATAGTTTCTATGAACTCCAGCAAGTTTTTCGTGTAGATCCCCTAACTCTTCAGCTGTGTGATGTACACTAACTTTAAGAGGAGTTTTCTTTCCTGACTCTACCTCAATCCACTCTAGTGTTTTAAGTGTAGGTAACTCGGATCTCAAATTATCTAACTTACCTCCTTTGTGGATAAATTGACCAACGTGGGATGCAAAAGCTTCTGCCTCTAAGTACTCGTTGTATTCAGATACCGAAAGCTGAGACCAACCCCAATCTTCATTAACAGTAGATTCTATCTCTGCATTCTGAAGCTCCCCACATTTAGGAATCTCTACTTCGAACTCCAAACGTCTATTCCGGATTTCATTAAGCACCTCCTCTTTGGCCTTAATGTTTTCCATCAAGAAAGCCTGGGTTGCATGAAGTCTTGACTTGTCTGCAAGTAAATCCATCACGTTATCTGGCATCTTTTTACCTGGTGTTTCTACATAGGTCTCCTCGCCGATCTTAAGAACCTTTTCAACGTTGTTGATGTCTCTTAATTTAAAAGAGATGTCTCTAGATCTTTGGTTGCAAAGATTTGAGATTGACTGTGCTTGAGACATTGATAGTCCCTTCGTAGCTAAAGAATTTTTTCTCATGTGGTATAAAAATTAGATCTTTTTCTTAATTGTATCGCAAACTTATGATATTGTTACGGAATAAAAAAATATTTAACAGATTTTTTTTAAACTGTTTCGCTTTCAGATCCTCCAAAGAAATATAGAACGGATCTGATGTTTCTCTGTTCGCTGTTCAATGCTTCGATTTTAATTTTTTCTATTGAAAGATAATTCTGTACTGACGAGAGAGAATTTCGTTTCTCCATCAGCTCATTGTTTGTTCTTGAAACTTCGATGAAAGCAGCTTCTCTTGATTCTGCATTCGTGTAAACTTTTTTCCCGTTGTCATCAACCTGTGAATTGATTTCAGTTTTAATTACAGATTCAATCTGTGCGATCTCATTAGAGATGTTTTGGATCTGTTCATTGTAATCTAAAACCATTCCTTGTTTTTCTGAAATCGCACTAGGGATTTCTAATAGTCTTTCTGCAAGCTGGGGTAATCTTTCTTTATTCATATTTATAAAATTTAGTGGGCATGGTAGGAGTCGAACCTACTCAGTCGTAAGACATCGGATTTACAGTCCGACCCGGCTCTCCAACTCCGGCGCATGCCCATATTTAATGTAGTCCCTGGGAATTTCGAAATCCCGACCTCTTGGATGTAAGCCAAGTGCTCTTCCTCTGAGCTAAGAGACTGTAAAGATAAGATCAGAATACGGAATAAAAAAATATTTTCTGATCTTTTCTAGTAGCGAGTGGGAATTCCGAGATCCCGACCTTCCGGATATGAGCCGGGTGCTCTTCCTCTGAGCTAACTCGCTATGGAGCGGATGGCGAGAATCGAACTCGCATCTCCAGCTTGGAAGGCTGGAGTAATAAGCCATTATACGACATCCGCTTATTGCTGACTCGGCAGGATTCGAACCTGCGACTCCCTGATTAACAGTCAGGTGTTCTACCACTGAACTACGAGCCAATATATTCTTTTGCTATCCCGATGTACTTTTTACTTTCATTAAATAGATCAATCCATTTTATTCTTAATATCTCCCATCCTTCATTTTCGCAAAAATTATCTTTTCTTATATCCCTGTTCTTATAATCTTCAAATCTCTCATGTTGCTCTCCGTCTATTTCAATAGCTTTCTTTTTGTGTACCCATGCAAAGTCTAAAGAATATCTACCCATAGGAAATTCCCTTTCGTAGTTTTTATCTGGAAATTCATTCTCTATAACTTTCATGAAGAAAAACTCAGGATAAGAAGGCTTGGAATTTTTCCGATTCATCCCTATATTCCAAGCCCTGTCCTCTAAGTGTGCTTTTACCATTGAACATGATATTTTATTTCTAGTCTCAGAGTTCACTGATTTACCTTTGAGAGATTCAGAAAGACTTTCTTTAGTTCTTGCTGAATTGGGATTCCCGTCGCAGGTGTTAACGTGGCCTCCCAGGGAAACCCCACTTTCAAACTCCTTTCCACAATATGAACAACTCTTCACTTTTTCTAGAGATTTTATTCTCCTAGTCTCAGACCTTTCTGTCTTTCTTTTTTCCCTATAAGATTCTCCTCTGTTATGTGAACTTGTATGCCCAGCTAAAGACCTTTCGCCCCCAAAAACCTTTCCACAAATTTTACAAACCATTTTTTCTTTTTATTCTATATATCTTTGCTCAGTCGTAAACCAGACGACTGAAGATGGTTGTCAATGCTGGACTCGAACCAGCGACCTTTTCCGTATCAGGGAGACGCTCTAACCAACTGAGCTAATCGACAATTTGTTGTCCCGAAAGGATTCGAACCTCTATTCTCTGGACCAAAACCAGATGTGCTGCCATTACACCACAGGACAATTTAATTTGGCACGCCTGGATGGACTCGAACCACCGACACCTGGTTTTGGAGACCAGTGCTCTACCAACTGAGCTACAGACGTATTTGTGGAGCTACCGGGGCTCGAACCCGGATCCTCTGAGTGCAAGTCAGAAATTTTAGCCAATTAAACTAAGGCCCCATTTGGTCGGGAAGGCTGGATTCGAACCAGCGAACTCCTGCGTCCAAGGCAGGCGAGGACGACCTGACTCCTCTACTTCCCGTTATGTCAATGAACTTTTACTTTCTTCTGTGATCCCTCCGGGATTCGAACCCGGGACTCCCATATTAAAAGTATGGTGCTCTAACCAACTGAGCTAAGAGATCATTATTATTTTTTTATTTAATGGTCATAGCTTAATTGGAGCTAGAGGACCTTATCGTTTTCGTTTCATCTTTTCTTTCATTTCTTTTTCTGCGTATTCAAGTTCTTTTTCAATACCCTTTCCGTGTTTTACTGAAGCTAAGCAAAATGCTATGGATGCTTCTGATACTGCCTGTATTATTTCGCTTTCAGTAGCTTTATCGCTAACTACTGTGCTTAATGCGATTAAAGGTATTTCAATTTCTCTTGACATTGTCATTCTTTATATTTTTGTGGTGCGGGGCGGGATCGAACCGCCGACACCAGGATTTTCAGTCCTGTGCTCTACCATCTGAGCTACCGCACCCTAAAAAAAAACTCCGAATCTTTTGGAAGATCCGGAGTTTTTATATGCTGAGTTTAATTATAGTTTAACTCTCATATCCAGATCTATCTTTAGTGCTATTATACCATTTAGCAATCCCCACTTGCGCAAATGGAGCGATGCCCTGAGGCATAAACGGTTTAGCGATATTTCTGAATGTGTTGTTCATTTCTTTAATTAATGAGTTTTATATATCTCTTCTTTATTTTAGTTTCACAAATTTAGACAACTTTTTCGGGGAAAAAAATTATTTTTTGAAAATTTTTCCATTTATTTGGTAATCCCACCTAATTCTGACGCAATCTTCGGGTCTTTTACAGTTCTTTAAATAGAGGTTTATTAATCCCATCATATTACCTGATCCTATTGGATTTGCTGAATGAACATAACATTTAGGAATTGGATCGCCGGTATTTGTTGAATGAGAGATCAACCATTTCACTGCATCAAGACCAGTTGGTTTCTCTATCTTAGAGTAATCTATCTCATAGTTCTTCTTAACATATTCAAGATAGTGAACGGTAGCACTTCTATCAAGATCATGATCAAAAGAGATTATCTCTATATTTTCCAAGCCTACACCTTCAGCTACTCTTACGAAATCTTCATAGTTTCTAACTATAACCCATTCGCTGTTTTCGGAAGGAGGTTCAATAGGTGTTCTCTGGTCGTCAAGATAGATTGAGATCATAATTTGGCTAGTTGATCGAATTTATGTAATGCACTTCCTATAACTTGATGCATGTCGTAGTATTTGTATTCAGCTAATCTTCCGCCAAACACGTATTTAGGAAAAACACTTTCCGCTAATTTTTTATATTCGGAGTACCTGGAGTTATTCTCTGAATA
>Ga0222713_10000306_pt1 | contig 54709 bp, 35 predicted proteins | sample C33_649DmetaG_FD_165061 | JGI IMG/M metagenome (GOLD analysis project Ga0222713, IMG submission 165061) | Estuarine water microbial communities from San Francisco Bay, California, United States - C33_649D | ecosystem: Environmental > Aquatic > Marine > Unclassified | place: USA: California...
ACGTTTCCAAAGATTATCGTTTGAATATCCACATTCTGTCTTTAGCCTTTCACACAATCCTACCAGATATTCTACTTCACCAAGCATCTTCTTTGATTGGTTGATACCATAAGAAATCTTGGCGTGATTTTTCATCATGTCGCTTTCTTTAAAATTACGATAACGACTACGACCTTCCTCCATTACTCCAGAACCACGGCGTATAGTAAGTGTTTCGCCTTCACCAACCGTAGTATCATCCGTGTCTTCTTTTCCAACTACTTTACCACCTGGCATAGAACGTTCTGCTGTTTTCTTTTTACTCTTGTGACCACGAAATGCGGCAGGAGTCATATATCCAGCAACAGCACCAGTAGCTGTCATTTCTTCAATGACTTCTTCTACAAGTTCACGAATGATTTGTTTGGTGTCTTTCATTGTTTAACGTGGATATCCTTCAACTTTTTGTGGAAGATGTCCATACTTTTCGTTGAAAATATCGTATACCAGTCCCCAGAAATCTTCATCGTAGCTCGTTTTATATCTGACGGCTTTTCTAGCTTGTTTTTCATCCCCACCATTCATACCAACATACCAATCGGTTAAATTTTTGACAACTTGTTGATCAAGTTCTTTCTCGGTCATGTTTTCGTTCGTGTCCTTCATCATGGCTGCATGATATTGAAGTTCCCCTTGAGATACTTCTTCAATGGTTTCTCTGATTAGTTGTTTGAGTTCGTTGCGTGTCATATGTGTATTATTTGATATTTTTTAGTTCTTTGATGAGTTCATAACTCAACATAAGAGCCATGATTTGATTTTCTTTTACAAGGGTTCCTTTGGTGATTTTGTCCAACTGATTGAGTGTTTCATCAAGTTTGATTCTAACAACATCATTATCAATCTTGGTTTTTAATTCAGAGATTTGTTTACGAACTTCTGGAACTTCGGCGTTGATATATTCACGTAGAGAGTTGGTATTGCTTACATTGTTGATATATTCACGAATAAGAACCTTTTGTTTGTCGTCCAATCCCTTGTATTTTTCGTTAAATGAATCGACCAACAACTTATAGGCCAACAGACGAACGTCTTCATTTTGCTGTTGATAAACCTTGACCAGATCCTTCTTTTCTTCTTCGCTGACAAGTCTTGTTGGGGTCTTTGATATCAACATGCTTTCTGTGATACAAGTACGAGCTTTGAATACTTCTCTTGGATCACATACTACATCGTTTACGTTTTCTTCAAATACCTTGTATATACTGGCGAGAAGTTTATAGTTTGATATGCTTCCCTTCAAAAAGTCATCGATTGGATAACTTTCTCTGATTTCTTTGATCAATTCATACTTTTGCTGATTTAACAGTCGTTCATCCAATTTCTTGCGGGTTTTGATTATTGTTTCAAGCAATCTGTCCGCAGAGAGTTGATCTTTGACCTTGTCTTCTAAAATGATACGATATAAGCGATTCTCTTTTCCAAGCTCGGTAGACTCGGTGAAATATTTACGAAGGATATAATTGGCTTTAGACTCGTCTTTGCCAGATAAAATGTCAGCCGTTACCTGGCGGACCAAGAGCTCGAACAAAATTCCGGCGTTCTTGAATTTAGAATGCTTGAGTTTCTTCATACAATTTAGTTATAAATATATTATACAATGATAAAAACGACGGATTATATATGTTTATTCAGAAATGATGTTATCCTCGTCCATCATTGATTTCTCTTCCGATATTATTTTTTTGCTTGTTTTATTATATCTTTTTTGAAGAGCAGTTTTTATATTCTTCAAATCTTCATCCAAAGACAACGCAGATCCTCTATAATTGTGTCGTATAGATCTGTCCGATTTGGACTTTTCGTGATTTTCTTTGCTTCCAAGCGGATCTTCTCCAAAGTTCTTTTCGTGATTTGATGTATACTTTTCTTTGTTTCCTGTTTGATCACGATTTCCACGTTCACGATCCTTGCGCGTTTCTTCTTCAAGAGGAGGAAGACCTTCTTCTCCCCCACCACCTTCTCCACCAGTGTCTCCACCACCAAGATCAGAAGTTTCTCCACCGTCTGATTTTTGATTGGTTGTGGCCGGGTCATTTCCTTCGTCTTGAATTTGAGTTCTACGCCATTTTTCTTTCTTATCTTTGATAATTTCATCTTCAAGGGATTCTACCTCTTCTGATGACATACTAAATAATTTGTTATAAATCCATTTTCTACTGAACATTTCGGCTTCTATCATGTCCGAAGCTACACTCATCTTTTCTTGCCATATACTGATTTTTTCTTGTTCAAAGATGGTCGATGGATTACTTAGTTCCAATTGGAAATCTACCAACGAAGCGTCTTGATATCCTTGTACATACAAGTGAACAATAGCGATCTTGGTCAGTTCGGACACAAGAATACGTTGAATACGTCCAATCGTTCTACTAAAACGAACGTCTTCTGCTGCTAGAGTAGCTTTACCAGAAATACTTTCATCATATCCAAGAAACGCCTTTGGAATCTTTAGAGCTGACATCATCTTGTTGCGAACATATTCAAGATCGTCAATACCAGTAAAGTCCATACCGGGCAAGGTATCAATCTTGGTACCACTATCTCCACCACGAACTGGTAGATAAAAGTCTTCTACCATGTTGTTCAAGTTGAAACGAAGGTTATAATCTCCAGTACGTTCGTCTACATAAGGAACCTTCTTGACCTGAGATATTATCTTTTGCATCGCTGCATCAATCTCGGAAGGAGGAAGATTTCCAACATCGATCTGGAATATGCGTTTTTCTGGAGCACGCATGATACGATGGATTAACATAGCGTCTTCCATCAAGCTCAACTGCTTCCATACACGACGTGCTGGTTCAACCATCGACTTACCATATGGTAAAAAGTTACTATCACTCAACAATCTAAAATGGGCAATTTCAAAGTTTTCATATTCCATACCACCACCAAGACCGTCGTGTTGGAACTTTACATAATTAATGTTTTTGGGGTCAGCGCCTTCAACACGGGTAATTTCGTATGGGCTGATTGGATGAACGAGATATACACCATATTCTGGAGAAATTTCCAATCTTAGGAAAAAATCACCATATTTGCACATATTACGGGTCCAAGACCACAAGTTGAATTCAACGTTAAGAATGTCATTGAACAAATTATCAAGAATTTTCTTTATGTTTTCGTTTTGAGAACGAATGGTTAGAACATTACCAAATTCACTCGGAACCAAGCATTCATCGGAGTATATATCCAAAGCTGAAGCGATGATAGGATCCATATCCATAACATCATAATCTCTGAACAATTCCAACCTAGCGGCCTGATAGGCCATCGACATATCACGGTTGTGTAGATTATATGTACTACTTCTTAAACGATTAAAACGATCACGCAAACTGTTTCTGTCGGTTGCGTATTGAATTTCATCCGTGTCTACTATCTTCAGGTTCTTGCCACCCACATTACGAACAATTACGTCCGTACTGAACATTTTCTTCAGTTTATTGAATAGGTTTTTTGTATCTGCCATAAGTTTATCTGTATATATATGGGGCGACTAATATATAAATATACATCGGTAGTATTTTTATATACATAATATCGTTACTTCTGTATAAGCCACCGCAAATCCACCTTTTCTCCCCCACGAATATGCATTTCCCACGAATCTTTTGCTATTCCATATACATTATCTGTTTTACCTGTCATCAAAGGTTTAAAGTTGCTTTTTATATTATCGTTGGAGGAAGAACCTAATCTTGTTAATATAGTTTTCATTATAGTGTCGCTGTCTTTACGAAGACGTAATGCAACGTCTCTGATCCATAGTGCTATACCCATTGCCATAACAAGGTCATCGTTGTATCCATCCATAGCTTCAGCTTTAGCACTAACGCCCGTGGATTTCCATATAAAAACGTTAAGTTCTTCTACAAGACGGTTGCTATGAACTATAACTTCTTTATTTCTAAAATAACTTTCAAGTTTTGATATAACAAGTGGACGAGTTTTGTTGGAAGTTGTAAAGCCGGGAGTCATTTTTTTCTCTTGAGCGTTTATTTTGTTTGTCATCTGATTTTCAACGTCCACATATTGAAGATCTGATGAACTATAAAACAAATTCTGATAGTTTCCGTCTATTACTTCTTGTATTACTGCCCAACCAACGTTTGCGTTTTCTATAACAAGTAACGCATTATTGTACTCAGTTGCCATTGTCATCAACGCTCTGGCATAATCCTTGGTAGGAAGCTTTCCTTTGTATTCTGCCACTTGTTCCATTGTTTCTATTTCAAGTATTTGAGCGGCACTAAAGTCTGACGAATCTCCGCGAGCAACGTCGGCTGAAACCATATACGATTTACCTGGTTCTGGATATTTGAATATCCAATATCCTTTGTCTATTCCACGCTTTTCAATAGGTTCACAAACGTGGGTTTTACTATACCACTCAAGAACGGGTATATCAACAACGGTGTTACCAGATGTACTAAATTCACAATCACATTCTTGAGAAGCTCCCTTTTCTCCAGATAATTTGGTTTGTTCATCACGCCATTTTTGATCACGCTCTGGGTGAAGATGCCAAGGTAAACGAATACGGTTCATGTCGTTCAAACTTTGCTCAGACTCTACCCAAAGCTTATGGAAGAAATTTCCTACGCCGTTTGGAGTAGAAAGAATAATTGCCTTACCGCCGGTGGACAATGTGTATTGGGCAGACAACCATATTTCTTCAATACCATCAATAAACGCAGCTTCGTCAATGATTAACAGAGACAAGGCGGAAGAACGACCAGATGTGCCAGCACTGGATGCGGCTTTGATCTGAGATCCATTCTTTAACTTTAGTGATAGTCGATTGTCTTCCACCGCGGGAACCTTTAACCAACTTGGTAGATTATCATTTCCAAAACGAACCTTGGTAACAATAGCTTTGGATGTTTCCTGAGTAATGCTCAAACACAATATTTCTTTGTCGCTATGAAAGGTCATTAACCAAAGAGCATATCCTGCCACCAACGTGGTAATACCCATTTGTCTGGATTTTAAAATTATGTTTTGATTGTGTTTTACGAAATCTTCCAGCGCTCCATCTTGAAACGGAAATGTAAGAAACGGAAGCGTACCGCGAGTAGGATGTTGGATCTTCACATACTTCTTCATGAAATATATCGGATCCTTCAAGCACTTGGCGTACTCGATTTTCATTATATCTTTAATGTTCTTAGTTTCCGCCATAAAAATTTAAAAATTTGTATCTAGCATATAATGGATGTGAATGTCCAATGTAAACAATATCTGGTATAGAACCATTTACGCTTTTTCTGAATTGTTTTGCGGATAGGTCCAGTATCTTTCCCTCAATTTCAACCCAATCGTGGTTTACAGAATATTCATCTTGACCATCCCAATCGTCGCAGTCCATATACTTTTCAGCGTCTGGTTCGTCTAAAATGAAATTTCCGACTATATGCTTAGCGTTTACCCCGCGGGCATTCAACTCTTTGGTTAAATCCTTGGCAATAAGCTCGCACGCACCTTTTACATTTGGGTATTTTTGAATTATCCTCTGAGAAATACCAGAAATTATATTGTCTTTAGATAAGAGTTCTGCTAAATTCATCTTATCTATATATATCTGAAATTTTATTATATTGACGAGATATTCTCGCTTTTTATATCTCTAATACATTGGTCTATTTTTTCTTTGACCATTTCAAATGATATTTCTTTTGTGCATTCGAAGTTCTTGTTTCTGGGACACCACATCCATCCCATAGTACTCAATTTTAAGCACGTGTCATCTATCGTATCATCATTTAAACAACCATGACATACACTTTTGTTTATTACACGATAGCACCCGGCGTTAAATTCATTGGACTCTTCTGTACACCCGGATATTACTATCGCTTTCTTTTTCATAGAAAAAGCAATCCAAGACAACCCCGAACTTAAACCCATAAAGAAGCTACAATTTTTAATCTGCTCCATTCTGTATTCAATAGGATAATTTCCAGTTTCATTTATAGCACCCGAAGGAATATGATTCCATTTTACTCCTCCTTTACCAAACACCTCATCTCTATCTATAGCAAGAACATCATATCCCAATTTTTTTAGGTATCGCACAACCTTATCCCAACCTGAATTATTATTCCAATATTTCATTTGAGCGGTGGATTGTACACTTATACATACATATTTTTTCTTCTTATTGAATTTTATTGGATTATTTGCTTTTAATTTTGGAATAATTTCCACATAATCCAAATCTAATTGCTTACATGCAACCTTTTGAAGATTGAATCCTGGTTTGAACAACATGTATAATTTATGATGTACATCAGACTGAACATCTTGAGTTTTGGGTATAAATTTTACATTTTCATTGTCTGTATCAAATAAGTTATGCCATTTTGTTTTGACATATACCGTTCCGCCGTGCTTTTTTTGATACACATCGGGATATGGAGAAAACGCGATGTTATCTCCAAGACTTTCTGTAACAAATTCTATTAGTGTGACCATTATATAATTGAAACTCCTCTTTGTCTTACAACTTTGCTCGCACATTCGTTTGCAAACTTGATAGACTGAATAATATCTTTACTTCTGCTATATTCTATAACAAGACCAGCCATGAACGAATCTCCGGCTCCAGATACATCTATGACATCCTGTTGCTCTACAGGATATCTGACCCCGTGATAATAGCAACCATCTTCTCCGCTTGTCTTGATGATTTTTTCTTCAAGATCTGGAGTTATGCTTGCCTCGGACCTGCTATATTCGTGATTATTGATTTTGATAAAAGTGACATTCTTTGCCCAAGGACCAAGAATTTTCTTTGTGTCCAAGAAAACAGAATTGTGATTTTTTGAAATGGTTTCTATGTCTTCTTCTGTAAGAAACCCTTTATCATAATCAGAAACAATAATGTGTTCATAATCATAATTCATGGAATCTATGTTTATGCGTTTGATTTCTTCGGCAGAATCCAATCTAAAAAACATATGATTGGTCGCCTTATGAATATATCTGGTTTTGGTTATATTGTACCAGTTTGGATTGGTTACTATATCACAATCGTCAACCATTGTCTTGATGTTGCGATATACATTCTTAGCCATACCGGGATTGTCGTTTTGATCTATGATCTTTAGAACTGGTACTGGCTTATCTGGGCACATTCTGTTTGCGGAGCAGTATGCATGTACGTCTCTGCAACTATCACCGATTACTAATATTCTTTTTTTCATCAAAATAGAGTTTTCTTTTCAACAATCATAGAAGGTCTGGAAGAAGCGATAGCTTTTCTATATGCTTCAAGCATCTCTTCACCGTTCTTTGGTACGTATATTGGGAAAGTGACCATCTTCTTGAATCCTTCTGTAAAGTCCTGTGAATGTGTAGGACCAGAATAGAATGGACCGCCGTCGGCAACAACGGTCTTTAGAATAACTGGACACTTATATTCTCCGTGAGAAATACGTTCGATATAGTTGATATGGTTGATGATAGCGTCCGCAGCCACCAACATAAAGTCGTGACGTTCAATATAAACGACTGGACGATAACCCTCAAACGACATACCGATAGCCAATCCAGTCATCAAGTTTTCGGCAACTGGAGTTTCTATCTTCTTTTCATCCGGTACAAATACGGTGGTACCCATAGCGTTTCCATAAACGACGTTGTAACCAATGAAAACTGAATTTTGTTGTCCGATCTCTGTCATAGCCTTGATGACAGCGTCCTTGTATGAAATCTTTTCTGTTGTGATCGGAGGCAGAACTTCTGGAGCCAGATGTGGGAAATATTCCGCATCTGTCTTTTGCTTCATCTTGGAGATATCAATTCGTTCGTTGATACGAGCGTGAGGATATGTGATCTCGTACTTGTATCTTCTGACACAGCTCGGGAACATTTCCTCAAGTGACTTACCCCAACGAACAGTCTTTGGAGTTTCAACAGAACGGTTGTTGTCTTCGATGATGAATGTGCAAGGAAGATCAAAACCACTTACATATCTGGCAGCTTCAAATAGATGGCCAGAATCTTCTGTTCCGTCACCAACAAAACACCACACTCTTTGCTTTGAACCCTTCTTCTTTAGAGCAAGAGCGATACCGGCAGAAATAGCGGGAGTACCGCCGATGATAGCTGATGTAAAGAAGTTGAGCTTTCTGTCAAAGATGAACATGCTTCGTCCGTTGAGAATACGATCCTTGACGGTTTCTCTTGGAATACCAGACAAGATGGCATGATAATGGTTTCTGTGATTGGAGATGACATAATCACCTTCATTCATTTCATTGAAGATATCAATAAGTTGGTCCTCGTTGCCACCGGAAAGGTGAAAAAGGAATGGAAGCTTGCACTCTTTGTATAGAGTTACAATCTCATTCTCAAAATTGATCAGGTCTTGTTTGGTCAGGTTTGTTTTTTTCATATTAAATGTCTATCATTATTCTTCCACTTGAACCAGACTTCAACATTGAAACGGCAAGATTGATGTCTGACAAAGAATATCTATGAGTTACAAGGTGTTGAAGATTAATTTTATTGTTTTTATAAAGATTAATATATCTTGGGATATCAACGTCAGGATCAAATCCACCGGCTTGGGTTGTTCTGATGGACTGTCCGTTTGTGGAGAATAGTTTGCCTGGGTTGTTTATAGCCAAAGAAGAGCCAGGCTTTGGTTGTGCTACAAGAATGCATCTACCTTGTTCCGACATAGTCTCCAACAACTGTGAAAGAAGCTGTAGGATGCCTGTGGTATCTATGATACAATCAAATTTCATCTTCTTGACAGTTTCTATATCTTCTTCCGAATGAAGGAAGGTTCCGCCATTCTTTTCGACCATAGACTTTTTATCTTTGTTGATATCCATGCCCCAGACCAAAGCGTGAGAAAGATGGGAGGCGTAGATACAATTTAGACCAACTCCGCCGCAACCCAATACAAGAACTCTTTCACCAAACTTGATATTAGCATCTTTGTTTACTACGCTGAACCCAGTGGATATACCACAACCAAGAAGAGCAGCGAAATCGTTGCTGATATCTTGATCAATCTTTGTTATTCTGTTTTCTGATACAACCGAGTATTCTGACAATGTGGTTATTTTACCACCAGACATACTTCTGCCATTCCAATTATATTGTGGGAAGTTAGCTTCAATACCAGATGCTTTTCTCCAATGCAATACTACCTTGTCACCAACTTTGACTTTTGATACTCCTGGTCCAGTCTTTTCTACCAAACCACATCCTTCGTGACCGACAAGATGGGGCATAAACTTCTCATTCCCCTTGAGCCCAGCAATTTCTTGTAGTTGTGCTCCACACAATCCACTTACAAGAACCTTTACAAGCACTTGCCCATATTCAAGATTGACTGGAAGATTGACTTCATCCACAACCAACGGTTCATTTTTCTTTACAAGTATTGCTGCTTTCATCCTTTTTTCTTTCCGTATATAACGCCCTTGAGGTCACACAAAGTATACCAAGATTCAAACGCTAAGTTCAAGCATTTGACATCAAATCCGGCTGCTATCAATTTATCAACTATGAATTGGGTTCTGTGATTTTCGTTATGATGAAATTCGATCAAAACTTGGTCTATGTTCTTCAAATCCTCGACGGATAAGCTATTAAATATGTCATATTCATATCCTTCTATATCCAACTTCCAAAGATTGATTTTTTCACACTTTGTTTTTTTAATCAAGCTTTTCAAAGATATGCATTCCACGGTCACCGGCCTAGCGTCGCCAACCATATTTTCGGTATCATATTTTTTTTGATTATCTATCTGAAATGAATTTAGTGTGGTTTTATCCGTGAAATAAAATTGCTTCTGTCCATCTTGAGTGTCTAAAGCCACATTATATCTTTCAACTCTGGTGTCGAATGTTCTGTCTAAAATATAATATGATGGAGATGGCTCTAAACAAACAACTTTGCTTGCTTTTCTCTTTAAGCAATAGTCGGCAAAAGTTCCACAACTTGCTCCAACGTCAAATACAACATCGCCTTCTTGAACAATATTGTTCAAAAACGAATTATTGTAGAAATCGAGATATTGGATGTAAAAACAGTCAGATACGTTTAGATCGCTTGAATCATCCGAGTAAAAATATTTTGGAGTAGGTCTATCAACAATTTTTATTTCAGAACTAAAAAGTTTTACTCCATTTTCATACAAGGAAAAAATAAAACCTGTGAAGTCTGTGTTAAGTAATTTAACTCTGCTTGTTGGAGAAACAAAATAATTTACTCCGGCTGTAATTTCCACATCTTTCCAATAAAAGCATGTTAAATTGGAAGTTCTTTCTTTTAAAACAATGGTTACTTTTTTAAAAGATTTGGTTAAAACAAAGTTTAATTTGTTTTCATCTTTTTCAAAGCTCCAAGATAAATTTATTGCTGTTTCGGTGGATTCACTCATTTGATGTTCCTAATTTCTATAGATGATGTAATATACTGACTCTTTGATTGTATTAAGTCAAGAATTAATGATGCAATTTGTTGAGAATCCATAAGATCTGAATAGTTTAGTCTATTTTCCGTCATTTTTGTTTTCATGGCACCTACATAAATATCCACCACCTTGATTTTTGAATTCTTCTGATTTATTGAAAGTGAAGAACCAAAACCAGAAAGTCCGAACTTTGATGCACAATATACAGATTCATTATAGTTTGGTTGTTTTCCGGCCAACGAGTTTATATTGATTATCCAACCAGATTGATTGGTAAGAGTCAAATGTTTATAAAGATATTTGGAAAGAAGCATAGGAGCTACAAGATTTACGTTTATGATTTCTTGTATTCTTTGATCTGAAACATCCATAATACCATCTCCACAATATATTCCAGCATTATTTATCAAACAGTTGATGTTGTTTTTGACAATGTATTCTTCCATTTTTTGAACACTGTTGATGTCAGAAAAATTACAAAATTCATATTTGTTGTTTTGGTTGTTGCGATTTGCTTGACCATAAAACTGAACGTTTCTGTTGGAACATTCTTTTTCAAGAGATTGGCCCAATCCACCCGATATTCCCGTCACCAATATTTTTGGAAAATTTTGTTTGATTGAAATGTTTGTATCTTCCACCAATCCATCTCGAACGTCTATATAAACCAAAACTTCGGTGTATTTATTCAAAAAGTCTGGGTTAAATAAATCCCACTTGATGTCTGTTCTAGCCGTAAAATCATAAACTTTGTAATTCTTGAATCGTCTCAGATAATTGTCTCTGAAGTTTGCGAATTTTTCTTTAAATCCATTCGGACCAAGATGCCATTCACCAGCTATCTTTTTTACGTTCTTGGTTAACCAATCAAAATTCTCATCGGTGAAAATATCATACTCTCCTCCTTCACAATCGATCTTTAGAAAATCGATTTTATCTATGTTATTTTCTTTAATTAAGTCGGAGAACGTGATGGTGTTAAAATCTTCGGTTATTTTGAACGTCAATCCATTTTTAATAGATTGGCGTTTGTAAGATATTCCCACGTTCAATAACGTGTGTGGAGCACCTTTGAGTTTATTCTTGATGGTTTCTTGTCTTGAAGCTCCTGGTTCCAACGTCAATATTTTCTTAGGTTTTCTTTTTGAAGCAGCATAAGAGAACCAACCAAGAAATCCTCCTATATCAACGACTATATCGTCTTTTTCAACCTTGAAGAATTTTTCATATACGGTACCTTCTTTTTTAAAGAACTCTTCGTATATGATATATTTTTCTTTGGCACTTATGTCTTTTTCTTCTTCGACATATTCAAGTTCTTTTCTATAATCCAAATCAATGACATCGTTTATTTTTTTGATGACCATCTCCGGAGTTATTTCCTTGGTACATTCAAAATTTTTGTTTCTCGGGCAAAAATCCCATTTTGATTTGTCAAATGGTATTTCGTTGGCACAACCGTGGCAAACGTTTTTATTCATTCCAACTCTAAATGGACTATAAAATTCAGTCCAGACATCGCTGATACCAGAAATCATTATTACAGGAGTACCAACCGACCAAGACAACCAAGATAAACCAGAAGTCAATCCTATGAAGAATTCAGCCCCTGCGACTTGGTTTATTCTTTCTTCTATAGGAAAATCTCCGGTTTTATCAATTGCTCCTTCTGGTATAGAGTTTTGATAGTTTTCCGTTCCAAAAACTTTGTACTTGTCTATACACCAAACCTCATAGCCAAGACCGTTGAGATATTTGATTACTTCATCCCATCCGCCCTTTCTGTTCCAGTATTTGTATTGAGCGGTGCTTTGTGTAGCGATACATACATACTTTTTTCCATCGTTGTATGTTTTATTAAATTTTAATTTTGGCTTTATTTCCATTTCTCCAAAACCAAGAATGCTTGGAGCGATGGAAGATAAAGACAACTGTTTCGGATCGTGGAAAATTTTTCCTTGCCAATCTTCGTAATAATATCCCAATCTATAAGATGCATAGTAAGAAAGATCAGAGTCGGTTGATGATAAAAACTTTATATTTGGGTAATTTTCTTTGAATATTTTATTCCAAGTGGGATCAAATACCACACAACTTAATTCACAGTTGTGTTTTTTCTGAAAGGCGTCAATCGCTCCAATGTATGCAAGCAAATCTCCCATAGAGTTTGTGTCGCATGTAATCTTTACTCTCTTTCCTTTTAGATTGAATATTGTCTCCTTTACTATTTCGTTTCCGCATTTGACAACAATTTTCCAATTGAAAAAATATCTCATGCTTGGAGAAGACCACATTCCATTCTTTATTTTTGTGGAATATATGTTTTTTCCATTCGAGTTATCAATAAAATCTATGGAATATTCTTTTTCCACATTTCCTACTATCTCGACTTTGGCTCCTTCTATGAAAGAAATTTTAATTTCATTTTTATTTTCATCCACCGATTTATCATATGGACGCCAAACCGGCTTGGTTTCGTTGTATATTCTTGTTAAAGTTTGTTTCATTTGATATTTAAAAGTTTTTTGATTAGTTTAATATTCTCCGTTGGATTATTTGTGACCAAATAATTAACTTCATCATACTTGTCATACATACCTTGATATGTGTGAAGATTGTGTATTAGAGACGGCAATCCCCAAGAAATGGATTCTTTTATTACAATTGGAGATGTTTCCATGATAGAAGTAAATACCATGAGATCCGCGGCTTGATAAAACTTTTCAACGTCGTTTCTTTCTCCCCATATTAAACAGTTTGGGGGAAGGTTTGCCATTAACGGTTTCCAATAATCCTCAAAGTTCCCAGCCTGATTTCCTATGAAATGAAACTTTATTTTTTCATTGATAAGAGACCTTGCGTATTCTATCAATTCACCCTGATTTTTTCCTTTGGTGAAAAGTCCAACGTTTATAACGTGTTTATATCCATCCAAAAAGTTTAATTCTTCTTTATATTTCTTTTTGTCTGGTTTCATTTTTACGACCGGATATTCTACTATTTCGGCCGGAACACCATGTTCCTTGAACATATCAACCTGTTGTTGACATACAAATAGGTATTTGTCTGGGAAAAACTTTTTGTCTTTTGGATTAAAATATATTCCGTGGGAAGTTTCAAATATAGTATATCTTCTGTTTTCTGAGTATATCTTTTTTGCTATGTCCTTAGAAATATATTCTTCCGAGAATTCCTCCAGATGAATTACGTCTGGATCAATTTCTTCAATTATGTCCAACAGCTTCTCTTTAGGTAAATCCTGCAATCTATAAAATTTGTCTTTTAATAGATCGACTATTCTATTTCTTTGAACCACATAAAAGGTTGCCACTTGGTCATATTCTACACAATATACATCAAAATCGTCCATCAAAAGTCTAATCTTTTTCTCAAGATATTGCGGCATTCCTCCAGTCGATAGATGGGGAGTAATAAACAAAATTCTCTTTTTTCTTGGTTTGTTATACTTCTCCAAAAAGTTTTTAATCTTTTCGTGTCCAATTTTTCCGACGTTTTCCCATTCAAATTTTTCTCGAATTTCTTTGGAGTCAATAAGGGCTTTTTCTTTGTATTGTTTGTAGTTTGTATAAACATCTCTGAATACTTCCGACAAGTGATTCCAATCTGGCTCATAATAATTTCCAGAGTTTTCTACTGTATTTGGGATTTCTCCTGCTATTTTGACAGGGTGCCCCTTTCCACTTGCAAATTCCAACTGAGCCGAACAATCCGAATATATGGAAGGAGTTCCACATGCCATCGCCTCAATCAGAGGAAGGTTCCAACCTTCGCCTCTTGAACATGACACAAACACATGTCCTTTTCTCAAGAATTTTATATAGTCTTCTCTAGAAGGGAAGTGAACAACCTTAACTCTTGGATCTTCAAAACCAAAGGCCTTTAATCTTTCTTCGGTTGATTTGTATTTGTCATCTGGAAATGGATTGTCCACGGAAAGAATAAAATCCACTGGCTCATCTTTTCCAAAAGTTTTAAGAAATGTTTCTATTATTTCTTGTGTAGCTTTTCTATGGCTCCATCTACCAAATATTATAAATTTGAATCTACCATCAGCGTAATGTTCATCAAATGATACATCTTTTGGATAAAAAGTTTTAGAATCTACTCCGGCTGGAACAACCTGTATTTTGTCTGCTTTATATCCTTGAGCAATCATGCATTCTTTTTGCCAAGTGCTGGCTGTCCAAAATTCGTCAAATGTTTTTGCCTGCTCAAAAAACGCAGGTGGAAGAAGGGTCGATTCCCAAACAGTATAAGCTATCTTCGGACGGCTGTATGTTTCAAAAAAATAGTGGTGAGGAACAATGTCAGCCACAATCTGAACATCCATAGGTTCGGTACTTGGTCTTTTTCGATATATCGGAAAATTTACCAGCTTTCCACCATCTCCCCACAACGACTGGACATTAATAAGCCTCTTATCTAAATCGGTAAGATATTTTTCTTCCGTGTGAGGATCTTCGCTCATTCCCTTCCAATTTTTTCCGACGGTAAAATTTCTAATTTTAACATCGCAATTTTTTGAAAGAGATCTGAAAAAATCTCTAAAGTGATTGTTTATTCCGGTATTACCTATATACGAAGTGTGTCCAAATACTTTTATTTCATTCATACTAAAGAATATATAAAATTGTTAAAATTGTGTCAATCTGTTTTTTTCATTACTTTTTCAATTTCCGCGTTTACCTTTTTTAGTTCTTTTTCTGCGGACTTTATTTTTTTGAGGCAAGTTACAAAATCTTTTTTTACATTTTCAAGAAGTTCGCCACGAGCTTCGTTGCTCCATTCTTCAACCATACCAGTTTGGTTTGCGTAAGTGATTGTTTTTGAATCTTCACTTTCCAAATAATCTTTGCCTTCTTTGAGCTTTTGTCTAATATCATTCAGATAAGACAATTCGTTCTCAATAAGCTTCTTTGTTTCATATAACTTGAATTGACCTTTGATACGAAGCTGAGTTTCTTCTTCAACTAAGCAATCCAAGCACTTCTTGGTCTTATAGTACATCTTACGATCTTGTCTTGTACCCCAACGAATTTCACGACCACAACAAGAACACTTTTCATTCATTTCTTCACGAATGATGTCCATAACGCGAGTAACGGTTTGCGGACCATTAGCGGTTTGTATCCAGTTTTTACCACTGGAATCTGTCCAAGTTTCTCCCTCTTTGCGAATGATATACTTGTCTTTGTCTCCTACATAACCTACTTGAATGAACGGACGTTCTCCATCCAAATAACCTTTTACAATATCAATATTGCTTTTACTTTGGGCTCTTTTCATAATAACCTTTGTTGGTTATATATATGAATCAACCCGAGGTTTCTTGTGAAGATTTTATTCTTTTATCTAACAACATTCTTAATAGATAAATCGTGTACGCATCACCTTGATATGGTGGTTTTTCAATAGCATTTGAGATATTATCAATCTTCTTTTGTAAAAAATCCAGTTGATTTTCTGTCTTTTCTATAGTATCTGGATCTACTTCTTTAGCTTTTTTTATCTTTTCCCATTCTGTCTTAGTAGCCTGAAACTCTTTCTTAGCAGAACCGATAACCTCATTTGCTCTCGATCTGACCGCTGCGGGAGACATATCAACTGTAGTTTTTAGTTGATTATATACTTCAAGAGCAATTTTGTTGGCGGATTCGTCGTCCGTAACTTGTCCTACTCTTTGTTTAGCAGCGGCTACAGCTTTGTTGAGTGTAGCAGCGTGTGATGTGGTCAAACCAAGCACTTTGGTCAAAAAATCTCCGTCTAATACCTTTTCAGTGTTTCCAGCAGCTTTTCTTGTTCCCCAAGTCTTTTCAGCGATCTTGTGAAAGATTTCAGATGTTCCTTTTATAAAAATGGGTTCGTCTGGTAGGTCTATTTTTAATACAACTCCCTCAACTGGATATTGACGAGAAGCGTCCGAACTGAGGAAGGTATTTATTCTTTCAGCGTATTGATTCAACACCCCTTGCATTTGTTCTTTAATTTTACGTATAATTTTTTTAAGTGTATCTTTTTCTGGACTTTCTTTTCTACTTCTTAACAAAGCCTCCGCCTCTTTCAATTTGTTTGGACTTGCTACAAGCTTTTGTATACCAGAAAGATTAAACACAAGTCCCTCACGACTTAGTGAACCATGTTTGTTGATGTTGTATATCTTCCATTCTGGATCATCTGGAGACTCTAATTCTTGTACTACCGTATTATCTTCTCCATGCTTTTCACAAACGGCACTAAAACACACAAACGCTCCCTTGTTTCCAAGTTTGGATTTGTTATATTTGGTGGAAGCAAACACAATATCTCCAAGTTCGTCACCCTTGTGAGTCAATACTGGGAACATTTCGGACGACACCTTGAATGCTCCATGTTTCTTTTTGACGGCTTGAAGTTTATTCTGAAAAGGTTTGTATGAGTTTAAGAAATTTAAAGCTTCATAAAAATGAACCGTGAAGGGATTGTTTAATTTATCGGCATTTGAAATAGTCACCTCTCCACTGTTCGCCGACTCTACAAAAAATTGTCCTTGAGCGTTCAATCCCCATTTACAAGGAGAACCGTCTAACTTTTCGGTGACGGACGCTTGATCCGTAACCGCCAAGTTCATCTTTCCTTGTTTTACCAATGGTTGTATCTTTTGAAGAAAACTTAAAAACTCCGTGTCAGACATTTCGTTGGCACCAGAGAATCGTTGAATAGATAGTTTCGCTTCTCCAAGATTTTCTTCGTTCAACTTTGGATGTAGAAGATCTGGTTCAGATTGTTGATTCTTTGCCAATGTTTCCTTGTATGCATCAACAATTTCTTTTCTGAGTTGTGGGAATTTGAAATCTTTTGATTTAAACAGATTATATACCTTTTCAAATGTATCTATGTCTTTGAACGATTTGTCTTCACCAAACAAGAACTTGGCTACAAAGTCCATATCTGTTGACTTTAACTCTCTACTTACTTCTTTACGTTTTCCCTTTGCGTCAATTGTAAACTTTTGTAGGAAAAATCCTTCCGCTGGACTTAGCATATACTTTTGCTTTAATCCTCCTGGACCAGCATCTTCGATGATTTTTGAGAATATCTCAGCGATGAATATGTTTCTGAATTTTGCCTTATATTCACTTTCTGGAGCACCCGAGTAGAACTTTTCTCTCCAAGATCTTACTCCAAGCATAACGTCTACTTGAGCATAAGGAATTTTCTTTGGATCTTCGGTTCCGTCTTGATTTATGAACTTTTGATTGACTGCTTTTCCAAGAAGGTGAAATTGATTTAACCCCTTGGCCGACTTGGCTCCGGGTATTTTCTTTGGTATAGCATCAAACAACTCATCTTTGGTGGCAGTTGGAGGAAGTTTTAGAAACTTCAACATATCAGCCGTATCGATGGCTATATCAATGTCTCCAAGCAAAGGTTTGGTGAAATTTCCTATTTTGGAATATGGAACTTTGGACAGTCCATTATCCTTCAATACATTTTGAATTGTTGGATCAAGGTTTTCTCTTTTGACCTTGGTGACTTCTTCGTCAAAAATATTACCGCCTTCTTCAAGTTTTTTCTTGGCGGGTTTTTCTGGTGGTACATAACCAGAAGCTTCTTTAAATTTATTAGAAAGCATTTGAGCGATCTTTGGATCATACCATCCAAATATCTTCTTGAACGTTTCTTCCGATGGATCTGTTGCGATCATATTTCTGATCTCGGTTCCGCTCAATTCCATTCCATCGACTTTAAGAGAAAAGTGAGGAACTATAATCAAATATCCATGTTTGGTAAAATCTTGAAGATTGTCTTTATTTTGTTCGTAAAATTGAAGATATGCTGGAGAACCGTCTTTTTTAACTCCACCCACTTTGAATCTGTCAGCGTCCTTTTTACCAAAACCAAATACCACCGCTGATCCGTCTGGAAGTAAATCAAGCACTTCTGTTGCGGTATATGGACTCTTTGTTTGTATGATTTTGTCAGCGGGAACTCCATACTTAACCCACACGGCTTTCTTTTCTGCAAAATTTAATGGACTATCTGGAAGTTCCACCTTGTCGGTGGTTGCTACATATACCTTATCTTTACCAAACTTATCAGCTAACCATTTATATGCTTGATAATGATGTGGGCCAGCGGGATGAAAACGACCTGGATAAATCGCGTATACGTCTTTTCCAACAACTTCGGTGTATACTTCTTCTATGATTTTCTCTATTAGGTCGTTCATATTATTATAAATATATATGACAGTACATAATCGTGTCATTTTTTACTCAAAGTTTCAAGTTGATTTTCAAGTTTCTCGATACGATCTTGCTGAGCTTTGATTGCTTCAATAAGTAGAGGAACAAGCTTCTCGTAACGTACTGTCATGTACTTTTCATCGATTGGTGCTGGTGCAACAATTTCTGGAAGAATTGCGTTGACTTCTTGGGCAGATACACCGACCTCTCGTTTCTTTTTATATCCCAAGGAGACCGCGATGTCATTTGCTTCAAAATAAAACCCAGACAGCGCTTTAACTTTCTCAATTGGATTTTCAATCGGACCAATCTTTGTCTTCAAACGTTCGTCGGAATAATAAGCGGTTATGTTGTCTGTGGCACGAATTTCGCCGGTGGTTCCGGATGGGGAAGTCCCAACGCCCAGCGAATTTGTTATACGTGATGATCCACTTACAACAAATGAACCTGTAATTATTGTGTCTCCATTAACATCCAATAATGAATTTGGATCTAGTTTTCCCACACCTATTCTACCAGAAGTTTCAAACAAAACTGAACTGTTTATTACATTTGTGGCTGAAGAAAACTTGGCTATATATCCAGAGGTTCCAGAGTTTGCAACGGATGTTCCAGAAGACCCGCTGGTTCCAGAAGAACCGTTTGTGCCCGCTCCTCCATTTACTCCACTCGTCCCACTTGTTCCGGATGCTCCACTTGACCCGCTTGTGCCGGAAGATCCAGACGTACCGTTTGTTCCAGAAGATCCGCTACTTCCGGAAGTTCCACTTGTTCCACTTAGACCAGAAGTTCCACTGGTTCCAGATGCTCCGCTTGATCCGGATGTACCGGACGAACCACTAGTACCGGAAGATCCGTTTGTTCCACTTGTGCCAGAGGTTCCACTGCTACCACTTGTTCCACTCGCTCCAGAAGAACCAGACGTTCCAGATGTACCACTGCTTCCGCTTGTGCCAGAAGTACCGCTTGATCCGCTTAATCCAGACGTACCGCTTGTTCCAGACGCTCCACTCGTGCCAGATGTGCCAGAGCTTCCAGATGTACCGCTTGTACCGGATGTTCCACTAGAACCACTTGTACCAGAAGAACCGGAAGTACCGGACGATCCGCTTGTTCCACTTACTCCAGATGTACCACTTGTACCAGATGCGCCGCTTGTTCCGGAGGTACCACTGCTTCCACTGGTTCCACTGGTTCCGTTTGTGCCTGAGGTACCATTTGTTCCAGAAGTTCCATTGGTACCAGATGTACCATTTGTGCCGGACGTTCCATTGGTGCCCGAAGTTCCGTTTGTTCCACTGGACCCACTAGTTCCAGAAGACCCGCTTGTACCATTTGTTCCACTTGATCCGCTGGTGCCAGACGAGCCACTAGTACCATTAGTACCGCTTGTTCCGTTGGTGCCACTCGAACCATTTGTTCCAGAAGATCCGCTTGTTCCTGATGTTCCACTAGAACCGCTCGTTCCATTTGTGCCGCTGGTACCGTTGGTTCCACTGGTTCCATTTGTTCCAGATGACCCGTTGGTGCCACTGGTGCCGTTGGTTCCTGACGTTCCATTGGTTCCACTGGTTCCATTTGTTCCAGATGATCCGTTTGTACCGCTTGTGCCATTTGTTCCCGAAGTTCCGTTTGCTCCACTTGATCCAGACGTTCCTGAAGAACCGCTGGTTCCGTTGGTACCAGAAGACCCGCTTGTTCCAGAGGATCCGCTTGTACCACTTGTTCCGTTTGTTCCAGATGTTCCGCTGGTACCGGAGTTTCCAGAAGAGCCAGATGTACCACTGGTTCCAGAATTTCCAGAGGTACCCGATGTTCCATTTGTTCCCGAAGATCCAGATGTGCCACTTGACCCGTTAGACCCACTTGTTCCACTCGATCCGCTAGAACCATTGGTACCAGACGTTCCACTCGTACCACTATTGCCGCTTGTTCCCGATGTACCGCTTGAACCACTAGTTCCCGATGCTCCAGATGACCCGCTTGTGCCGCTTGTTCCAGAAGTTCCCGACGATCCGCTTGTACCGTTCGTACCAGAAGTTCCATTTGTTCCCGAAGTTCCATTTGTACCGCTTGTTCCATTTGTCCCAGAAGTTCCATTTGTTCCAGATGTTCCACTGGTGCCGGAGTTTCCAGAAGAACCAGACGTTCCGCTAGAACCGCTGCTTCCCGAAGTTCCGCTGGTACCTCTGGTTCCAGATGTGCCGCTTGTACCAGATGTTCCACTTATTCCACTGGTGCCGCTCGTTCCACCGCCCAAAGAATTTAATGCGTAGCTGGCCGTAATTGCATAAGACGCCGTACCAAATAAAGATCCAGTGATACCGGCTGATACTCCAAGAGAACCAGTTATCACAGCACTTCCGCTGACATCAAATACAGCGCTAGGATTTGTTTTTCTTATACCAATTCTACCTCCACCGGTTAAAACCATCATATCTTCGTAATCGGTTTCTCCCCCTCCACGATTTACGTAGAATTTCAATTGACCACCCCAATCACCAGGATTCAATCCAGTACTGGTCGTATCATATAAACCAGAAATTCCGGCATATCTCCAATTTGGTGTAGCGGGAATTGCTACAGACAATGGATCATAACCACTGAATGTAATTTTTCCTCCTGTTCCATTGGCTGTGTTATAATTGTGAAGATTCAACATGTCAGCAACGGAATTGCTTGAAGTATACAAAGTTTCCATTACTCCAGGGCGTGTAATTGTGTCTCCAATCGTTATATATTTTCCATCATCAAATATGGCACTTCCAGCTATATTATTTGAACCAGAATTATAATATCCCACAGCCAAACTATTTTCTGCGACGTTGTTTGTAGCAATATTGTATCTGGAGCTAGATTCCATGTATACATGTTTCGTTCCACCTCTAAACACATTATTTGATACTACGTTGGCAGATCCGGTATATCCTCCAATATAAATTGATTTTCCTGTTCCGGCATTAAACAATGTGTTACTTGTTATCGTACTTTCATACATGTTCAAACCATTAATCAACGTTGCGGTTGTATCTGCTATAATAAGATTATTGCTAATATAACAAGATTCAACGTTTTTTAGAACTATTGAATCCCCGCTGTTTCTAGCATCAATATGGCTGTTTAATATAGAAACAAGAGCAACACGCCCAGCAATATTTCTTCCAGCCCAGTCGGTTCCAGCAATTCCGGTAAATGCGGCGTTGCCATCGACATAGATCCCACACGTCACAGGAACAAACAATAACTGAGAAAAGGTCATTCCTTCCGTGTTCATTCCCGCCGCGGTATAATCTACGGTATTTATTTTTATACCCGTGTTCCAATGATTGAATTGACTTTGGTTTACAGAAGAATTTACGCAAAGTCTTTTAAATTCAAGTCCAGTACCAACCCAACCACTTCCAGTCGGGTTTCCATGAAAGAAACATCTATCTATTCTTGTATTCCAAGCCGATTCTACGGTTACAGCTTTTAACCAATAATTTGAATTATCAAATGATAAAACTTGAACACCCGATAAATCAACGGAAACATTTTCGTGTTGAGATGTACTAGTTGTTCCATATGTTATGTCAATTGCAGATCCCGAAATTGCCGTGGCCGCGTGAAATCCAAGATCTCTTATAGCCACTTGATAAACGGAATCGGACGTAGTACCATTATCCATATTGAATTTTATGGCCGTGTCATTTCCCGTCTGTTTTATTATAGATACATTGGCACTATTTCCAAACAAAGCTATATCACAACTTGGATTACTTGTTAATTGTAATGCGCCCGTAATTACATATACTCCATCAGGAAAGTAAACCGATCCTGTTTTTACAGCCTGAGAAGCAGAAATTGCGGTCTGAATAGCCGTGGTGTCATTTGTAACACCATTCCCCGTTGCCCCATAGTCTTTAACATTAAAATAGGAAGTATCTGCTGATTTTAATGCATATGAAGCTGTTCCAAATAAAGATCCTGTTATTCCGTTTAAAACATCCAAAGATCCAGATATTTTCACACTTCCCGTCATCATAAAACTGCCACTGATGTCAAGTGTGGCTTGTGGAGATGTTTTATTTATTCCCACATATGTGCCAGCATCAAATATTATAGATTCTGTAGAAGTTTGATTTGCCGCATATTTTACAACATAGTTTAATGATCCTGATATAGCCAAGGAGGTGCCGCTTGTGCCAGAAGTTCCGCTTGCACCATTTGTTCCAGATGATCCATTTGTTCCACTTGTTCCATTAGTACCACTCGAACCATTTGTTCCCGAGGATCCACTTGTTCCAGATGAACCAGATGTACCATTAGCTCCACTACTTCCAGATGTACCAGAGCTCCCAGATGTACCGCTTGTGCCAGAAGAACCACTTTGTCCAGAAGTTCCACTTGTTCCTGAAGAACCAGACGTACCGCTTGTACCAGATGTACCACTTTGTCCAGATGTACCGCTTGTTCCCGATCCTCCATTTACTCCACTTGATCCACTGGTTCCAGAAGAACCGCTTGTTCCAGATGTTCCACTCGAACCAGAAGAACCACTTGTGCCAGAACTTCCCGATAGTCCGCTGGTTCCAGAAGACCCGCTTGTTCCAGATGTTCCGCTAGACCCAGAAGTTCCATTGGTACCGCTGGTTCCACTCGTACCAGATGCACCACTCGTTCCACTTGAACCAGACGTTCCATTTACTCCGCTTGTACCGCTTGTACCGCTTAAACCGCTTGTTCCAGATGAACCGGATGTTCCACTTGTTCCAGAAGTGCCAGACAATCCATCCGTTCCAGATGTGCCATTTGTACCGCTTGACCCAGATGTTCCGTTTGTTCCAGATGTTCCGTTTGTTCCCGATGTGCCATTTGTTCCAGAAGTTCCGTTAGTTCCTGATGTACCGTTTGTACCACTTGAGCCAGATGTTCCAGAAGATCCATTTGTTCCACTCGTTCCAGAAGTGCCGCTACTTCCAGAGGTTCCACTGAAGCCACTGGTTCCAGAAGATCCAGAAGTTCCACTAGAACCATTTGTTCCCGATGTTCCATCAGTTCCACTGCTACCAGAAGTGCCGTTAGAACCATTAGATCCAGAAGTACCACTTGTTCCGCTAGAACCATTGGTACCAGACGTTCCACTCGTACCACTATTTCCGCTTGTTCCTGATGTTCCAGATGAACCGCTTGCGCCGCTTGTTCCACTTGTGCCAGAAGTTCCCGACGATCCGCTTGTACCGTTCGTACCAGAAGTTCCATTCGTTCCGCTGGTACCATTAGTTCCTGACGTGCCATTTGTTCCTGAAGTACCATTTGTGCCACTGGTACCATTGGTTCCGGATGTTCCGTTTGTCCCAGATGTTCCATTCGTTCCGCTGGTACCGTTGGTTCCAGATGTTCCATTAGATCCGTCAATCCCAGAAGTTCCTGATGTTCCACTCGAACCATTACTACCACTTATTCCGCTTGTACCGTTTGTTCCCGAAGTTCCAGATGTTCCACTAGACCCGTTAATACCAGATGTACCACTTGTACCCGAAGTTCCGTTTGTACCAGAAGAACCAGAAGTTCCACTCGAACCATTTGTTCCACTGGCGCCGCTTGTTCCAGAAGTTCCGTCTACTCCTGATGTACCACTGGTTCCAGACGATCCAGAAGTACCAGAACTGCCACTTGTACCCGACGAACCATTTGTTCCAGAACTACCACTGGTTCCTGAGGATCCGCTACTTCCATTTGTACCCGACGTTCCAGAAGTTCCGCTGGTTCCAGATGTAGACGTATATGCCGCCGAGGCAACTCCTATATTTTTTACGTTTACTATAATTGAAGGAGCCGCGGGAGCATTATATGGATCCGGTGGATTTGTTCTGGCCGGAATTGCTGTTATTTGAGTATACTGTGTTGATGCCGCCATCATCAACTCAATATAATCACCTTGTAACGCATCTACGATGATGCTTACAAACGGAAGCTGCAATACAGAGTTCGATACCAGTTTAAAATATGAGTCGCTTCTTGGAATATCTGTTCCGTTCTTTCTTACCCACCAGTGAACAGTTGAGTCCGTTCCTTGAGTTTTTTCTACTTGTGGAGAAAAAGAAAATTCGTATATTCCAGAATGCCCAAAAGTTATTTTTGAATTATCCACCACCGATATTCCATTTTCTATTTCAACGGCGTTATAAGTAATGGACATAGTAACGTCTGCGCCAGGCACAACCTGATCTTGGTCGCTACTATATTGAGCATAGTAGTTTACCACTTCTACACCAGATGTACCGCTGGTTCCCGAAGTACCATTTATACCACTGGTTCCGCTAGTTCCGGAACTTCCATTTGTACCACTGGTTCCGTTTGTGCCTGATGCCCCCGACACTCCAGATGAACCAGACGTTCCGCTACTTCCGCTTGTACCACTACTACCACTTGTGCCAGAACTTCCATTTGTACCACTGGTTCCGTTTGTACCAGAGATTCCACTAGATCCAGATGAACCATTGGTTCCTGAAGTCCCACTTGTACCGCTTGTTCCACTTTCACCGCTTGTGCCAGAAGTTCCACTATTGCCTGAGCTTCCTGAAGTTCCGTTTGTTCCCGATGAACCAGAAGACCCACTGGTTCCAGAAGAGCCGTTTGTTCCACTACTGCCATTTGACCCAGAACTTCCACTTGTACCGTTTGCTCCGGACGTTCCAGATGAGCCTGAACTTCCATCTATTCCGCTTGTGCCTGAACTACCACTGGTGCCATCAATTCCACTGGTTCCTGATGATCCGTTTGTACCACTCGAACCATTGGTACCAGAAGTTCCACTTGTTCCGGATGAGCCGGAGCTTCCACCAGTTCCGCTTGTGCCCGAACTGCCACTAGTACCTCCAGTACCACTGGTTCCGCTGGTTCCGCTGGTTCCTGATGAACCGTTTGTGCCACTTGTGCCATTGGTACCGCTTGTTCCATTTGTCCCAGAACTTCCACTACTTCCAGACGATCCACTGGTACCACTACTTCCAGATGATCCGCTAGTTCCACTGGTACCAGATGAACCACTAGTTCCATGTGATCCAGAAGTTCCTGATGAACCATTTGTTCCTGATGAACCACTAGTTCCAGATGTTCCTCTGGTGCCAGAAGTTCCCGAAGAACCGCTGGTTCCAGAGGTTCCTCCACCACCTCCGCCACTTGTTCCGGAGGTTCCAGAGGTTCCAGAAGATCCACCCGCTCCTCCGCCCCCTCCTGTTTGAATACTCAGTCCATCAACATCGACAAAAAATTTCTTGTTTAATGGAAGATATGTGTGGTTGTATTTAAAATTGTATGAGTTTTCTCCGTAAGCCAAATTTCCATTTGAGTCATATAGTTCAACATCTATTTCAAATAACTCATTTTTTACCGTGTTTGGAATAGGAACATTTGCTGAAAAAACGTCTGGAGAATATCCAACAGAATGATATGGTTTTATTGAAACTTGAGAAAGATTCCATCCACCGGCAACAGGAACAATCTTTATTGTTCCAAATTGTGTATTTGGTACAAAGAAAGAGCTGGTATAAAGTTCATTAGCACCATAATTGTAAGAGTTATCAATATAACCTATTTGTGTTATTTCTTCTCCGCTCAAGAAATAAACATACAATTGAGAAGAATCGGTATTTGCGGATTGCCCTCTCACCCTCATAGAAAACTGATACAAACTATTTTCTATTAGTTTTATCGGGTTACTATTATGTACACTACCAGCTAGCAAGTTTTCTTGAGAACTTCCATATGCTGAAAGTAATGAAGGAACATCGTATGAGGCCGTAGGATATGGAAGTTTACTGTTGAACGCCTCGGTATCTCCATACCAATACGAATTGGATAATAACGTTGGAGAAACATATGCGGAAGTTCTGGACGGTTCAGCTACATTATCCTTGAATATAACATAATCGGTTTTAGAAGTGTTGGAAGAGTGTGATATAGAAACCCCATCTATCAACACATCGTTTGATTGATTGAAAGTAAATGATCCATTTTTTAACCAATACTGGTCGGTATACGCCTGAGAATAAAATTCGCCTGGTTTTCCATGAAACGCGTTATCAAAATCTGTGGTCTTGATGCACTCTTGAGGTTCTATTCTTCCTTCCACCAGTAATGTTTTACTTTGGGGAGTGTTTAAGCTTCTTCCATATATCTTGTATGAAGAAACTTGACCGCAAAGAGCACGTAAATTTCTTACTTCTATATGAGCGTAAGCTTTTACCGCCGCGACACTGGCTGAAACATAAGATCTTGGTAAAGTAAACGGTATATCTTTGTATATTATCTCATAATTTCCAGAACTGATACTCAGAACATAAAAATTTTTCTTGAAATAACTATTTTGTTTATTTGGATCATTTTCCGAAACATAATTTCGAATGTTTGTGAGATCATTTTTTGCGTATTGAGAATTTTGATTTGTTCTACCAATCAAATCCGAAACCGTTGAAAATGGAATGGATATAAGTAATGCATTCTCACTAACTATACGTTTAATTTTGGCTATGAAATCTGTATCAAGAGGTCCGTTGTATTCTATTTCATTGTTTCCTTGATCCGAATACAAAAATTTTGTAACATTTATATCTTTTACTCGAATATTTTCTCCTTCCATCGCAGAAGAAAATGCGGTTCCACCTTGTCTGTAAATTTGATATATTACTTCATCTCCTTGAGGATCGTAATCTCCGTTGCTGTTCTTTTTTGGAGTTACCGCGTTGGAATAAAAAGAACCTGAAGCAACAGAAAACGGTTGTGATGGATATTCTGGAACTTTATGAAGAACGGGAGTAACGGTCAGTGTTGGGTAATCAAAAAATCTTACTTGAGATTTTGTTGAAAACTTGGTGTCAATTGCGACGTTTCTTCTCCAGATAATAGTACCAGTTGGAAGAGGGGAGCTTGCTGGAGCTTGTAATAATGGTCCGTTCTGATTGTCGGAGACCTTGTATGGAACGTTTTGATAATATTCAAAACTTCCTGTATATGTTCCGAGATCAACTCCCTGTGCCGAAACCTCTATATACCCAAAACCAGGTTCAACATTTTCTGGAATTTTTGTATAATACGTGGTTCCAAGAGTTGTTGACTCTCCATATTTGGCATCCTTAGCTTTGGATGTCTGAGTAAAAAGTTCTACATTTTTTGATGTATAAACCTTTACCGAAATGCTTGAATTTGGCAGTATTCTTTTGGAAGGATTTACTACAAAAGAATTTTTGCCCGCACCAAAAACACCATCGAAATCTGTTATAAAAAAGAAGTCGTTGGATTGTGGATCTGTGTCTATAATATCTGCCATAGGTTATATATACGCCTATGGTATAAATATTTGTCACTTACTATTATCTATCTTACTGAACCCGTTTTCTTTTTTTATCTCAAGCTGTTTTTCCACCATATCGCGCATAGTATCTAAATGACTTATCACAATAATGAAGTCGAAGTTCGTCTTTAGGTAATCAAACAAAGCATGGACCATTGCCATATTGTCCGCATCAAGGGCGGAGAAGCCCTCATCTACAAACATAAAGTTCGGGCGTGGTAGGTTACTGATGTTAATAAGAGCAACTCTCAGTGCCAAAGCTGATATGAACTTTTCCATTCCAGAACACAATTCCAACGGCCATTTGCGATCTTCGTACTTTATATATACGTTGACGTTCTTACCATCCGTTTCTATACCCATCGTAAATTCAACAATCTGGGATAGGATGTTATTGACCTCTTGTTCGATCTTGGGAACCGCTTCGGAAATGATCTGATAAGGTATTCCGTCCTTACCGATTGAGGTCAAATAATATTGATAAGCAGCGAATTCTTCCTCCGCCTTCTCAGTTTCTTCTATTCTTTTCTTGAGTGTGGCAATTTGGTCAGAAAACGATACACGTTTACTATATGCTGCCATATACTCGTTGTTGAGGGATTTTTGTTCCGCGTTGACTTTTGATAACAACTCACTAAGGCGGTCAATTTCTGTTTGAACCAACTTATTGGTTTCGACCGCTTCTTTGGACTTTTCATACAATTCTATCAACCCAAGAACTTCATCATATCTGGTTGTTCCTTTTTCTATGAATCTCAAACCGTTGGTATTGCTTAATTCCTTTTCGGTGATTTGATTGGAGATGGAGTCTCTTTGTTTAACAAGATCTAAATATTTTTCTCTACTTTCAACGGACGGTATTAGATTTTCTATTTCTTTTTTCAATCCGTCGATAGAATCTTTTAGTTCTTTGGCTTCTTCTTTGTCTGAGACCAAACTCTCCTTAGCGGACATAGCATCCTTTACAAACACGTTATTACAACAATATTTGCAGTTTGGATCATATTCATGAGTTTCCAGATGTTTAATTTTGGCAATTTTATTAGCAACGGATGTTTTTAGCTTTTCAAAGGTAGACTCCAGTTTTTCCAGACTCTTGTTCTTTTGATTGTGTTTTACATAATCTTCTTCAAGCTTATTTCCGTCATAGTTTGAAACCGACCCATCAATTTCAGACTTTTTAGCTTTAAAAGATTCTATCTGACCAGCAATAGTTTTTAATCCAGATTTGGCTGTCTCCAGTTTATTTTTCAAATCGTCTCTTTCCTTGATAAGACCGTTGATATCAGTTGGAACGTTTTCGAGATTGATTATCTTTTTCTTTTCATCTTGTATTTGGTCTTCAAGAGATTTCTTTTGCTGGTTTGATTGATCTTTTTTACCCACCAAATCGGTTATTTTGGCGTTCAATATTTCCGTGCCAGATTCCATATCCAGTATCTTCTTGGCATTATCTTCTTTATTGAAAGCCTTGATAGCTCCAGACAATTCTTTTGAACCGTTTGAAGCGGCGTTGTTCAGTTCATCGAAAATATTTAATCCAATGAATTGGGACAAAAGTTCTTTTCGTTCGGTCTGACCCATGTCGATGAACGAACCTTGGTTTCCTTGGAGAGCAACGGATGTAAGAATAAAGTCGTCATATGTTCCAAGATAATCTCTTATGATTTCATTGGTACTTCTGCGAGCTTCCGAGTTCAATGAAACTTGTTCATCTCCGTTCAGCTTGTAAAAATTGACATCAACTTTGACGTTGTTCTTTTTATCTCTTGCTCCTTTTCGTTCAATGACATAGGTTGTACCATTTATTTCAAATGTAAACTTTCCAGAAAAATTCATCTTCTGGGAATTAAGAACGTGAGACGCTTTGAATGCTCTAGCACTCTTGTCAAATATAGTAAAACAAAGAGCATCCATCAACGAAGACTTTCCGCTCGCATTAGCAGCGAATAATCCATATACATCTCCGAGTTTGGTAAAATCAAGAACGTTGTCTTCACCATAACTGAACATATTACTAAATTCAAGCTTGATCGGTTTCCAACGTATTCCTTTGGACTGATCATCTTTTTTCAACGAATCGTTGATTTTCTTGTTGATTTCTTTCACGGATTTCAGCGTATCTTCATCCATTACTTCTGGATACTTCTCCTTCAGATATGTTTCTATAAGTTTGTTTTGATAGTCAACGTTTGTGATCTTGTTGAGATTGCCGACGATCTGGGCGTTTACTTGTTTCTTGAGATCATCTCCGTCAACTCTCATATACACCAAATCCGTGATTTGTCGTGTGTGTCTTATTTCCGCGATGATCTTTTTGACTTCACTTGCCACACTCTCTTTGCATCTTACACGAAGTTTTGGCTTCGATGGCATGGTTGATATGTCTGTGATCAGTTTACCGTCATCAATCTCTATTGTAAAATAACCATAATCATTCTGAATTTCAAAATGATCAAATGTTCGGTTGGTTATATCCCAAACCGAAAATCCGTGATTGTCCAAAGTTTCTCCGTGGTTCTGTTGTATAAGAGAACCCGGATATCTGAAAATAGGACTTTTCTTTTTGCGTAGTCTTACTTTGTCGGTCAAAGAATGATCGTCTACAACTTCCCATTCGTCTGAGTCTGCTGTCTTGGCAAAAGCTTCCGCTTCTTCAACGGTCTGAACTTTGTCGATATAAAATGTTTGAGCCTTATGAATATCTCCGAGAGCAATTATATCATGTCCTTCAAAGAAAAGGGTATCTACGACCTTGTTTTCTATTATATATCCGATGTCAGTAAATACACCATGAACTCCTCCGTGGTACAATGCAATCTTTGTATCATATTGATTTTTGATCTTCTTGGTGATTTTTCCTATCTGGACGTATTTGTCTGGGTCATCAAACACGCTCATATTGTTGAACAGTATGTTTCCACAACCATACAAGCCGGTATCTTTCAAATAAAACAATTTGTCGTGATCAAGATTGTCAACCAATGGAGACAAACTATCAAGTCTGGTCTTGTTGGTAAGAAGACAGTCGTGGTTTCCACTTATAAGAATCGTGGGACGAAGATCTGCCAAAGTCTTCAAAAACTCACTAGCAAGCTGAATAGCTTCTGGGCTGAGATCTATTTTGGAGTGAAGCAAATCTCCGGCGATAAGAACAATTGTTTTTTCTGGGGTCGTCTTGACATACTTGTAAACCTTGTCGAACGCCTCTCTGTATTCTTCATGTCGTTTCACCAAGCGAACATGCACGTCCGCAATGTGTACCATTTTTTCAACTATATCAAATCCTATATCCAGTTTAGTTACTGTATCCGCCATAAAATTATTTGTTCAACTTTAACATCATAAGACCCGAAAAGTCAAGGTAATCCGTTTTATTAATTTCTTCCATAGTTTTTTCAAAACCGAGAACGTTGGGATCTTTTCCTTTTAATCTTACAAGCTTCACTTTCTTTCCAAGTGACAAAAGATAATCTGCGATTTCTATGGAACTTTTGAGAGCGTCGTCGTCAAGAACAATGTTAATCTCTGGACAACTACTTGCCACAATAGCCGCTTTCAACTTTGGACTCATCGTTTTTCCAAACAACGGAATAGCGTTTCTTTTCAGAGAAATAGCGTCCAAAGCACCTTCACACAAATAAATTGGATAAGACAAATCCACCAGATTTTCGAATCCGATTATATCCTTGGAACATTCGCTGTTTTTATATTTGTATGCATTTCCATCATAATAACTTCTACAACTGTAGAAATTGAGATTGTTGTCCGCGTCATATGAAGGAAACACCAATCGATCTGCGAATGGTCCCTTACTACAATATCCTATGTTATACTTTATGATATCAGAATTGGTTATCTTTCTTTTCTTGGCGTAAGAACTTGCATGCTTGTATGCAAAACTTCCATCGTTGTTGAAAAGACTTTTGAACTCACCGGGAAATGTAAGACCCTCTTTTTCTTCTTCGTTTTCCTTTCCTTCCAAATCAAACAACAATTGATCGTCAAAACTTTCGCTCGGAATATATTTGGGCTCAGACACCCCAAGAATTTTTTCCAAAGCGTCAAATTCACTGGGATTGGATTTCAGTTTCTTCAGCAAAGAAAATAACCCAATTCCCTTGGCATTACAGGTCCAACAATGCCATTGGTATGGTTTTTCAACTCTTACCTCTAGCTTGCGTTTATGGTGATTGCAGAACGGGCAGAAATATTGCAGGTTATTGTCCTTGCGCTTTCTGCCACTTTGTTTAAGTGTTTTGTCTACAAAGGTTGTTAAGTCTAAAATCTTTAACGACATTCAGACAACTACTATACACAAATGGTCGTTTAGGTCAACTTATATTAACCCGCCAAACTTAACACGATAGCATCATACATATCCTCGTTGCGCTTGTCATCGTTTCCCTTGGTATTTTTTATAATCCAAGGAGTCATATCATACATTTTTTCTATACTACTTTTTACAAATACCTTTGGCTTTACACCTTTAACTCTAGCCGCTCCCAACGCCCTTTTACGGGCAGTTTGAGCGTGAATAGACTCTACTTTCACACCATAATGATTTTCAAGTATATAACCAATTACTGCTTTGTTTTTAACCAGTTTGATAATGACTTGCTGTGATGTACCACCACCCGCAAATCCAAAGAGGCTTTCTTCGATTATTATCTTTTCAAAAGACTGACCTTTTAAAGTTTCTATTATTAGATCGGATTTATCTTTATATGTTTCAACTTTGGATATATCAATAAAGCCAGCGTACAATATAGATCCACTTTCTGTTATAGCATATCCACAAGTTGTGGTGCTTAAATCTAGCCCCAACACTTTCATTTATAACCTTTTATTTTATCAAGCAGAAATACGACCGCCTGGGGCGTATGGCTTATCAACAGGAACTTTCAGCGTATTGGTAGAATACTCCAAAGCGTTCTCGGTAAAATTTGTTACTCCTTTTTGAGCATTGGTTGTAAATTCCTTTTGGGCCCATTCTTTACCCAGTCCAGCGGGACCATTATTGATCATGTCCGTTGCTCTAAAAGCAGGAGTTCCGGCATCTTTAGCGCTTCCACCACCAACGTTGGCCAAATCTTTGGAATCGTTGTATCTTGCTTCAAGATTTGTTGTTAATGAAGTTCTTTGTATTGAAGGTAGGTCTGGCATATATAATTTCTCCTATTTTATTATAAATATAAGGTTATGTATCAAAACGGACGATAATATTGATGGGCCAATCAATTAGATTTTTTATAGGTTTGCCCAACTTTCCTATTGCTACCAACGACCCGTTGGTTTCGTCATATAGACCAATTGTGGTGATATATGGAGCTAGATAAGATCCTGTAAGGTCATATGACGAAGATGTCTGATAATTGAAGAAGTTTGGATCTACATCAAAGGATTTTTTACCACAATATCTATCAAGATAACTTATTATATCTTTGACATATCGTCTTGTTGAATTTTCATCGATATACTTTGGAAGTAGGGTTGGGGTTAGTTTGTTAGCGTAATATGCAACCAAAATAGCACCGTCCTTGATATCAATTGTTCCGTTTCCATCAATGTCCAATAAACCAGTTTTTACCAGCTTATTTTCTATATAATCAAAAACCTCTTTGGTAAATGTGGTATATGAACTGCTGGTGAAAAATTCCGTGATTTCGGATTCTAGCAACAATACGTCTTCGGCTTCGGTTTGAAGAAGATCCATTCCCCACCAATCATAATCATTCGGAGAATTGGTTTCCAACCCAAGTCCGTTGTCATATAACCTGGATTCATCTTGGAATCTTCTTTTGGTGAGATATTGCATGATGAAATTAACATCATATAAATCAAACTTACCATCTTGATTTACATCGAACAGCAAAGGATCGGACACCAAAGAAGTTGGGTTTGTGCTATAATTGAACTCTCCCGGATTTATGGTTACAAGATATTCGTGCTCAAATATTGTGTGGGTTCCTTGATATTTCATATCAAAACCTCGACTGCCAGAATTGGTGAGTATATGATAATAGTTGGATGAAGTATTCGTCATTACCGCATATCCATTTCTATAAAACATATTTCCAAGATGTGGATTTTTAGAATAATCATCAAAATCATACACAAATACAGAACCACTATAATTGTAAGGAAATGCTGAAGCGGATTGAACGTATGCGTCTATGATTACCGATTGAGAAACTGGGTCGGCGTAGTTGTAAATCGGAGCACCCACGGCCAAGAAACCATAACCCATCGCCACCGATTTTCCATATACATTGTATGGTTTATTTTCTTCTTTGTTTTGTCTTAGTATAGTTTCTTCGTTCCAATTGCCTATACCAGAATCATATCCATATATGGCCACTCTTCCTAAAACACCGTCTTCACTTCCGATTGATTGATACGAGCTACTTTCCAGTTCAAAGCTAGAAGAGTCCGAATTGTATGAAACAAGTTTTAACGGAGAATCTGTTTCATAGCTTACCGCGGCTTTTAATCCATCGATAGAAACCGATCTTCCAAAATTATTAACCGTTTCAAATGTTCTGTTACCAAATGTTTTATTGATCAAATAGAAAGAAGAGCTTGAATCGGCACATGGTCTAAAATTATAGAAGTATACCGCTCCAAGTACTTTTTCCAAATTTGTGGGAGCACCGTTGTATGGAGTAAATCCTTTGTCAAAATAACTTCCAATTGCCATATTGTCCCCATTCAAAGCAACGGCCATTCCAAATCCGTCGTATGGCATTGTTATTTCATTTGCATATTCTGGAGAACTTATTGGTAAATCCCCAAAAGTTTCGTCCCCAACAATTATCATATACTCGGACCAAGATGCCGTTGGACAATCATTGACAGAAGCAGAATAATATGAGCAAGTAAATAATGCAGCGTATCCGTTGCTTCCTGTCATATACGTTCCTATCAAAACTCTGTCATTGTTTGCTTGTAAGCACCATCCAAATTTATCTCCGATTTGACCTATACTGGAAGTCAGTACCGCTTCACGAACCCAAGTATAATTTCCAGATATGTATGTTGGGACATCCTCTGGAGAATACAATGGCGCCAACGAACTGGTGGAAATATAATCGCATGATCCACTATTCTCATATTTGTATCTTCTATAGATATAAACCGAGCCGACTTCACTATTTTCGTATGGAGCACCAATTGCTAAAATGTCATCGTCCAATGAAACGCTTTGACCAAATCTACTTCCGGAATTATCTCCTGGTATAGTGTTGATGATTCCCCAGTTTTCTATTCCACCTTTATATTTGTCGTATACGTGTACACATCCAGTTTGTAAGCTTCCAGTGGCGGCGTCGTGTGGTGCTCCAACTGCTAGAAAAGCTTCATCAATGCTGACTGATGTTCCGTAGCCATCATCAATCAAATTGTTCATTGATCCACTTGCTATTACTTGATTTACCGTGTCCATGTTTGGACCGTATTCATCAAATATTCCTTCATATGAATGAGGAGAATGTAATCTTCTTACCAATCTGTGCTTATCAAGATTGGTATCGTATTTGTACAAAGCGGCATATCCATGCAAGCTTGCTGAAAGGCTAAATACATCCATAGGAGAACCGACGGCTATATATCTGTCCCAAACAGAAACGGATTCTCCAAAATGTTCTCCAGCCGGTTCAAATATATTGATAGAACCAGATTCATCATAATCCCAAGAACTACTATCTGGAAAATATTCAACTTGAAGACCCATTGCCATATATTCTTTGGCAGTCTGGGTGGTCAATATTTCCTGAGAAGAATCTGGATAAGTATAAACAAAATATCCGCTCGAAGTATTCCAATAAAACGGAGGAGGATATGTTTTTACAGCTGGAATTATTTGCTGAGTTCCAAAATGAGAACCAGAAGCATACAAATTGGTAAACCCGTCATCATAAATTTTGTATGTCTGATTGAGGTTGGAGTTGTCTGTTATTTGAACCGACTTTGGTCTTATCTTTTCTCCCCAATAGCTGTTCAATATTCTAAATGTGGTTATTCTACCATTTATATCTCTTATTTCTTGCCTGCCTGTAAATGGATCCGACCCAGCAACTTCAAGACCAAATACTTCAGCCGGATTATTTTTGTATCTGTAAAACATCGCATCCGTGACGTTATATACAACTCTTTTGTATTTTCCGCTTGGATTGATCGGTTCACTCAAACTGAAAGAGTGTTGATATTTGATTCCTTCGTTGATTTCTACAAGATTTGAATAATATGTTGAATATCCGTTTGAATCATGTGCTCCTGACACAATGCTTTGTATGTTCCAGTTTTTGAATGTCTGGAATGGTCGAACAGATATATCGCCTGCAGAAAACGATTTGATCATATAACCAATAAATATTCGTTTGGATGGGTATTTTTAACATCCAACCCAATCAATATTCTAATTATTATAATTAGAAGTCCAAGCGAATACGAATCAGACATTCGTTGGCGAAGTCTTTCAACACTGGTTGACTTAGTTTTGCGACAGCAACAAGATCGTTACTTTCGTTATACAATCCAACCGTTGTGACATAAACCTTTGGATCCGTTGAGAAGTCGGCAAATCTTAGTTTACCGATATCTTGAGAACTTGCTGGATTATCTGTGTCGTTGATGACGAAAGTAGGATTGTTGGAATAATTGAACTCTTGGTTCTTTACTCTAACAAAGAAATGGCGGGCTGGCACATATTCTGTGACTCTTGCTTGCATTGGATACAGATTGGAGCCCAATCGAATTGAAGTGAATAATAGACTGGACATTTTAGCATATCCACCCGACCATTGATTGTTTAGATAACTTAAATCTGGAGGATTGTCGGAGGCAGATCCTGTTGGCCCTGTTCTATATCCGTCAACAGCCCCAACCAATTGTTGAATTGATCTTGGATTTAATACAACTATTCCCAAATCCGGATACATAGATCCAATAGCTTCATAGTATCTTGTGGCCAAAGAACCGCTTTCAATTGTTCCTTGAATCAAGTTGTACCTCTTACCACCAGTCTCGGTAGTTGTATTTGGATTGTCTCTTGAGTCATCAATGATTGTAATTGTTCCTTTTGAACCAGACAAAGTCATCTCAAATTGACCAGGATCCAAACGATCTTTGAACTTTGTACTTCTAAAGTTTACAACATAAATGTCATCCGAATCTATGGATGTTTGATTTCCGGCGATACTGGATGTAGCAAACGAAAACTTAGTATCTCCAGGAGTCAATAACAAATTGCGGTATTGATTGTATATAGCCTTGGTAGGATACAACAAACTTCCATTTGATGTGTTGGTATCAAACGTAGAAGAACCAGATCCGGCATAATGTCCAAAAGTCACTGAAAAATATACATCAGCGTCCGGCTGAGTAGAGCCTGTGTCATATACATTCAAATAATACAATCCATTCAAAGGTTCGTATGCCGAAGCACTTGGTGTAGCTTGAAGAGAGCTTGTAAAAAATTGACTCCAACTAGTATTACCGTCGCTCCAAATACCAGTAGATACTGGTTGTGTTCTGCCAGCCACCAAATCCGTAGTTTCAAATGCTTTGAATATCATATTAGTCAGCGTTTACTGTTACAGGTATTGTGACCGATCCACCACTTTCATTTCCTACGATGGTCAATGTGGTAGTGATAGTTTGTGTCAAAGCTGCGTTTGGTACAAAACGGAATCTCAAACCAACAGCCGTTTGAGCAGTTGTTGAGTTTACGTCACCAATAAATGTAGGTATGGTTGCTGTGACGTTGCTGGACAGTTGTTCACCAATAATTGTTCCAGCATTCTTGTTAGCCAAAATAGCGGTATATCCAAGAGTAGTATTGTATGTGGGATTGGTGGCAGGAACAATAACAGATTCTCCAGAATAGTCTTTATTAACATTGATAGAGCTTTGACCAAGAGAAATAACTGGAATAGATGTTACTCCGGCTGGAAGGGTGACAAGCTTGTATTTCAAAACTTGGGTTTCATCTGTGAAAGCTTCAAACACTGGAGTATTACGAATGGCTAAATCATAATAGGCTGAACCTTGAGGATGATTTGGCTGATACAGACGATAATCGATTTCGTCGTCTGCCAACGCAAAAGACGTAATGTTCAATCCTCCCTTAGCGGCAAGAATTTCTCTTCCTTTTTTGGTCAGGACGGCATCTACGGTGACTATTTCATTGTTAATGTATGCCATATATGTGAATTTGATTATAAATATATAGAACTTTTGGTTTTTTCACTATTTTTATGTAGCTTTTGTTTCGACCGGGAAACTGTTATTTAGTAGGCCCGTATTCTCGTCCACGGTAGTTTTTTTATTCTGACTACCACGTTTCCACTTCTGAGGACGGTTTTGCTGATCATACGAATTAATTTCCTTTTGAGAAAATACCCTCTTTTTATATTTGTAATGAGTAGGAAAATAACCTACCAATCTCTCCGAATTGGCGGGTGTGTTTTGTAAAGAAACCTCTTTTCTATATCTTATTCCACTATTTGCTGTACCAAACAATGCCCCATATGTTTTATATACGAATTCGTCAAAAATAGAACCGGTAGAATTTGATGATAAAAACTTCAAGTCAAAATATCCGCTTCCACTTGTTGAAGGTGTAAATGATATACTTCCGCTGAAATAAAACTCGGTGGCATCAAAATTGGAGCTAAACATTCCATTGTAAGAAACTGAGCCAGAAACATTCGGTACAAAATTTCCACTTACATTTAATGGTTCTATAATTGTTCCATTATAAACCGATCCAGAAAGAGGAGATTGATCGTTTTGTACCCCCGAAATATTTCCCCACAATACTCCGTTTATAGAATGCGATGTATTTTGTAGGCTACTTGTTACTCCGTTGGCTCCAATATCAAAAGATATACTTCCGGAATATGACATAGATACATTTGTTCCTATAACCACATATAATGGATATTCGGTGATTGTTGGTAATTTGGCTATACTTACTTCGTAATATGAACGAGTTATTGTTTGAGCTGTTCCTTCAAAATTGATTTGCTTCTCATATTCATTTAGCTGAGATCCAGACAGTGCGTATTTTCTGTAAACTTGGAATGGTTTTTTAACCTTCAAAACATCGGCTCGATAATAATCACCGTTGTAATATGTTATGCCAGAATCAGAATATATTACTGAACCATATTCATCCGGAACGTCGGCATATTGTCTATGATTTATATCATTAAGAAGAGTTGTACCGATAGTTCTTATGTCTATACTCTGGGTGGCATATACCGGATTACTTCCTGTTATACCATATCCCATGTTGTACACAGATCCTGTTGGTATATAGATATTTTCTCTGACCACCGGCTTTAGTTCGAGCTTCGGTCTTTCCAATATTGATGGTTCTAGCACCAATCCTTCAACCAACTTTGTTCTCGCTGGAACAATTTGCTTGATATAAGAGAACATAGATTTGTCAAAATATGACTTAACCATGTTCATGAACGATTGATAATCTATTCTTCCAAGGCCCTGATCAAAGTATATTTCTCTGAATTTTTCAAATTTCTTGTATGTTCTGTCATATACTGTTCTTGGGTCTCCGATAAGATCTCCAATTTCAAATTGACCAAAGAATTTTAATATCTCTTCATTTTTTATGTCAATTGGTGAGAAAAATACCCCAAGCTTATTTGAATCTTTTCCCGTCACATTGGACAGCATCAACGAAGAACGAGTTTCTGAAGATAATGGACTTGTTAAAGTTTGTTCAACATAGTTTATCTTATTGCTTCTGAATCTCGCAGCTCCATACGACGGAACTTGTATCGTTTGTCTTGTACTCTTTTGAACAAATTGATATGGATATGAGGACTGAGAAATTGGGCAACCATATTGATCATGTGTGACTTCATACACGGTTGAAAAATTGTTTGCTGTAAATGTGGGGAAATCGGTCCTAAATGCCAAGTTATTCAATGTCAATGCCACACTTGAAGTATACAAATCGATTGGTCTTTCAAATGATATATGCAACAAGTTTTTGTCTACCATCGTTTCAGCTGAATCCAAATCATATGATCCCTTATATAACACATGGTTGTTGAAACGATCATCGCTCAAAGGAATTTCCCATAGTTTGATTTCATCCAATGTACCCCAAAAAGATCCAGTAGATCCTCCCCAATTGTCTCCAAATAATATTTGTCCACCAGATCTGAAAGAATTGTTAAAACTCGAGCTTAATATGATACTTCCCGTTGATGTAAATACTATTCTTGAATCGTCGGACTTTTTTACAATCAAATCATATTGTATAGGATAGTCGTCAATTGTAGAGGCTGACGCGCTGGCAAGATTAAATGAGGAAAGTGGGTCGTTTCTTCTCAATAAAACGTTGTATGTACTTCCGTCAAACAATGGAATTTTTCCTGTTCCAACTGTTTTCACTCCACCACTTCCCGTGACACTAAAAAACATCCTTCCCCAATGATCCCCTCTATCCTTTATAACTCCAACATTCCATATATCTGGGCTGCCAGCTACATATATGATTGAATTTTCATCGATTTCTTTTTTATCAAAACTGATATTAAATTCTACGCTTTGAACACTTCCCGTCCAAGGGGCTTCAAAATATTCTCCGCTTCCGCTAAAGTGTGGTTCATATTTGGTTGTTTCAAATATATAATACGACTTATCGGAAGAATCTATCAAACTATCTATACCACCATATTCTTTTATCTTTATAAGATTTTTTGGAACTCCAAAACATGAAAGAATTGCATTGATCGACGCCTCCGTTCCTTTTGTCTTATAGATAAAAGGAAGTGAATTCAACAATCTTTTCCATATTATTTGGTTTCTTTCTTTCTCGGATATGGTTCCAACTTTATTGTATAATGAAGAAGCTGGACTAAAATCCGATTTGGAGAAAGAAGACAATAGCAATGGAAGATTTTCTCTGGATATTTCAGGCTCCCACCCCAAAGATTTCAATATTTGGTCCGATATTCCAGAAGAAACTCCGCGATTTACGTCGGCGTCATGATTGTTTTTTTCAGTAAATTGTTTGATAAAAATTGAAATGTTATCAAAATAATGTCCGATCATTCCTATAAATCTAATATACTCTTCGTTTTCTGTTCCGGTACTTATGAATTCAGGAAGATTGTTTATTAAACCACTTTGATTATCTCTGTCATATAATGAAGCTGACGATTCTGTTCCATAAACATTAATGTGCTCATAATACCAATATGGATTATTTTTCAAGAAATTTTCATATCCATCAAACGATCCATATATTTCATTGATTTTATTTTCTATCAGTTCTTTATCTTTTAAATAAAATACATCGTCTGGCTGAGATTCTATTTTTTGATTAAGATTGGAAATTTCATTTTCCAAGGATGTTATTTCTTCTCTCTTTGCCGTATATGTGTTTAATCTGTATACCGCCGATGAAAAAGTGACAAAATTTTCAAAATATCTATAGTCAATTGTGTCGAGGTATTGGTTTTTAAGCTTTGTGCCCAACTTTGACATCAATTCGTTGTATAAACTTCCCGTTTCAGAAAGCAATTCTTCATTGGAAACCGTTTCCGTTGAATTTCCTTTACTTCCTATGTTTACATTGAAATTTGGTCCGCGTAGACGAATGGTTTCAATGTATTTTTTTGCGTAGTAATAAAGATTTTGAACCAATGGTTGTGAGGCAAACAAGTTCTTTATCAAAAGCGGAGACCCCTTTCCTATGGTGTTTGCCAAAGGAGAATTCAATTTGATTATAAGTCTATCATGAAAATTTGGATTGGTAGAAGCAACCAACTTATAATTCATGATCGGAAGCAAAGTTCCATCGTCAAAACTCAAGTAGTTTTTGAAAAACCCGATATACAAATTGTTGTAGTAAATTTGAATTTGTTGAATTACTGGGAGGAATATATTGGTGTAATATATTTCCGCCAAGAAATTAACTATATCGTTATAGTTGGAAGGTTTATGATTGTTGATGGCGGTCAATTCTCTATCAACGATAAATTGCAAGAATGAATAATATACATTTGATATATCTTGGAACGATACAATAGTGTTATAGTTTTCATGTAACCAATTATAAAATTGCTCATATATTCCAAATATTTGTCTCGTATAATAGCTTGATCCGTTTGCTAACTTCTTTTCATTACCATAATAAACGTCGGTGATAAAATTGATAGCGTTGATATCTTGACTTCCGGACACACCACTTATAAATCCATAATTATACAAAAATGAACTTGCCACCAAAGGATTTGAATTTTTTACTGAAAAATAAATCTTATATAATTCGGGAGACTTTATTCCGTCTATGAGTTGATCCATCACTTCATTTATTTGAAGAGCTCCTTGAGAATATGTTTGATATTCAGCGTAAAAGTTTATGTCCTTTTCATCAGTGCTGTTTACATCAGTGTTTGGAATCAATGCTATTTCTGTTCTTGATGGAGAAATTTCATCTATTATCAATCTTCTTGTTGGATCAAAAGAACTCCCAACCACATCTCTGGTTAATTGTAATACAACTTTGTAATTTCCCTCGTTGATAGACAAATTGTTGAGTTCGTCCGATATATTGAAAAATACGGATTCGGTTGGCTTACCAACTGAAACCACATCGCTGGAAAAGTATTTGTGATTATATGTTACCGTTTCATTTCTTATATTCTTATAAGATCCGGTGAACTCTTTATATTCTCCAAGGATCTTTATCATAGATCCGGTTATAAGAGAATCGTCCAAAGTATATACATTCAGGCTAAAAAGATCTTTGTCGGATTTTCCAAATGAAAAATTATAAACTTCATAAACGTCCTTCAGATAGTCCCAATCATTTTTGGACATATAGTATCCCGTCGAAAATGAAGACGAAGATTGTTCTACATATTTGATATCTTCTATGTTCATAGCTCCGAAAATTCTATGTCGTATTTGGTCAAAACCTTTACTGGATTTGTTGGAATATTTTTCAATGGTATTGTAATACAAGTTGAAAACATAGAACCGCTGTTTTCCAAAATAAGATTATAAGAAGAATCTATATTTGGAGAAATTGATCCAGTTTTGTTAAGACTCAAGACTTCATCTTGAGGATATTTTGCCAAATATGGATTTTCATTCATCGTGTAACCTTAAATGTTGTCGGTATATCAAATGTTTTGATGGAACCGCTTTGTTCAGTTCTTATTTGAACCTTCATATATCTTTCTTGTGGAATACCGGTTGTATCTAACATGAAATAATTTCCATTGCTGTCAAAACTTATTCTTGTATAGCAGTCATATGGAATTATATCATCATCGGATTCCGCGTCTCTTATGCAATAAAAACTTGATGAGGGAAGATAATATGGATAAAGATAATCCGAGAAACGATTGATTGCTCCGGCTGGAGTTGGGTAACTTGCAAATGTCTTGGTTGGATATCTCTTTCTTGCCGTGATGTCCATTCTGATAATATCCCCGTGTTTGTAAGTTAATGACATGTTTTTCATGTTTACTACAGCATCGTTGGTTTGAATCAACTCGGCACTTCCGGTGTCAAACCCAGGCAATTCCCAATCAAGTCTAGCGTCGTTCCACGCAACATCGATATATGGAGAATATATAGTGTTGGTTTCTTTGGAAAAAAATCTCAACGAACCATAGTCAATTGAACTGGTTTCGTCGCTGTGAAGAAGTATCAAACCGTTGTTGATGATCGTTCCAGACAACCAAGCGTTGACTATAGGAGTGATGTCCATACGAACATCCGAACTCTGGTAATCAAATGATTGAGAACAACCAAACCCTCCCGTGACAGGAGCAATTATAGAAGATGTTGGTGGATTATAATCTGGTGGAGAGCATTCTCCCATATTTGGGTACATGGCTGGATTGATGTACACCGGTTCCAGATATCCCGAACCAGAGCTTTTCATGCTTCCAGAAATCCACCAAACTCCACCACCATTACAATCTGAGGCAAAGCTTGGATACCAATCCTCGTTTCCTCCGTCCGTGAATTTCCAACTTACACCGTCGGAATAATCGTTTCCATCAAGTTTATATCCAGTTCCCATAGACCATGATTGAGATATAGGATATGCAGCGAGTGTATAGTTTACTGGAACTTCTATCGACTCACAAACTTTCAAAACAAGATAGAATTTTGGATCTATTGGTCTGTCTGGGTCCGAAGAAGCTATAGATTGAGATAGTTCAGCCAAATTAAACTGAAGAAGTGCCCGAGACAACACCGATCCAAGATTTTCTCCGTCGGTTCCGCAAGCATAATAACTTGTTCTCTTTTCTACCTCAAGTATTTCATCCAACCCAGTGTTTTTGTACATCAAAACGGGGTTGTTCGAAATGAATGCGTCCTTGGATGGATATAAAAAGTAATGCATATCTGAGGTTCTTTGTTATATAAATATAACAACCAATCAAAAATATACGATTAAAGAACCTTACCGATTATATCTTTTGTTGGGAATTTTACTTCAAAAACCGAAGGATCCAGTGACGGATATACAACCTTGTCCACGGTAGCTTGTTTGATGTCATATTCATATGGAGAATAATCTCCATCTTTGGCAGTAAGATTATTTATTTTTATATAACTTACAGACTGTACTCCCTCTACTCTGCTTATTTCAAGCTCCAATCTGCTAAGATTTATTGGTTGACAAAATTGAACATTGTCTATGTTGAAATAATCTTGAACAATAGTCAAACAATTGCTCAACACATCTCTTTTATTATAGTTTTTATAAACAACGATACCAAAATCCACTCCAACATTTATGATATACCCATCCAGAATATTTACTGCGTCGGTGAGCATTCTATATTGATTTAGATAATTTTTTACGTTTTCTTGGATAGCTGGGTTGGATTTTATCAGCTTTTTCTGAGTGTTGTAGCAAAGTATATAAAGATTTACAGCAAATGGGTTATAATCGTTCATCGTTGTATCGATGGACTGGTCGGCTACAGCATAAGCCTTGGCTATGGATCCATATTTGGACGGCATAGAATATGTTCTTACCACATAATCTTGTTGAGTAACAGCTCTGTTTTGTGAGGAATAATTGGCTAAAGCATTATTTCTAATTACATCGTTTGATTCACTTCCAAGCCCACCAACCGCTGGAACTGGATTGTTCACTTTTATAGATCTACGAATGGTATCCGTCAGAGATTGTTCTAAAGTTGGAAGTTCCGTAATGTCACCGAAGAACTCAACCGCTGTAACATTACGTATAGTGTTGGTGTTTACATTACTTTCCACACCGCCGCCAACAATATATCTTATGGTCAATGTGGTGTTTGCTGGAGCTTGACCAAAAGCTTTTGAAGACAGAAAATTGGCTGGATCATATGAAACATTTTCTGTTCTAAAAATGGACTGATTTGAAACGGTATTTACGTTCGGAACAATCAACTCATCGTCTTTAACATTTGTTCCTGCTCCAAATTCAATAAAAGTTGTATCATCACCATTTATTCCAGAAACAAATCTTCTTGAGGTTCTTAAAAATTTCATCAAAAACGGGGCAGTATCTCTATATTTTGACATCACATTGTCATTTTTGAAAAGGTTTTCCGAATCCACCGGTATCAAATCTTGAGCAAGATAGTCGGATTCATACCAACGGTTTCCATCAGAATCATATATGTCAACAATGCCAATGAGATTGGTTTCTGCAAATTCAACTCTGTAAAATGCAATAGGATCTCCAACCGTTACGGTCTTTGTCAAAATTTGTCCGGCTGACGCATCTACACTCTTTTTCAAAACATAGAAATCTGGCTGTCCAGCTTGATTTCTTTGATATACAGATATTTCCAATGGGTCATTTTTGGTGTCAACGGTGAAATCGACCGGCAAGTTTGTAATAAAACTAACTCCATTGTCGCTGTTGCTTGTCATTCCAGGCTTAATAATCTGGGCATATGACATATCTGGTACCATCGAACCCGTTTCATCCGTCTTTGATGGTAATATTTGATAAACATCAAGTTTGGTGACGGATGGCGTTGTTACCTTTGCTCTATATCCAAGGGATCTCGCGGAATCAATGATGTTTTGTCTTTCTTCAGAATTTACAAGAATAGATTCTTTGAACTGATAATCTATGTAATATGACATTACGTCTCCAACATATGCTGACATTTCAATGAACATCATACCTGTCGATGCTTCACTGAAATCCTTATATGTGTTTGGATAATAGTATTTGGCAAAATCAATCAACGATTGTCTCAACTGGGTAAAATCCTTGTTGAGATATTTGATATCTTTTCGTGTGGGTTGATAAGACTTTGGTGTATCAAGTATCATATATTACCTTGAGCGGTTACTAAAGTTAAATTTTGTGGCGTGGTAATTCCCATAGAATCAACCGTGAAAGATACATCTATTTTGACATAGTTGTTATCTCTTTCCTGGTCTGTAGAACTCACGGACACGCTTTTGACAGTGACATATGGTAACCATTTTTGAACATCCTTTTTTATTGCTTGTTCTACAATTCCAGGAAGATCGTCGTTGTTGAATTCAAACAATACATCCCAAAGAGTAGACCCAAAATCAAGATTCAATCTTCTTTCTCCACGTTTAGTGTTTAGAAGCAAATACAAATTAGCCTTAACTTGATCAACCACATCAAAGCTTTGATTGAAATAACCCTGATCTCCACGTATAAGTGGAAAGGTTAATCCTATTGGTTGACGGTTAGCAGCCATGATTATGGTCTCTTTGATTTAGCCTTACTTTCTGCGGCTTTCAAAAGAGCTCTGTAATCTTTTTTCAGAGCGTTAGCAACGGCAGCAATTTCTTTGTTTTCATTCAATTGCTGAGGAGTCAAATTGTTAAGAACATCAACAGCCGAATTTGTTTCCGCTTCTTGTGGAACTCCGCCCGTTGTCTCATTCAATACTTGATTAAGAAGTGGGTTCTTGCTATACATTTTTTGAGGTTGTGCAGCCTGCTTTTTTACAGGTTCATCAAGTCCAACATTAAAATTTGGCTTTTTGGCCGGAGTTACTTCCGTATTTTTTGCTTCTAATATAGCCGCCGAGCTTTCCGTCATCTTTTCTGCCAATACTTCCATCAATAGTTGAGGAAGCGCATTATGAACTTCTTCTTTTACAAGGGTTCTTATAATATCAACTAGTTCGTTCTTTTTCATATATATGGGTCTTTCTATAAATATAAACTATTTTATGTTTTCGGTACCATCTTCACGACTTGTATGGTATTAATCTGTATTGTATATGGGTTGTAAGAAACCGTATAATATAAGTCCTTAGCGATTTTTACTTTAGCGACCCATCCCGGCCAATCCCAGCTGACTTCGGGAGGGGTTTCTTTTAAATCTTTTACGTTATACTTTTTTTCATTTGAACTTACATAAGTTTCTTCTGTACTCTGTTGGTCAATTATTATGTTGTTCCCACAACAATATCTAATCTTTCCTGTACTTCCGTCGTCGCTTGAATTTGCCCACATTCTAAAATACGCACCGTCTTTTGGATTTAACGTGTCCATAGTTCCTGGAGTTGCTGTGATGGTTGGGTATATTTTACCAAAATGATATACAGATACACATTCTTTTATCGCCAACATGTTAAAAAGAACATCTATCGAAGGAGGCACTGCTTTCGGTATAGTTGCTGTGCCTGTTCCATACGCGGGATTTGAAATTGTAAAATTGACCTCGGAATCGCTCTTTTTGGATATGAATACTTTATACGGAGATTTTGCAGGTTCCGTGGAAGAAGTTAAAGCTTTTACCTCAAACTGTCCCTCGGCCACATTAGTCAAAAATTTATAGAAATCCTCCGTATCCATAGCCAAATAGTCATTTAATGATAAGATTCTATTTTCTGGGTCCGACATCACTTTATCGGTCGCTCCACTGTATGCCATGCTGAACGTTCCTTTGTAACTTGATATTACATCTTTGACTAATGCTCTGTCTGCCGCAGATACTTTGGCTATATCTTTTTCCATCAAGGCTCGCATCTCCATAGAACTCTTTGCTTTAAAAAAACCACTATATTTTTTTTGTATAAAAGTATTCATTTCGAGCATAAACAACTTTCGACTCAAAAGGTCAGTTGAAATATACTGTCCGGTTATCTCATTAGATTTATACCTCTCGTTAAGAGCTCTAGCTTCTTCTATTGCATTTGATGAAGTTGCTCCGATTGTATTATATGCTTCTTCCGCTTTAATATCTGGGGAAGAAATAGATGTCTCCGTTGCCGGAATTGGCTGTGGAGGTGGAACTGATTGTGGACTTTTATTTGCCAAATCATCTATTTCTTGAACTGTATTTTTTGATAAATCCGGCGGGGTCGTAGAAGCGTCAGATTGAACAGACTGTTGACTAGATGCTATATCTGTAGCTGTGTTTGGTTGAGAGCTCTGAGATGTCGTTGGTTCGGATCCTTTTGATAATCCAAAAGCATTATTTATTTTGTTGGTCACCAATCCCGTGACCGCGCTTATTCCTATTCCAGCGGCAAGCCCAGTGAGAGCTTTCTTTCCAGCAGACCCACCAACCATTCCGGCTATTGCTCCTCCAGCGGCGGCCCCAATTCCCGCCATAGGCACTGTACTCCCCACCAACGTCGATCCTATTTGTGCACCTATTCCTCCACCAACCGAACCAGCCAAATTTCCAGCAACGCTTTTTAAATTTACAGATTGGCCAGTAAGTTTTCCAAGAGCGGCTCCCCCAAGAGCTCCTGTTGCCCCACTTGCAATTGTATTTGCAACTCCACCACCCAAAGACGATCCTATTTTTCCAGTAATTTCACTGGCACCATTTGATGCCGCTCCTGCTATTCCGCCAACAACCGCACCAATACCCGCTCCTTTGGCAGCATTTGCCAATAAGTTTTTTCCTCCTCCGGATAAAGCTCCAGCAACGGCTCCAATTCCAGCCCCGCTTAATGCACCACCAAGAGCCCCAGAAGGTTTTAAAGAATTTAATTTATCTTTTAAACCAGACGCTATATCTTTTTCCTTCGCCAAATCGGTTATACTTTTTCCAGGAGAAAAATCTGAAACTTTGGACATCAAATTTCCAACTGAATTTTGTTGAAATTTTCCAAGGTCCACGCCTTTTTCCATAACCCCGCTCATCCCTTTGCCCTGTTCTGGAAGTTCTGGGGCGTTTGCCATTACCTTGGCTCTAGCTGCGCCTTTTAAATTATCCATTCCACTTTTTACAGAATCGGTAGCTCCTCCCACCCCAGAAGACAATTTACCGATAGCTGCTCCAGCCAGTCCTCCCACAGCGGCTCCACCCAAGGCTGATCCTAATTTACCTCCACCAAGTTTACTGATCGCTGTACTTGCCAATCCTCCCGCGGCTGCTCCCCCCAACACACTGCCTATTCCTCCACCAGCCAATTTAGCAGCGGCTCCGCCGGCGGCTCCGCCTATAGCAGATGCACCAACCTTTCCACCAGCAATCTTACCAATTGCGGCACCGGCCAATCCTCCGACCGCTGCTCCTCCGGCAATATTTCCTAGATTTCCCAACGCACCTGCCGAAGAACCAGCATTTGAAGAAACTCCACCAATCAAATTATCCAGTTTTGGGGCTTGAACCGAAGGTATTGAGACGTTGCCAGCATTTTGTACACTATTTGTAAGAGACAAATTTGGTGCCATCGAAGTGGGAGCTGTAAATTTTGGCAATTCCATATATTATTTTTTTGATTTTTGAGAATAACCAAAACTATCCGCTTCAACTCTTACCGTTTCGTATTCTTTTTCTATAGCGGAAGGACTTACGGCTACATCCTCTGGAGATTCTTGTGGAGGTTTTTCGTTTGATTTTCTATCGGAAGAGACCGCAGCAGTACTTGTTTCTGGAGCAAGTTCTCCTCCTGGGAATCCAGGAGCTCCTCCCCCACCGACCAAGAAAACTCTTTGACTCATATTCTTCGGAGATTCATCTCTTAGAGCTATAAGTTCTTCTCTAAGCTTTTTCAAAGCATCGACGTGATTTTTCATTTTTGACACCCATGCATCTTTTGGTGGTTTTTGCATGTCTTTATGACTATCATCATCGTGAATATGCTTAGCAAGCCATTCTTCGCACAGCTCTATCATCCAGTTCGTTTGATTCAATAACCAATTGCACAAACTTATATGCCACAATGTCGTCGTTCTTCCAAGAAGAGCGGGCTCTGCCATTTGATATGCTTCTCCGAGGAATATCATTGGAGAATTTATAGATGTCATTTCGTTAGTTGTCATTACAATTTGCTTGTGAGCATCTATTGTAAATTCCTCGTCGGTCACCATTGAAAGACGCTTCTTGGAAAAGTGAAATGTTTCGTTTGCCTTTGATGAAAATATTAGACGATCACTGTTGATGACTATCTGATCACCGTCCAATTTTGGAAATGTAAATTCTGTACCACCTTCTGGAGAAAACGCCGGTTGTTCTTCCTTTACATCCATCTGATACATAACCTTTTTACAGGTGGTAATGAATTCGGAAACAGTTTTTCCAGATGTTATATGAATAGAAGAACCATCGTCGTTGATAGACTCGGTAACATACCCTCTCGCTGTAAAACCGGGAGACTCTGGGTCTGTAGAAACTGGCGCTTGTCGGTTTCTTATTAACGTATATGGATTGCCACCACCTTCTTCATATTCTCCAAGTCCATTGTCATTTTCTCTGTTTGAATCATATGAACCAAATCTAACAGACGATCCAAATCTGGATTCTATCAGTGTATCTCCCTCATATCTTTTGAGGGTTCTTATATTTGGATTGAACTTGAAATAACTTCCAACCACTCCTGTATAATTTTCTCCACCTTCATAGTTCATTTGGGATTGTGGACCCTTCATCGGAACTTCTGGTTGTCCCGCGTATTCATCAAAATTTTGTTCTACCAATCCGGCACGTCTTTCAATCGCAAAATCTACATTTGCATTAAGCAATTTCTTTATGTTTATTTTTCTGGTATAATAATATTCGTCCAGATATTTGACAACAGCAACGACTTCGTTGAGTAATGGATACTCGGTTATTCCCGTATTTTCCAAAGGACTTGCCCAAAATAAAGTTTCTTTTAACTGTCCTTTTTGGCTATAATAAAATCTGAACTTTATTCTACCAATTACTGAATAATCTATTTGGTCTTTGGTTGGCTCTCCACCGGTTATATCTGGTGGAGAATCTTCGGTGGTGAGATTATTTTCGTAAAAATATGGATGGTTTTCGTCTAAAATAATATCCAATACCACGGCTGGTTCGAATTCATAAAAATAAACCTTATCTGGTTTATATTCACGAACAAATCTTTTGGATGCCAAACCGTCTTCTTGAATTCTGGCAGATTCGTAATTTTTTTGTATTACTTCGTATGCCATATTACTTCTTTTCTTTATCCTTGTTTATCTTTTCTTTATCTAGCGGATGAACTGGTTCCTTGGCAGATTTTACAACTTCTTCTACGGTTGACATTAATTGCTTCTTTTCATCTTCGGTAAGTAGCATCGAACCACCGTCCTCTCCCATCGCTTTACCAGCCATCAATCTTTGGATTATAGCCGCTAGTTTAATGAGTTGTTCGTCGTTTCGTACACCAACATCAAAATACTCTTTCAACAACGGCACAATCATTGTAGCGTCGTTTATGGTCTTAATCATTTCACGAAGATCCGTTATCAGAATATCAATCTGATTTTTCTTCTCTTCCGAGTTCTTTACAATGTCTTTGCAAAGATCGGAAAAATTCTTTCCCTTGAATATTTCAAAATCATTATCCATCGTATATATAAATAGTCCAATGGACTAGTTTTTGATATTCCCAAAATAGTTTTTATATTAAATGGAATAAGAATCTATAGTTCCTTTTGAAAAGTACTGGTCGGAAATTTCCTTCTGGGCCATCTTCATTTTATTAATAACTTTGGTGATGTGTTGTGTCTGACAACCGGCAATGTCTCGGATATACAAATATAATGCCTTTTTATTAAACACATCTATTCTTCCACTGTTTCTGAATATTTCAATGACCGCATTGGCAATTTCCAAATCTCTATCTTTGGTGAAATACTTGTGTACATTATTTTCCCAAAACACAACCATCAATTCTATAAACTCTCTTAACTCCGAATCCCTCTTTTGATGTTCAGGCTCAATAACAAACTCTCCCGAATCGCTTGGGTGTTCACATATTTCAATATGCTTCTTAAATCTTCGGTAATTGCTATTATTGTCTAATATAAACCAATTTTTAGCAACTATACTGAAATAACTGAATGCTTTTCCTTTTCCAGATTCAAATTTGTCCATATTTGCTACCATATGTGAGATAGCTTGTTTCTGAACTTCTATTGGACTTACGTCCGAATAACTGAATTTAAATGTATTGTATACATTTTCTGCTATTTTCTGAAAGGCACCTTGTATTTTTTCATTATATATTCTGTCTTTTTCTCTTGAATCATTTGATTGATTATATTCAATGATGGCCTTCTCTGTTTCTGAAGTAAAATACACGTTGGATTTAGATTTCTCCCCAACGATTGGTGAAACTTTTGCTTTTTCCACTGGCTTGGTTTTTTCTTTTTTTATTAAAATAACCTTTTTTGTTTTGGCGACTTTTTTGGTCTTTTGATTTTTTAATTTCTCGTTGACCTTTTTTATTTTCTTGGTCGCTTTTTTTGATTTTTTCTTCATAGGTTATTTAACTTTTTCGTTGAATTCTTTTGTTATTCTTAATATTTCCGAAAACACGAATCCAACATCATCATCAGATTCGAATAGTTTTCTGTCATCGACCATTTTTAATTTTTGATATAATCCTTCGGATTCTTGGCGGAAGGTATTAACCCATTCTTCATATACTTCTATTTTCTTTAAAAGATTATAACAAGCGTATGACAGAGCTCCAATTATAACTCCCAAAAATATAATCAATATAACCATTAATGTGTTCATGTTATTCTTCCAAAACCACCGTGTGGTCATTAAAATTTTCGGAATCATAACCAAGTTCTTCGTTTATGATTTCTAGAGCTTCTTCTACTTGAATCCATTTTCTTTCATCTAATGCGTTCGCCAATATCTCTCTGATTTCTTCGAGGACATCTGGATCGATAGTATCTTTGTCGTGATTTTTCATATGATTTTCCACCCTTCTTTTACAAGGTCTAGTGCCTTCTTGTACTTTATATATTGAGTTTCTCCATTTTTTTCCACAACAACCTTGTCATTTCTACCATGTTTTACTGCTTTTTTAACTTCAACCACGGCTCTTACAGAGTCATCCGTCATCAATATTCCTTCCAAATGATCTATTTCATGCTGAATACATACCGATTCAAGTATTCCATAATCTTCTCCCACCGACTGCTGTGTAACTGGTTCGGTTTCTGGTCCAAATGGAAGTGGGTTGGCGTGATTTAGTGTGCTTACCACCACTTTCAAATTTCTGATTGTATTGGTTCTTTTGCCAGGCAAACTCAAACAACCTTCTACATATCCGATCTTCTCTTTGCTTCTTTCAACTACGACGGGGTTCATCAGAATAATCGGAGGATTATCTTTTTTAGCTCTTATGACCGATACGCTTTTTGAAATACCAATTTGATTGGCAGAAAGTCCTATTCCATACTTCACTTCATCCAAAGCCTCAATCAGCTTCTTTGCTATCTCTTCACCCTCTTCCACCGAAGATACGGGCGTTGTCTTTTTTCTTAGATAATTTTTGTCCTTGATTATTTTGTACTTCATATGTGAATATATTCGCAATATTCACACATGTATATACACAAATCGTTGAATGTCAATATATAATAAATATATTATCTCATCGGACGGCTGAAATGTTCGGTCCTTCTTACCACTGGTGGTGGCGGTGGTGGCTGAATAGGTCTGGCCGGACGAACTCTTGGTTGTGGTTCTGTGGGCCCCGACGTATCAGAGGATCCAGAAACTTCAGCTACAGATCCAGAAACTTCAGCTACAGATCCAGAAACTTCAGCTACAGATCCAGAAACTTCAGCTACAGATGTGGAGTTCTCTTTAAGAGATTTATCATATTTCTCCTCAGGTCCAAAAAATTCTACAACTCCATCAATTTCAAGAGATGTAAATTCAGAAGAATTGATTTCTTCCGACGATTCCAAAGTCGATGTTAATTTCGGAGTTTCAATTGATTTAGAAACTTCTTCGACCGCAATTTTGACTGGTTCGGATATCAGAGAAGAGGTTTCTTCAGCTTTAATGGAACCCGTGGTTAAAGATTCTGGCTCTTTAGAAAATGGAAAAGTAAAATTTGATCTGATAGCTTCCGGTATATGATTTTCTCCACCAAAATTTTGTCTAATAGCTTCCGGTATCTGATTAACTTCGGACATTTCTTTTGGAACCACGACAAACTTGATTATTTCTCTGGGAACTTCAACGGTTTTTATGACTTCGACGGTTTTTATTACTTCCACAGGAACTTCGACGGTTTTTATTACTTCCACAGGAACTTCAACGGTTTTTATGACTTCTTTTATTATCGCATTTTTTTCTTCTTCTTTTCTTTTTTCTTCTTCTTCTTTTCTTTTTGCTCTTTCCATTTCAACCAAAGAATTATAGGCCAA
>Ga0222713_10000309_pt1 | contig 54457 bp, 105 predicted proteins | sample C33_649DmetaG_FD_165061 | JGI IMG/M metagenome (GOLD analysis project Ga0222713, IMG submission 165061) | Estuarine water microbial communities from San Francisco Bay, California, United States - C33_649D | ecosystem: Environmental > Aquatic > Marine > Unclassified | place: USA: California...
CTACCACCTGCGCTACTTCCCGAGCGGGTTGTTAGAGGACAACCCTAACCTGCCACTGTAGCTCCACTTTGTTTTTCCCTAGGAACAAAGAAACCTCGAGCACTTGACTGCGTAGTGATCCGAGAAGGATTCGAACCTTCGACCCACAGCTTAGAAGGCTGTTGCTCTATCCAGCTGAGCTACCGGACCATATTAAAGAGCTCCCCTTATGTCCTATGTTACCCGTCAGTAAGTGGACAGTTACGGCCATACCTGCGTCCAGGATTTTACTTTTATCTCTCTCATAATGTACCGAAGGCGGGACTCGAACCCGCACACACTAGGCACTGGTTCCTAAGACCAGCGTGTCTACCATTCCACCACCTCGGCATTTTTTATCCTATATGTCAAAGAACCTTTGTGTACTTTTAGTACATGGGTTTCCGTGTACCGCCTACCGGAATCGAACCGGTACGAACATCACTGTCCGAGGGATTTTAAGTCCCTTGTGTCTACCTATTTCACCAAGGCGGCATTTTCTTATTGATCTAAATATAGTATATACTATTGTATAGGCCAAACTTTAAAATGGCAAGTGACTCAAATCTACACTACTTGAAGAAGCCGTTTCCATATTATCGTATGGGTCAAAGTATGTTTTGATCTGGTAAGAGTCTTTAGAAGAAGTATTTGTTGTTGTAGACTTAATTCTTTTAGACTTAATCTTTTTAAGGATTTTAAAGTACTTCTTTTTATCAATCTTTTCAATATCCTCCCAGTGTTTAAACTGTTTACCTACTCGAGTATCGTAAGCGTATCGTGCCTTGTATGAGATTGTGATAGCGGGGTGGTTTACTCGGAGTGGGAAGTATGTATAAGGAGTATCTTTAAATGGAATTCTTACCTCAACTACATCTTTTGGTTTGATGTATTGTGAGTTAAAGAAGTCAATAGTGTATAGAACATTTCCTTTCTCATCAAACTTTCGAAGTTGAATAAGTTCTTTGGTTATGAAGTGTTCTGCTGATTTTATTTTTCTTGTTATTTCATCTTCAGTAGGACTAGCTGGGGAAGTTTCAATATCATAGTCATTACTCCCTAATACAAACTCCAACTGGAAGAAATCCTTAATGGTATTAAGTTCTTCAGCTGTTAGAGGCTCAGTCAAGGAAAAGTCAATATCAGGTTTACGCTTATTAAAATCGTAGTCCATAATGTCCATAACATACAGCCCTAAACTACCACCTAAAACCAACTTATCACACATACCTAATAGTGGGTATATAATTTCCTCAATATTAGAGGGTAGTGGGACTATATCCAGAGGTCGTTTCCACTGGGGGGCTGGTTTATGTATGTTTGCGGATGCAGTTGATGAAGCAATAGTACTCCATGAATTAGGATTATTTAATAAAACTTTTGATGCCATTATCGTGTAATTTTAATTTTAGCTCCTGGAAGTTCTTCATTAATAGATGAACGTGAACTATGAACCCATAGAATAGGTTTCATTGGCTTTGTTTCAGGAGCATTACATTCACCATCAGTAAAGTAAATTAGGTTTTGAAACTTATGTTGATGTTCTTTTAAGTAAACCATTACTGGTTCAAAATCAGTACCACCACGTCCTGCTACCTTAATTTCCTCTAATACACCTTTATACTCATACTCTCGTTGTATCTGAGCATCACATTCTACCACTGTAATTTCAGTTCCTGTCTTGTACATGTGGTATATCTCGTTAAAAAACTCGATTAACTCGTTATTATTTACACTACCTGATGTGTCTATGGCAACGAGTGTACGTTTCTTAGGCTTTACTGTAAGGGCGGGATTAGACGGGTAACGTCGAGATGGTTTACGACGAGTCTTTTTAGTAAGAATCTTTTGAGACATACCATTAAAACGTCGTAGGTAAGCTTTCCAATCCAATACTGGTTCTTCCATCTCAAACAAACCCAAAACATAATCCTTCAACTCACCTGGTATAGTACCATGATTTTTATTGACCTGATCAGCAATTTCTTTGAGTTGGTGATCAATTTGTTTAGCAATAAGTTTCTTTTCAGCATCCGATAAACCATCAAATGCTTCCCATAACTCATGCATCGGATCCATACTCTCCATAAACTCGGCAATATCACCTTCAGGATTGTTTTTAATTTCTTCCTGAAGCATTGAGTAGTAGTACTTGGTACCTTGTTTAGGCTCAAGATTAAGTTTAGCGAATGGTTCTTTATGAATCTCTAAACCATCCCATTTTTCTCCTTTATGCTTATCTTCAATGTACTGGTTAATTTCCAGATCCGCAGCTACATTATGTAGCTTACGGTCTGGGAAACTATCCATATTAAGTAGATGAAAGAAAGCGATATGGAGCAACTCATGTTTAAGAACACCTGTTTTAGTATTCTCATCCAATGTAGCCCAAAACTCAGGATTGACCATCAATTTGGTATTGATATTATCTCGAGTAACACATGCAGTGTCAATTCGCTCACTAAGCTCTTTATTCATTCCTATGAGCATCAACCCATAGAATGGCTCGTCAAACATCAACTTCTTTGAGTGTTTAACTACCTCTTCATACACATTCATAACTTATTTCTTTTACCTAAATATAAGTAAGATATCCTATTAGGCCAAACTAATGTCTGTAATCTTAATACCAGTACGTTTGAGTTGGTACTGAAGGTATTGCTGGATATAGTTTTTAAGGACAGGATATGCTTTTTCATCTTTACTATAAAGCTTAAACATATCATCCAAGAAATTATCTCGATCACTCATCCAGTTAATACCCTTACTACGAATGTAAGTATCAATTTGTTTGTAACTGGTTTTGGCTAACATACTTTGTTTACCAACAAAACGAGACCTATATTGGTTCATAATGTTTGCAATACGAAACAAAGACTTTTCTAGATCAAAATTACTCATGATCTCAATAGCCATCTTAGTATCGTTAATATCTTTAGATTTAAGCATCTGAACAATTTGCTCTTCAATATCAGCTTCTAACTCAATACCATCATTGGTCATATTTTCATTTACAACAGTATCAAATACTACTGTAATATGTGGGTGACTTTTAAGGAAAGTTAGAAGTTCAAGTGTTTTAAGAAGATCTCCAGTTGGGTAACTCAAAATTTCAACTAATTCAGCTTCTGGGAATAGTGATTGAAGTTGAGGAAGGGCAGTATCATTAGAGTATCTAATAAACACATCATGCTTTCCTTTAAGTACTTGATCATGAGTCTTAAAATATCCTTCATTCCATGAATTCCTTTGACTATGAGCAATTTTAAAAAGATGTTTATTTTTTATAGCATCTTCTGAAGATACCATAATTCCTTTATTCCAATTATACTGGTTTGAAAGTTTCCTAATAACTTTATCAAGAGATTCTAAATCAACCAATACTGTATCAGCTAAATAAGTACGAGTGGTTTTATTAAGATTATTTTCTTGAAAATAAGCCTTCATTTTATCACGTGGAATCTTACATGTAGTTGCTACATATACATTTCCATGAGGTTTTTGTGTCTTATCTTTAAGAAGTTCTTCAGCTAATTTTGCAAGTGGACCAAAATCGCTTTTAAACTTATATGGATCTCTTGTCTGACTACTTGTATCATATATATTAATATCCTGATTACGATCATAGCAGGAATATGTAGCGTATGTATTCTTATTCATGGCTTACTTCATAATGTATTTAACCAAATTCTTATCTATCATCATCATCTTGAATTGTGATGGATTACTGTTGTAGATATTCTTAACCATATTGTAACAGATATCAGTGGTGAAAATTTCTTCCCTTACCAGTGCTGAAATACGATTAATAATTTCATTTGAAATTTTCTCAGTCTTGGCTTTGATATCCAAATGGTTAGTCAATCGAGTTGACAATGTTGAGGCAATATCGGCACGGTACTTATTTTCCTTACCAACCAATCCTTTCAAAGTATTCATAACATACTTCTCATCTTGACTCAAAATATTTTCAGGAGTAATCATACGGTCCAACTTATTATTGATAAACATAGTGAACATAGTACTAAACTCAGAGCCAACTGAACCTTCACCAATCATTTGAATCAGAGGCAATGACTCTTCAAAATTCTTAAGTGAAGAAATAGAATTGAAGAACATACTAACACTTCGGCTATTGACCTCTTTAGTAACCAGTTCAGGATGCATAAGCATGAAGTTGATACAACGACCATCCATCTCATTTTCTTCAGCCCATTTACCCCAACAATCAACATCGTATTTTAGATTAACTGAGATAAATCGAGTTTTTTGTGCATTATCGATACTGTTAACCAAATATTCACCTGTATCAGGGTTAGCAGTCAAAATAATATGCCAATCTTTAGGCAATGTCCAGCTAATGTATTGTTGACGGTCAATCAGCTCCATTACAGCTTGAATGAAACGAATATCAGCACGGTTCCAGTCATCCAGGAGCAAAATACCTCCTTTTTCTTTACCACTAATCCATTCAGGTGCACAGTAACTCATTCGGTTCAAACCAGTTGATTTAAAACCTTGATCTTGATATTCTTTAATCAAATTCTCATCAACCCATACTTTATCAGAACCTTTTGTAAGTTCAAACTGGCGAATTGGAAAACCAACCAAGTCACCAATTTCTTCAATTTGGGCGAGATTCAATTTGACAAAGTGCAAATCCAACTCATTTGCTAGTTGGATGATTGAAGATGTTTTACCGATACCTGATTCACCTACAACTTCAATTGAAACTGATGGCTTACCATTTTCTTGTAGGTAACGGTTGTTGTTAATAATGTGAGTGAGAAACTCTTTTAGCTCATTCACATTCACAGATACAAAATCATGCTTTTTCGCTTTACTCATAACTTTCATTTTTAATCAATACCTAAATATATGTATATACCTTTGAGAGGCCAAACCTAAAGATAGTTTTGACCAAACTTAGTAATAACCTCTTTTGCCTCATCAACAGTCAAATCAAAAAACTCTCGATTATTATTGATGCGTTGACCCTCTAGATGACGATGAAGCTCTTTTTCTAACTGCTCAGCATTATAACAGTGGAATGCCCATTCTACTTTAAATGGTAAAACCACCCCAGTTGAGCGTGAGAGTTGCTCTGCTCTCCTTTCAGGAGTCAAATCAGTAAAACCAATCTTAAGCATACCCGGAATTGTAGGATTAGACAAAACATAGATCCATGAGTCATAATCGGAGGTACGATTGGCATACTTGGCTCGTTTTCTTCCGGTATAATACGTTACTATAGTCCATTCATCTTCACCTTCGGTCATGGTGTAATAGGGGCACTTATCAACGGTAATTCCGGTGTAATCTTCCTTAAGTGGAATATACTGTTCTGCTTCTTGAGGAGTAATCCTTTGAATGATAGTACGGACTGGAGAGACAGAATAGTAACTCATAGAAACAAAATTTTAAGCCCTATGTAAATAAGCATACTAACATAAAAACTTACTCCTAAAACATACAACTCATGATTCCAATCAATCTTCTTCATTTTAGAAGTGGCAATCAAGCGGGAGAAAACATTAATTGTTAAAATAGTCAACATAACCTTTATTTTTTAACTTCAGTATAAATATAAGTAACAAGAGACCAAAAGCCAAACCTCAGCTCGAAAGTTTCCTTGTTACCTACACACATCCACATATCCGTATATACTACCCCATGAAGTAATCTAACCAACAGGTTAGCTTCCACCAATAATCTTAGAAGAACTTAATCCTCCATACCGAGGAAAATATATAATTTCCTTAGCAAACTCACCACCTACAACATGTTTACCCTTATAATCATCGCCTATTAGGATAATATCGGGAGAATATCGCTTTATATTGGTTATGAGTGTGTCCTCGCTCGAGAATGCGACCACGTCATCAATGTACTTAATAGAACGGAGAAAATCAACACGGTCAAAAAGATTATTAATAGGACGAGTAGGACCTTTCAGCTCACGGATACGATCATCTGAGTCGGTACCGACAACAACCTTACCTCCAGGACCGGCTAATTTTCTTGCCTCACGGAATAATTTAATGTGACCCGCATGTAGAACATCAAATGTACCATTGGTCCAAACGGTTTTATACTTTTGTTTGATGTGAGGATGCTCACTGAAATACTTTAAATGATCTGCTGGTTTCATACTGGAATAAATATAAGTATATATTTTGTCGATGCCAAAAGATTTTAGAAAAGAGAGATTTAGGGGGCTGGGAAAAAGATATGGGAGGGGTAAGTTGGAAAACTTAGGCGTGGGTGTGGGGGATAAGGCTATAAACTTATCTCTCCACACTATAAGGCTATAAACTTATCTATGGGTGATGGGATATAAGTATATACTATCCGATGTGTAAAGTTACCTTTATTTCATCCTTTACATTAAAATAAGGGACCCGATACCCCGCGCATATATGGATATCAGCGCGCGTGGGGATATATCGTATATCGCGTACTACGTACGCAACTCTTTCCCCATAAACTCCCACACAACCTCTATTCCAGGATTAGATTTAACATCCTCAATATAGTATTGTTCGATTATTCGATCATCCACATATCCAGCAAATACCATTGGGACCATTGTGGTGGTCTGGGTATTTGTGTTTTTATAGTGTCTTGATACGATTAGCATTATTGCGGGCTTGTTTTTGCGGTTACTTCCTCATCCGACATTTCAGCTACCTCAATTATCGCATTCAGTGATATTAGAGCAATTGAATATCGAGCTTCAAGTGAACCCATTTGACCCCATATATTAACGTTTGGGTCTTCCATTTCTGCCTCGTGTTCGGCTTGTTTGGCTTGCATATCGGCTCGCAGTTGCTTCAGTGAACCCATCAACCATTCAATATTAACCTCTTTCATAACCTTAATTTTTAATTACATCTAAATATAATGAATAGGATTGGGGAGGCCAAATTAATTGGCCACCTCAACTACATCATCTAAACCCCATCCATCCAAATAATACTCACCATCAACTAACAACCCAAAACTATCCACTACATCATCTATATTATTAAAGAGGGTTTCATTGGCGCTGAATTTATTAAATCCATTCACCTCAGTTTCACTTAATGCTTCAGTAAAAATTTCATCCACATAACCTTCCTCAACATTATACTTAAACCCTTTCACTCCGTCTTTAAATTTCAACATAACCTCTATTTTTAATTACATCTAAATATAACATCACCCTATGGCGTAGCCAAACTAGGCCAGCATCAATTGAGTGTTCAATTGGTTGAGCGCGCTTTTAATTTCAACGTTGATGGCGTCTTCTAATGCCACAGCATCTTTTTGCCATTGGAGACGTTCCTGTGACCAACCCTTTCCAGACAATGGAATACTATCCCAGAACCCAATTTCCAAGTTACGACGATCAAGTTGTCCTCTGAAATCATTTACTTCGACATCAAAACGTCCCTCACCAGTGTCCTCAACATAGGCATCAAACTTATCAACCAATACCTCAATTGCGGTCTTAACCATCAACTTCTTCACTTCCGTCTTATTCATAACCATTTGTTTTTTCAATTACATCTAAATATAACATCACCCTATGGGGTAGCCAAACGGGTCAGTTCAGGCTGTTCTTGATCATGTCCTCGAGGAACTTATTATAGTCCTCAGTAAAGTCGCTCAGCATGTCTTGGAGCGCCTGATTGTAGCCTCGCATCCAAACGATCTCCATATCAGTATATTCGCGTGACGGGTTAACCATCTCCATCTTATTGTCCTCGATCGCATCGATCAGCGTCTGTTTGAAACTATTCATAACCTTTATTTTTTATTTATTTAAATAATTAATAACTAATTAAATCATTTTTATCACAGTATTCTAAAAGATCTCCTATTTGTTCTTCAGTTAATTCTTCTTCATACACATCAAACATATTTTTGAAGTCTCCAAAATATTCATAACATTCCTCAGCATTAGCTATAAAAGACTCCATAAAATCCTTATCATTCACAAATTCCTCTATCTTCATAACCATTCGTTTTTATTACTCGATGAATATAAGTAAAAAAGAGCGGGAGGCCAAACGGCCCCCCTAGTCCCCATAATATAGTGTAATTGAAGGTTATGACGGGGACTGTACTCCTTCTAGGACCTCAATGGCCATTGTTAATCCATCCAGCAACCCATAAGCGTATGCAGTGGTGCCAGTTACTTGTGATTTGAGGCTGATCAGTTCAGCAATTAGTTCTTGGTTATTCATGGTTAGGCGTTTTTACGGTCTTCAAAAACCAGGTCCGTAATCAATTTGTTGATGTACATTTCTCGAACTCGACCATATACAACTTGTTCTTTGTTAAAGTTGATGTGGTGGATGTTATATGTCTTAGCACCCTTTACTTTTTCAATCCGGACGCCATTAGTACGAATACTACTTTGAGCACCTACTTGAATCCAACGATCACGTTCAAACGTGCGACCTACAGTCTCCAAAGCCGTTTTAGTTACTTCATAATCATCCTTGAATTCCTTGTCTTCAATATCCCTCAACTTATTCTTAGCCTCAGCTAATTTAGCGAAAACAACCTCAATTCCTTTTTTATGCTCTGCTCTAACAAATGCTAGTTTAACTAAAAACTCATCACCATTTGCGAAAATTTTCTCTGCAATCTTACCCCACTGAACTAAACGTGAAGCATTTGTACCGCTAAATGATGGTGTGCTAATTTCCAATTTGGTCTCATTATCACTACCCCATGGTTCGTTAAAGTAAACTGTAAATGAGCCCCAACGGTCTTCATTGAAATAAAATTCGGCACGTTCTGAACTTACATTCAAATTTGAGTATTCTACATCTTTCAAGTCAAATGTTTCTTTGAACACATCATAAACCTTGTTTGTCTTGGTTTGGCGGGCCTGGTGGATAATCTGTTCCAGTCCATCAATTTGCTCAATCAGTTGCTTCTTCATAACCTTCATTTTTCTATTACACCTAAATATAACATCCCTATTGGGCGGAGCCAAACGCCTTGGAAATCTTTAATTCAAGGTAATTCAAAACATCTTCACGGTCAAATCCTTCTTGTCGCAATTCAAAAGCCAAACTTTTAACAACCAAATCAAACATCTGACTATCATTAATTCGAACTAAACTCTCCATCATTTCAAACGGGTCATCTTCAGTTTCCAAACTAAACCCAAAAAGTTCAGTAATATATCTTGGGTAACTATAACCTTGAGTGTCAACCAAATAGAAACCTAATTCATTTTGGAAAATATAAAACTGTTGGTCACCATCCAAATTCTCAATATCCATTAAGTCATTTCGGTGGTCAACATATAGTACTGGAAAAGTACGAATTACATTTTGAATTTCAGGATCCAAATCTTCAAAGTGAGTATCTCCTGATTCATCAAAATCATTCACTTTACGGGCGTAATTCAAACTTACTAACTTCTCGTAAACGTCTGCTTTAATTTCTTTTGCTTTCATAACCATCATTTTTTAATTACACCTAAATATAACAAATCAGTTTTGGGGAGCCAAATATGGAACCAACTCTGATTCCTTGATACGGTATGTGATAACTGACTTACTTCTACAGTTGTAATGTTGTACAACATAAACATACTCTCCATCTATAACTTGCATGTTTTCAGGTTTGTTAATAACACAATCCCAAATTTGTCCTACAAACCTTTTACCAAAATTTACATTTGTGGGCTTAACAAAATCTCCAATCTTGAACTTCATAACCATTTAATTTTCAATTACATCTAAATATAACATCATTGTCTGGGGAAGCCAAATCAGAAGTTCTTCCAAACCATCATTGTTCCTGGATCGTACCACTCAAAGTACCAGCCACTATCTTCTACTAACTTATTCAACTTCTCATTGATGCCAAACGGTACTTTAGAATTCCAATAATCAAATAACTCTGGAGTATAATCAGCTGCTACCCAAATACCTTCATTCTCTACTTTACTACTATAGAACTGAGAAGCAGTTCCACACACACGAACACCATTCTCTTCTAACAGTGCCATCATTTCTTTAATCTTCTTCATAACCTTAATTTTCAATTACATCTAAATATAATAAGAAAGAGGTGAGAGGCCAAACCCCTTATCGACCCATTTCTTTTTCCCATTCTTCATCATCAATAAACATTCCAGGATTGTCTAGCGCAAATTTCAAATCTTCTATAAAATCAATATTTTCTTTCAAAAACTCAATCATATACTTTCTATACTTCTCATCTCTCATATTTTCAGCTTCTCCTGAAATGTTATTAAAACAATCTACCAAATCATTGTAGGTGTTTTCAAATCTGCAGTAACTCATGTTCATAACCTTCTTATTTTTTAATTACATCTAAATATAACATCCATTTTTGCAGTAGCCAAATCTTCTTTTTTATCTCCCCCCCCCAGCCCCCCGTCTCCCTCGATATAAAGATATGAAAAATATCTTGGAAGGCCAAGCAAAATGTCAAAAGGGTTACGATAGGCCTTGTCTATCGAAATACGGGGTTTTGGTGGGGGTGACAGGGTTTAACTATCGCGATTTTCTTTTTATGGGGGAAGGGAGACCCCCGTCCCGGCCGGTCCCGTTCTGTCCCGTCCAGTCCCCTCCCCCGTCCCCCCCTCCGTCCCCCGGGGTGGGGATATAGAGAAAGGCCTTTACCATATTTTGGTAAAAACCCTTAAAAAACTTTTATCATTTTTTGATATATCCTTATATCTCTTATCGAGACTAAGGCTTGGCTTGTGTGGGTGAGGGGGGTTAATATCCCCTTACCCCCATACCCCATACTACCCTATCCGTTTTTCACACACATCCGTATCTCCCTATCTAACAATATACATCTATATGTAGCAGACCATATTTGTATCTACTTATATTATTATCTTCCTATCTATTTATCTAATTATCTTCTTATCTCACTATCTATTGAGATCTATAGATATGGAGTGCAAGTTTTCCCAGTTTCCTACACCCATTGCGTGTATACGTACATACGTACCACGTACGTTATACGTACGTACGCGCGTTTTTCCACAACACACCTATTGGTGGGTTGGTTTCACGTGTTATTATCTCACAACATAGTACTCATCCAATATCCCGGCCTCATCATATTCACTCACACGTGACTCTAGATCCATATAATCGAGTATTGAATTAATCACCACATATTCCTTACTCTCATCGTATCCATACTCGTCATCCTCCTCATATAGTGAGATCATAACTGTCTTACCCTGAAGTTCCTCATACGTGTAATCGAGCTGGGTCATATCATTATTCATATTATTATTCCCATTCATGTTTATGTTGCTATTCATAACTTATTTATTTAATTAAATATAACATCTTAGTTTTGGGAAGCCAAATCATTCACTTCCGCCATATCATACTCTGAACTCATGTTAAACATAAATTCAATCCAATCATTAGCTTCTGCCTCGGTTTCAAACACCTGGGTTTGGTCTACAAACATATGACCATTACCTCCATCATAACCTACTTTAGCTTCAAACATAACCATTTATTTTCTTACTTATATGAATATAACATCCTTTCTTTGAGTAGCAAAGCCCTTGGGTGCGAATGGAAATACTCTACCACCACATACTCCCTTTCTTAATTCTTGAATGGCAAATACTAGTCCGTCCTGCTCATGCACCACATGCCATGTTTTATCTTGGTATAATAACGTTTTATTATAACTTTTTAATTTGAGTTGACAACGTTGGTGCTTTTTCCAAGCCATGGTTAATAGATTAAATTAAATCGTATATACGGATATGAGGATGAGGGTATGTTAGTAAAAAGCTTAAAGTTTGAACTTTTTTTTCTTAGCCTGTTACTTTTTTTTCTTCCAATCAATGGTTTGAAAAAGAAACACTACCAATAAAGTTACAAGTGTTCCTATCACCATCCCTAAATGTACTTCTGTTCCCATGTTATTTTAATTTTCTTCTTCTCCGAACATATCCTCTCCCTTATAATCGGGGTGGTTTTCATTCATGTAATCTATTCCTCGTACGTAGTTGTAGGCTAGTGAGATAAATAAGAAAATTATTCCCACTAACATTACATAAATCATTTCTTGGTATAGTCCCTGACTAACCATTATTCCCGACATTACCACTCCCAAACAAAAGAAGGTGATGTACATCATGATGTGGTGTAGTTTAGTTTCTTCCATTAGAATGACCCTCCAAAAAATGTGATGTAAAGCCAAAACAAGGCAAATACACTAATTAAAAACAATCCGATTTTCTCTTTCATCTTTATCTCTTGTTAACTAATTGCCTCAACATATCTGCTATAATCCATAGAGGTATTGCTACTAAACAAGCTGCCATCAGTATCATTTCTCGTTGGTGTTAAACTGTTAATACTTTGCACCATCCGTACCAACCACTCCACCCAAATTCTACTTTAACTCCAGTGTCTAGAGTTAATATCATTCCTTCATCAGCGTTTTCGTTGTGTTCAATGCTTAATATGGTAGCGCCTACAATGTTATCTTTAATTGCAGTTAGCTCTTTTTCATACATTTTTTTCATTTCTCGTTGGTGATTAATTCAAATTTAACATAAGGAATTCCCTCTATATTCATATGTGATGTTTTAACTGTTTTAGACCCATATGACCTAAATTGTACTTCTCGTTCAACCATTTCTTTAAAATGTTTTAGCATTTTTATTTCTGGAGTAAACTCGTAAACAATATGGTCTGTTGCTATACAAGTCCCGACACCATATAGCTGTTCTACTACATGCTGTACAATTCTTGTAGTTCTTCCTGTTTGTCTAAGTAATTCTTTTTTCATTTCTCGCTGGTTTTGTTGTTCCGCCAAAATCTCTTTACCTCTTTCGGAGATAATGTTATGTGCATCATTAACAAAGATGCTCTTAATTGCGTTCCAAATGTGTATCATTTCTCGTTGATGTTAAAGGTTGTTGTTTCTTTTGCTAATCTCGTTATATATTCCTATAAGCATAATGTAAATAGGAAGTAACAAAACCCACAATATAAGTCCGCTCATTTCTTGTTGGTGCTGTGATGCGTGTCATTAAGAAATTTAATGAAAGTATCTATTATTAATCCACCTATTCTATCTTTTGATATGCCTTCGTATTTAAGCATTTTATTATAAGCATTAATAATTTCTTGCTTTGAATATTGGTCATTATTCAAATCCAAATCAACTGAATTTGGTAAATTTGAAATTGATTTAATATCTGAGATTTGTTGTTCAAGTCTTTCTACCTTTCGTTCGTAAAAATTAAGATTTGAATCCTGTAATTTTAAATGTTTAATTATATCGTCTGTATTCATTTCTCGTTGGTGTTAAATTTTTCGTGATAACATTTTTCAACAGGAATCACACCCCTCATACCACATAGGTCCGTTGCTGAAAAAAATATAAAGTCCTTCATACCCTTTTGCGGTAGGCAAGGCACTCCGCCAACTTTGAAGGTTCCACTAATTTCAATTGACCCGTTAAAGTATTCATCAAGCTTATCGCTTGGCACCCCGCCAAAGGTGAATGTTCCACTACTTGACCCGTGAAATTCACTGAAGCGGTAGTATCCTGTATGATAAATGGTGTCCTCGTACCACACATTTGGTTTCTTGGAAAATAATGCTTTGAGTCTCTTAATTAATGTTTTCATTTTCTCAATTTATTAATTTGTCGTAGAATAAACACCGGTAATGCGGCAATAAGAATAAACCCTGTTATGGGCCATAGTAAAGCAAGCGCTCTCTGAGCATCATCATCCTCAACACCATCGTGTGTTGGACCAATAATCCAATGGGTTACAAAGAATCCTATAATGTAGATTAGGATGTAGAGTAGTGTCATTTCTCTTTGGTGTTAAAGGTTTCGTTATAGTAGTGTTCGGCTGAATTTTTAACATCTTCATCAGACTGATAATCATTTAACCATCCGTTACTCCAAGCGTCAATCATCTGCGCCTTCTCCATTTCTTTGGCTTTAATTAGAATATCATTTGAGTCTGTAAATTCTGATTTTCCATAAAGAAATTTTGATAACTCAATGTGTTGCCACTCTACTGCTGTCTTTTTCATAACTTTCATTTCCTTATTTACCTAAATATATGAACTATATTTTGGGTAACCAAATCAATTAGACAAAGGTGCTTTAATTGCTGGGTGTGATTGGTAATTCAATAATTCAAAATTATGAATACTATAATAATCCAAATCTAACTTATTTGGATTAGGTTTCCCACCTTCAAATAAGGTACGATTTATTTGTACACTAGGTAATTCCATCGGCTCTCTAGTGATTTGTTCTTTTGCCTGTTCAATATGATTCTTATACAAATGAACATCTCCTAGATTACCAATCAATTCATCTGGAACCATATTTACTTCCTTAGCAATGATTTCAAGCAATAGTCCATATGAGGCAATGTTGAATGGTAAACCTAAGAATGTATCTACTGAACGTTGATTCCACATTAGAGAGATTGCTCTGGTTGGGATATTATCTTCATTAAATATGTCTCTTATTTGCCATACATCCATTTTACCTGGCGGGAAATCCTTGATTGTTTTTTCAGGATGTTTTTTCCTGTATATTTCACCTCTCTCAATTATACTCAACTCTCTTGTATAAACTTGAAATCCATAATGACAAGGTGGAAGAACCATTTGGTCTAATTCACCTACATTCCAAGCATTAACCATTAATCGTCTTGAGTCTGGATTTGTTTTAAGGTCGTTGATTAGGTTTGCAATTTGGTCTATATCTTTTTTCCAATGTTCATAACGAGGTGCATCTAAATCATCTGTTTCCCATCTTCTCCATTGCTTACCATAAATTGGACCTAAATCAGCCCATATTCTATATTCAATATCCTTTCCATTTTTAATATAATCAACGAATTCTTCTTTAGTATATTTTCTATAGGTATAAATTTTTCCATTTTCTTCAACCTGTTTCCCTTCTTCAACGGATTTAACATTATTAAGGTAATTCTTATAAGCATCACCATCCCAAATATGACATCCATTATCAACTAAATACTTGATATTGGTATCTCCTCTTAGAAACCATAGTAGTTCAACTACCATAGTTTTGAATGCCATTTTCTTTGTAGTAAGCAAAGGATAACCTTCAGACATTTTATGTCTAATTTGACGACCGAATACTGAAATAGTTCCGGTACCTGTTCTGTCTGTTTTCTCTACTCCGTTATCTAGGATATCCTGAAGGAGTGCTTGATATGCTTTATCAATATTATTCATTTTACAAATCTTGTTGCTGTTTGTGTTCCGTCTGGATTGTTTTGATAACTGGCTAGACTTATAAAATCTCGCTTATTAGGCACTGCCCCATCAACTACAATGTAGATTATTTTTCCTGTAATGTCGTCAATTAAAACGTATCCTTTATCGTTTTCTATTGATAGCTTCATATGTTGTTTTGTAATATTCTTCAGTCATTACTCGAACTCGGCTACCAGGATGTTTTAGAGCTGCTTTGAAATCAGAATAGTGGTGTACTTGATCCTCTGAATCAACTACAACCCACTTATCTGATATTGGTTTTTTCTTAACCATTGGTATTATTTTGGATAATACGAACTAAATCTTCTAGATCACCTGAACCTTTAATTTTCATAGTAAAAGAATCAAAAATGTAGGCTTCCCAACCATTCTTAGCTGCTTCATCGTCTGAATTTGACATAAGGCAAATGTCACCAATATCCATAGTGTAATAATAGAAATCAGCATCACATCCTGATTCTTCCATTGTTACTACTACTTTCTCAAAACTCAATTTTTCAAAGATATCTTCAGTCATGTTGTTATTTTTTATGTCCCCAAGATAATGAAAAACCCCAACGAAGCCAAATGAAATCTACACAATAGAAACCAAATAGTAACTTATCGTAAGTGTATTTGATTGTGGGAGTTATAAAAAACTCATATGCTTGTTCGTAACGTTCTATTTTCATTCTAACCAATCTGAATATTTGAGTCCCCATTGTAAATTAATCCACATCATTTCTACTTCAGCTGCTCTAGCTCTCATACGAAAGTTCTTTATAAGGTATTGTTTACCCCATTCTTTCCATTCATCAGCTTGAGCTGTAGTCATTTCCCAATCCCAAAACCAATTGTCTTTTCGGTCTTTGATGTCTTCGTAAGTAACATTATGACCTGCAATTTCAAACATTTTATTGATTAAATCAATAACTGCCTTTTCTTTCTTCTGTTCTCGAGTTAATCGTTTTACCATACTAATTCAAATCTATATGCTTTACCTGTTTTATTGCTTTCTACTTCATCGTGCCATTCACTATAGGGTCGAGCATGAAACCCACCAAATGATAGAGAACGATAAATAACCAACACTTCATCTGTATCAGTGTGGTTACACATTGCAACTATTTCGTATCTACCTCCTTTGTAGTGTTGCCAAACTTCTCCTGGTTCAGGATAACCTCTTTGTTTATTTTGTTTTGCTTCCATGTTTTTTCAATTTGTTCATTTGTTCTACAATAAACACTGGTGAGACTAAGATAAGAAATACTCCAAGGATAGGCCACATTAAAGCAATACCTGCTTGTCCTGCTGTATCTTCTTCACCACTAGCATCTTTTGGTCCTTTAATCCAAGCGGTTACAAAGAATCCTACAATATAGATTAGTATGTAGAGTAGTGTCATTTCTCGTTGATGTTATCCGTTAATAATTTGCACCAGCCGTACCAACCACTCCATCCAAATTCTACTTTAACTCCAGTGTCTAGAGTTAATATCATTCCTTCATCAGCGTTTTCGTTGTGTTCAATGCTTAATATGGTAGCTCCTACAATGTTATCTTTAATTGCAGTTAGCTCTTTTTCATACATTTTTTTCATTTCTCGTTGGTGTTAAAGGTTTTGTCAAAACAATCTTCCCAACTGTCATATTTTACCCAAAAGTCAGTTGATTGTCCATCTTCCTGAAATTTACACATCTGCTCCTTCTCTTTCTTAAGGTAGATATGCTCTATAAGATTTTTAGCTTGATTAATACCAATAACCTCACGCCTCCAATCATTCTGGATGTAGACTGTTTCTAGATCATTCAGAGCATTCATAAGCTCTTGCATTGCTGTTTTCATTGTTCTTTATTCTTTAATTTTCCCTCAAGCTCTTCTAATTGTGCTTCAAATAATTCAATGCTACCCCAAATGATTGGAGCGTTTGGATCCAATTCTAAGATTTGTGCAACCAATTCCTTTTGTTTACCTCTACTATAGAAACCAGATTCAATATCACTGGCAAGGTTCTGTAGGTGTTTTGGTGCTGTAATTGAAATTCGTAAATCATACTGAGACCATTTAGTTTTCCAATCCCAGAACTGGATGCCCTTGGTTAATTTACGATGTAGGTTGGATAGTCTACGATTACGAACACGAACCAATGACTTGTCGTTTCCAAACACGTGTAAAAAACGTAGAAACCATCTTGGACACCATTTTGGTTTAGCTTCATAATCCATTGCTAATACAAGCGGCATCAGTGCTTCATAGTATGGACTATCATCTCTATAGAATGTGATGTTTAAATAGCCGTATTTTTCCAGTTTAGACGGAAAGAAAATATAACGTAAATCATCCCATTCTAAATTACGGGTGTGAATCATACCCTTGGAACGACCTTTCCAAAATAACATAGATTGACCGAACGACTTAGCTTTTTGGCTAAATGTTTTATTTTCTTTTATTTTAAATTTGCTCATCTTTTTTCCACGGTTCAAGGGGTTCATTCAAATACGCAAGGTACACAACACATTCGTATTTTCCACCTCTAAATTGTTCTTCTTTTTTTGCTGCTAATTGAGCTTCATTAGAATCTTCCCATACACCAACCACATAAGAATGATCGTTCATCTTACCTAAACGGTAAGCCTGAACATAATATAGAGGTTTATTCATAACTTTAAAGTTCTACTGGAGTTAATTTACCATCCTCATAGATAACATACCCACCCCTTTGCATAGCATCAACTAGGTAGTAACGTCCACCCATTGCTTTTTCACTAGCAGTAAAACTATCAAAGATGTTATTCACTTGAGTATGTCCTACTACTTGTCTAAAACGTTTTTTCAATCCATCATCACCCTTATTTGATTTCATCAATGAGCGAGGACGAATCCATAGAGGACCTTGTTCAACTGAATCACCACTTGGGTCCCAACCTAGATGGCTAAAATTAAATAGTGTAGGTTTAACTTTGTAGAGTTCATTAAGGTCTTCTACAATAGTGTCTTTACTCCAAGATTGTTTTACTTGTCTATAAAAAGTATCATCCATCCAAATTGGACTTACTCCAGCATGAGTAAATAAAATATCATCAAGTTTATAAGCGATTTGAAGGTGGTGCATGTTCTTTTTTAGGATATCTTGAATATCCCATTTCATAGCTGCTTTAAAACCACTATAAGTCTCACCTACATCCATGTAGTGATGATCGTGGTTACCAATCAACATTACAACCTCTTTATCAGTTGATTCTTTAAACTGAATAATTTCTTTAAAGTTGTGGATTTGTTCAACACCTGAGATGTCAAATGAGTCAAAGTAATCACCCATAAAGATAACTCGCTGAGCGTCTTTATGAAGTTCGATAATTTGTTTCCACAAATTCAAACCGTGAGTATCTCCTAAAATTATAGTTTTCATTTTGTTGTATCTAAAGTATTAACAACGGATTTTACAGTATCTTTTACTACGGGGGTCGCTACAACAACTGGAGCTGGTTTTGCTACAACTGGAGCTGGTTTAACAGGAGCAGGTTGATTAATCAAAACTACAGGTTTAACTGTGTCTTGTTTCTTTTCAACTACCACTACTTCTTCTTCTACTTCTACTGAAGTAGAACTATTAGCAACATAAATTAGAGTTGCTAGAGCTACTAAAATAATAGGAGACAAAACTGTGATTGTTCCTACAACCTGAAGGTATTTAAACTTGTTCATTAACTAGATTTTCGTAAATGTTAGACAATGAGTGTTTAATGTTAGCTCGGATTTCACCTTCCATCACATTACGACGTGCTTCTACTTCCATATCAAACATTCGAATCAGGCGCTCATGTGATTTACCTTCCATTGGAATAACATAGCTATATGAATGGTTTACAATTGTAACCAAATGCCCGTCAATAATAACGTGAATCTGATTATCTTTGCTTCGAATGTATCGTTTACCTGAAATAGGAGACAATAATAAAACACTAGCTTTCCTAGATGCTAGTCGTTTACAAATAGCAAGCGCTTCAGTTTCGTATTCATGTTTAGGTGCCTCGTATTTACTTGGGTCTGCCATTCGAAGCATCCCAATAGCTACCTTTTGAGTGAAACGTTTAAATCTGTGTATCATGACCTTCATTTTCTTATTTACCTAAATATATGAAATATATTTTGGGTAGCCAAAACTATTCAAAGAAGTAGTAAACTTTTTTATGATCTTTAACATAAATTGCTAGTTTGAATTTTTCTTCAATTGTACTAGCAATAACTAAAACTGGGATATTTAATCGCTCATTAAAAGCTTCCATCACTACCATTGAAATACCATCTCGTTGCTCAATAGTTGATTTATTTACTCGGTAAGTAATAGAACCAGAGGTAATAAAACCTTCTCCTGCTACTACATCCAAAGTAATATCCCAAACAGCACTTTCTGCTTTATAATCGTGATTATCAAAAAACAAATATTCTTGATCAATCGCGCTCCAAACCATCTCAGAGGTTGACATGTAATTAGTGACTTTATGCCACTTCATAAGTTGTTGTCCAAACGAGCTAAATGTTGCTAAAAGGGCAACTAGTGTGAATAACCTTTTCATTAGTTTTTTATTTAGTTAAATATAAGAAGCCCCTTTTGGGGCTCCAAATTAAGGTTTCCATTTTATCCACTTGATCCACCAAAAACCAAGTAACATAAAATAAGCCATAAAAACTGTCATTAATGGCACACTCTCCATTTAACGTAAAACTGTTACAGTAAATGTATGTTGTTCATTTAATTTACCATCTGAGATGTTTAATACTCCGTAATACACTCCATCTGCTACTTTACCTCCATCCCAATCATTTTTGTAATCTGAGTTCTGATAGACTATTTTACCCCATCTATTTAAAATGGTTATTGAGCGATTATCCCAATCCAGTAGATTTTTAATTACAAATAAATCATTTTTATTATCATTGTTTGGAGTTACAACATTAGGAATAATTATTGGTTTTGGGCCTAAAACAGGAATTGAATCTGGACCATATCTGTCTTCTGGTAATTCAAGATCACCTGGAGGTGGAGGTGGGGGGCAAGGTCCTACTTTAACTAAAATAGTATCAAATTCAGCCATCGGAATGCCACATTTATTAATTAATGTATTCCCGTCATTACCTTTTTTACTGTATAAATAATAATTACCAGCTTGATTGAATGGATATAACATTACTATTCTAACTGAATCAGTCTCCAGGTCAATATTTAACCCTGAATAGATGTTTACAATAGATTGAGGTTGACTATTATTGGTGTTGGTCATTCTAAAATCAATACCATTGATTGAAGTACCATCCAAGTTAATATGAAACTTTAAAGTAAAAGCACTATCACCACAATCTACTTCTACATAAGGTAAACCTGTGATTGTATCAATTGGGTAAGACAAGGGATCATATTGTACACCTGAAGTAGCAGCGGCATTGCAATTAGGAGAGATACTAATCATCATATCTCTAGAAGCTGAACCTACCTTGTACCATACTTGATAAAGTGAATCAAATCTATACTCTTCAACTAATACAGATAAAACATCAATCTCATTTTGAGTAGGTAGGAATGAAATTAATCCTGTAGCAGGATCTAAATTAAAGTAGGTTGATGTTACAGGTTGAGTTGCTGAATAACCCGGATCAAATGGGATATTGGTTTGATTTGGGTAAACATTTTCTCTACAATTGATAAGTGAATAAACAACTGAGTCACCATCTTCCTCAATTGCGGTTTGTTTCCAATTAAACGGATTACCTACACAAAACGCTCTAACAGGTTCACTTACAAATACAGGTGATGAATTTTGCCCAAATGTAGCATTATCCAGTAACGCGTCAAAAAAGAACCCATCATTACCTACAGTACCATTTGAAGCAAATATATTAGTTATATTACCTGGTCGGCAACAATTCTCGTACCAAAATCTAAATGTAGAACAGTTACCAGGTAAGATTACATAACCAACATACATGTAAACCTCTAATGTTTTAGTTGTTGGTCCTGGGTTAACACAGTCAAACAAAGTTGGTGAGATTATTCCTGAACCAGGAACTAAATTCATAGGTACATTTATATCAGCGTAACAACCAGAGCTTACAGTTACTTGATCAGTAGTTGCCAGAGTTGTACCGGATACATCCCTATAAACACGTAAAATTACCTTATAATGGCGTTGAATTCCGGTTGAATCTCCAATATAGCGGTATTGAATATCACCACCCGCTAAGTGCGTTGCCATAGAACTAAAGCTAAGTAACAGCGCTATAAAAACTAGTATTTTTTTCATGTTAATAAATATAAAGAGGGGCTTTCGCCCCTCCAACTTAATACACAAATACTTTCTCTAGCTTACCACTATATTTAATTACATATAATCCTTTAAGTTTACCATAAGGTATATTCTTACCCACGTAAATTAAATTACTATGCCAATCATAAATCTCGTAAGTAACATCTAATTGATCTTCATTAACTGAGATATTACCAATTAAATTATTGTCGCTAAAATCCGCTCCTGTATTGAGGATACTGTTAGGAGCTGGTCTATAATCGCCTGTTATGTAATTATAAGGGTTCATTAATAACCCACTAGTAGAAACGACTGTATCATTGTTATTGGCAAAGAACCAAGTACCAGCATCAAACGAAGGATTAGTTACTCTACTTACATACTTTGTTACACAGCCTGCTATTACATTATTTCTAAATCTTAAAGTACCTAACATAGCATTTACTTCAGTAACTGTACCGTCAATGTGTACACCTTCTTTAAAGTCCATAAACACTGAATTGTAAACTTTTAATTCAGTATTTCTTCTTAAACGAAGTGCTCTTCTAAATTTAGGATCAACGGTAGCCTGTAAGTTACCTCTTAGTGGTCCAATAGCTGTAATGTTAGAGAATACAGCTGCTGTTTTAGGTCCGTTGTTAGATCCAGCTCCATCGTTATCACTCTCAAATCCTTCAGAGGTTGAGCTAGCTGATTGGTCAGCGATAAAAGGATCTCTAACAATCAAACCAAACTGTACTTTACCTCTGTAACCAAAATCAGTATCAAAATCATCATCTAGGTTTCTGTAAGAAACTATGTGCTTGCAATTTACAGTACCTCCAAACCATTCAAACGCATCATCGTTAGCAAATGATACTTGAACGTAATCAACTACAGTACCGCTACCAACTGAACCAAATGTTATACCGTTGATCTCCTTGTCAGGTTGGTATGCATATCCTCCAAATTCAATTCTAATGTATCTTAGAACTCCTGAAGTATCTTCGTCGTTATTACCTCCGTACTGAGTGTTCTTAGATGTAGGTAGGCCTTCAACATATCCAATACCTGCAGGAGTACCTGAAGCAGCATTAGCTGGTAGGTTGTTTTGAGCTTCACCTAACAGAACTATTCCTCCCCAGTCACCGATATTCCTTTGACCCGGAGCGGCATTTGAAGCAAATACAATTGGACTATTTACTAATCCGTCTGCAAATAATTTACCTTTATTAGTTACAATTAAAGCAGAACCTGCTGCTGTCTTATCAAATAAAACTACTGTACCTGGTTGTATAGTTAAGTTAGCCTTTACATACAACGGACCTTGAACCAAGTAAGTCTTATTATTAGTCCAAGTAGTATTTACTGTAATCGAATCTGAAACTGTATCAGTAGCAGCTGGGTAAATTGTATGTTGTGGGTCAAAATTAGTCCAAGAATCTGTCCACATTGGAACAGGAGCTGATTCAAATGCTCCTCTATATACTGTAGGAGTCCAAAATGTACTTTGTGCAAACAAACTTGTTGCAACTAAAGAAAATAGTAACACTAGTTTTTTCATAATTGTTTTTTCTTATACATATGACTTTAATACCTGCAATAAGGTACATAAAATTTACGAGGATGTAAAGCGTCATATTAAAAAGTCATATTAACGTAATATTTCAAATATGTATCACTGTCAATTAGTAACCTTAAAGTCATATTACCATGAAAAACATATTTACAATTTTAGGAGTTGCATTAGTTATGTCTGCTTGTTCAACAGCTAATTTTGCTACGCATAGCATTCGTAACACACCAACAACCACTCGTCAAGCCTTAATTTATGATGACCATGTAGTTATAGTTACACGAACGAAAATGTCAATTGAAGACTATAATAAAATTATAGCAGTATCTGTAAATAGAGAAGAGCGCAATTAAGCGCTCTTTTTTATCCCTTTATTACTTGCCTTTTATTTTGATTGGCGTAATATTTCTTTTTAGCTTGTTGTTTCAATTTACTTACTTCATTATTTAGATAATGGATTTGCTCTTGAATTTCATGAATTTGCTTTTCCATTTTTCCAATCTCCAAGTAGATCATAAAACATACTACTAGGGATAGGACAATGGATGTTGCTGCTATTGCTATTGCCATTTTTATTTAATTTAAATTAATCAAGTGGAGGAAAAGCATTTAATTTAGCTCTTTTAGCTTTTTCATAAGCTAACTCGTATCGGTCACTCACCTCCATTTTAGGATTTTCTTTTTTTATCTCTTTAGCTAGAGACATCGTATGCTCATAAATGCCTGTTTTATAAGCTTCATGTAAAATATTTTCTATTTGACTCATTTACTTTTTTAAAAAACTTATTACAAAATTGTATAAAAATCCTAATACACCAACTGGCCAGATGAATACTAATGTAATTCTTTCCATATGGGTAAATAAGTATCTAGTATCTAGTTTAGTAGAAACCCAATACATGAACCATTGAAATAACATTCCTATTATTAGGTAATTCAATATCCAATTAATGTACATATGATAAATATAATGAGGGGCTTTCGCCCCTCCAATCTTTATTTTTCCTATTATAATCTTTCTTACTAGCTTTTACCTTAGTAATCATCTTCCTCCTGATCATATTCGCCATATGACCCTCTTCGGTATTTCGTCTTTTGTTTGGAATATCCATCTTCATAATCTACATAATCTTCAAAGTCGGTATCCATAAATATCTTAGCTAAGTGAATCTACAATTTTAATAAATAGGTAGAAAGCAAACCATCCAAAAAAGAATCCAGTCCAAAATTTATTTGTGTTTTTCATATATCTCATTCATCCATTTGTTATAGTCACGTTTAGCAGGATCGTAATTTGGTGGGTAAACTACCTTAAAATCCTGCTTGATTTCGAGGTCGCTTTGCATCTCGGGGATCAATATTGTTGATGAAGGCCAAACCAACTTCTTTAAGTTTTTTAGCAATTCGATTGGTCCCATAATAATAAATTGGACCCAAATATTCCTCGTAATATACTTTGTTAGGATTTTCAACATTTAAAATTCGTCTTTTACCATTAAAACTTCTAAACTCACGGGCTGTAACTCGAGCCCACTTTTCACCATCAAAACTAACTTCACAACATCTAGCTGAGTTGAACTCATAAACTAGTTTAACTAAATCTCCTCTTTTTTCAGCCATTAGAAAGGTAATTCATCTTTATCAAATGCATAACGATCAGCATTCATTTCCTCATATGCCTCAATTTGGACATTTAGATTGTCAATGTATTCTTTATTGATAATGTCACCATTTTGATAGTTGATCATATCAATAATCTCTTTCTCAGTTTCAATTACGTTTACACTATTACCATTGTTTAGGCTGATATGAGTGTAGTTTTTAGTAAATTCAATATCTGAAATTGAGCGAAGTGCAATTATGTGCTTGTGGGCGTTTCCGAAACCAGTTAATTCGAGAAATTTCATTTTATTTATTTTTAGGCATTTTTTCTAAAATAGCGAACAACAAGATAATGATTATAAGTCCAATAACTACCATTACAACAACAAATTATTATTTTCTAAACCATACCAAAAACGCTCCAACCATACTCCGACTTTCACCTTTTCAATCTTATCATCAACTGCTAGACCATCATTGTAACGCTTATCAGCTACATGCAAAATACCAAAATCAAACAAATCACGGGCATGGTCCATATTGCCTTGTTCAACAGCCAATTTTGCCTGTTCATATGTTTTGGTCAAGATACCTTTTTCTTTCTTCATAACTCTTATTTTTTCTTACATCTGAATATAACATCCTATTTTGGGGAAGCCAAACTTAGGGTAGAAACTTTAACTACTGCTCTCAAGGTTTTATCTTGAATAGCACATGTTTCATCTCCCTTTTGATACCAAACCAATTCAAATACTCGGCCTGGAAATTTACTGCTGATTACTTTGTCTCCTAGTTTCATTGAATTTTATATTTAGTGGTCCAAGTATCAAATAATTTTTTTCCAATTCCAACTTCTAAAATAATAGCATCCAATGGAATACCAGGTATTGTAGAATCAGCTTTTAGGAAATAATCTAAGTTATAGTTAGATGTTTTTTTAATTTTGGTTTGGGCGTTTGAACGGTTGGATGTTTTCCAAACAATAACTAACGGTCCAATATAATCCTTAGGCTTGGCCATTTTCTACTGCTTTAATATGTTTACATTTACGATCTTTTGCTCTCCAAGCGCCTGGACAACTACAAGTTAGTTTAAGACCATTTTGACGAACCTTGTAAAAACCATCACCTGAAGATGATTCAAACATCCATTCATTTTTCACTTTAGGTTCTTCAACTACTGGAGCATTATAAACAATATCAGCATAAGTGGTTTGAGGGTGGACTTCAATCCAGTCAGGTGTAAGATATCGCTTACCATTATGATCCACCAAACCATGATATGGGGTTCGAGACTCATAACGAAAGCGCCTTGCGGCTTGGAACGGACCAAACCCTTTACCAATCTTCAAGGCACCGTCTGAATAGACAACACGGCTTCTTAAATTACCATGTTTATTCGTGTTTGTAAATAACCACAACATAACCTTTATTCTTTCTTATACCTAAATATAACATCAAGATATGGGGTAGCCAAACTCCTTAGAGACTTCTTCAATCTCATGAAGTTCCATGGCTACCCCAATACAAATGGTTTTCATTAGAATTGGTCGTTCAATTAGTATTTCAGCTAATTGATCATCTGGGAGTGTATAAAGTAACTCCAACATAGAGTTAGGGACTTTAATATTCCTCATCTAACCTCATGTAGTCAGGCACTAGAGGCTTTTTCTTACGTTTCATTGAAGAATACTTATGTTGAGCCCATTTATGCCATTCCATGAATGCTTCGTAACGAGACTTGCTTGAGACTTTACTCATAACAAAAATTTAATTAGTTAATTTTTCTAAAATAAGATAATTAGCCTTTAAACGTTTTCCAAATTTAACTTTAGTACTTCTGTTTAGAGGTTTTTTACCTTCAACTCGTTTTTTCTCTGACTGTGCCATCTTATTTACCTTGCCCTCTGTAGGCCTTTTTATAGTTTTTACTTGTTTTAAGGCTAGATGTTTTAGTTTTAGCATGAACACCAGGACGAGATACAGTTGGTTTTTCTTGAAACGAGGTTGTAGTTTGAGATTTAATTTTGGCCATTTAAAGAACAAATTAACATTAGTAATAACTGAGCAGTTATACATATGTTAAAATTTGTGCTTAAGTTCTTCGGCTAATTTTCTAACTTTTATAATATAATTAGGATCTTCAGCGTAACCCATTTGTGATAGTAGGTTATAGTATTGTTGATCAGTTCGTGCTTTAACTAACCCAGTTGTTGCCTGATAGTAACCATAATCCTCAACTGATGATTCCCAGTGATCATAATATGCATGGCCATTTTTAGTACCTTGACAAGTTGTAGGACGACGGTGTGATTGCTTCATTCCAAACAGGTTATGATTCTGTTTGAATACTTTAGACCTAAAACCACCTGTCTCCAGTGTTGCTTGGGCTAAAACAATGTGGGGGAATTTTAAATGTTTATCTTTAAGGGCCTCAACTAAAGCATCTTGACTAAAGTAATTCCGATCCATGTAAACGATAAATTCTTTCTCATATAGAGTAAGATGATTAACCTGAATAAAACGACCTGCTGTATAGGTTAAAAATAGAATAAGAGCTAAAATTGAATAATGTTTAAACCCGAATCGTTTAAGTTCGAGATTTTTGCGGTTGTAAGTATAAAACATAACCTTTGGTTTAAGTTAAAACAAGTCTAAAAATTTACCTGTACCTTTCTTTTCCTTAAATTTATCAAACTTTTCTTGGTTAGCCAAAATATCATCGGCAAGTTTTTCAAGATGTTTTGCTTTTGTTTTTTGATAATCTTTAGTTATCTTATCATGTTTTTTACTTTTCATATCCTTGAAATTAGGTCTAAATCATCATCCTTAGGTGGCTCATATAACCCTAATTCTTTTAGACGTTCAAGTTGATAATCATCTAATTCCCAATTAACATGTTCAGTTGTATTATTTTTAGGAACTGAGGTTTCAATTTGGGTGATATCATTTTGGTTAAAGATATCAGTTACAGTTAGAAAGTAATGGTTGTAACAAAGTACCTCAATATTTTCTAACCTATAATTTTTAGTGTTTTTATCCTTAAAATGAAGTAGAAGTGGTATTTTATAATCAGTTATCCTACGCTCATTAAAACCACATATAGCACATTCCTCAGTTAAGTACCCTTCATCAAATAGACGTTTTTTAACCTTATCAGGATTAAAATTAGTCATAGGAATAATTCCATTAATTAGGTCCTTAAGTGGAGGAGTTTTACCTGTGTTAGGTAAGAATTTAGGAATACCTTTACCTGCTTGGTTTAGGTGTTTTTTAAATAATGTTTCACCTGTTGCCTCATCCTTATAAAGTTTAGCGTATCGTTTATAGTGATGGTAACTGCAGTTAAGGTAACGAGCAGCTGAGCGATTACTTTTGGTAACCGCCATCGCTGATAAAATTTGTTCCTTACTGAGTGGTTTAGGTAAAGGCATTATCCAATATCTGTAATGTTTAAGTCAGTAATATCTGGTGTATCTTTATCCTCATCAAAGTTTTGGAATTCAGCTTTACTTGAACTTTTTTTACTTGATTTATCTTTGATAATGTATTGGATAAATTGTTTTTCTTCCATAATCACAACATCAGTGTAAGAATGGTCTCCCTCACCACGTTGTACTGTTACTCCACGTTTACGACCAGTGTCTGAGCATTGTACACAATGTTTAGTATTAGGGAGAATTTCTAAGCGTTTTGGGTGGATTTCAGTTCCACATGAAATGCATTCTACAGCCATTGTTTCAATTTGATTCATACATATAACCTTTATTTCTAAGACCTAAATATAACTATTCTTCTTCTAGAAGCAAAACTAAATCATACAAGTCATCAGCTGTTTTTATGATATAATCATCTTCTCCAAATGTTACAACAAAATCACCTTCGTCCTCAGCTAGTGAATGTTCATACACATACCAAAGAATTACTTCAACTGATTCAGGAGTAAAGGCATAATTGATAATACCTTCTAAAGACTTAGCAAACATGTCTTCCCAATTCCAAAGATCTAAACCAAATTTTTCTTGAACTTCTTGAGAACGGAATACAGCTTTTTTATAGTTGTTTACAAATATAGTAAAATTTTGCCTATCTAATTCTTCAGGAGTTAAAACCACCCCATGTATTTCAACTGGGGTGTCAAACATTTTTTGGAAGAATTTTTTAAAGTCCTTCTTTGGTTCCATTAAAATACTTTTTTCTTACCTATAGCCCAGATTGTGAGAAACGTTTTAAGTGGTAAACATTTTTGAGCAGCAAATTCTTTAGCGGCAGCTAGTCTTGATGTGGTTAAAGCTTTACCTAATATCTCTTTATTAGGATCATTTTTAATATAGTAATAACAATATGTAATCATAGTCTAGATTTTAAGGTAACTAATTCACTACATTGAGCATAGTCTTCTAAAGCCTCATAATGTCTGATAGCTTTATTTAGGAATGTTTTGTAATGTTCTTTTTTAATAGCCACTTTTAAATTGTAGTTTAAAATATCAAATATTACACATTCACTTTTATTTTTACGAATAGCTTGCTTAATGGCTGCTATTGCGTTCTTAAACATGAATGTAACAAATTCATCTTGAGAAGCCAAGAGCATTAGCTCCTCTGTTTCATCATATTTGATTTCTACTTGGAGTGGAAATTCAAGTTTAACTTTTTGTTCCATAACTATAAATATAAAAATTAAGGAGTTACTACTCCACGTTTTGTAACTACTTTACCCGCTGCCATGTTGGCATGTGTTATAGCATTTTCTATGTCTTTAGATTTAAAATAATTTAAAATAAAAGCAGCTACAAATGTATCCCCAGCTCCTGAAACATCTATGGTTTGTTGAGGATTAGATTGAGGGATTACTTTACCTTTATACCAAGCACCTCTAGAACCTAAAGTTATAATTAACCCAGGATGAGATAAATCTGGGTTATTTTTATGTTCTGATTCATTAAGTTTTACAAAAGTAAAATCTTTAATAATATTATTATCTAGTTTTCTTTTACTATCTAAAATAGACAATTTAGATTTTTTAGCTATAGTTTGTAAATGAGTATTACTTAAGAATCCTTTATTATAATCACTTACCACAACAATATCAGCTTGACCTAAATGAACATCCATAAGTGGAGTCCATTTAAAAGGAGTAACATTATTTTCTCCTTCATCTACTCTTATAAACATGTGGTTAGTTTTTATATCAACATAACGTGTTTTATAAATGCTTTCTTCTTGTGCTAAATGAATTAACTTAGAATTAGTTTCTAAAGCTTTTAAATTAGCTACCACATTACCAGCCATACCTGGGTTTTGAGTGGTTTCAATTGGGGAAAATACAGGTACAGGGGCTTCAGGTGATAAACGATTCACTTCACCATAGATAAACTTGTCAATACAAGATTCTCCTATAACTAAAATGTTCATTAGATTCTTTCAAATTCAATTTCAATAGGACCTAGTCCCCAACTATCTTCATTTTTGGTTTGAGTAAAATACTCAACATAATTCCATACATTATTATAGGCTTTAGTATCACCTGTATAAGCACCTTTATGGTTTGGATCTGAGACACGGGTACCATCTTCTTTAGTGAAATAAGCTCCATGTTCAATATGAAATAAAGGAGGATTGTAAATATCTTTTAAATTATATCCATTTAATACTGCTTTTTTCTGAACATTACTATCAGCAAAACAAGCATAAAGCATTGACTCTTCAAATCCTTTAATTTTATGCCAAATATCTCTATGAGCCATTTGAAAGTCTCCACAACAATTAATTAAACTATACTTATCGCCTGGAGAAACCATAGCTGGGAAATGTCTTTCAGGAACTGTATTATATAGTCCTTCTTGGAGTTCTTTCCATTTTTTATGACCATATTTGTATACTATGTCTTTAGGAGCTTCTCTTCTAGAAATAGTATAAAATGTATTTTTATCTAGTTGCTCAATTAAATTGAGCATATCTTCTCTTTTAGGAGCAATAATATCAATATTAGTAGAAACAATCCAATCTGCTTCACTTCTACGAATACCAATATTGCGACTTATAGTCTCATTACATTGTTGTGCTTTTGGATCTTCAATAATCTGAGATACAATCTCAGGAGGGATTATAAAATGTTTTAATTTACCTGTTTTAGGTAATTCATCTTGTATTTCCCATAAAAATGATCCTTCAGGAGAATTCCAGTCAATATAAGTTACTTCATCAAATGCTTCTAGCATTGATTTAAAGTGAATTATACCACGTTCATAGTCTTTATAACCATCATTTCTGTTTACTACTACTACTCCTAGTTTCATAATATTTTATTGTTTCAATAAGTCCTTCAGCTAAAGGAGTAAATTTAAAGTCTTGTAAATGAGTATTAATTAATTTTTTACTAGGTGAACCTACAAACGCTGTTGTATCCCATTCAATTAAATTAAAATCATAATTTACAATATCACAAATCAGTTCAGCATATTCTCTTATAGAATGTTCTTGACCTGAAGATAAGTTAACTATTTCTTTATTCCAAGCTAAAGCTTGAATTATGATATTAATTGCATCTTTAATATAAATGAGTTCACGAGTTTGTTCTCCATTTCCCCAAAGAACTACTTTATCACCTCCATTTTTAGCATTTACAATTTTTCTAATCAGGTCAAAAATAAAGTGCTTATCATGCAAATCATATTCAGGACCATAAAATACAGATGGAATCAAATAACTATAGTTCATTCCGTATTCTTGTTTTAATGCTTTTAAACCAACAAGTAAACTACGCTTTATTGTTCCATAAACCTCATAACCTGGTTCTGGTTCACCTTTAAGATAATTATCTTCAGTTTTAATTACATTTTTATCATAACCGCAAGATGAACCAAATGTTATCATTTTAGCTTGAGGATATTTATTTTTCCAAGCAAACAACATATCTGTATTGATACTAGTATTACTTAAATACTGTTCACCAGGGTGTGTTTGGCAATAACCTCCAGCTGCTGTCTTTACAGCTAAATGAATAACATAGTCAATATCTTTTAGAAACCAAATATCAGTATAATTAGAAGAATTAAGAACATAAACTGTATGTCCTTGTTCCTCTAATGTAGGTACTAAATGCCTACCTACAAAACCACTTGCTCCTGTGACTATAATGTTCATTAAAAATCAAGTACTTTAGAACGTTTTCTAAGTAATGTTAAACCGTTATTGACTGGAATAGTCATCCATTCCCATTTGGTTTTATCTAGTTCATCTACAGCTCTAAAAGGACCTCCTTCATCCCATTCAGTACCTCTAGCTGTAATTGGATTGTAATAGTTAGGGGCACAATTACTACCCATCAAATCATGAAGTACAATAATAGTTTTTTCATCTGAAAGATGATCAACTAATTCTAGTTCTCGTTTAACATGAGGATAAGTATGCCAGTCATCAATGTAAATGAAATCATAATATTCTTTTCTTTCTACTGCTTCCTCTAAAAATTTAATAGCATCAGACTTTACAAATGTATAAATATCTTTTAAATCATCAGGGCATGACCAAAGTGTTTGTTCAATATCTACACAAGTAATTTTACCTCCTACTAATGAAGCAGCTGAAATCATAGGCTCAGTTGTATCACCATAACGAACACCTAACTCTAGGATATTTTTACTTTTGTTTTGTAATACTAAAGAAAACAAGGTCATTAAATGCCAATCACTATCTCTAGGAGTTTCTGATAAAGTAAAATTGATGCACCTTCCAAAAAGGTATTGAACTGATTCAGTCATGATTATAGGTTTGTAAAATTGTTATTTGAGTTTTCAATTATAGGATATGCTTTAAGTAATTCACTAATACCCTCTTCTAATGTGAATTTAGGATACCAACCTAAAGACTCTAATTTTTCATTACTTACAATGTAATTTCGTTTGTCTGGGTCTTCATTAATTTCACTTTCAGCTATATAAAAGTCAGGAATAAATGTTTTAATAGACTCACATAATTCTTTTTTACTGATGTTGGCTGAAGATAATCCTACATTATATGCTTGACCCTTCATCAATTCAAAGTTTTTAATAGCAAATATAAAGGTGTAAGCAATATCTCTAATATGGATAAAATTACGTTTGAAATGAGATTCAAACAATACAATGTATTTATCTTTATAGGCTTTATAAGTGAAATCATTTACTAATAAATCCAAACGCATTCTAGGAGACATACCAAATACTGTAGCTAATCTTAAAGTAACAGCATTACCATTAGCTAATAATGATTTTTCAGCTTCAGTTTTAGTTACACCATAAAGTGAAATTGGATTTAGGGGTGTTTCCTCAGTACAGTAAATACCATCTTGACCAATTCCATAACCACTATTTGTAGTTGGGAATATAATTTTTTGATCAGGACGAGTTATTTTAGTTAACCATTGAACTGCTTCCTGGTTAGTTGCTACTGTTAGTTCAGGATATTTTTTACAAGCAGGCATACCTACAATGCAAGCTAAAGGAATAATAACATCAGCTTGTTCTACTAGAGGCAGCATTTTATCATAATCACGAACATCTAATTTATGAAACTCAAACCCATCTCGGTGACAGTATTGAGTTAAAGATGTTTGTTTATACATTAGATTATCTACAGCGATAATCTTATTAAACATAGTATCATGTTTATCAAACAGGTGGTCAATTAAAACCGATCCAATATAACCTGCAGCTCCAGTAATTAATATAGTCATAGATAATTTGCTTGTGAATCCCTCAAAGATAGAATAGGATTATTAATAGGCCAAGGAATATTAACTTTAGGATCATCCCATCTAACTGTAAATTGTGCTTTAGCTCCTTGATATAAAGTAGACTGTTTGTAAGAAAAAATTCCAAACTCACTCATTACTAAATGACCATTAGCAAAACCAGGAGGAACTAAAATTTGATTTCTATTTTTATCATTAATAGAAAACATATCGTACTTAAGATAATTTGAACTACCTGGTCTCATATCTACTACTACCTGAAGTAGTGAACCGTATAAACATTGGACCAATTTCCAGGTTTCAAAGTCACCATGTAAACCTCTTAAAGTATGTTTTACTGAAGTACTGATATCGTCTTGTTTAAATTCGATTTTACCACCTCCAAATACTTTGTAGTGTTCTTTATTCCAAGTTTCAATATATTCACCTCTATAATCATAGTGAACATCAGGTTGAACAATAACAACCTCAGGTAGTGTTTTGCTAAATTCGTATTTCATATTACCAACTAATTTCCCAATCTTTAAAGTCTGCTGCTAAACAATCAATCTTATAGTCTTTACGACCACCTACAACCTCTTGAATTTTATTTTTAGCTGTATTACGGATGCCATTTAGACCATGTGTTAATTCCAGATTATTACCGTCTTTAATACCCTTACGGTAATTAGATTCATTATGCCATATATGAAGATTCATTTGAGATAAAACCACTATAGCACGGATTGTTTCAGCTGTAATTTTACCATCTTGCTCATCAAGTAATACTTGAATATCATGAGTAATGTCAGCAATTTCTTGAGCGTATGTGTCTTTAAATTCTGGAATGAATACTTCTTTAAGTTGTACAATTGATAAGCGGTCAACTAATTCGCTTAATGTTGGAAGGTATTTTCTCATAAGGGTATTTTATTATATTCTTTGTGAGGTGCATTAAAACCAGGAGCAAATTTATCAAAAGCTAACTGGACGTCATGTTCTAAGGAATGAGGTATTTTAGAGTATAAAGCAGGGTTACCTGGAGGTTTGGTATGGATCATTTTAATGGAATCTATTATGGCTACTTTATCTGTAGGATTACCTAGTAAATGAGGCCATAATCCATCTAACCCCCAAGAAGAATAATTTACGTCAAACGTTTCTTTTAGTTTAAGTGCGGTTTCTAAATTCATTATAGGAGCCATTACTTCAACAAAGTTGGTATAACGTAATAAAGAATTTTCTTGTGGTAAAGTTATTTGGTGAGAAGCATATCCTAAAAGAGCAGGTTGAGCAATATATAAGTCATATTCTTTAGCTACCTCAAATAATTTATTTATATCCTCAGTAGTGATTTTTAAGTCATCATCTGGGAACCAAATATACTCATATTGAGAAATCCATTCTAGATTATCTTCAATAAAAGCTTTAATTAACCACCATTTGAATCCTTTTGAAGCATAAACATAAGGAGTATCTTTTAAATATGATTCTGCTTTCTCTAAATTATCTCCATAATAAAGAAGAACTAAATCAAAGTTAGGACTACCTTGTATCCATTCTGAATGGAAAGAGTTATCACCAGCTGGGGATAAGATTAGGTTCATACTTTGTATTTACTTCTTCCGGTTTGTTCAATTTTATCGTATAAATTGTTTTGAGCAATTTGACGATCTAATTGTTTTGGGTGTAATATACAAAATAATTCTTCAGGAGGCAAATGTAAATATGTTTTATGTCCTTCAATTTTACTATGAAGTAAACCATCCCATTTTACCCAATCACAGTTTCTATAAAGACGCATCTGCCAGTCTGGAAAATTAATCCATCCCTTTTCATTAACATTCCATCTCCATTTAGTAATCCATTCTTGAGTTAATCCCTCTACTGTATTGATTCTAGGTACAATAAATAAATCTACTTCAGAATTACCTTCTAATAAATCAGGTAAAACATTAATAAATTCTTTACTAATTAATTCATCAGCGTCCAATTGTAAAATATAATCTCCAGTACATAAACTATTAAGGTAATTCTTTTGGGTATGGTCACCATCAAAAGTTCTATAGTATAGTTTGATATGGGGTTTATAATCTTCTAAATATTTTTTAGTTAGAGAATCATCTGAATGATCATCTACAATAACAATTTCATCCTCAGCTCTCTTATTATTAACTAAAAAGTTAAGTAGTTTACCAATATATTCTCCTTCATTATGAGTTAAAATAGCATAACTAATCTTCATATAAAAATTGATTTAATTTTGTAACATCCATACCTACATTTAAAGGTACTCTAATATCAGTATTATAAATAGGAGCTACATCTGGTCTAGTTTGTTGAGCTAAACGATGCATACTCTTAAATTCAGTACCAACATTAAAAATACCTTTAGCATCTTTTTCAATTAATTTAATGTATAATTTAGCTATAACATTTAAATAATCAAAATTACCTAAGTGATTAATCCAAGCTCCTTCATATGGAAAAGGATTAGGTTTATGAGTACCCCTTAAAATTAAGTAATTATCTGATTTTAACTCAATATAAGCATCAGCTAATAGCTTAGTATAAGCATAATAAGTAGCTTGATGGACTGGAACTCCTTCTTCATTTTGAGGGTTGAATGAATTAGCATATACATAATCTGTTGATATATGAACTAATTTTTTATAATGGAGTTTGCAATAGTCTGTTAATATTGAAACTGCTTTATAGTTAATATCCCAATGAAGTTGTTTATTGGTGTCATAAGTGTTAGTGTGAGCTACACAATTGATAATAGTATCATAGGATAATAATTTATCACCCCAAGTAGTTATATCAGTTAGATCTAACCCATCAACAGAGCGGGATAAAATATCCCACCCTGTTTTCTTGGCTAGTTCACTACCTAGTAATCCATTTCCTAAAATTACAGCTTTCATTAAGCAAAAAATTCTTTGATTTTATCACAAACGTAGTCTACATCTTCAATAGTCATCCCGTGGTGTGCACCTAACAAGAAACCATTTTTCATAATAGCATCAGCGTTCTCAAAATCTTGAAGGAATTCTCTGTATGCTGGGTGACGTGTAACATTACCTGCAAATGTAACTCGAGTTTGGATATTATTATTTTCTAGGAAAGTAAGTAATTCAAAACGACGTTCTGTTTGAAGCGGAATAGCTAACCAGTTAGGTTTAATTGAATCATCAGGTAGAATCAAATCGCCTACACCTTGAAGATTTTCAATGTAACGTTCAATGTTTGCTCTACGAATTTGCTCAAATTTTTCAAAGCGATGGAGTTGAACTAAACCAAAGGCAGCATTCATTTCACTTGCTTTCATATGATATCCTAGAACTGAATATAGAAATTTATGGTCATAAGGAATACCGTCTACCATATGATTAAAGCGATCATCCATAATTTCAGAATCATCACCTAAACGACCCCAATCACGGTATTGTAACGCTAAAGTAACATGTTTTTTATCATTAAACATTACCATACCACCTACTCCACCAGCTGTAATAACATGTGAAGCATAGAAACTAGTTGTAGCAACATCTGATTCAGGGGTTTCAGTAATTGTATCAGCTGAGTCTTCAATTAAGATAATATCAGTTCTACCTAACAGTTTAATTTCTTGTTTTAGACGTTTCCAATCAGGTTTATTCCCAATCAAATTAGGCAACATAATTGCTTTAACATCAGGAGTAATAGCGGCTATTACTTGATCAACATCAGCTACATAATCATTTAAACCAACATCTACAAATTTAGGTTGATAACCTAATTGCAAGATAGGAGCTAATGTAGTTGAGAATGTACAAGCAGGAGTAATAATTTTACTTCCTTTAGGTAGATTCAAAGCCGCAATCGCTAATAGACAAGCTGATGATCCTGAGTTAACAAACACACCATACTTTTTTCCAAATCGTTTAGCAATTTTTTCTTCAAATTCTACAGAACGAGGACCTTGTCCTCCTAACCATCCTGAACGGAGTGATTCTTCTACTGCTTTAATTTCTTCTTCCCCATAAGATTCAAATTTATAAGGGGCGTACCATATTTTTTTCATATAACAATTTATTCAGGTAATACTCCAATGTAAGTTAAAGCTTCTATAAATTCACGCTCTGGGAAATGTCTTAGAGTAGTCATATCCATTTTCCAGTCATATTCTTTACCTTTAGCTTTAAATTTAGCTTTTTCATCTTCGGGCATTAGGGTTGCTTTTACAGCACCCCAAGCCCAACTTGAACCATTAGCACCATCAGCAAACACCATTCCTTTATCAGGAATGTTTATAGCTGAGGGAATCCAAATAAGTCCATTTTCATCTTCACCCATTAGTTCTTTATACAACTCAGGAAGTACTTCCATTTGTTGGGCTAAAAATTCACTATCACGAGTCATTACATTATTGGCTTGGAAACCACAGCCATAACAAAAATGAAGTCTTACAGTCTCATTTACTTCTTGAACGTAACAAGCATCAGAACCGCAACGATCACAGGTAGTTAAATTATCCATTTTTTACTGGTTTTTTAGGAAGTTCAATTTTCTTTAAAGCAGGTAACTTAAGTTCTACTTTTTTAGGTAATTCAGGAATATATTGAGTAAATAATTCATTTACTTTTTCTTTCATTTTATCCCAATTGAAATCATTTTTGTTTTTGAATGCTTGACGCTTTGCACCATTAGTATACTTTTTATAGTTTTCAAAAACATCTTTTAAGTAGAGTCCTACAGCTCCATGATCAACTGAGAACCATTGACTTTCTTTTAAAATCATATTAGGTACAACTGCTGACTCATGGACATTTTCTAATTTACCAGGTAGTAAAGTTACAAATTCTGGATCTAGGAAATCCATATGACCTGACCATCCTGAAGTTATAATTGGTTTTTTAGTTAAACTAAACTCAAGTAGTGGACGGCCAAATCCTTCACCTTTAGTTAAGCTAATCATAGCTTTTACTTTAGAGTGATTGTATAATTGACTCATTTCAATATCTGTAAATTCACCATGCAATATGTAAATGTTAGGTAAATTAGTTGAGTTTACAGTTTTTTTAATTTGAACTATTTTCTTTAAAATCTCATTTCGGTCCATATAAGAAGCACCTGAACCGCTAGTTTTTAAGATAAGGGCTGGTTTTTTAGATTTATTTTTAAAGGTTTCAAAAAATGCTTTAATCAATAAACCTACATTTTTTCTGTCTTGACCTAAATCTCCTTGCATCCAATGTCCTACAAACAAGTAAGCAAAAGATTCAGGAATAGAATTAATTGTAGTATACAATTCATTTTTAGGTAGCAAATCAATTACTTTGTAAATGTCTGTATTAGCGCCTTCAAACAATACTTCAATTGGTTTTTCAACTTTAACTTCACCTAGTGATTGACCACTAGTATGCTTTTTTTCAAAAGTTGAATTAATAAAAGATTGTTTTGAGTGTTCTGAGGAAACTAAAGTAACATTCATTCTATTTACTCCTTCAACCCAACTACCATCTACTAAAGTAGTTTCCATACCTGCAGTACATCCAATATTGAATTTACCAACTGGTTGGAATTCATTTGGAACTGTAATTTGCATCCAAATATCAGGCTGCTCAGTTAATTGAGGAGCTTTATATAGGTAATTAGTTAAAAATGCCCATTCAGGATTGTCTTTACAAAAACCCCAAGGTGTGTTTCCCCAACGTTGTGATATTAGTTTAACATCATATTTATCTAGTTCTATAATCGCTTTAATCAAATCTCTAGAACGGGCCCCATAACCACTATAAGTATCAAAAGGGCAACTTATATAAAACGTATTTTTACTCATATTAGTAAATTAATTTATGATTTAGAACTGGTTTTTTGTATGTGGTAGCATTAATGAACTCAAATTTTTCTCTAGGAGACCAAACTGATAACAATTCATCTATACCTTCAATAATTCGTTTTGCTTGATGTTCCTGAGTAAATCCAGCTTCACTAGACAAAGCCCACTCTTTACCTTCTTTACCTCTAGCTTCAAGTTCTTCTTTAGGTAAGTTATAAACTTCCTTAATACATTCAGCCGCATCTTCCCAAGAACATCTATCATCAAAGATATAAGGTGTTGGAACTGAACCTTGAATTGAACGGTTAGTTGGGTAGACTGGGAATGCCCATTTACCATGTTTACGAATTGTACCTCTATGGTTTGAAGGAAAATCAGCATCAAAATCAATCCAAGTACCATCTTCAAATTCAAAACGCATTTGATCTTGCATTCCACCTGTTACGTTAGCAATAATTGGTGTGCCTGTTAGAAGTGCTTCTGTAAGTGATAGACCCCAACCTTCATTTGAGGTAAGTAGAATCTGAACATCTGCTAAATTATACAGGTAATTCATTTCTTTAGGTCCATATCTACCTTGAGTAAATATAATATTACAGTATTCAGGGCAAAGTGTTTCAATTACAGCATATAAATCAGTTCCATGCTCATCAATTGGTTGAGTGTGAAGTACTAATGCTACTTTTTCTCTTTGTTGAGGAGTTAGTTCTTCAACAAATTGTCTAAAAGCTAAAATAGTATCTGGAACTTGTTTACGACGAATATTTCTAGAATTAAAGAATACTACAAATTCATATTCTTTTCCTTTAAATAGAGTCTTTTTAAAATCTTGAAATTCTTTATTTTGTTCCTTATTTTCAAGTGGAAAATATATTTGAGGATTTAGACCATGAGGAACATACTTAATAATCTTATTTTTAGCCTTATCACCTAAAACAAGTTTATTAATGTTAACTGTTTGTTTTGAAATCCCAAACAATGCATCACATGCCTCATAAAAGGCTTCATTATACATTGGTGCTGGGTAGTCATCCCAAATGTTTAAGTAAATGATAGGAATAGTTTTACGGATTTCATTTTCAATAGAAAACAACCAAGCCCAGTAACGTGGGTCAGTAATTAAGAAAATAGCATCTGGTTTTTCAATGCTGATAATGTTTCTCAAAAGAGTAGCATCACCATAACCATTAATAGGATACATAATTACGCTTGCATCATCAATACCAGCGTTAGTATTAGTGTCTGGGCTTAAGTCTAAACGTTTTCCAGCATCTGGATGTTTAATAGCTCCTCCTATGTTTACCCAATTGTATCTATGGGCTGTACCAATTACTACTTCTTTTCCTACTGTTCCGATACCAGATGGCATTCTAATATCATCACACATCAAAAGAATTTTTTTCCTTTGATCCTTTGGAATATAACCTTCTTTCATAAATTATTAAATATCTAAATCGTTGTGGTTGTGTATTTGTTTTCTGAAATTATCATCAGTAAGATATAAATGAATTGCTCGGTCTGCAAGCTTTTGGAACGAGAATTTATGCCTTACACAAGAAACTTTAAATTCATCAAACAAATCGGTTTGTATTTTTACACTCGTAAGTGTCATATCCTTTTTGCTCATAACATTGTTTTTATATTGTCATATATAAATATCTCAAAATATACTAAGATACGTTTCTGTCACATAAATCTTTTCTATCTTTGAAAGGACAATATTGACAGTTTTGTTTTGAAGGATTTTTTAGCATAGGACCTTCTCTATGTTTTCCTTCTTTATCAAAAGCCATTTCAATGAATTCCTCGAAACGTTTAGTGGCTTTATTTAATTTAATTTTACCAGAGGCAGGTACATGAATTTGTACTCTTGGATCAGGAAAATCAGGATTACCATGTAATTTTCTCTTTACAATAAAATATTCTACATCAATATTTTCAACTGGGAAGTTAAATTGTTCTGAGAAGAATTTTTTATAGAGAATAACTTGAGCGTTTTTAACCTCGTCTGCTTTTTCTTTATCTCTCCATCCGCGAGTAGAAGTCTTAATATCAATGATTTTTATTTTATTAAGCACCTCATTATATAAGACAACATCGATATATCCCTTATATAGTATGTTTTTATAGAACGGATTAGGCGGAAGTAAAATAGGTACTTCAATGCCTACTAACCACCAACTCTTTTTACCAAAATATTTTCCTCTATGTTTTTTAAACCATTGAAGAATAGCTGTTCCGTCTTCAAAGAATTCTCCTAATTCAGCTGAATTTGAGAAATGGGTATTGTTATTTTTCTTATAATCTTCCTTATAAAGAGCTCGTAAACGCTCTTCAAAATAATCTTCTACACCAATTCTATCAGCTGCTGCTACACTTTCATTATACATTACATCTAGATAGTTTTGCATAGTTTCATGCATTGCAGTTCCAAATGTCATGTGAATTGAAACTTCAGATGTATAATGCCCATCCCGGTATTGGAGTGCCCACTTATGTGGACAACTCTCAAATACCGAAAACTGACTAAAAGATATCTGTTTTTGATATCTATGGTCAACGTCTGGGGGCGTGAATTTTTTTACTGCCTCAACAATTAGAGGTGTTTTCTTTTTAGCCAAAACCTATTTATTTAAGTATTTTTCAATATAAGTTTTTTGATCTTGTTCTCCAATTTTAAGTATCTCAGGAGATAAAGATGTAGACATTTCTGTATAAATTTTTTCTCCTAAGTAACTATAATTAGGAAATTTACTATAATTTAAACAGTAACTATCACCACACCAATGTTTTAGATCATCAGGTATAACTACTTTATTTAACTTATGACTGAACATTAAACAACCCCAACCATTAACTGCTTCTATGTCTTGTTTTCTTTCAAAACCATAAACTAAAGGTTCAATTTGGGTTTCAAATTGACTAGGATGCATTCCTATAAAACCAGTTTGAGGATGTTGTTTATAAAAATTTAAAACATCAATTATAAGCCTAGGATTAAAATTGATATCATCACTACATAATGCATAATAATAGTTAGATGATTTTTCAACTCCATAGTTCCAAGCTCCATTGCAATATCTTTTTTCAGTAAATGGAAGAATTTTAACTTTTTTTAAAGTTATATTATCTAACATCCCATTGCTATGGGTATCCTCTACAACTAAAATTTCACTAACATAATCACAACCATTCAAGTCCTGAAGTAGTTGGATGAGTCTAGGTGATTTATAAATAGTAGGAATTATAAAGCTGATCATCTATTTTATTTCCATTTGCCTCTTAAAACCAACTGGGCAATAATTCCGTAGTTTGAGATATCAATAAAACTATCAATCGCTGCTTCTCCAGCTACATAGGTTTTACCACCACGTTTTAGGATGTTTTTAAGGCGATTGATTTTATCATTACAACGAAGCCAAATTCCTGTAATTGAAAGATTAATATCATCTTGATTTTCAAGTGTTGAACCTAAAGCAATATTTTGAAGACCATAATCCATCATCTTACTAGCAAACAATTCGTATTGTTCTTTTTGAATTTGTTGAAATTCATAAGCTAGTTCAGGATATGTTTTTTCAAAATCTGTAACTGATTTATTATAACCTACTTGTTCTTCCATTTTAGAGAGTTTTAACTAATTTATCTTGTTCTTTTTGATCGATTCCCATTTGCCACAAAATACTTCGAACACCTGGTTCTCTGATTATATCAATGTAATGATCGGCTTCACCTAAACTACATTCATAATATTTTGCTATATATTCTGCAACACTTTGTGGTCTTTGTTTTTTACTTGGCTTGACATACTTTAGCCAAACCTTTTTCTTTGGGATCATTTCTCTGTAAATGGTATAAATTTGTTTTTTATTCTGTGGATTTATTTTTTGAACATAATTTACAATGTCTATGTAATTTATATCCATAGATAAATATCTATTAACCATATAAGAATTGAATGAGTCCCATGACTCTTCGCTGAAGTCTCCAGGAGGAGTCTTTTTAGTTGTGATTTCTTCTAACCAATCAAACAGTGTCATATTCGTCTTGAAGTTCCTGAGGAAGTGTTTCCTTCAAGATAGCACCTGTTTTGACATCATAAAACACAGGAATCGGAATAAGTGCATCTTGTGCAGTACCTACTGCAAAGCGTGATGCTTTACGCAAAATGATACCTTCAGCAACTACATAGTTACCATCTGGTGTTTCTACTTTTTCTGTGTTTTTTAGATCAATGTTTAATTTAAGATCTTGATTTTGATTCATGAGTTTTCTTTTTTATGTTTTAACCAATCAATATAGAAACCAATGGCCACTATTATATTCATACCAAATGAAGCTAGTATTTCATAAATGTCTTCATAGATATTCATTGTCAAATGGACGTGTCCTACCATCCAGAAAGGTATGGAAAGATTTCCTGATATCCAAGTGATAGTGTATTTAAGGAATGTTTTCATATTCTACGTCTTCTATCTCCCGCACAAAATATATAGCTCCTTCTTTTCTGAAGGTATGTGTGCAATGCCAAAGTTGTCGTAATGTATCTAAATCCCATTGTTTATTATCTCTAATAATTCTAACTACCTTAAATAACTTATTATTAGCATTTATAACCTGATAGTTCACAGTACTTGAATAATTTTAGCAATGCAAGCCATAATATTGATTTCTTTATCAATTCTAAAGTTAGAATGATATTGATATTCTTCAATAATAATAGTTACCATTCCTTCATTTCCTTCAGCATATGATGAGGCATTCTCATAAAGGGCTTTAAATAACTCATCATAATCATTAATATTAGAATCAGCTATTATCTGGCGAATGGTTTTCCAGTTTCGAGTCGTTTTAAGCTCGTTTATTACTTGCTCAATGTAGTTGTTTGATACAAGTATTGACTTGTCTAGAACTAGTTTATTATCAATGGTTGATAATTGAGCTGTACCTAAGATTTTACGAATATCAGGATAGTATTGTTTAACAATAGGTCCTAATGTTTCTTTACTCCATTCAATATTTTCTTTTTCTAAAATACCTGCTACGTGAGCAGCTACTTCTTTCATTGAAGGAGGTACAATCTTAAGTACCTGACAACGTGATTGTAAAGGATCAATAATACGTTCTACATAATTACAGGTTAAGATAAACCTGGTAGTACGAGAAAATGTTTCAATTACGTTACGAAGTGATGCTTGAGCCTGAATTGTTAAGAAATCAGCCTCATCTAGAATAACTACTTTAAGAGGCTTGAACGAAGCTGTTGAAGCAAACCCTTGGACTTTATCCCTAATTGTTTCAATTCCTCTTTCGTCTGAGGCATTGATGTAAAGATAGTCACAATCAAGGTTATTGACAATGAGCTTAGCAAGAGTAGTTTTGCCAGTTCCAGCTGGTCCATAGAATATTAGGTTTTGTATATCGTTCTGTGATAAATATTTTGATATAGTTGCCTTAATATTCTCATTACCTACATACTCATCTAGTATTTTACTACGATATTTTTCAACTAATAGAGTATGTTCTTTATTCGAAGTCACCATATAAGTCATATTTCTTAGGTTCCGCTTTTGGAATTTCTATTTCCTCAGTAGTGATAAGATATAATTTACTTTTTAATGGCTCAAGCCTAAATGCTGTAGGTTTTGAATTTGATGCTTGATAGTAGGCATTTAAGACCTCAGTTAATGAGTCATAAATTTTTTCACCGTTGAGGAGTTTCCACCTGTCACCAGGTGGAACTCTCTCAGCGATTAGAATATTTTTTTCTACTTGCTTAGTTTCCATTAGAACATGCCTCCCATTCCAGCCATTGGATCAGATTCTTTCTTATCCTCTGGATTGTCAACTACAACACATTCGGTAAGCAATACTGTACCTGCTACTGAAGCTGCGTTTTCAAGTGCAGTTCGAGTTACTTTAGCTGGGTCAATAATACCTGCTTCTTTCATGCTTACAACTACTCCACTTTTAAGGTCATAACCTAACCAGTTATTAACTGGGTCTAGATTAAGTCCAATCATTTGGGCTTCAATTGAATCAAAGCCAGCATTGACAAGAATTTGTTCAAATGGTTTACCACATGCTTTCCAAACAATTTCGGCTCCAATATTTGAGCGATCAATTGCTTCACGAGCATAAATTAAAGCAGCACCACCACCAGGTACAATACCTTCTTCAATAGCGGCTTTAGTTGCGTACAAGGCATCTTCTACACGGTCTTTCTTTTCTTTGATTTCTGTTTCAGTGTTTCCACCAACATGAACGATAGCTACTCCTCCGACAAATTTCGCGAGCCTTTCTTGAAGTTTTTCTTGTTCGAAAGGGGTCTTTGCTTTTTCGATTTGCTGTTGAAGCTCTTCAATACGTGCTTGTATTGATTCAGATTCTCCTCTTCCATCTATAATGGTTGTTTGATCTTTTGTTATTGTTACACTACGAGCTGAACCAAACCAGTCCCAACTGAACTTGTCAAGGCGCATACCCTTATCGGTACTAAATACTTGACCACCAGTTAAAACTGCAATGTCCTCTAAAATCAATTTACGACGATCACCAAAGTCAGGAGCTTTAACAGCTGCAACTTTAATTGTACCTCGTGCCTTATTCACAATCAGTGTAGCGAGTGCTTCACCTTCAATGTCTTCAGCAATCAATAATAGTGGACGGTTTTGGTTAGATACTCCCTCTAGAATAGGAAGTAAATCTTTAACGTTTGTAAAACGTTTTTCTGCAATCAAGATAAATGGATTATCAAGATAAGTAGACATTGTTGAATTGTCAGTTACAAAGTAGTGTGACTTGTAACCACGATCAAATTGCATACCTTCTACTGTTTCAAGATAAGTTTCACCTGAATTTGATTCTTCAATTGAAACAACTCCCTCACGACCTACTTTATTTAAAGCGGTTGAAATCAATTTACCAATTTCAGAGTCATTGTTTGCTGAAATAGTAGCAATTTGTTCAAGTTGTTCTTCACTTGAAATTTCTTCTTTGATATTGAGACGTAATTCTTCAGTTACTTGCTTTACAGCAGCATCAATACCACGCTTAATTTCAACTGCATTTGCTCCGTTATTCAAGTGGTTTAGACCAGCTTTAACCATCTCACGAGCCAATAGAGTAGATGTGGTTGTACCATCACCAGCAACATCAGCAGTTTTAATGGCGGCTTGTTTTACCATTTTAACACCTACTTCTTCTACATTATTTGATAGAGAAATAGATTTAGCTACAGTTACACCATCTTTAGTTGACTGTACCTGACCCATTTCGTTAACGATTACTACGTTACGACCATTAGGGCCAAGTGTTGCTACTACAGCATCTGCTAGTTTATCAATACCTGAAACTAGCTGTTTGCGTGCTTCAGGACCAAATTCAATTACCTTACTCATTCTTGTATAATTTTAGCTAAAATGTCATTTTCACGACCAATTAAATATTCTTCTCCTTTGTACTCAAAACGAGTAAAGGTCATAGTAGGAAGAACTACTACATCACCTGGTTTCAAAACAGTAGGAAGCAAAGTACCATCATAAGATAGAACTCCAGGACCTACTGAAATTACTTTACCGGTTTTATTTTTTTCATTTCCTAGATCAGGAACAACAATGTTTCCGTACATTGTTTCTTCTAGTTCTACAGGCTGTACAATAACAGCGTTAAATAGAGCTTCAATCATATGTTGTATGCTTGGTTTAATTTATTAATAACAGACTCATAATTGTCAATATAAGCTTGAATTGAGTCATAACTTTTACTCATAGAATCATTTTTAGCTATTGCTCTAAGAGCAGCAGATAAAGTATTATAGTATCCTACAACCTGAGAATAGTCATTACCACTTTCTCCAGCTACAATTCCTTTATGGAGTACATATCCATAATCATCTAGTTGGAGGTAGTAAGGTTCTAATACAGGATCTTTAAGATATCGAGTATATGTTTTTTTAGCTTTTTTATTCATAACAATATTTTATAATAACCTATAAGGGCACCTATTAATATAACAAAACTTATTTAATCTTCAAAGCTTTAGGTTTAGCTTCTACAGCAAATGGAATTGAAATTTTCAATAGACCATTTTTCATTTCAGCGTCAGCCCCTAGAAGATTAAATTTAGATGCCACTTTATAACCTAAATTGAAAGAACGACGTGCTATACCCTTATGTAGGTAATTACAGTCATTTACATCACAACACTTATCGTCTTCATGTTTGTTGTAAGATATTCTAAGAACATCTCCTTCGATATTGATTTCAATATCGTTTTTTTCAAGACCAGTACATGCAACTTCAAAGTGCAAGCCGTCTTTGTTCTCGTAAATATCTACTGGGTGGGGGATTTTAGCCTCAATGGCTGGTTGGAAATTTAATTCTGATCTGAAAAAATCCTTAAATAACAGATCAAATGGTGAGAGATGTCTCTCTGTAATAAATGTATTCATAATCCTTAGATTTATGGTTAAACAATAAATAAAATTTGGTTTCCGAAGATAACCGAAGGTGCCCTATAGGTCATATTATAAATATTACTGATCTGCTTTCCTTACCATGTAGTAAGTACTAGTCCAATTCTCTCCTTTAAATACTAATTTGAGTAGGCCTTGAGTGTTTAGACTCATATAAGCCTCATCAGCATCTTTATTGTTAGAGAGAACTGTCTTAAGCATTTCAGAATTGAATGGAACTTTAAAATCCAATACATCTTCCTCAATTGTAGTGCCGGGAATGATGTATTCAATTTTATTTGTATGGGATGAAGCATCTCCAAATACTAAAGTAAGTACTTGTTCATTATCAAAATTTCTACCTACAACAAATGATACTAGTTCACTTTGTAGGGCATTTTTAGCTCTAATAATGGCTGAGATAGCATCTGATTCTAAAGTACATTCAACTGTATAGTTGTTTGGATCTTTAACTGTACCTGGTTCTTGAATCAACATTAGGTCAGATAAAGTATAACTTAAAGTATAATTTACATCACCAATAACTAAACGAGTAAATACTTTACCTATTTTTTCTAATTGTAAATCTAGATCACCTGAAGTAATGGCTAGTAGCTTATCAAGTTGAGGAGTATCATAAACAGCAATCTCACTATCTGCAAGATCAAAATCAGTATGAATTACCTCACCAATCATGTCTTTAGTAGGAGCATTAAACTTAATGTTTAATTGCTTATTTTGAGTAGTCCATTTGACAGACTCAATCATTCCATTTAAGGAATATTTAGAGATAATTCTCTGTAATTCGCTTTTATTAATCATAACTAGAAACTAAAAAATAGGTTTCGATATGGGTTTAAATTTAATGACCAACCCAGGTCATGGTAAAATCCTTCAAGTTTAGATTCCAAAATTGACTCAAATGATCGGTTTTTATCAGCATATTCTTCTAATAAGGTACGAATCTTATCTGGCATGTCAAAATCTAAGAAAGCAAGTGCTTCAATTTTGTATGGGTTATTTTTTAGGTAAATCCATTTTACTTTATCACCCTGTACAATTCTAGAGTGTTTTTTATCTAAGCCCCAAAATGTAAGTAAATCATTATATTTAACAGCTGCTTTAATTGCAGCTGGTGCTCCTTGAGCTATAACTGAAAACATTTCACCTGGTTTAGGTTTACGAGCAATATATTTGTCTAGTGTTTTAACTGAAGTTGGATTACCTAGTACAGTTAAGTCTAGATCTTTTGACATTACATGCTCCCTAAACTTTAAGAGCAAATCATCAATTTCAGTTTGTTTAGCTCCTTTAAGTGCTTTTTCTAGGATTGAATTAAAGAACTTCCCAAATATAGGAGGAAAGTTAGCTTTCATAAACTCTAGACCTTTAATATCTAGCTCGTTTTTAATTACACCTTCTTTTTTAGTAATCCATTGAGCATATCGTCTTGTACTTCTAAAGTAAGCTGAACGGATAATACATTCAGTTTTCATTTCAAAACGATGTTCAGGAACATTAAATGCTTCTTGAGCTAATGTAGTGTAATAATTTGTAATTAGGTCTTGATATTTGAGGGCGATTTCTTCGAGTTTATTATCTCTTTCTTCCTCATCCATCTCATCAAAATTAGGATAGAGGTGCCTAAGCAAAGGTTCAGCATTATAATAGTTAGAGTCTGTATCAACATAGGCACAAAAGTTCTTGTCTTCTTTTTTACAGATAAACCAAGGTGTATTTTCTAATTGTATCATTCTACTACTACTATTTCTCCTAAATTGTGAGATGAAATATAATACTTAAAGTCGTATTGATCAAGGAAATCCATAACTAATTCTTGCATTTTTTGTGAGTTGCCTGTTATAATGTTTACTCCTTTATGGTCAAAGCCTTGCCAGAAGAAAAAGTCAATTAACTTATCTTCAACATCAGCATGTTTAATTCCATGCAAATCAAGCGTTGTCTTCTTCTTCATTATGCATTACACCCTCAACTTCACCTTTTTGGTTAAAGATTTGTTCTGGGACTGTAATATAGAATTTTTCTCCTTTGATACTAAAACGTCCTCCTTGTTTAAGCATTTTCTTAAAGAAGGTTATTTCTTTATCTGACCATTTTTCAGATTTATTAATTACAGTATCCTTGTCAAGTTTTTCACCAGCACTGAAGATAGTGACACCTGCACGAATTGATTGTTTTGAGATTTTATGTTCCATTACAATTGAATTTCTCCTTTTAGTACTTTGTTCATGTGTGTGTTAGCAAACAAAGCTGATTCTTGAATAATACGTTGACCAGTCAAAGTAATACTCTCACTTAAAATTACATTACCATATCTAAAACTACCAAGAGCAGTTGCACCATACAAACTATTTAGCAAAATTTTCATTGTATGTTGCATTAGGTGAAATTTCTCCCCATCTGCCTTGTTTCCAGCCTTATAAGCGGCTTTCATTTTATTTTTATAAATAACTCGTTCTTCAAACCATTTCGCTAGAATTGTTTTTAGTACTGAGTCAAAATCTGTTCTATACATAACCCCATTAGCTGAAATTGATAAGTTGGAAGTTTCAATTAAGTCAATAACTTCTTTAACTTTCATTTGAGCTAATTTGCGTTTTGAATTTTGAACATTTAAAATCCTATCAGGGTCCATAACTTTTAAATCATTTAGACCATAACGATTATTAAATATTTCTTTCCCTTCTACTACTATCTTCTCATCAGGAATCAATATACGTCCAACAAGTGTCTCTTTACCAATATTAAGCGACATTATGATGGAAGGATACAGTGAAGTTAAGTCCTCATCAAACATGTACTTGTATAGACCTGCTTGAGGGCAGAACAGATAACCACCCGCGTAATTCTTTTTAGTTATAGGATTACGATCCCTAGCAGGTGGAATAATACCTTGAGACAATAGGTAAGCGGAAATAGCACCATCATGAATCAAACTGTTTTTATAAACGTCTGAGTATCTAATTTTACCTTTGTGGGCTAGGTTCTTTGTTAAAGGTAAGTACTGGAATTTCTCATCTAGTGCTTTTAAGATTTCAACATCTCGAAAGTTGTACTCAATAAACTTTTGTTTGTCTTCTTTAAACAAACGATCCAAACTTCCATCATATTCAATCTTTTCTAGATTAGCATATTTTTTACCTAGGTAATCGAGTTTGTAAGATGGTTCATCTTTAAAACTAAACTTTTTATGCAGTTTCATATAGTCTAGAGATTCTAGACCTGCAATATCTAACCAACGGTGATCATTCCATTGTGATTCATCTCTAACCCATCCTATTGGGGATAACATACTAGCTACCTCTTGATCGAATATATTACACATTCGGTAATATAGGTAAGGTATATCGAAGTAGTCGCTGTTATAACCGACTAATATGTCTGGGTTAATAGTGCGAATTGCTTCTAGGAACTTCATTAGAAGTTCTTGTTCACTTTTTAAGGGAATAATCTTTCTATTTCCTTCAGTAGTTTCTTCTAATTCACCTTTTTGATCTAGAATTAAGATGACCCATTCATCTTTTTGTTTGTACCACCAAGCAATTGAGGTAACAGGTTTAGGAGCACTTCGGATATAATCCTCAGTTAATGCTCCTCCCATTTCAATCTCAATATCAAAGAATATTTCTTTATGGCTAGTTGAGGGTTCATCATTAGTTCCATATTTGTCAATTAGGAACCTTTGATAAGGCTTAATGTCATGAAAATGAAGTTTTTCATTATCTCTAGACCACTTGGTTACCTTACGGAGTGATTCATGACGTAGACCTCTAATATTAGGATTAGCATCTATGTCATCACACTCTTCGTAAGCGTAATAATTCCAAGTTAGTGTTTTGTAACCTTCATCATCCCATAAATGGATCTTATAATTATTAGAATCCTTTATAGGCTGAGCATGACATGCTTTATAACTCATTATTTAAAGAATTGCTTCAGATCTGGTTTGAAGTAATTAATTGATTTCATTACCTTGCGGTCTCTGCTACGATATACAACGTACTTGTCAGCAACCTGTTCATAGTGACAAGGTTCACCTTGTTCTTGGGCTCGTACTTTAACAGTCTTTTGTGCCTCTTCTTGTGTAGAGCAAGCTTTTGAAAGATTTGATGCCTGTACTTCCATATAGGCGGGCCAAATTTTATCCTTAAGACCATGAAGCATAGCACCGTTCCCAATGGATACATAAGCAATGTCACACAACGCATCCAGAACTTCCACGATGTCTTGTTTTTCGCAAGCTTGTTTATACTCCTCAAGTTCTTCCAAAACGAAGTTGTAAACAAAGTCCCATTCACTTTTGGCTGGAATTGTTGGTACATAATTGTTTGGTTTATTCATTAAGCTGTTGAACTCTTCAACCTCGCTGACGAATGGTACATATTGTGAATTTAACAAATTTGTAATCCTTTCTGCGGTAGCTTCAGCCCAATCAAATTCAGGATTACGAGTATCGCTATCTCGATCTGAAAGTGAGCGAAGCATACCAATGCTTTTAATCAGCTCAATGATAATTAGTTCTTTAAATTGAGACATGCCCATTATTAATTTTTAGTGAATCAAAAAATTCTTTACGTGCTTGGTTTTCATTGTCCATAAACACACCTGATGCTTTGGTAGTTACCATAGCTGCTCCTTGATGTTTAACACCTCGGCAAGATACACATGAGTGAGTAGCAACAATAGTTACAATTACACCTAAATTATCCTCACATACTTTATCTACTGCTTGATGAATTGCAGCTGTAAGTTGTTCTTGAATAGCACCACGGCGACCAAAGTGTTCTACAATACGATTTAGTTTACTCAATCCAATAACTCGTCCACTTTGGCCTGCAATGTAGCCGATATGTACAACCCCATTGATGGTTTGATGATGGTGAGAACACATAGAAGTAAGAGGTATATTACGTTCAATGATAATGCCATCATAGCCATCTGAGGGGAAAGAAGTAATTTCAGTGAACTTTTCATAACGTCCCTTCCAGAGATCGTAAACATACGCTTTAGCCACTCGACGAGGCGTTTCCATTGAGTTCGGATCATTTCTCCAATCGCATTTTAAGGCATCAAGAAACTTACCAAAATGCTCAGCTGCTTCTTCTACCATTTGTTTTTTCTGTTCATCGGTAAGCGGAAAATCTCCTGCTACACCATTAGCAAAACCGGGTTGAACACACTCGATGTTGTCGTATTTTTTACGACGCTTGTTTTCTAAATTTTCCATAACTATAATATATAAAATACTCCTTACAGAGCAAAGATTGATTTTAAATTTCTTTTATAACCTCCAGATGAGTCCATTCCATAACCAATTAACCATTCATTATCGCACTCAAACGCATGTCTGAAGGTATAAACATGACTATAGGGGTCCAAAGGATTCCATTCATTTTTAGCTCGTTTCACTAAAGTAACTAAGTTAATTGTCTTAGCCCCTTTTAGATGAAAATACTTAGCTAAAAATTTCATTGTTTCTCCTGAATCAAAAATATCATCTACTAGATAAACATGTTTACCTTGAACTGATGTTTCAACATCTTTAGTTAGTTGAATACTACCTCGTTCTTTACCTGAGTAGGATTTAACTCTAATAAAATCACACTCAACATCAATTTCCATGTTGCGAACTAGATCAGAATAGAACATAAATGCTCCATTTAGTACTCCAACCATTACTACCGGGGTAGCATCGTTTTTATGTTCTCTGGAGATTTGTTGAGCGATAATTTTGGTTTTAATGTCTATATCTTTAGACGAATATAACTCTATCATTTTTTATTACATTTTTTACAAATCCAAACAAAGTGAGGAATACCGAAGTTATTCCTCTCTACTTTGACACCTGTTTTGAATGTCATAGGACCTAAACAGTCATGACAAACTACTTTTTCACTCGCGTGTGCCATAACGAAATTCAAAGGTTTCGTTTTCTTTTTCTACTTTAATCCCATTTAAATCAATATAACTTAATTTATATCCATAAGGAGAAATAGCAGAAATAACACCAGCTATCTCAAGTACTTTAAGAGCCCATAACTGGTGTAGGTTTTGAAGGTAATAATGTGGAATCATTTTAATTGTTTTACTTCGTAAATATTTCCTGATGTAGTATTGGCTTGAAATAGCTCGGCTAATTTTAAAGCAGCGTCTGCTGATTCAAACTCCATAGGAATACCCTCACTATCATTTACAATGATAATACGAGGGGTTCCTTGGATTTGTGTATGTTTAAGAATGATGTAAGCCATTATACTTCACGTTTTGTATCAAAGGCAATGATGTGTTCACGGCCTGTGAAGTTATAATAATTTTGAGTACACCAATCAATTACCATAGGGTAAACTCGAATTAGTTCTTCACGATTATCACCTGGGGGCATGATCCAAATTTTGTCTTTAGGTACTTCTAGTTCATCCATAAATGCTCTAATTTCGTTCCATGTTTCAGGCATTTCAACTGGGTTGACAACTACCTTCATATGGTAATCAGAGTGGTAAACCATTGATTGTTTAATTGACTCTTTATTTAATCTAAGGCGATTATGAGTATCAATGAATTTTTGGTCTACAATACTCCCAAGAGGTGTAGTAGCCCCAAGTACAGGCACGCTGTTGCTAAATTTAGGGCTGAAAGATATAAGCCCAATAGGATAATCTGTTTCGAGGAAAGCAGACCCT
>Ga0222713_10000310_pt1 | contig 54309 bp, 27 predicted proteins | sample C33_649DmetaG_FD_165061 | JGI IMG/M metagenome (GOLD analysis project Ga0222713, IMG submission 165061) | Estuarine water microbial communities from San Francisco Bay, California, United States - C33_649D | ecosystem: Environmental > Aquatic > Marine > Unclassified | place: USA: California...
TTCAATAAGGTTATTCCCAATTGCAGCAGCTCTCTCGGTTACTTCTTTAGTTTTATTTCTTACTTCTTGAAGCTTACGTTTAAAGATTCTATCCGCTGTTACAGATAATGTATCAGAGGAGGCGGTGGGAGATTGAGTTTCTCTACGGAAAGTTCCAATGTCTTCAGTTTCCGTTACCAGCTTTTCAAGTTCTTCAGGATTCTGTGCAAAGAATTCACCCCTTGCAGACGTGTTAGCAACAACATACTTAGCAAAGTTTTTATAAGCTCCTTCAACACTTCTTATTGCCGTTCTGTTACGACTCAAGAACTTATCTAGACGATGCTTTACCGGATCTTCTGAGGAGAGAACATCTGACATCTCCTGCAATGAATCATAGCTTTGCAACCAACCTTGATAACTTCTCAAAACTGTGGCAAAACGATCTTCTTTAACGCTTTCAGCATCAGACAAATACCTCATAATAGTTTCCACATCTTCTTCAGCATACCTTAATACTGTAGATATAGCAACTTTAAGTTTTGGATTAGAAGGATCTGCTCCCTTAAGATCTGTTTCTATTTGTGACAATACTACAGACAGAGCATTGATAGCTTTGCTTTTAGCCGCCTTCTTTCTAGATTCATTAGTAAAAGTTTCTAATACTTCTTTTCTAGTATAGAGCTTCGTTACAAATTGATTCAACGTATTATACGCATTCAACCAAGTCTCCGGCTGCTGTAAAGGATCATCTTCAATCTTCTGTGTTTCAGGAGCTTGATCCTCAATAAACTCTTGACTTCTTACATAGTTTAACTCATTCTTGTAAACACCGTCATTTGTTTTCTCAACAATAGTATTTACATGAGAAGACTGGGAAGACTCAGCATGAGAGTTATACCCACTAAGCCTAAAGCTTTCCATTGAAATACTACCATCCTCGGCAGTCTTAGGAGTATAAGTAACGTTAATGGTATAAGTACCAGAAACTTTATATCCCATATTTTCAATGATTCTCTTATAAGAGTTTACCTGAATTGCATGTGCCTCTTTCGTAGTAAGCTCCGTATCAGATCCAAGTTTTGAACCTTCATATACCGGAAACTTTCTATCAGTATACTCATACTTAGAAACCTTAAGGTCATAGATTTTTACATCTCCCTCAGGACTAATTGCTAGCAAGTCTATAGATCCAGCAACAGAAGAGTTAGCGTCACCAATAACAACTTGAGGAATTAGAATGGTTCCATCATGACTTAAGCTTGTTACAATGTCTTGCATTCTAACATACACTTCTTCAAGCTGAACATCGGTAAGACCTTGAACACCCTCTCTTTCAGCTAAAGCTTTAGCGTTTGCTATAGCTTTTTCTTTAGAGTTACGAGCAGCAATGTCCTCCAAGATTTGATCAAACTGGTTACCGAACAACATTGAAAAATTCTCGGTTTTTCTGTCATCACTAAACTCACCTTTAATTGAGTATGTCACAGAGTCAAACATTTGACCGACAAATTCTCCGGCGGTAGCTACATAATAGTGAACTTCATTTCCATTCTCATCTTGCTTAACAAGCTTGATGTTCATGCCATCGTTAAGTACTATATCTTCAATGATCTGCCTCTGTATAGGTGTACCAGATCTCATCAAGCTTTTAACGTTACCCGCAAGATCTTGTTGTATAGAGTATTTAACAGAGCCTGCTTCTACATCAAAATTAAACTTGATGTTATCTGTAAGAAGCATATCCGCTATTTCGGATAAAGACAGATTAGGATTTACATCCTTGACAGTAACCTGTAGATCGGATCCAACAAAAGAGTTAAGAAGGTCTTTAATTGAATTAGCAAACCACCTAACTAGTTCATTGAGCTTTTGGAGATAAGACTTAGTTACTCCTCCAGCAAGTTCATACTCTTTTCTAAAGTGTCTTGAAAGAGCCTGAGTAACAAGCTCTACTTCACGATCTTCTTTTGTAAACTTAGCAGACTCATTATAATCTGCCATAATAGTTTGGTACAACGCAGGAAAGTTATTCTTAGACTCCTGCAGTATACCATTATATAATTCAGCGTTATCTTTCTTTATTGCATCCACAAGAGGGTGCAACATTTCTTCTATGGCTGTTTCATTTGTAACACGCCCCTGAATCAAATAACTTTTTCCTTGGAAGTAGAAAGAGTTAATATCTGAAAACTTAACTTCTTTTCTATACTCTTCCGGAATAGAATCATAAATCTGTTTAGCTTTTGTTTCATCAACAACCTCAACCTGAACATTTGGAAACCTATCTTCAAGCAAAGCAGTGATTGCAAATATGCCATCAACACTCTTACTAGATCTTATATCGTCCTGTATCAGGGCACCGTTAACGGTAACTCTAAAACCATATTGGTCTTTAGTTACAGATATTGCAGACTTAGGAATTCCGTTCATGTGCATCATTGCTCTAGCAGCAAGAATGTTCGCACTACGTTTTACCTCCGTTCCACCTTTGATATAATAATTACTGTACTTTTTAACTATCAAACCTTTATCGTGAAGATTCATATATACAGAATCTACAACCTTTGACTTTTTTAAAGAGTAGGCAGCTTGGGTCTCTCTTCTAAAAGCCGCAGCTTCTAATACAGAAGGATAACCTTCGGTATTGTTTTTCTTCTGATAAGCACTGATTAATCCAGATACGACAATGTCATCACCGTATATATCAAACAGAGCTTTGTACTCAGGCAAATTCTTATTGAAGCACGTTGCCATATTATAAACAGTTTAATTTAAAGTCAATAAAGTCATCTACACTGTTAGCACCATTCTGAGAGTAACGATCATATTCAGCCTTAAGAGACTCTGGAGTAGCACCTTTACCAAGTTTTGCCAGATCTCTTGAAAGAGTTACAAACTTTGGATTTATAGAAGCAACGCCGAATGCGTTTACGGGTGCTTTTGAAGCAGGTGCTGGAGAAGCTACACCAAAAGCAGGAGCTTTAGTCTCAGTTGCAGGTGCAGGCTTGTCAATGCTAGAAGGTAAAACCTCTTCGTACGATTCTTCTTTTCTTGAATCTAAAGACTCCACAACTTTATCTGGACTCATGCCATTGTACTGTGTAATATTTTCACCGGTAGCTTTATCAAAATAAATAATCATACCCCTGTCATTAGGCATCACACCTATTCCCGCTTCGTTAAGTTTAGCTTGTACGTTTTTAACAACAGCTTGAGAAACAACATCTCCTTCAGTTCCTTTTGATGTTTTAGAAGCAACCGGATTGTTTCCAAAAACAAATCCAATCTTTGTTGTTTTCAAAGAACCCCATCCATTTTTTATAGGGCTGTACGTAAACTTAAATCCGGTAGGTCTGACAGTACCAAGATACGAATTTCCTTCTGGGTCTTGAGGCTGATTGTCACCAACAAGTTTGTAAGCCTCATCACCAATTCTTATATAATAAGGTGCAGTGTAATATCCTTGACCATCTACTTCTTCTCTTATAAATCCATAGTCTCTTTGGGCAGTACGGATGTTTTCAAACAGTTTTTCTTTCTCTTCAGAATTAAGTTTTTCACGAGACTTAGTAGCTTTTAGTACCATACCGGAAGGCAACCACTCGGTTTTACCAGTGTCTTCATTAAAGAATTCCTCCATCACACTTGTTGTGTAATCTTCAGTATCTCTAATACCTGAGAAAAGATCTATAGTAATAGCACCTTCACTTGCTTTTGTGAGAGGGCCTTGACTTGAAACACTTACCAGATATGATTTAGGGGAAGAAATAAACTGTGAGTTTGCTGTGTAGTTTTTAGCAAACTCTCTCATAGCATCCTGGAAAGTTATACCCAAAACAGCAATCTGATCAGAATCATTGTACTCGTCTATGTTTTTAAACAAGTCAAGAAGACCTTTAGATGCGTCAAAGAAATCTTGCTTAATAAACAATGGAAGCAGATCAATTATACTACCTCCAGCAAACAAGCCACCATCTTTTACAAGAGTATAGTTAAAGAGGTCTATTACAGCATCTGGTCTCTTAGAGTAAAGCTCAATTACAGAGTTCTTTACACGCTGCTTTTCAATCTTTGACAACTTTGTATATGATGTATTCTCAATGTAGGAAACGCCATACTTATTTTTAGGATCTGTTGAAGAGACAATTATAACATGTTTATTCAAGAAGTAGTTATCAGGAAACTGTTGCTTAAGATTTTGCACGATGCTGGCAATGTTAGTATCACCATCACCATAAACAAGATCATTTGTAAGCGTATTCAAGTTTCTATACTTACCAGATCGCATCAAGTAGTTCTTGTATGCAAGAATGTTAAGATAAGAAAGCAACTCTTTAGGTAGACTTTCATCAAACTTATTCTTAACCCTTCTATTTACTTCAAAGCCAGCAGCAATCTTTTTCAAACTTTCTGTAAAACCTGAGAATCTAGTTACGGCAAGTTCAGAAGTAACTTTTTTAATTTCTTCATGTGCAGATAGCAAAGCTCCGTACATCTTATCTTTTCTAAACTTCTCTTCACCTACAAAGTTATTTTCTAAAGACTCATCGGTCTCATCTAAATCTAAGAATTTATTATTCTCATATCCCCTTACAAGGTTAGTAACTTGTGCAATATTCATAAACTTAGACTGATATCCGTCTAGTTGCAGAATAAGTCTAGCTACAGCCAAGTTAATTGCATTATCCTCTTCTTGCATATTAGATACAAGAAGGTCTTGAGTCAGTGTTGGTACAGCCTCTCCATATTTTTCAAGTAAAGAAGATACAGAAACACCCTTAGGATCTATAAAAGAAGCCAGCCTCTCAGATAAACCTTTTGAAGGAGAAAATAAAAATGAATTGTCTTTTTTCGCAAGCTCCTTAAATAGTTTTCTAGAAATTGGTTGTTGTAATACAAGCAGTGCTTCTTTAGCAGACATGCCTGCAGAGATCATCATAAGTGAATATATAAAGTTCTGCTTATTGATTTGAAGCTTACCCGCAAGTTTTTCTTTAGCGTTATCTGTAACCATTGATACAGCTGCAGAAATGATATAAGCTTTTCTAAATCCATCATTAGTCATAGATTCAGCAAACGATTGGTATTGTCCCTGGTCGTATGCCAAAGCTTCAGGAAACTCTGCGTTTAATTCCGAGCCTACAAACCAAGAACTCATTGCTCTTGATGCATAACCAATCAACTTACTACCTGTACGAATATCATCAAAGGCAAGGATCTTAGCAATAAACTTATCAGGATTCATATCTATATCCTTGAAAAATTCTGCAAATATCGAATCTTCAGCTACTGCCGTAAACGGATCAACGTGCGCTACTTGAAAAGCTTTAGGTTGCTCTGTAATACTAAGACCTTCTGTAGACTTATCCGATACAGTGTCTTCGTTCCAGCTCAAAGCCATTTTAACATCTACAAGCTTATTGTTATAAGGAGCTTCATAGATATCGTAACCCTTGTTTTCTTTTACGGCGTCAACATATTCTTTAAGAGTTGCAGGACGACCAAGTTCTTTAAGAGCTTTGACAACCTTTGCCTCGTTATATTCTACATCCCAAGCAACAGAATTAATTGCCGTAGCTGTAGCTCCAGAAAGTTCATTGTCTACAGACAACTCCAACTTTTCTCTAACTTTTTTATCATTAGCAAGCATGTAGTGCAGATAGTCTTTGTACATGTCTTCTTCTTTATCCGACTCACCGTATTCAAAGAATTGACCGTTCTCAAAGTACCACTGCTTATACGCAGCATAAAGTTTATCTACGTCAAAGTCAGCACCTGAAATTTCAATAAGTTCATGAGGTGCAACAATTACAGAGCCGTAATGCGCATCTAAAAAATCTACTACTCTTACGTTAACGTTTGAGTGCTTATCCTGTGTAGGGATACGTACACCAAACATTTTTGCAACGACGTCCGGAATTCTTGCATTTGGATTACGAGCCAAATACATTTCAATTTGTGCAAAGTGAGCAGGAACAATTGCTTCTGAAAAATATCCTACAATTTCACCAGCCTCATTGTATTCTGGAACAGCGTGACGAAGATCATCAATGTAATAAACATCTTGTCCAGAAGCCAATGCTTTACCAAGACCTTCAAAAGTTCTTGCTTCAGCATCAGAGAACCTCACTGCATTAGCATACTTAGAAGCATTTCTTCTAACTTCCTCAGTACGAACAACTTCCCAACGCTTAGGTTGACCATTTTCATCAACTTCAAGAAGTTTTTTAACAGCCTTTATACCGTAGTTAGAAACAAGAGTCAGAGAATGAAGGGGAACTTTTTCAGCAAGAGTATCTTTAGAAAGATAGTTCATCAACATATTCTCGTAAGTATCAATAGTAACGGCATTGTTCAAGTCATAAATGAACTGACCGTTCTCATCAACACTAAACATTTCAATTGTTTCACTATCACCACTTCTTTGAGCAACTAGTCTTTGAGCATAGTTGGAGAAGTCAGTCATGTCAAGAGCTCCAGTCTCAGAGTTATACAAACTCTTAAGCTTATTTTGCATCTTAAGAGTAACTCTTTGTCCAGTTAACTCTTTGTATGTTTCAACAAGAGAACCTAAGCTTTGGAACTTACCGTTGAAGAAAGCTTTAGCTAAAGGATTAAGATCAGATACAATGCTTTGTTTTGATTGGCTAGGATCTGTTCCAGAAAGTTTGTTTGAAGGGTTAACCTGTTGAAGAGTCCAACCCATCATAGGATGCTCTGTAAAGTAATCAGATACTGCCGATACTTCTCCAAGCTCATTAGTTTGGAAAATATCATTTACAGATCCTGCAACATTAATCTTTTCACCTTTAGCTGCAGATACAGGCACAGCTGCTGCCAGCTTACCCTCCTTCTCTCTAGACTCAAGAGCAAGTCTAAGATTATGAAGTTCTTCTCTGCCGGGAATTGGTGTAGTATTATCTACAGATGTCATACGAGGAGTAAGAACAATCATAGATGTCTTGATGTACTTACCTTCATATGAGTGCACAACCTTCAAAGAGTTTGTTTGGGCATTGTAAGCAATGGTTCCGTGAGGACCAAATACTTCTTCAATACTCAACCGCTCACCCTTTTCAATTTTAGTTAGGATATCAGCAATTCTCTTATCCTTAAGAATTCCAAAACCGTAAAGCATGTGACGAAGAGTATTCACAGTAGAATACATCTGAGCATCTGCTTGCTCCTTCTCCTCAATGTCTTTGTTTTCTTTCTTAGAGAATATAGCTCGGTAAGTGGGATCCTCAAATACGACAAGATCTACACCGGTGTGTACTTTATTAATTCCAAGCTTAGGTGCAGGAATATCATAAGCAGCAGAAACACCTGAAGCATTTTGAGCTTTCTTACGCTTAACTTCATCAACAAAATTCTTGAAACTTCTTGCAGCATCACCTTGCATAAGAGTAGACAAAGCTGAAGTATTTAAGAAATCGCTGACCATAAACTGAGCAAGATTGAACTTGATGTTGTTTGGTAAAAAGTTAAGAGCTTCTAAAGTTTCTTTAGGTGTATTCTTTTGTGCAGCAAATGCTTTAGGTAAACCCTGTGAAGATTTGTAACTACCCTTTTCCTTAGTCAAGAATCCGTTATCAGATAACCATTCAAGAGTCATCTCAACATCAGTGTTTATATCTGCAAGAATAGATTGTGAGATAGAATTTTCTAGACCCTTAACAGCTTCTTCAAAAGAAGTACCTGCAAGAATAGCCTCCATCAGTTGCTCACGAACTTCATCGCTGGTAAAGTCTTTACTCTTGGTAAAGTCTGCACCGCGCATCTTACCATTGTTGAAGTTGTATATATCATCAACAAGTTCTCCATTAACAACTTGAGCAATGCGATCATACTCAGCGTTGAGGATAGACAAGTATTTATTGTATGCAGTCTTGGTAAGCATCATCTTACCATTCTTCATTACAATAGATTTGATAATCGGAGTCTGAAAAGTGTACGAGTGATTTGATTCTGAAAGAACGCCTAAGTTGGTTGCTGAAGTATAATACTTTCTCTTGTTATAAACACGCTCTACAACTTGAGTGTAGTTAGCCATATTTGCAAAAGCATAATCTACAGCTGTGAAGTTCTTAAACGATTTTGCATCGGTGTTTCTCGTTAAGGTTGCATTTTTAGACTGAGTCACCTTACCGTCCTTATCTACATAGTGAGACTCTAGTTTAAAGTCCCCCACAATATGCGGAGTTTCTACAGCAAGAAGTTCTAAAAACCTAGGATCGTTAAGAAGATGATTATGCTTATGGAAAGTATCTGCCAAAAGCCTTGCTCTTGTTTCTGATACGCCAAGTTCCATAAAACGCTTCTTAACATAAGTTGGCGAAACAAAACTATAAATCTCTTTATTTTCAGCAGATCTTCTAGACTTGGAAAACAATCTTTCATCAAACACAGCATTAAACAGCGCAAGCTTATAAATCCTTGCACCAGTACCGGTTGTACTATCTTCATTTTCTACCTCCTCAAGATCCGCAGAATCTTCAAAAGTTCTATTAAAAGGGTTAACATCTTTAGCAATGTCATCACCAATAAACTTAAGAGTATCAAGAGTAAGACCTTCTACACCAGCATGAACATTCACCAAGAGTTGCTCGCGGTTATTTCTGTCCAACTCCTTCTTTGCAAGAGCGTGGCTATATTCTAAATATGCCGGAGCTATATCAATACCCAGAACTTTAGAAAGTTTACTTGCAAGCTCAACAGGATTAGCGTTACCTGTGCTAATGTAGTTTTTAAGATCATTCAATATACCAGAAGCATTAGACTTAAAGTTTCTATTTGCTAAACTGTAAGCATCAAACTGATCTTTCCAAGTTTTAAATTGAATGTTTACATCGTTTTGAGCCGTGCTGTTAATGATTCTAATCGTTTTCTTATACGGATTAAATCCATAAAAGTCTGCTTCTTGTCTTACAGTCTCAAATGCTTTTGTAAAAGCTACAACCAGTTCTGGACGTTCAATGTTGTTTACATCAATCTCTAGAGTTTCAGGGTTAACAGTTACACCTGCTTTTTCAAAGAAAGCTTTTACGAATGAAGCAGTCTCACTATCCTCCTGTGAAATCAAAGCAAGAGCGTTCAAAGACTCCATCTGACTGCGTTTACCAGAAAGAGATACCAAGAGTCTATTATAAACTTTAGATACGTCTACGGTCCTGTAAATAGGTCTATTGTTAATCTGAGAGTAAGGAATAGGTGCTCCGTACTCATTCAACTGAAGATTAGCTTCATCTTGCTTATCAAGAATTGTAGATGTAGCAATCAAAGTTCTAGCAAAAGTCGGAAGGCTTGAGAACCCACCAACTTCATCATGCTCTTTTCTAGCTTCAGTACTACTCTTAACACCTTCATTCTGCTCTTGGTCATCAATATCTTCAGTATAAGAAAGAAGACTTAAGTATTCTTTAGAACCTTGTTTCAAAAGTTCTCTACCAGATTCCTCTGTAAGAACATTATAGATATCCATAAGCTCACGCTCATACAAAGGAAGATTAACATCTTCTTCATATTCTTCACGGCTAGGGTTATACCACTCTGAGAAATCATCAAGGACTTGATCAAACACTTGATCAGGTGTAAGCTTAGTAAGATCATCAGTCTGCAATCTTTCGTGATATGTTGCAGATATGCTTGCAATGATTCTTTCTGCAAGATCACCTCTAAGATATCTTTCTACAGGCATCAAGGCATTTGAATCATTTGTGGCATTCGGATTAGGTACAAGCATCTTTGCTCCTGTCTTAATAGACTTGAGGGCTGTAGATGAAGGAATACTGCCAATATAATCACCGGTAAATCGGTTATCTTGAATATCTACACTAGAGTACTTACCCGAATCAATTGCTTTAAACAAACTGTCAATAGTAGATGAAGAGGGTCTACCCGCAATAAAACTTGAGATTTTGTTTACAGCAGTTCTGATTAACTCAATAAGCATCTCAAAGAAATTCTTTTGAGAGGGAGCAACAGGTGTAGATTGATTCATCTTAAACGAATCAAACTTGTCAGCAAGATATTCTTCGTACAGACGCTCTTCCAGTTCTTTTGTCGAAAGTTGAGAATAGAATTCTACATCAGAGTTCTTAAGCTCAGTTAAAGCCTGGTTTAAAGTTTTACCTTCAGACTTAAGCTTTTGTACAAGCTCATATCTAGCAACAGACAAAAGATTAGAAATCTCCTTTTCAGAAAGCAGCAATCTAAATACACTGTGAAAAGCTTCGTGATATTTGAAAGGAGTCTGAGCACCAACACTGATAGTACCACCAACAACTTTAGTGTTACCGGCTATAGCTTTCAGGGTTGCCGTAAACTGACCAACTGTTATAGAACCGCTAAGCAGATTCTCTCTAAGCCTTTCAGTTACGTTAACAGATATAAACGCAGGAAGATTAGCTCTAGTCCAATCAATAAACGCATCAATATCTTCTACGTCGGCAGTTGTAAGATCACCGATAACTTTCTTAGCGCTATACTTACTGTCAATTGCAGCAATTCTGTTTACCATATCTACAACTCTTGCATCTTGATTTGCAAGCTTTCTAGCCTGTGAAACAGGAATACCTTGAGCATTCTTAATCTCATTTGTAATCTGAACAACAAGTTTATTCTTTTCAGATTCTAATTGTTCTCTTTCAGCAGCAACAGAAAAAGCTTGTGCTGCCGGATTAGGTGTTGCAACTCCAAAAGCTGCGGCTTCTACGGAAGGAGTAGCCTGAGACATTTGACTAAGTGCTTCAGATCTACTCTTTCTTACTTCTGCTTCAGTTTTTTGTTGTGTTGGTTTGTTTACAAAATTTTTAAATCCTTCTATATCTTGGTTAGATCCTAGCACATGTACTTGCTCGTTGGAGTTTACCTTTATTTCATTATTAAGTTTTTCATCAACTCCGTATTCATTCCCAATGAGCCTATTGCTAGTATAAACAGCACCATCATTATTTGGATTTTCTTCAAGCTTACTGTTTACGTAATCTTTACTTTCACCTTTTTTAGGCTTTTTATCATCAAATACTACAGGATTCTTAATGTTTATAGTAGCTGCTATTATATTAGGAGCGTCTCCAGATATACTTAAATACTCCTGTGCTGATTCAAAAGAAGGGGTAAAATAAATTCCTGCTCCAAATTCTCCATTAGAACTTTCTCCTATTTTGAAATTATCGTTTTTATCTATCCATCCTCCATGATAGACAATATCCTTTACTTTACTATCTGGGAAGATAGTGTCTAAGTATGCAGAGTATTGCTGTTGTGTGCCTATAGCGGCTAACTCAGGATTAGATTCAAATAATTCAGATACTCCTTTTTTAACTCCAGTGGTTTGTTGTGTTGGTTGATCTGCAACTGGCTTTGTTTTTTGTTGTGATACACCAAAAGCTGGAGCACCGCTTACAGGTTTAGATTGCTTGGTTTGTGCAGCTGATTTAGCAGCTTCAGACTTCCTAGCATTAACCATGAAGGTTCTACCTGCACCAACAGAAACTACTGTAGTAACAAGATTATATGATTCAAGATCGTTAGGATCTACAGTTGTAGGAAGAGATGTTCTAATAGTCTCTTTATTGAATCGAGTAAGAATGTACTTATCTGCAAACTTTACACCGTCAGCTACTGCGTCAATAATTGACTCTACAGTTTTTGAAAGAAGTTGATCAACGCTTTCAATCTTAGTTCCGGCAGGGTATACAGGTATAGATACAGGATTATTAAAAGAAGGGTTATTGTCTAACTGAACAACAATGTTTCCAAAGCTATCTACAATATATCTAGAGTACTCTCCAGATTTGTGTGCATGATAAACAAGATCCTGGATTTCAGAATTTATAACATCGTTATAGTTTTCAGGAAGAACCTCTTCTGCAGCAGCCGTAGCTGTTTCTTCAGAAGCATTATTCAGAGTATCTATAAGGGTTGCTGCTGTTTGTGCATCTGCAACAGGTGCAACAATACCAGTAAATCTTACCTCCCCATTAGGAAGCTCAAAAGCTAAAACATATCTACCACTAGTAGGATAAGTTTTATCCGTCTTTTTAGCTTGTTCTACACGAGCGTCAACAGCCTCTTTATCTTGACCAGTTAAAGTAGTAGAAACAGTTTCGTTGTATTGAATATTACCGTTCTCATCTCTACTAATACCACGGTCAATAATGTAAACACCACCACCAATAGTCTGATACTGAAAATCAACCAGTGCTGGATATTCAGAAGGTGAAGCTGCAAACTCATATGAACCAGGAGTTGGTACAAGTCTACCAACAGCTTTTTCAAACTCAGAGTAACTCATTTCAACAGAGTTACTTTCACCTAAGAGCTTTCCAACATTAGAAACAATTTGTAAAGAGTTATCCATAGATTCTCTAAACAACTTGTAACTCTGGAAAGGGTTACCCTGAACATCAAAGATCTCCGTAAAGAGGGCAAAGCTTATCTGATCAGGAGAAATTATGTTTCCTTCAAAATCAGTAAACTGCAAAGAGCTTATTTGAGGAATATGAGCTATTACTTCTCCTTGATAAACAATCTCAATATTGTACGGCTCGCCAAGCTTAGATATATAAGGATTAGTTTTACCATCAATACTATACTCAGAAGCAATGCGTTGATTAGCAGTGATACGGATAGTAGCACCAGAGAGAATAGTTTTAGCATCAGTACTATTAATTAAATCACTAAGAGTCTTAGCAGCCTCCTTGCTTGTTTGATCCGCTACTCTATGACCATATGCTTTAGAGAAATCATTTACATCATACATGTATGCTCTATCGGCAGGTCTTGCATCCGGATTATACGGACCAGGAAGAACTGTAGAAGGATCTAAAACAGTAGTAACATTTCCTGTTTCAACATCTCTCAACTGAAGGGTCGGCTTTCTTTTATTGAGAGCAGCAGATGCAACATCTTTAGCGCTTGTTTCTACAGTAAAAGTTTTAGCGTTACCTGCACCGTATCTAATGTGCACTGTTTCACCAGCAGTAAAAGCATATCCGTTTATTACAAACTTCTTAGACTGAGCTTGTTCAGCCGCAAAAAGATCAGCGGCATCTTCAAAGTTATCTCTAGCTTCTTGTTCTGTTGCAAACTCAACATCACCATATCTTTTGCCAAGGATGTCGGTGTAATAAAATACTTCTTCGGTCTCGGTCTCTTCTTCACCTTGAACTTCTTCTCTTACAATAAAAAGACCTTTTATTCCTTTAGGTGTAACCAAAGATTGTTGAGCGGCAAGGTTTTCTTTACGGAAAGTTTTAGGCTTAGAAGCCGCATCAACCATAAAGTCTTCTACGATTAATCCAAGTTTCTCGTAGTTTTTAGTTTTAGATTCTCCAATCTTTTGAAGAGTAAACTGAGATAGTGGCAATTCTGATCTTGAAGAGCTGTGGATTTCTTCAAGCTTTACCAAGGATTCGATAATGTTAACACCTTGTTCTGAGCCCAGAAAATCTACATAGTCAACTTCACCATTAGGATACTTTCTAGAAAAGTAAGCTTTAAGAACACTTTGAGAATATGGTGTCAGCTGAATATTTTTAGCAGCAGCTTTTTTCTTTTCAACCTTTGCCTCTGCAGCTTGACGCTCTTCAGCAGTAACGTTTTCTTTATTAACCGCTTCTGCTTTTGCTTTTTCAGTCTTTACATACTGAGCAAAGTTTCCTTCTTTATACTTATCATTAATTGATTTCAAAAGAGGATTTTCACCATCAACCTCTACACCGTCAAGATCCCAGAAAACTTTGGGAAGTTCTCCAGTGCGTACAAACTTTTCGTATTCATTCTCATCTGGTACAAGTCCTATAGATGCAATAGACTCAAGGTATGCGGATTGATCTTTCTTTGCCTCTAACCCTGCAAGTCTCTCGGAAAGAGCTTGTGCTCTATTAGCCCATAGATTTAGGCGCTCTTCAGCATTAAGTCTAACTTCTTCTTGTAATCTTTCTGGTGCAAATGCTCTAGTAAGAGAACGAGTCAACATGTCTCTATCTCTTCTAAGCATAAACGTATCCATCAAGGTATTAAAACTTGTTTCAAAGTCTCCGTCTTGACCAACAGTTTCACCTCTAGATATTACAGACAAATAGTTATAGTATGCTTCTTTAAGGGCTTCTTCTTCTCTTTGACCAACAACATCGTCGGTCTCATCGTCAAGGGTTTTAAGGTTAGCACCTTTTGCAGAAGCAACAACATTATTAAGTCTAGCATCAAAAGCCTCTACAGCTTTCTTATAAGCTTCTAAAGCTTTAAGCTTTTCTTTCTTGAACTTAAGCGTTTCTTTCTGCTCATCAGAAAGTTGTTCTTGTACTTCAGAAGAAGTTATCTCTGTACGAAGAATGTTTAATTCAGCATTGGTAGCAGCAAGATCAAATAAAGCTGTAAACTCTGAAGCTCCGGCTTTACTTACCCCAGCATTTTTCTTTACAAGCTCTTCGGTTGAAAGAATTCTTTCTAGTGTACGATCAAGAGTTGCTCTCTGGAATACAAGCTTCTTTACACTATCTTCCCAAGCAATGTAGGATATAACAGAATTGTTATATTCATTTGTTCCTTTCTTGAATAATGCAGGATTATTTGGATTCTCACCCACATGTTCTCTTACAGCATCATAAGTCTGCTTAAAGACCTTAGCTCTTCCAATAAGCTCATCAAGTTTTTCAACTCCAACTTGAGTTGTTTCTTCACCATAAGCTTCTTTAAACTCTTCAGGCGTTAAACCTTTGAGATCCCCCAGGTGTTTTACAATGTTGTCAAACTGTCCAGATTGAAGGGAGGTGTAAAGGTGGTGGTAAAGAGAAACATCTTTTAAATCTTGAAAAAGCTTTCTGTCATTATTAGCTTCAGCTGCAGCCATTCCTTGTGTAGCATTATGCTGCACAATTAAATTCTCATGATTAAGGCTAAAATATTTCTGAGGATCATTGTAGACCTCATTCAAAGAAGTTACTTGACCATTGAGAGTATTAAGTTTGGCTTCATTCTGGGCTTTAATCTCTTCAGCAGACATGGTAAATCTCTGAGCAATGTAAGAACCTGCTTTACTAACAGGTCCAACAACACCACCCATCAAGAAACCAGACATAAAGGTTTCAAGACCTTGAGCGGTTGTAAGCTGACCCCAGATGTTATTCTTTACTTTATTCCCTACAAGATCCCAGTTGGTATCACCACTAGCTGCAAGTAAAGGATCTCTATAGATTGCACCATAGTAATCTTTTGCTGATGCAGAAATACTCTCTTGTAAAGTTTCTTGAACACCCTCAGAAAGGTTTCTAGCCGTATAACCAAGAGCCGCTCTACCGTACATTGACGGGTTTTTAATAGCTTTAAAAGTATTTTGAAGGCTAGGCTTAACAACTTTAAAAGCATCCTTCATTGCAGCTTTATCAAAGGCAATGTAGGGATTAAAAAGACTAAAGCCTTTAGCTCCTTTTACAGGAGTAAAACCTTTAAACATTCCATCAAACGTAATCTTATTTGTAAGATAGATTGTTGGAAGGTTCGCCATCGTTGTGGTAAATCCACTCTTAGCCGCTGTTTCATAAATATCCTGCAGCTCTTTACCAATAGGGGTCTGTCCGTTATTTTTTTCCTGATACTCTCTGATCAAACTTTCTCTTTGATCAAGTTCGGCCATTGTACCCTCAAGCTTTGATTCAGCAATGGTAGCATGCGCTGCACGAACATCTCTATAGAATCCACCAAACCCTGTAGCAATCTTTGCATAATCTGACATATTATCAGCAGCGTTGATAGCCTTTACGGCGTTTACTGTATTTTCAAAGGGATTTATAAACTTAGCAGCGTTAACACCTGCAGTCTTAGCAGCACTAAAGAAAGATCTGGCATTATCAATCCCCTTAAGAGTTGTAGCCAAGCCTTTCATTCTTTCGTAGAATCTGCCAACATTGGTGGCTGTTCTAAGTGCAGCAAGACCCCCAGCACCACCACCAGTTGCAGCGGTCAAACCTGCAAGCGCAAGTTCTTCCAAAGCCATTTCAGAAATCAATCCAAAAGTATATCCTGAATTAAGGAGGAGGTTATTAGTGAAACCTCCAAAACCACCTCTAGTACTATTACCTATACGAACTGCATCCGAATAAGTTTGTGCTTCAAGGTAATCAGACTCAAGGGGTTTACCAGAAAAAGTTGATCCTATAGACTTTGCAACGCTTGTAAAACCAATACCAAACAGTTTTGAAAACTGCCCGGACATTCTAGACATATCATCCAGGGTTGTACTGTTAGCATTGTAGATAGCTTCGTTATCTCGTAGAGGACTAAACCCTAGAGTACTAAACTTTGGGTGAGAGTAGTATCTATCAAAGTTTGTATACTTCGTACCAAATGGTTGATAGTTACCTTTTTTTGCACCAAAAACATTAACAGGCTGATAATTTGCTAAAGCGTGAAGAGTTGCTTCTGCACTAGACAAAGAACCATTTAAAGAATAACTACCACTACCACCACCATTTACCCACGGTGCATTGTAAGCTTTAATTCTTGCAGGTGCGGGCAATGAATCCACAAAAGGATTCGGCTGCAACATATCAACAACAGGTTGGGCTAGACCAGTTCTAGGATCAAAAGAAGTATTTTCTTCCATTTTTATTCTGTGAGAAGTTGCGGATCGTAAACCTTGTTAGGATTATTTCTGTGAAGTTCTTCTAGTTTGTCATTTACTGCTTTTTGATTAGCTCGTAAACCAGAAGTAGCGTTGTTAAAGTGATCTAGTACTTCGCCCGGTTCATTTTTAAACATTCCGGCAACTGGTTGAGTATATCTAGGAGTACCATTGTTATCGAAAGTAACCATGGAGCCCATAAATTGAATCATGTTTCCTTGATCTGTATACTGAATCCATCCGCCGTTATTTGTGCTGAACTTAAGACTTCCTCCACCATAAGTAAATTCACCGCCACCAGTTTGAGAAGTTCGAGGATTGGGGGAGTTCATTAATGAAAGAACAGGATCAATCTTACTTTGAGCTTGTGCTACAATACTATTATCCTGATCTCTAGGAACAGTGATTTGAATTCCTTGTTGTAGCAAATCAGAATTACCATAAAGAATTCCAGGATTATCTTCTGTACCTACAAACTCTTTAATCATATCCTGATCTGTAAGTCTAATGGTGTAAGTACTGTATCCTTCCAATCCTTTGGTTCCATTGTATCTATTATACGTAATACTGTAAAACGGACTACCACCTTTTTTAGGATCAGCTGCTGGTCCAACCAATAAACGTGGAAGTATAGCGTTATAAAACTTTACGGCAGCAGGGTTTTCTTGTGAACTACCAGGTGCACTAATAATAGCATTATCACGCATTGAATTTATTTGCGTTAACAAAGTAGTCATTTGCTGTCTTGATGTACCACTTGCAGCATTGTAAACATACGTAAGCTTAGGTGACAGAATGTCTCCACTACCTAATTCTTGTTTACCTTCTAATCTAGCTTGCAGATTAAAAGAACTTGTTGATGAGTCATACACACCGTTAAATTCTTTATATAATGCTTTATAGTTACTTTCTGCGTCTTCATACAAATCTTCTTCGGAATTATTCTGAAAATCACCCTCATGCATTCTCTCAATTGCGTCTGCTGAAAATCCACGAGCTTGAAAAAATTTAGATATAGCTTCTTTTTTGCCAAGTATTCTAGCTCCACCAGAATTTTTTTCAGAAAAGTATGGTAAAAAATTTACCAGATCATTATCAACAGAAGTTCCATAAGCTTGTTTTCTAAGCGCTATCCAAGTCTCTCTATCTTTTTGATTTTTCCAAGTTCTTCCTCCGGTCCAACCGCGCTCAACCATATTTTCTTTTTCCCAGGCCTTTAATTTTTTAATAGCTTCAGCGTTACCTTCTCTACCGCCAACATTTAAAACAACCTGTTCTAGCTTTTCAGCATTGTCTCTGTGAAGTTCATCACCAGCAACTTTAAGAACTTCTCTCTTCAATGCTCTATCAGCAAAAGCATCATTCACATTAAGAAGCTTGCCATCATAATTAACCATCAATTTTTTACCGGCTTCCCCTTGACCATAGTCATCTTGAATAGCGTCCAAAGCTTTATTAAGAGTACTTGAAACACCACTGTTCAAACGTTTTTCTTCGGCAACAGTTTTTCTAAAGTCATTAGACGTAAGAAAAACAGTATTACCTTCATTATCTTTAATTTTAATTGCTGAAATACCGCGCTCGTTTTTTGTAGGATTTTGAGTAGAGGTTATAAAACTATTAACTAGAATTTCATCCGCTTGAGAGATTTGTCGATACAGTTTATTATAAGTTTCAACATTTTGGGCGTGTCCTAACCCTCCTCTTACTGATTCTACACCTTCGTTAATAGGATTGAAAATTGAGCCCGGAATCTGAGTATCAGTTTCATATCCAAATCCTTTTAAATAAGCCAAAGCTGTTTCTGATTGATAATCCCACCAAGACTTATAAGCACTCTCAATCATAGAGTTGTTATGTCTCACCTCTTCAAGAGCATATGGATCAGCACCAGTAATCTCCTGAGAAGAATCTTTCATTGCTAGAGATCTAGCAATTGAGGCAACTTGAGAATACATCCCAACATTAGAATATATAGCTCTAGCCTTAGCAATAGTTTGCTGAGCATTTTGTGCGGGCGTCATTACAGTCTCAGAAATCTCTGAGGCTTTTTCAAGAATAGGTTCTAAACCAGCAAGCTGTCTTTGATAGTTAATATACTCACGGCTTTCAGGGCTATCAGGCACAACACCATTTTCTCTAATGTTTGCTTCAGCTGCTGCTATTCTATCTTCAAGATCTTGTTGAAAGCTTTTAACTGTTTTAGAATTTTTTAAAGCTTCCGGACCCATAGTAGCAACTACAGATTCAGCCCAAGCTAATTCAGCTGTGCTTCTATCACCAAAAGTTTGTTCATTAGCTACACCAAAGTCTTTTTGAGCAACATAAGACTGTGCTTCAAACATTGCCAAAACACCAGGATCTGCAGAAAGCTCTCTCATAAGATCTTCTGCAACCATTGGGGTAATGAGTTCTCCGTTTTTATTCTTTACTAAGTATCCTCCGTTAACACCAGAACGTACAACATTATATCCGTTTTTCTTATAGATGGCTTGGGCCATTGCTCCAAGGTTCATGCTAGGTATATACTGTACTCGTGAGCCCATTTTAATAGCTTCATCAGGAGCAGCCATTTTAAACTCCTCCATTTGATAGTTCATAGCTTTTACACCAGTATCCCAGTATTGCTCTCTAACCTGTTTAACAGGGCTATTCATATAACCCTGTACGCTCATCATCTGATTTTTAAAAGAACGCGTGCGTCCAAGATCTGTAACCAAAAGATCATCTTCCCAAAAAGGGCTGAAAATTGATTTAACAGATTCTACGTTTTGTTGAAGACTAAGATCTAAACCTGCAGCTTTTTTAACTTCAACATCAGCAAGATTCATAAAAGAATCTCTTCTTTGCGTAGTGTCTTCTCTTGTAAGATCACCATAACGAAGCGTGTTGTAAAGGCTGTTTAGCTCCTTATAGTTTTGGTCATACCTACCCTGACGAGTTTCTAATACAGTTGATAGAAACTCATAGTCGGGTTTAAACAGCTGAGGCTGAGGTATGTAGTCTTGTACTCCTTGAATGTATGTGGCCATAATGCAATCCTTCTACAGTAAAAGATACTAAAAAATCTTGAAAGTTTGTAAACTTAGAAGGTTTAACTTCTTGTTATTCACCAGATTGTGAAGTTTGACCATACATGCTTTGTGCACCAGGATACATCATGTTCATCATGCCCTGTTGTAACTGCTGATTAATGTATTGATCAAGTTCCTCCTCAGTTTGTGGCATTGAAGGCATTCCTTTAGATGTAGTGCCAAATACAGCTTTAAATGCTACATCAGGATTTACACCAGTATCTCTAACTATTTGGTTAAATGTTGAAACTTTATTTTGATAATCGTTTTGTTCACTGGCGATTTGACGCTTTGCAATATCACGAGCTCTGCTTCTATCAAAGTCAATATATCCACCTGTAGTCGGATCTATATTAAACTGAGGATATAGAGTATTAAGATTAGATGTATAAGCGGCATTCGTAATAGCATTGTTTACAGTGTTTACAATGTTTTCATCCATAGCACGCTTAGTATTATCGTAAGCCTGATTTGCAATAACCGTCTTATCGTAGTAGTCAGAAAGACCTTTTACGTTAAACTCTGCAGCAGCACTCATCAAGGCATCACGTCTAAGCACATCTCTATTGGCAACATCAACATTCATGTTGTTATATCTACCAAGAATATTAGCGGCGTTTGCTGCACCTTTACCAGCAATTTCGCTAGCTCTAGCGGAAACTTGTTGAGGTCCTGAGTAAGCTCTTAAAGTATCTAAGGTTGCATTAACCATTTCTTCATTAGCAGCAAGTTCTCTCTCAGGACTATAGAATGTTGGCGGTGTAATAACCGGATCAACTCTAAAGTTTCTTGGCATATACTTCTTAACACCAAATCTATTTCTAAGATCCTGCATTCCTCTGAGCTTATCCTGTAGCCAAAATCCTTCTTTTGGATCTTCAGGAGTCTCTAGTTTATTAGGAGTTTTTTCTGGAGTTTTTTCTGGAGTTTTTTCTGGAGTTGGAGTTACTGGTGGAATTTCATCTTCTTTACGCAATGCGTCAAAGTGCTCATAACCCATAAGCTTATCATCTTTCAAATCTGGACGATAAGTAGCTTCAGGTAAAAGATTAGTAAAAGCAGGATAAAAAGTTTCGTTAAAAAACTTTGAGTCATTGTAAAGCTCCTTATCAGACTTTGTCAACATTTCAGGAGTAGCTTCAATGCCCATTATCTTAAACGCTCTTTCTCTGATCTGTCTTTGGTCTAAACCTTCTAAAGCTTGAGGTCCATCCATTTCTTCCACAATTCTACGTTCGTAGTCTGCAGGTTTCATACCACCGTAGAAATCATTGTAACCGGGGGTTTTTCTTTGTGAAAACGGAGAGTTCTTTTTATCAAAGCCGATAAGTGTAGCAGATGATGCCAGTTTCTTTTTATCATCATAACCATAGTCATCACTAGCAAGAGCACGATACTTACCATTACCGTAGGTAGAAACACCTTTAATAACAGCAAGAAGCTTTTCATATTCTTCTTGAGTAATTCCTTCAGGAAGTCTTGTACTCGATGAAGCTTTAGGATTACGTGTTCCAGAAGCAGGCTCACGATCTGTTTCCGCCGCAGGTGCTGGACTTTCAAATTCTTGATTTTGAAATGCAGACGCAGGTTGCTGCTGCACAAATTGCTGCTGCATAAACCTTGGCACATCTGGCATTGCAAATACCCCCACAGGTTGAAATGCAGAATTAGGTACTGTTTGAACCGGAGTTGAAGATGTAGACGTTGTTTGTGGAAGACTAATACCTGAAGCAGACATAAGTTCTCGTGAAAGCTCCGGATTTTCTTCCATTAAACGTTTTTTACCTTCAACTCCTGAAATCTGCCAACGATTCATAAGATTAATAAAAGAAGTATTATCCTTATGTTTTGCAACAAAAGCTTTTATCATTCTAGTTTTCTCCTTACTACTCATAGAGTTAAAACTGTTAACAAAATCAAATTGTTGTCCGTTCTGTGCTTTAGGAATATAGCCACCATAAGCAGCCATTGGAAGACCCATGATAGACTCAGCAAAGTCTTCTGATATAGAAGGAATACCTTGAGGAAATCCTTTCATTCCTTCTTGTACAAAAGCAAGCTCTCCAAGTTTATTACGGTAGTTATCAATCATCATCTCATTTGTACGAGCTGCAATCTTATCGTTGATACCCTCTTCATACAAAGCTTTCTTATACTTATTTATATCGTATTGTTTAGCTATTTCAGCAGGAGTATAACCACTTGTTTTGTAAGACTTGTTAAAACCTTTTAGGATATCCTTGTCTTTTATTTTCATCTTTTTAGTGTCAGAAAAAATAAATGACTCAGGGGGAAGATTTAAAGGTGTACCACCTTCAGAATGTCTCTTACCTCCAACAGTGTAATGTTCAGGTACACTGTCTCCTGTAAGGTTAGTTACTACGGTTTCTCCACGCTCAGCTTCAAGATTTGCTTGACCTCTTGGTACAGCAGGAAGAGTGTTGGTAGATCCACCATGGGCCATGTGAGCACTATCTTTCATGATGGTGCCATCAGGCATCATGTGATACCCTTCAGGTAAACTCTTGATTCTTACTTTTCTTTTCATTGGTCAAGCATTTCAATTTCAGCTCCAAGAGCTAAGAGTTGTTTAATTTGTTTATCGTCAAGTTCAACCACCTGACCACCTTCTTCCATATACATTGGATAGTCCATACCTCTAAATTGTACGGGAGCCATTTGTCTAGGGTTAAGAAGGTCACCTTGGTTTGTTACATATTCTCCGTACCAGTCAAAAGGATTCATCCTTTGTACAGGACCATAAGAATCTGCAAGAGTTTGGGAAGCATTATATCTTTTCTCAGCAGAGTTATCCCTAGTCATAGCTTCTAACGCTCTTAAACCTGTAACATAAGCTGCTTGATTAGCTAAGCTAAATCCTCTTTCAGGTTCAATCGGTTTAATAGGAGATGCCCGCTGAATGAGATCAGAAGGATTTTCCATTCTCTTTTTTGTTTCTTCCAAGCTATCGAACATTCTCATGTCAAAACCTTTGGGCTGTAAACCAGTTATAGCAGTTTGAAGCTCAAACAAAGGTTCTTCAGTAGATCCAGCAAATTGATATTCGGGCATTCCACCGTATTCTTTAGCAAAGTTCATAGCAAAGTTTGCTTTACGTCTCATCTCAGGTGAATACCTGCCTTCTGGTGCATCCAAAATCTTTTTAGCAGCTTCCTGTACACTAAGACCCATACGTGTAGCTTGTGCTTTAAAAGTGCCCTTCTTAGCAGGATCAATATGAATACCCCCGTCTTTCTTACTATTAATCTTAGCTTCTTGCTCGAGCATTTCTTTTGTAGGTTTCTTACCAGAACCTCTATTAGCCCTGATGTTATCCCACAAACCTCTTCTAGAATATGAACCGTCAGCACGACGGATCATTTGACCACCGGCTTGATAAAAGTCTTGAGAGTCTTCATTAAACCACACACCACCGTCAGCATATTCAATTTTACCACCGCATTCATAACAAGGCATACCTCCATCTTTTAAAAACATAGGAAGAGCTTTTAACGCAAGCTTTTTAGTTTGCATTCTTTCTTCCGGAGTATCACCAAGTACTAAATCTCTAACACCTTTAAGACTATCAAAGATTCCACCAAGCTGGTACATATCACCACCGTACATCATGTTAGCCATGATCTTAGCTTGTACTGCTTCTGGCAATGCTTGGAATCCTTCATTCTGTGGTTCACCGCCTTCTGCCCAAGTACCAAAACGCTTATGCCAGTACAGAGGACTAAACGGATCATTAGCTTTTGCAGAGTCTTTACCACCCATTCTATCCCAGAAACGATCTTTACGTTTCTCAGAACCGTGTTGACTAAAGTCTTTCATCTTACTATCACCACCATGTACAACTTTGTACTTATCACCTTTTTTGGCAAGCACCATCCATTTCTTACCAGGGCGCGTAGATTTTTTCTTAGCACCTACTTTGGAAAAGCCCATGTTTTTATAACGGCTAGGTATGCCACCTTCAGCCATTTGATCTAGTTCTTCACCAGGAAAGTAATAATCACCGTACATCATGTCACAAGCTTTAAATGAAAACAGTAAGTCCTCTATATAATTTCGTCAATTTTTAGGTAAAAACCAAACATTAATCGTTACTTAGTGCTCGTTGATAAGCCCTTTGAAAGTCTTTGTATGCTTCAGCTCTTGTCTTATGCTTAAGTATTCCACTACCGTTATAGTACTTAAGCCAATAATCAAACATTCCCTGTTGATCATTTGCTGAAGGTAGAGCCTGTGGTACAAGAGCATATCTATATCTAGCAGCAGCTATTGCAGCTACCGGATTATCTTCTCTAAGTAAGGCATCAAATTGTTTTTGGTCTGTTGGTAAATCCAATTGCTTAAAGGTTTCAAACTGTCTACGTTGAGCAGAGTTATAAGCACCGTTAGCACCCCTACCCGTAAACATATCCTTAAGGGCAATTGGATCAATAGACATAAACGAACTGGTGTAATCTCTACCGTATGCTCTAGGATCCTCACCGTATCTATTCTCCATGTATGCTGTGGACTCTAGTAGATTTTCCAGAGCTTTTCTGTTTTCCTCTTTTTCAAAAGCAGTTAACTCACCAATAGCATAATCAATCTGCTTTGGTCTTGAAAGTGTTCTCCAATCCACATTTTCAGGTGCAGCAGGAGTTGTAGTTGCGGGTTTAGAATCATCATTAAACCAAGAACTAACAGCACCATAAGCTTGAGCCATCATTGGCATAAAAGCAGCTGTTTGTATTCCAAACTGTGCTTTCACCAAACCTCCTTTTTTATAACCAGAACTGTACGTATGTCCTCCTTGCTGATATTGCATGGGTTTATATCCTTTTAACCAATCTTTTTTATAAAGTTTTATAGAAGGATCATTAATTGGTATAGGTTCTTTAGAAACTCTAACTGAAGTATTTTCTGTTGTATATTTTTTTGTTCTATTATTTACTTTAGGTATAAATCTTTCTTCGGGTAAATTTGCTTCAAATAAATAAGGTAAATCTGTATTATCTTTATAATATAAACTTCCTTTATTGTAATAAGCATCATCACCAAAAGATTTATTTAAATTAATACTTCCACTTTCATGTCCTCTAAAACCAATGTCTTGCTTACCTTTAATTAAACCAGACTCAACACCTTCTCTATAAGTAACATTATCTATTTGTCTATAAAATTTATTAGGATCAGTTTTAAATGCCCAAGGATTATATTCATAAGTATTTGGTAAAAACTTATTTCCTAAATCATCCGCAACACGAGCAAGAGGTTTTGCTATAGCTTTAACAATAGGAGCTGCAACTACCGGTCTAGCTATGTTTCTTGCAGTAGCAACGGTTGCAGGGACAGCTGGTATAGTACCAAGTGCATTTAACGCAGCACCTACAAAATCACCTTCAGATAAATCATCTGCAGCTTTAATACCATAATCTAACCATGCTGCTGGATTAATAACCTCAGAAGCATAATCAAGAGCATTATCTTTATCACCCACTCTATCTGGTATATCTTGACCTCTAACAACATATCCTAATGTGGTCATTGGATTAGCTGCTTTATTTAATAAATATTCAAAAGTTGATGGTGGATTATATTGACTTACAGTTGCTTGAGATTGAACAGGTCTAGCATAAGCAGGTGCAGCAGCCATTCTAGCTTGCTGTAAACGTTGCTCCGCAGTCAATTGAACAGGTCTAGATGGTTGTCTAAATTCTTGAGGTACAATAACCTGTTTTACACGTGTGTTGTCTTGTTCAATAGTTCTTCTAGGATCTAGTACAACTTCACCTCTTTGTTGATACTTTGGTGTTTTCCAAGAACCCTCTCCAAACTTAATAGCAGCTTCTTTGTCTGTACCAAAGTCTATAACCTCAGCTCTTCTTTTAGCTTCTTCATATGCTTCTTGCCAAGGTCTATTAGACATATCAACCCAACTACCATCCGGATCTTGAAATAATGTTGGAAATGAAAACCAGTTCTTACCATCTAAAGTCTCAGTGGCCATAAGGTGAGTAGACTCAGTACCATCTGGATTTTTTCTAGAACCTTGTCTCTTTGGAACTTCAATACCATTTTGAGCCATAGGAATCTCAAATACCCGATTACCAGGAAATTGATACTCAGCTCCAGGGTACATTCTCTGAACAAAGTTTAGATCTCTGTTCTCATTTAGAATACGATCTACTTTACCTCTACGCATTCCTCCAAGCTGAGCCATTAGTAATTGTTCACCGCCTCTTTTTCTTAGATACTCAACATTTCTAATAAGTTCCTTATTTAAAGGAATAACCTCATATGCATCATTAATACTACCCGTTAAATCATAGTTACGCCTATTTCTTCCAAAGTTTATAATAGCATCGTGACCCTGGTCAATCAGATCTTTTATTTGCTTATAACTCCAAACAGTATTTTGATCAATTATATGTGGATTTTTAAAGTCCATATCTACTCTAATCAATCTATTATGCTCGTTAGGAAGGTCCATTCTGTTGACATCATAAAAGTGTTCTGCAACTTTTCTATTTGGTGTAAAGAATCTTAAATCTTGTACTTGAGGAGTATTATCATAAGCAATTTTAGATGCAGAAGGAATAATAGGTTCAAACATATCATCTACTGATTTTTGAGTAGCTGCTCTATAATACCTAGTACCTTCAGTCAATTGAAGCGGTGTTTTAGGTCTTAAAAGGTTTGATGTATAATCCTGCGCAATAACTCGTTCAACATCTGCTATCGGTTTACGCATAAGATTTCCAACAGTCTTTTTACTAAATGTTGGTACAAACGGAAAAAACCCTGCAGCATTAACAGCGGCACCTAAATAGTTATCATTTTGAACATCGTTTTTAGCAAGCATTCCTGCTTCAACATAGCTCGCAGGATTTATAATGTCAATGGCCATATCAAAAGTGTTATCTCTAACGGGGACCATATCAGGAATACTTTCACCTCTTGCTATATATCCTAAAGTTGTCATAGGATTAGCTAGTTTATTTACAACTTGTTCTCCAATGTTTGGAGCAACATATTGAGATATTGTTCCTGCATCCCGTTGGTTTGCTCTGTCTATATGAAGCCTGTCATTTACCACTCTTTGAGGTACTACTACCGGTGGTGCTACTCTTGTAGCATCTCTTCTTTCTGAAATATCAGGTCTTGGTGCAACATCTCTCCAACTGCCATTATACTGAAAACCAGTTTGAGCCATAGGAATTTCAAATACCTCATTACCAGGAAATTGATACTCACCACCTGGATACATCATTCGCTGATTACCAAAGTTGTCTACCCCATATACAGGAAAGTCAACATCCTTCATAGTAATTCTACCAGAGGAAATAATATTATACGGATTGTTTACATCCGGAGAATATCTTTTATATCCAAGCTTTGATCTCTTCTTCATCGCGGTGAGTATAATAACTTACTAGAACTAACCTTAAGTAACATTTTAGTTGAACCAGAAACATTCTTAATGAAGAGAACATTATTCATTCTGTGTCTAAACTTCTTATGCTCGTGAGGATTTTTGTTATAATCCAAATTTGCACCATTTAAAGTTCTGATGTATCCATTAGGAGCTGTGTTCCAAATGTTTCTTCTAACAGCGGTAAACTCTCCACGATCTGAAGTAATATCCCAGAACTGATTAAATCTATATTTATTTTCTTCCTTGCTATAAAGAATATCAATAGATGCAGGATTAACTTGAGGGTAGTTTAGAATGGCTGCAGAGTTATTCTTAGGTGTAAGATTTAATTTAAGAAGACCTGATACCTGCTCAGTATTACTAACAACCGCCCTATCAAAGTTTTCATCTAGTATATGATGGTAATCAGAACAGTTAGGTTTGTATACATAACACTCCAAAGCATATTCAACACTTCTTAAAGTATTTATCATTTGACCTGAAGTTGATACAAGCTCTACTTCAAACGGATAGTTTACACCATAGTAATTACAATATGAAGAACAAGTTGTGTTATGCTTCCAAATGCTTGCACCTTTCACACTCAAGAAATGAGTGGTTGAAGGCAAAACAAATTCAGGATGCCAATCGTGAAACGAAACCCAAGCTTTAATCTTGGGATCATAACTGGCCGTCCAAGAAGCAGACTCAAAATAATTTGTGTCTTGTAACTTGATCTCTACCAAAGGATTACTTACAAGAGAAAAAAGATTACCTCTGTTGTATTTAAGAAGACCTGCAAACTCAGGCTTAAGTTTGTAATCCTTCTTTGTAAAATATACTATTCCATTGGCACTATCATATACAGTGGCAATACCAATACCATTAACCTGATTATCCTTAAGCCCAAACTCAGGAAAATCCTTAGTAAGTTGATACGGCAGGTTCTTAGCAAACCACCAGCGCATACTATTATTAGATATTTCTTCCATGCCAGAAGAATAACTAAAGATCTTTCCTTGATTCTGTGATACCCAGAAGAATCCTGCAGGTGTAGAAGTAGCAGAGTTTCTATTCTGACAGCTTCCAAACTCATAAGAGCTATCACTGTATACAATCTTCTTAAGAGATTGATTAAACAGCTCGCCGTTACCTACAGTAATCTTAGTTCCAAAATCAGTTTGCAGCTGCTCAAGCGGCATAAACATATCAGGAGAATCATTCTCATACAGTATAACAGCACGTGCATCTCCTGCCATCTTAACAGCAGTAACTCTAGACTTAAAGTCCTTGTAGTTGTTAACAAGATAAACTCTCCAGTTATCTTTCTTGTATTCGTTCTGATTAGGAAGAGAGTAGTTTATTCTGTTAGGGTGATACGTGTAACACGTTTCAGCCACAAAGGGATCATAATCTCTAGTTTGAATTATACCCCAAGTAATAAACTGATTATAGAATCTAGAGGCGCTCAGAGAAAAGTCATACTTGAAGAAATTGCCAGCCCAAATAATATTGGACTTAAACAGTTCGGAAAGATCCGTGTATTCCTTATAGTCATAGTGACGTGTTTCAGGTCTCTCCTCGTGATCTCTATAGGCAACGTTAATCTCAGACTCTGCAAAGAAATCTCTTACACCAGAGTTGAACAAATAGAAATAAGCATTCTTTATATTGAATGAAAGAAATCTCCAGAACACAGCACTCGGAGTAGACTTTCTGTCAAGGTTGAACATGTCACTAGGAAGCATGTCAATAGCATTAACAAAGCCTGAGGTATTCTCCTGCTCCTGATCCTCATCATCATCTCCTCTAGCAGGATTTCTAAGAACCTTAAAGATCTGTGCAATATTTTGACCAAGACCTGTGATAAAGTCATTAAAGTCAAAATTGGTTGTATCCATCCAATATCTTGGGAACGGAATGTTTATATAGTCTCTATAGTTCCATTCATGCCCATCAGGAAGATCATGCATCCAATCATTGAAGAATAACATTGTATTCTTCTCAGTATATCTATTGATATATACGTCTCCACCAAACATTACTGGAGATGTAAGCTTTTGACCGGAAGTAGTTGTTGCCGGTACATCAACAATACATCCTGTAGGAATTTGTTTGATGCCATCAATCTGACCGTACTGGTTACCTATTGATAGTACCATGCCGGCGTAGTGACTTGAAATATTCTTAGAAAATCTTTCAGTCAACACTTCCTTCCAAAGATCTTTGTTTTGATCTCCTTCTTCTTGCAAAGTAAAACGGCTATTATCAATCCTAGTAGGATTAAGAATATCAGCAGTTGTTTCAATAACTACTGTTCTGGGACGCTTTATGTTATTTATTCTATACTTATCGTCAAAGTCATTTAAAAGGGAGTTAACGTAAACTGCCTTATTAATTTTTCTAGACTTATTGTTTACAGTTGAGCAGATATAGTTATCATAAAATCCATGAGAAACATACTGCAAAGCGTACTGCTTGTAGTTCAAAAAGTTTCTGATAAGATCAAGAAAGGCATTTGTTCCTTCTGCAGTAAATGAAAATACCGCGGGAATAAATCCAACAACCTTCAACCACTTAGGTAAACTAGCAAACTGAGACTCTTCAATCTCGCAAGAAGTAAGTAACTTTTTTGCTATAGAAAATAAACCTGTCGGATCAGCGTATTCTGCAATAGTAGCTTCCATACCTTCTAGTAGGCAGGTAAGCGGTTTTGTAGTTTTCTTACCTTTTAATCCTGCATAGATACTACCTATACCACCTATAAGAATGGCAAAGAAAAATGCAGTATCGCTAACAAGCTTATGCTTAGGGTGTTTATAAGGTGTTATAAACTGACCCTCACTTGTTCCATAGTTTTCACCATAGATCTTTAAAATCTGAGCTGAAAGATATGGATTTACAAACTGGGTATCCGGAGAGTGAAACGTAAAGTGCTTTTTACTAAAGTTCTTAAAAGGTTTAACTCTACTCTTATCACCTCTGCCGTCACCAATAAACTTTTCTGTGAGATACGGATCCGGTCTTAAATCATTATAAGGGTAGTTAGCGTAAAGCCCTTTCTTATTTGTAATGTCTTTAGGTATATTATAAATACCCATATTAGCAATAAGGCCTTTAGCAATAATGCTGCGGTTACCCTCTCTGCTTCCTCTAAGTATTTCATAACCTACAATGCCAGAGATAGGCATACCATAGTTATCCAAAGGAATTGTAATACCGGAAAACTTAACACCTAATACAATAATTTCTTCACCACCCTGTGTATGTCTAGGAGCTACACAGTCATCAGGAAACTTGTGGTGTCTAATATTTTTACCGCAAAGTTCGGCCCATCTTGTAGGATCATCATCAGGATACTTTTCAGTTGACTGCCAATAACCCATTTTACCAGTACCCATAACAATGCCACCATCCTCAAGGGTAGAAGTTTGAAAACTACTAATTGTTGCAGTATTATATACCTGCCAGTTTCTGTTCCTACTAAAATCAACGACATCATTGTTAGCCACAGATGTGACATCTGTAGCCGTAAAAGCTCTACCCGGAATATGGTAAGATGAAGACTTATCTCCCGTATTGTATATCCAGCGAATAAAGAAAGCATATTGCTCATCCCGCATGTAACCAACATTGGTTCCAGCTTCTTTATAGTAGTCAAAAGGATATTTTACAGCAACCCAATCTGCCTTAATATTATTTGCCTGCGGTTGATAGTTAAAATCAAACTTGCTTGAAGGGGCAACTCTGACAAGATGATCCTCGGTTGCAAACATTGCATCTGATTTTTCTACAGAAGGAATGTTTAAAGGAATGTCTGAGATAGGTACAGTTACAAGTGAATCAGGTAAAGCATCTAAGAAGACTCTTGATTGTCTTGTACTATATGTACCTACACGTTTTGCAACAGTCTGCATATTGGCAGACGAAATAATCACTAAATGATATTCATCAAAGTTATCAGTCTCTAAGCCGTCTAAAGTAATCTCTACGGAACCTATAACATTCTCATGTGCAAAGACACCTAAAAGATTAGATAAACCAACATAATCGGTAACTCTTTGATCGTTTACGGAATACGCAATAGCCGCTTGATATGTACCATTACGGAGCGTGCCAGATCCCGCTCCTCTTTGAACTCTAATACACGGTATTTTAAAGAGAGGAGCCAAACGAAGGGCTTCACAGTCGACTTCATTAGTAGGAGTTTTAATTAAACAGTCATCTACCAAGGTTTCTATCTCAATAAACGGAGGCCTGTCAATGTTTAAAGTTCTTGATGGATTACGACCATCATCAAAATATACTTGCCAAGTGCAATCAAAATTTTCCTTAGATGCACCAGTAATTAAATTGTTTTTGCTAAAGTTTAGACAAGCGCTGTTGATGATCTTAACGTAGCTACATTCAGATTCATCAAATAATCCTATTTCAGAATTAGTATCATCTGTAGAAAAAATAGTCCACTTATCAGCATACAAGTGCACTGCTCCAATAATATCATAGGGAGCTTGAGTACAATAAACAGTTGAGGGTTCATTGCCAAGAACAAACAATTCTCCATCGTGTGAATTGTTTACGGCATTTCTAGCATGAGTCCAGTTACTATCAGGAGTTACAAGATAATCATAGTCCTTAACAAGACCCTTGTTGAAAGTATTAGTTCCAACATCCTCAAAATTCTGTTTGGTCTGCTTAGCCATGTTTAACTTCTATTTTCTTGTCAGCTAAAAACTTAAATACTCTTTCAGAAAGATATCCGATTAGCCATGCCACTGGTTCATCCTCGGTTATGTTTATTCTTGCAGCTAAGGTTCTTGAAACGTGAAATAACTCATGTACAATTGTGTTGTAAGTCAAGCTATCATCTTTAATAACCACCGTGTAAGGAGGTGTGTCACTTGTGAGAGTTACTCCGTGTAGAGTCTTAGCATATTCTTCCGTCCAATATTCTTCGTCTTTAGCATGTTTAACGTTTCTAACTACTGCGTCATAGAGATCATCCGTTACAATAAAGAGCAGATAAGTTCCATAGACATCTATCTTGATTTTAGTTTTAATCATTGAATCACAGGGTAAGACTTAAACATATCAAAGTACTTGTGGTATTGAGATCTTCTGTTAGTCTCCCACAGTTTCTTCATCTCTGCAAAGTCTGGCATGTTTACAATTGATAAAGCGTTGTTTCTAGCACCTCTAAGACGCTGCTCAACAAGATTTAACTTTTGAACTACATCTTCACCGTTAATGTACATGTTCTCTAGAACACGCTGTTTAATAGCATATTCATAAAACTCATTAATCATAGGATGATCCATTACAAGAAGTTGACCATTCTCATCTTCCATGGCTCCTTGATAATTGATATAAAGTTTCCCTGTTTGGAAACTTGTGTAGATAAATCCCCCGCGGATGTCTGCTTGATTTCTTGCACTCCAACGTGTATTTGGACAATCTCCGCTAACAGAGCTAGAAGGTTTAATCCTAATAGCTTCTAAAGTTTCGTAACATACAGTGTGAGTCTTAAACTTCTGCACAAGCTGGTAGTACTCACCGCACTTATTAATACAAGTATTCTCAGGTTGACACTGATAAAGAGCATCTACTCCTGAAGTACTAGTAGTAGTTGTAGTAACTGTCTCAGAGATTGTCTCACCGGGAATAGCAGGGGTAACCACTACAGTTTCCGTCCAAGCTTCTGTACCACCTGAATAAGAAGCTTGCATTAAGTAAGCGGTGCTTCCATTATTTCTTGCAAGCAATACGCCACCATCTGCACTAGATACAGCAATATCACATGAAGAAATTAATATACTATCAATAATAGTGTTATCCGATATTCTAATTACTTTACTGTTATCTATTCCGGCGCTATATATCATGTTCCCACCAAAGGAATCATAAACAATAGATCCGTCTGTGTAAGGATTTGGAACACTTGTTAAAATGTGTGTCCAACTGTGATCAGTAGGGTCCCAAGTAAAAATATAAGGAGTTGCTAAAGCATCATGACCATCAAAACGAATCCAAAACAGCCCTGTACTTGTATCAAGAGCAACTGTCTTCTCTCCTCTAGGTTGATTCTTATAATACTGAGAATCCCAACTACTGTCACCGTTAGTGTACTTACCAATATTGTTTACATCAACGTCTCCACTGCCAGACAAAAGAGGTATTACTGTAACATCAGTATTATATCCGTATTGAGTTAATCCTTGGTTGGCATAAGAAAAATTATAAAGTTTATTGTCATAATAGATTAAAGCGGTATTATAGGGATTGTTATTAAGCGAAGGAACATCCCAATACCCCAAATAGCTCATTGCTATTGTTCCACCATTATTCTGAAGGGTTAACCCTATTTTATGGTGTCTATTACTATCATATTCTTGACACGCCCATAAAGAAGAATGGACTGGATCGTAAGTAAAAAACCATTTTCCGTAAGAACCATCTGCATAAATAGTTACAGAGGTTTCAAGCCATAAACTATAATCTGTTGCTTTAAAGATACCAATATAATTATCACCGTTTACATATGACGCGCCGGCAACAAACACATTAAGTTCAGGAATGTAAACAAAGTTTTTATAGGTTCTAGACAAGATTAATGGAGAACTTTCAGTGCCATCCGGTTGTACTGTCCAAATAACAGAAGGATTGCTAAACGCTTGTATAAGTAAAAACTCATCATTGTGCGGATTGTAAACAGTCTGAGAACCTTTTGCTTCGGTGGTAAGCTCTCCTGTATAACTTTCAAACGTACCACCTGTGGCAGGATGCTCAATAGTTTGAGTAACCGCAGGTGTACCTTCTCCTGTAGTTTCAGTAGTAGTGCTTACAGTACTAGTAGTAGTGGTTGGTGCAGCAGGTACACAATCAGTAGAAAGAGGTACAATGACATCTTCAATGTGTGTACCTGAAGGCATAACCTCAGTATATGTAACCTTGCTAGCAAGCAGAGCAAAGTTCAAAGTATAAAAATCAGAAGGCAGTTTAGCCTTTCCATGTTCAACTTCAAGAACTATTTCTTTCTGCTGGTGAATTCTAAGACCTAAATCATAGTTAACTCTAGTAGCAACTTTAATAAGCTGTTGAGGCTCAATCATACCCTCAAGAGCGTAGCCACTAAAGTCAACACTTACATCCTCTAAGAGTTGATCAAACGTTCTGTATTTAACTGTATACTGTGCCATTATCTAACAACGTTTAATTTGTCATCACTCATATCTGCCGGCACAGAAGCTTGTGCACTCAAATCTTTAAGAACCATTCCTTCAATCTCAGCAAAAAGAAAATCAGGCACACTGAAAGGTTGAACATGTCTTGGGTCACAATCATCAGCGGGATCACAATTCCACTTAGTAACATCCTGCTCAAAAATTCCTTCTACAAGGATTGCATCCCAATCAACATTAGGCATATATAAATATCCGTTTAGGTACCAGTAATACTTAGTTGTATTATACTTAAATGACGGAATCTTTGTCATTGAAGTGTAAGTACCTGGTTGTGTAGGTTGCAGCTCAATAGATCCATCAATAGAACTTACCGTTCTAATAACAGGTCCCCAGTAACCTTGCATGAAATTAGGAAGCTTAAGCTTGCTTCTCTTAATTGTAATACCCGTTTGAATACCTGAACACTGAGCTTCAATCTTGTCTACATCAATAAGCTCTACAAAAGGAAGAGTTTGAAAGACACTGTTAAACTTCATCAGCTTGTTTGTAGAGTCTTGTCTGCGCATGTAGACGGCAGCGTATTTAAGAATAAGACTGTAGATGTATCTATCAGTCAGAAAAGGATCCTGCTTGGACCCCTTCATTACGTTTCTAACTCTAGAAACAACTTCCCCGATTGTAGTCATAGGACCGTGTTTAATCTATTGCAAACTCATCATACTCATCTAATAGAGATTGTTCTTTCTTCTTTGCGTAGAGCTTAGCATTAGCCCTCTTATACAAATTGGATATCTTAGCAAGATTGTCAATGACAATATACTTGTTCGGGTTATCCAGATATGCTTTAGATACAGTACGTTTAAACTGTCTCACCGCACTAAAAGTCCAAACTTCTCTATTAACAAACTTATACTTGGACGGATAGTTGGTGTAAAGAATCTTACAGACTTTGTTATTGGTCTCCATGTTCATGTGGTTAATTAAAACCCCCATCTTACTAGAGACTACACGGTCCGGATTATCATTCTTAACGGTTGCACTTCCTACAAACAAGAAGCCAAGACCTTCAGGAATTTCTACCCCTTCACGTTCTTCAATAACCATCTGCCAGAGAACCCCGTTATACGTGTCTATTATAGTTTTAAGAATCTTGTTATCAACGTTTTTGTATGCCGGATACTTCTTTTTGAAATCTTCTAGGAAGTTAGCATTTAGAACATTGTGCTTCTTTTTTCTATAACGTGGTCCTTTTACATCCGGTTGCCTATACGTCCTCATATAGTTACATTATAATTTACAGAAAAAAGCTGGAAGAAGCAAAGATTATCGTGCAATGTGACAGATTTCTCCAACCTTTCCAAGATCGCTTTCATGGATATCTAGGATAGCTGCACGATTGTTACCCACAAACTTGTTATGGTAATGCCAGTAATCTGTTCTAGAAAGACTTGGCATGATCTTAATTGAGAAACCATTTACCTCATTCTCTGTTAAGAAGGTAGATGTTCTCTTCATGTGATAATGACCAGTATACAGTGTTCTATACATTGTTACTCCCCACTCAGATGGAAACTCAAAAGCGTAAACCATTGGAGAGTTTTTGGTATTTACATCTCCGTGTTCAAACGCAAAGAAGTTCTTACCAAATACGTATACTTTTCTTTCAGAATAGTCACAAATAAATGTAACGTTTTCTAACTGGATAGCTTTAGATAAAGCATGTGCCAGATGATAAGAGCTGTTTCTGTCATGGTTGCCAGGAACATAAAGAACTATAAGCTCCTTAGTTACTGCCGATAATTGATAAATGGCTTCATATACAGCATCAAAAGCAACAGCGTAAGCCTCTACGGGATGCATGCCATTCTCTACAGGAGTACCCTTTGTAGTGTGACCATCAAACGTGTCAGAGTTTAATATGTCTCCACCTATAACATAGATTAGTCTATCAAGAATAGAATAAGCCTTGAGGCATCTTTTAGTAACATCTACAACGGCTGCTTTAAACTCTTGTATAACGGGCTCATTGTCTTCCTTACCAAAGTGTATGTCCTGTACACTGAAAACTCCACAGTAGTGTCCTCCGTCACCTTCTCCGGGATCTAAGATTAATTCTACATTCGGACTCTTTGGTTCAAAGTTTTTAAGAACCTCAGCTAAGACATCAACCTCTGTAGGTTTTATTTGACTTATTAAAGCTGAGACAAGCCAGTGATCCTTTTTCTGCTTGTTCCAATACTGAGAAAGTTTCCACTTAGTCGTATCAATATTCAAAAGCTTTATGATGTCTTCGGCAGACTTTGGTTCGCTAGTACTAACAGCTTCTATTTTTTGAGTACCTGCAACCAAATTTGTATGATGTTCAACAATAGAATCTACTACAGGATCGGAGTGTTCTTCCGTAAGCTGGTCTTTAAGAGCAAGGTAATCTTCAATATCTATTCCTATTCTATCGGCACAAATCTTTGCACTCTGTTTCCATTTAAGTGATTGCCGTACTAAATCAATAAGTGAACTCATAAAAAGATATTTAGGGTTTTGTAAATATAAACAAAATGATGATACTTGAACATCAAGGTATTAGGACAGAAAACCCCGGGTTTCCCCAGGGTTCTCCTTCCGCGTCAGCAACGTAAAACCAACAAACCGTCCGACACTTTATATATAAACTACCTTAGACGGTAGGGAGAGTTGTTACTTTGAAAATCAATGAGTTACAAGTAACCGCATTGTTTACATCAATGTTTAATACTCTAAAATGATAAGTAGTATTTGGAGTCAGGTTAATGAATACTGTTTTGGTAGATACCATATTAGTACCATTTGGTTGAGTCCAAGTACTTGAAGTAGCTTCTTTAATTTGAGGAGTATAAGTGTTACCACTATTACCAGGATTTACCCATTCAAACTCCAAGCTTGTATCCGTTATTGTAAGAACCGCAGCATCTACTACGGACATTACAGGGTTTGTTGGTTGAACACAAGAAGGATACAGCTCATGTAAAAGCATACGTCTAACAATTGTGGTAAGACGCTCACCAGACTTTACAGGAATATCTACAATCTCTAAGCCCTTGTACTTAGAACAATCCATGGAAAGAACCTCTTCACAAGGCTCTCCTCCAATACAATCTCCGTAAGCACCAGGAAGATTTAAAGCCTGGTCATTACAATCATTACAACTCTTACAAGCCATCGTTTATATTATTTAAGCGTTTTGACAATCCAAACAATTTGCAAATGCTCCAGTTGCATCATCAACCACGATTCCATTAGGTCCAGTACCGTAATCAGTAATCTGATAGCAATTCAAACTTTCAGGATCTTGACCAACATAACCAGAACCTACTAGCTTAACGACATCACCAATACCAATTGAAGAATCACTAGTTTTAACTACACCGTTAGGTACAGCCAAAGATTCAGGATTGCAAGGAGTTACTTGCCAATAGAAAATGCAATCAATTGCTGTTGCAGTCCAATATACCGGACCGCTTGCTTCTTCACTGATAGGAGAAGATTGTGCACAAGTACCTGTTGATCCAAGATTAGTAACTGTGGCAGGAACATTTAAAGCTACAGGTGTAGTTCTAGAACAAACGGTAAAACTTGCACCATAAGTAACAGCTTGAGTTACAGTATTACCGGTTACACAATCTGTATACTCAACATCTCCATCAATGTACATGCTTGGATTCATAATAGAATATGAATTACAAGGAATGCCTTCAGTGCAAATTGCTTCTACAGTTCCCTCATAATCATATCCACAATCAACTGTAATGGTTGCAGGAGAAGTATTAACATAAGTAGTAGAGTAAGCACTGGTGCCTACTCTGCGATACTTGACTCTATACTTAATAGCATTCTGCGATGCCGTAAAGTTTACTGTTAATGTTGCCATAGGTTTTAGGATATTTCAGCAGTTATACCTGTAGGAAGTCCACAAGAACTGTTAGGATTCTCAATCATAACAGTAGCACTCTTTTCACAAGTATTTGTACCATCTGTAACGCAAAGTGTAACAGTTACCGTATAAGGCATTATCGGATTAAGACCTGATGCAGACAAATCAATTTGTTCTGTTCCGTTTCCAGCAAGAGCGTTTAATACTTGTACTCTAGTAGTATAAACAGTACCGGTACCATCATCTACTAGAACAAGGGCTCCGGAAGGGTTGCACTCATTAAAACCGCTAGGTACAAAACTTCCATTGAAATTCAGTGTAAGAATATTACTGTTATAGTTACCACTCAGGTAAAGCAATACTTCATTACAATTGAACGTGCAACAAGTTTGTTGAATTGTTTTAACTGCAGCTCTAATATCACAAATAGTCAACCACATGTTGGTAAGTGACTCAGCTACACTGGTAACAGTATTATTCCAACCTTGAAGATTGGACATTGTACCTGCAGTAGAAAGAGCAGGCTCAACATTCAAACCGGGGCACTGGTAAGTAGTAGCGGCAAGAAGTGCAGTAGACTCTCCTGTAGCTGATTTAAGTATGCAGAACTGCTCTTCAAGAGCTTCTACAACAACATCAATGTCTGTGGGTACAGCCGGAAGAACACACTCGGGAGTTACTTGAGGAATAGTTGTAGAACCACCACCTTGATTATTCTCAAGAGTTGTAATTCTTGCATCGTGATTGCTAAGCGTAGTACTAAGAATAGTAAGCGATGAATAGATATCACAAATCTTAGCAGCTATAAGCTCAGCATATTCATCAATAGGTAATACAGTTACTAGATCATTCTGCTGATTTGTATACTGAAGACAAGCAGGAAGCGTTGCTGTAATCGCTGATGATGTTCCAGTACCACCACCGCCAATTTCAAGAGCAGAACATCTTCCACCTAAACTACAAAGCTCATCAATAATAAGCTGTTGAAACTCAGAGAAATTACTAGGAATGTTTTGAGGATCTAGATTTAAACAACTTAAATCAAGATTAGACAAGCTTGTTTGATCAAGCAATGTACAAAGCTCTGTAGCCAATGCAGCTACAACGTCTGATACGGAATCTCCTGTGCATAAATTAATACAAGGAATATCCGGACCCTGCCAAACTACACAGTTTGAAGAGATCGGATTACAGCCGTTTGTAAGATTATTTGATGATACTGGAATCATTTTTACAAGAAGATAAGTTATGAGTGGCTCCAGCAGAGTCTATGCTCTACAATAAAATATACAAAAATCTTTCCACTATATCAAACATTTAAACTAATTCAGAATCATATTCTATGTGAATAGCATCATTCAAAGATCTTGTATAGTTAAATACTTGAATTGTAGAACCACCTGCGGTTGATTCAGGACTAAACACCTGACCTAACAATGCAGAATTGAGATATACATTAATAATAGTTCTATAACCAGCAAATCCTACGGGAGCGTAAGATGTGACATTTATGTAAGGAGTGTCACATAATGTGCCTCCTGCAGGAGAACCACCAAGACTTATAGTTGCACTACCTGATGACTTAGCAGAAGCTCCTGTTGGTGTAGAGTTATAACCTATTTGTATAGCTCCCCTAGAGGGACCTCCAGAATTTGCAGTGTCAAGAGCAGAAGCAGTAAATGTACCTGTTAAGACATCATCACAAGAAACTGGAGTAGCTGTAGTATAAACTTCATCACAATCAAAGCTTAATCCGGTCATTACAGGTTGACCTTCTGTGTCTTGAGGAATAATAACAACTCTAATTGTATATGTTGTAGAAGGATCTAGATCAAAAAATGTATAAATCACATGCTCTCCATTAGTAGGAGGAAACGGATCAGCATCCTGAATTAAAATTGTTCCAGTAGAATCATATAAATGAATTGAATAAATATATCCAAACTCTAAAGAATCTACAGTAACGGTTATTGAGCTACCTTCTTCAGTAACAGAAATTGGTGGACAAAACCAATCTACTCCTTCGGCAAGATTGCTGCTAACAGGTCCTCCAACTAAACAGTTATTATAAATCTCATATTGATACAAAGTATTTGGATTAACTTCAGTATCCATATAGATGGACTCTACAGGGTTAACGTTTGCAATTATACCAACATCAACCCTACTCACATCTTGACTAAGGCTATTGCTTCCACCGTAAGGTATCCAGTCTAGTTGTATTGCCATATTGCAAAGTTGAGAAGGGGGGATTTCTCCCCCCTCAATTCAACATTAAGATTATTAAACTGGTGTTGCAGTCAAGTTAGTTGGAGATCCACAACTTGGTGAGTCGCCAATTTGAATAGTTGATTCACAGTTTAATGTGAATACACCATCGGTAAGAACTGCACGAACAGTATAAGTAGCACCAAAATCCAAGCCTGTATCATATGTACCAGAAGCCGGTCCGGCATTACCAACGTTTGTTGTTTCAAGAATGTTTCCACCCTTAATGATTTCAACTCTATCAATTGTAACATCATTAGACGTAGCTGCAACCGTCCAATCAATAGTGTCCTGCTCACCCGTTTGCGGGTTAGTTAATGTAATTGTAGAACAAACAAGTTTGTCTGCTTGTGTTGGAAGACCAGGGCTTGGTCCACCCGCAGAACAAACGTTTATAATACGATAATCATAAAGAGTATTTTCAGCAGCCGTTGTATCTGAATAAGTGCTTGCTGTTGGAGCAAGACCTGTTGCAAGGTCATTCCATGTGGTTGAACTAGCCTGCTTACGCTGAACCGTCTGAGATATAGACGTAGGTCCACCAGCAGGAGTCCACGATAAATTAATTGTTGCCATGACAAAAAGAGATTTAGTTATAGTACTACATTATAATATACTAAATTTCAGCACATCACACAAAAGAAAAAGCCCCATCTCTGGGGCTAATTTCCTAATACGTGGGTTTCCGTATTATTGAACTACAGTAAGCTCAGGTGTTTCTGCTTCTTCTTGAGCAGGTGCATCTTCGTAAGTACCGTCTTGCAGGTTTACTACGATATCACCATACTTCTCTTTGAGCTCATTCATTGCTGTTTGAAGCTCAGCATTGGCATTACGCATAGATTGAAGAAGTTCAGAACAAACTTGCTCCATTTCTTGCTTTTGCACAGATGCACGAAAGAATTCACCTTCTGCGTTACGAACAGTAGTTACGAAACCTTGTACTTTTTCAAGTTCCGCTTGTTCAAGTTGATTGGCCATCTTAAGAAAATTTAGTTAACTGAAACAAATATAAATAATTATTTTGAAGTTTGGGTCTTCTTAGCAGAAGGTTTTCTTCCGCGACGAGGTTTACCCTTAGCAGCTTCTACTACATCAGAGGATTGCTTAACAACCTCTTTAGCAGCAGCAACTACATCAGCAGCTTCTTCTTTAACACGCTTAGCACGCACCTTTACTTCAGCTACTGTTTCTTTTACGTCTTCAACTACTTCTATTACTTTTTCGTCAATTGTAGTTTTTCCAAGTAACCAATTCCAGAATTTTTGAAACATGATGTTGGTTTTAAGTTATTAATATATTAGCAATCTACTGCATCCTCATATCCAGCCTGAGCTTTCAGATGAGTGTATGCTTGAGCAAGAAGATCTCCTTCTGCTGCATTTACTTCAAGATTGTAGAATGTACGGTAGATGGGTTCTGCGTGAGCCTCACGAGTTGCTGTAGAAGCATATGTAGATACTTCAAAGTTAGCATAAGTACGCTTGGTCCAAACTTCTGTAGAAGTAGGAGGTACAGGGTTTCCATCCTCATCAACGGTAGCTTCACCGTATTGAATTGTTTTTGCGTCCATAGACTCATAAGTAAGTCTATTTACTCTATGATAAGCATCGGTAAAAGTCATTCCGAACTTGTCAACTGTAGCTGTTACTGCCATGGTTAAAACGTTTTAGTTGTTAATTGTGTAATTACATTATTAATATACAACAAGTTATTTATTGTTGCAAATTTTCTTTAAGCGGGGTTGTCCAAGCTTCTGTAGCAAGTAATTCTAGTATCTGCTCATGATTGTATTCTGTCATACCTTCTTGATAAATACTTGGTCTTCCGTAAATTCCAGATGGAATTGTAACAGTGCTTTGCTCTGCGGTATCAGGATTAATAACTGTTTTTACAACATCCTCTTCAACAATATGAACCTCATACTTTATAAAGGTTTGTGTACCGTCAACGGAATAGCGTAATGCTTCTGGTCCTGATTCAGAGACCTGAGCAAAATCTACATTCTCTACTTCTGTAGTAGGAATAACTAACCAGCGTCTGTTAGGGAAATTACTCATAGTTTTTGTTTATAAATAGTTAGATGTTATATCGTGATTTGTAGTGGTGGTAGTTTTGTACTACTTCTGAGGCTGTGAGTGCTCGGTTGTAGATCTTAGCAGAGGGTATTCTACCGTTCATATACCTTTCATTCGGAAATGAACTAATCCTATTAAAACCTAGACCATATGGTGAAAATGTGGTAAATGTAAGACTACCATCATTCTGACCATTTAGGTAAAATGTTAGGTTTAGTCCGTTCCAAACCCACACAACGTGGTACCATGTTTGTGCCGATAGAGCAGTATTTGAATATCTCCATCCGTCAGTTGCGGTCCAAAATGTCATTTTATACCCGCTTCCACTATTTCTTATTTCATGATAACCGTGGTAACCTTCGTTTGATATTCCTCCAAAAATACTGTACGAATTATCAGGGCTTGAGAGGTTTTCCATGTATATTACTGCCTCTAGTGTGGAAGCTCCCATAGCTAACAGGTTAAACGAACCGGGACTTATATAATCATTTGTACCGTCAAAAGTAATTTGTGCATTGCTATCAAATGATACGTTAGATATATCAATCAATGAATTTCCTGTAAGATCTAAGAGACCTCCCGTATTTGTTAGTCCGTTACCAACGGGTATAAACTGTTGAGGTCTAAATATTTCAGATCCTTGGGTAAGCATTACACCAGCAAGCTGCACTTTATTAAAAGTTGCATACTCGTAATGAAATAAGTAAGTATAAAAACTACTGGTGTTTGCATTAGTAGTAAACGTACCCCAAGCATGTTTCCAACCATCACCTAAATCTTCCTCTCTACCACTACTCCAAAGTCCATATTCTGTTACATAACCACCGGGTCCATATTCGTAATGATACATATAGTTACCATTAGCATACCCGGTAGTTGTTTTATAAATAATTTGATAGGTGTAGGTTGTAGAAGGACTAACCGAAAAGTTGCCAAAATTGAAGAGGGATAAACAACAATTTCCTGATCCTCCATTGTAGTCGTTATAGATTTCACAAAAGTGTGCATTCTTTTTTCCTAATGCAGGAATATACACTTCCTCGTATCCATAGTGTGTCTTAAATAAATCAGAGTTTTGCTCACCGTAGCTATAGGCAATTTGTGTCAGCAAATTTGTAGTGGGCTTACCCTTAAAAGAATTAAGCATGTCACCCATATCATATCCAAATACAAGTGCGTCTGTTCCGGCTAGCTTTCCGTATCCTTGTCTTACAGCCATCTCAATTAGATATTAAATCTTGATTTATAAGAATTATAATTATCCGTTATCTCTGCTTGAGACAATATACGCTTGTATACTCGAATCATATAGATACTACCATTAAATGGTTCTGATGATGTACTGTTTACATCAACACCAATTCTCCATCCAATATTTGATGCAATAAACGCCGGAAATCCTCCATTATTATTAGTTACTAGCGTTCCGTTTCTATAAGTTTTAAAATAACCTTGTTTAGTTCTTTGACAAACAAGGTGATGCTTTCCTGCAGGGTTGGATGTGTAACCGTAACTACTATTTAAATGCATTCCTCCGGAATAAACCCAAACACTGTTATTATAATAACCAGGACCATAGTTACCTATAATTACTCCGCCACCAAGATTAAGATTATATACAACCTCTACGGTAAACTCATCGTAGCCTTCAACTAAATTATTTGAATCAATATCTATGTAATCATTAGATCCATCAAAAATTGGCACACCCTCAGGATCAAAGGAACAGTTTATTGTAAGTCTTTTACCTGTAGCGGTGTCAAACAAAGATTCCGTATTACCTCTAAGTGGTAAAGCAAGAGGGGTCATGTGACCTTTTTGTTCTAACTGATATGCAAAATAAGCTACTTTTTCTCCTACACTGTCTCCAATATAGCTGCTCATATAAACACCAGTTTCAGACGCATCTGTTCTAAACACAGCTTTAAGTAAAACCCATTTACTTCTTGGCCATTCCAAGTAGTTGGTGTTATAGTCACTTGCACGTACAAAATCCGCAATATTATAGTTACCTACAGCACCTCTAACATAAGGCGGAGCTTGCATGCTTGTGCCGGTATAGTAAAACCAAATGCTAAAAGTATACTCGGTATTTGGAGATACAGGAATAATCCTGCTACCTATGTGTTGGTTGGGTGGGAGAGATGTTGTCTTAGCACTAAACACTCTAAGGTTAGTAGTGTTTACATTAGGTATGTACGGTTTATCAATAGATGTATCATTATCATTAAACTCGGCACCTCCACCGTTAATCCACCAGTTGGAACCAGAATCTAAAAAGGTGCTCGTGTAGTATGCAAGATTTTCTGTCGGCTCACCTTTGTAAGATGCCGGATCACTTATATCAAAAGCAAATACAAGGCTTTGCTCATTAACATTTAAACCTACACTAGTTGACATTACTATCTATCCACTCTTGGCATTGCTGCTCTGTTACACCATAAAATACAGGGTTTCCCTCCTCATCATTAACTATAAACGGAGGAAGGGTTGTGCCATCTGGTAAAAAGATGTCTCTGTTCTCAGTAATACTAAAAGCCATATTTACCTTTTCTCATATTAAAGTTGTGCTGAATCTCAGCATCACTCAGTTCTCTTTTATAAAACATTATCTCATGTACGCGGCTTGTTCCAGCGGCAGTAGGTCCATATATACCAATATCATATGTTGTAGGATCAATAGATGTTTGACCAAGAACACCCGTTGTGCCTCCTTTACCACCGATCTTTTGACCATTCTTCCACATTTGACCACCGGTTCTAGAATTGTATTGTAAAACAATGTTTGCAAATTCTCCTGAAACCATAGATGTTCCTGATCCGGCTATACCCGTCCAACCAGAATTTTGTTCCGCTGTTGAATTACCCAACCAAGCAAGCTGACCATCATTCCCATTACCTTGATAGTTTTCAAAGTGATAAAGAATAAAAGATGCATTGTGACAATAACAATCATTCCATTTAGACACAGGGTGATTAGCATATCCTGTAGCAGTTCCTGTTTTTTCTAGCCAAAGCTGTATAGTTATCTCGGATATATTATTAGCCCAACTTGGATTACCTGGACCAGTATTACCATTTATTAAGCTATACCAAGTTCCTCCAGATCCAGAATAAGAATTTGGATCTGGTACAGAAAAGTATTCAACTAATCCGTCTGTGATAATCTTTGGACTATAATGTAATCCCATAACTTACGCGTCTACTGCTCCAGTAAATTGAGGTAATGTCTTAAGATGTGCATAGCAAGCCTCTACAAGGTTGCTACCGTCTTCTACTACAATGTGGTGAGAGTCTGTATGGATAGGAGTTTCTGCAGTCGCTGTAGCATATGTTTTTGCTACAATCTTTACTCGTAGAATCTTTACCATTTCTTTTACAGGTGCCACTGTTGGATCCTCGGACATAATCCAGTTCTCTTGGAGACCGTTAGAATATTCTACAGTTCCAATACGAGTGTAAGCATTCTGGAATGTTACCCCGTGCATTTCAAAGTTACTAACTATTGCCATGGTTTAAATATAATTATTTGTTTTCTAATGCTTCAATACGAGCAGTAAGCGCATCAATCATTTCCTGCTGTTCCTTAACTGCTTTTGAAAGTAATCCAATAAGTGCGGAAGGTTTAATAGAGTATCCTTCTTCATTACCACCAACTGCTTCTGGGAATACTTCCAGAACGTCTTGTGCAATAACACCACCTTCTCTTACTTCTGATCCACGCTTCCAATATGTGTAACCGCTAATAGCTTTTACTTTATCTACAGCATTATCAATCTCTAGAATTGCAGACTTATGTCTTCTATCAGACCAGTCTTCAAAACCAAAGGTAAGCATGCTACCTCTGTTTACAAATGCCCATGAATACGGGTTTGGTCCTATACCCCAGTTATCTCCCCACGGGTCTACGTTGTACCAGAAGTATCCAACCCAGTCATTAAGTATGTATCTAATTTCTGGAAAGTCAGTAGACGATGGACGAATAGCAAATTGATTTTTGACATCAAATACACCACCCCCACCATTGTGGTGGATACGGTAACTCTCCTGACCACTACCTGTACCAGCATCATAGATGTAGATGTTATTAGTGGCTGTAACAACATATCCAGAATTAATTACAGATGCTGTAGATGCTGATGAAGCACTGCCTGCAGAGTTTGCATAACGTACACCCAAATCAGATGGCTCTACCCATCCACTACCTGAGTAAGCACCGTTGTTGTAAGCAAGTCTTCCATAGTATGCATAGCGTACACCAAGATCAGAAGGTTCTATCCAACCTGATCCAGAGTATGCGCCATTGTTATACACATAGCGAGAGTAATCTATATAGTTTGTTCCCTCACCTCTGTGCGTAGCAAAACCTCCATAGTTTCCAAGATCATTAGTAAACGATGATAGTGCTGTTGGTCTGCTAGATACGTTACCCCATGCTACTGACCCCGCACTTCCTGCACTATCTGCATAACCTGAACGAGCTACATAACAAGCAGCGTGGTAATCGTCATTATAGTATCCTCTAAGAGACCAGTAGCCACTTACATCAGCGCTCCAGGTAGTTTGTACGTTATATGCTGAGTTATCATCATTTCTATAGAGACGATATGCACCAGGTCTTGCATCACTGGTCCACATACCGGACTGGTTGGTAAGGTTACCTGCGTTTCTTATATCATCTCTGTGCCAACCATCTACAGTATCAGCATTACCTGCTGAAGTTGCGTAGTTTACTGATTGTGAACCGATGTTGCCATCGTGTACGAGGGTTCTCCAGGCTTTCCATTCTCCATTACCCCACATTAAACGCATTGCAATATCTGCTCCAGCAGAGCCATAGTACCACTGTGTTTTTACATCAGTACCACCTGCATCTGAAATCTGTATAAAGTGACCACCTTGTCCAAATGGCCTGTTTGTGCTTCCAATATACTCAGCACTATATAGACCTGGTGAGTTATATGTGTTTAAATCTCCCGATAGGGAAGCGTAAAGCAATCCATAGAATGCTGAATCACCTCCTGTTAGGTAGGCTGATCCTCCTGATACCGAACTAGTAGACGTTATGTACCCTGCTGATGCGTGGTTACCCCATCCGTAGGCTGTATCAGCATTAGTTCCTTGTGCTGCGGTAGCGTATGAACCTGCTGCTTGCTTACCAGCAAGAAGGTCGGTAATCCATCCTCCTGCTGCACCAACGTAAACGTTATCTCCTGCCTTAATATGCCTACGTGCCCAGATGTCATTACTAATTGCAGCATAAGCATTTCCATTGACAACAATAAGAAGACCATGATCACTCAAGTTTCCAGCTTCACCACCTGCATTCGGGTGAGACCATGACAAACCATATAGATTACCAAGACTAGTTCCGTCAAAAGCTTGGTGCCAGCTATCACCCATTGTCCAAATACCTTGGAACCTGTATGAGCTATAAACACCAACAAGGGTTGATCCGTAGTTCTGATCCATATAAAGTCTGCTATCTACTCTTGCATTACCATATGAGCGCATATAGTTAGCATGGATGTCTCCCATTCGAGAGTTTCCGTTTGGATCTACGTAGTAGTCAGTATTATCAGAGTCATAAAATATTGGTGCACGAAAATCAGAAGTTGCATATCCAGTACCGTGTACGTGCAATCTGTAAGATGCGGAATCTGAGCCAACACCAAGATTACCTCTTGTGTATATGTTGTTCTGGCTATACCAGTTTAAATATAATGCGTAGCCATCTTGACAATCAATATGAAGATTGCCATTTGTTACAGCAACTGTTGCTGAAGTGCCAACTCTACCATCAGTACCTACATATAAATAAGTGCCCCAAGAGGGGTTCGGTCCGTATAATGTTCCACCACGAATTCTCATAGCAGAATTCGATGTACTATTTAAGTCTAAGTAGTAGTTACTATCATTAACATCATAAAATATAGATGCCGCAAGATGTCGGTTAAATGTTCCGCCACCAGCATAGATTACAGAAGCATCTCTACTTGTATCACCGTAAAAAGTAAACAAGCCACCGTAGTCATAACCAAACTCACTAGGATTATCATCTCCGATTGAAAGATAGCAATCTCTTCCACCGTCTGTTGCTGAAGCAAAAACGCCTGTATTAGAAACAACATCATCGTGGTTGTGAGCAGATGGGGTAAACGTGCTTGGTACACCAGTAAGATTGCCCCAAGCTCTTATATCATCTCTATGCCATCCGTCAACTGTGTCAGCATTTCCAGCAGATGATGCGTAACTTACAGACTGATCACCAATGTTGCTGGAATCAATAAGTCTTACCCAACTTCCCCAACCACTATCATATCCTCTAGTCCATAGGCCAGTATTCCACATATTGCGTCCAATCTGGAAACCGTATGCTTGATCACCAGGATGTGAACCAACTGAAATACCTATAGTGTAAGAACTATCTGTTGGAGCGCTTGCTCCACCATTACTTCCACCCCAGTTATAGAATGCAAACATTCCGGTACCTGCGTGTGGATAACCTCCTTGTCCATTGGTTTTTCCAGTAGTTGCAGAATAGTTTACTGATTGATCTCCAATATTACCAGAGTCAATAACATCGTACCAAGTTCCTGATCCTCTGTATTGCTTGAATCTACCTTCTGCCCAGATGTTACCACCTCCGTTGGCGTATATTGCTCCGTTTGTAATAAGCCTGTAATTTCCGTTTGTTCCTTGACCTACACCTATATAGTTTGCAGTCATTTCGTTCAGAACAGAAGTACTAGCAAAATCGCCGTAATAACCTGTGTTATTAGAGTCGTAGAATATCGGAGCACGCATAGAGCCATAAGCCTCAACACCACGGTTCCAAGTTCTTAGTACCCAGTTACCATCTTCAGATAGGAAACCAATTTCATTAGATGTAGTAGCATAAACCCAGCCACGAAGAGTTGACTGGTGATTGCTTCTAAATTCTAGCTCTATATTACCACCGCTACCAGTAATAGCCCAGTTTGCACCTCCATTAGAGTAGAAGTGAGTTCCATATGACTGGTTGTATATACCTGTTGTTCCATAGTTTCTAAACCAACCCCCTTGGTCATTATATACATCACCACAATAGATTGTGTTCATACGTGATGTACTTCTAGGGTCTACATACCAACCAGAATCATTTGAATCATAAAATATAGTTGCATAAATACGCCCATCTGTATGCGCATATAAATTGCCGTTCCATTCGGCAAGCTTTAATAGACTAGATGCAGAATATCCACCTACACTAGTAGCATCTCCACCACCACCACTGCTTAAAGGGGCTGTTTCATTACCTTCAGCATCAGTCTCTACAATCTGACCTGATGTATTAATCTTATACTTTGTTTCATACGCACCAGACGAATTCTGAAACTGCCATAATCCTTTATAAATTCTAAATGCCATGATGTTAGATTGTTATCCAAGTTTTAACCAAGTGACTTTCTCCTGATGCTGTTTCAAGTGCCTTACCAAGTACACAATCAAACAACTGATTTTCAACAATATACGCTCTGTTGACAGCTTTAGCATGACCTTCTTTAGCAGAAGTAATTAGGTAATCACCTTCATTAACTTCTCCTGTACAAAGAACGGGTTCAGCACCCTGAACAAGCGGAGCATTATGTCCATATACTGCAACACCCATTTTCATATGATCAGCCTCTACAGTACAAGGTAGGTTCTTTCCACCCTTCCATACAAGTACAGTACCGGTTTCAAGTTGATCAAGACCTTCTGATTCAAGATTTGTTTCATGTAAACCTGCAGAGTCAAGGGTTTCACAATATACAATTCTGTACCTGCCCGTATCTCTACCTAAATCATAAGCTCTGTCTTCTGTTGGGAATACATCCTGAGTTAAAAGATTTCCACTAAGAGTGCCGCCAGATAATGGAACATATGAGTGGCTGTGTGAAGCCTCAGCAGCCCAGCTTGTAAAGTTAGATGAGTCTAGAACAGTAGCTTGTGTTCCACCACCATAAGAGTTCTTATGACAGTATATTGTCCCGTTCTCCCATCTAAATTGCCAGCCGTAGCTATTATTATGAAATCCAGATTCATTAGAATTAGCCATAAGATTCACATTGCTATGATCGAATCTTATTCCCGCCCAACTATTTTTACTACCTGTAATCTGAAAAGAACCATAAGAGCCAGCATTTGGTTGAAGATGTCCGTTAGTACCAGAACCTTCCAGATACAATGAGCCTACATAATCAACCGAACCTCCATTCATGTGCAGGCTCTTACCGTTTCTTGAACGTATATATGACGTTTCAGTCATGTACCAGCCACCACCCCAACCAAAGGCTAGCTCTTCATCTTTGAGGAATGTTGAAGTTCCTCTACCAAAAACAATAGCATCATTGTTGTTTATTAACTGGATAGATCCGTTTATGAATACTTTATTGTTTGTAGTTGAACCAACTACCGGAGTATTATCGGTTGCTGTATATGAAAGATTATCAGTATTAACAGCAAGTCTATCCCAAGCATAAACAACACCACTTACTTCAATTCTTTCTGAAAGTAAAACTGGTGATTGGTTAAAGACTACAGGTATTCCACCACCACTATAAAACTCCCAGTTACCATTGTTAAGGCTTATTTGAGCAAATCTTGCTTGATCGTTAGGATAAGGATAACCAAGATCGTTAGTAAAGAAACCTATAGCTGCTCCTGCTGACTTGCTACCAATCAAACCTAGTGTTTGAGCACTAGCGTTTTCTTGAGCATCTTTGATAATAAGAGTAGAGTTTATGTAATTACTTGGAGCTGTTGTTCCATACTTTCCAAGTACAATTTTATTATCAGCAAAAATCTCCATTGCAGGCAAACCGGCAATAGTATTAACTGAGAATAACGAATCAGTTAAATCATCGGTGACTGTAAATAATCTACCGTTTACACCATCGATTGCTAGTACATCTGCACCTGAAGTTGCTCCAGTAACGTGTAGCTTTGCTACAGGAGTAGAGTAGTAATCGCTAGTAGCTCCTATTTTGATACTTCCATCTACCTGTAGATAGCTGGTAGCTTGAGTATTGTTTGCAAACCATCTTCCTAGTCGGTAAACTGATGCACCATCTAAAGAAGCTGTAAAGGTAATACCTCTTGTATTACTTCCATTACTTTGCATAGTATTAATAAGCAGATCATGGTGAGCAGATACTGCCCCAGTATACCACTTGGTATTACCGGCTCCAATCCAGAAGTCTATATGGCCTTGGAAGTGTACGTTTGTGATCGTGTCGTTATTACCGCTTAAGCTACCGCTATCCCAGTTACTGCTTGAACCAAAGTAACCGTACTTAGCATTAACGTATAGTTTCCAGAGGTTAGAAGTACTGGCGGGATCTAAGTAATATCCAGTATTCTGAGAATCGTAGAAAATTGGTGCACGAAAATCATTACCTGCAGTAACAACACCTTGAAACCATGCTACTGCACTACCTCCATCGTGTCCAATATAAGCAATTGTATTACTACCTGATGTATTATTCATAATACGCAGGTAAGACTCACCGTTATTATCGTTACTGTCGAGTCTTAGAGTAATATCATTCCAAGAGTTAATAGATATAGAGTCGGAATTATTGCTTGCCGAATCAGTTGACATAATTCCGTGGTTATACGGATGGTCCCAACTGTTATTTGGAGCAAACGTTATTGAATTCACTCTACGTAAATTCATTGAAATTCCGTCCTGCTCAATATATCCGCCTAGACGTATAGTTCCATTAGATACTAATAAACCCGAACTATCTACACGAACACGCTCTGTCTCCCAATTTGAAGAATAAAATTTATGCTCAGTTGCTGCATATCCTAATGGCCCCCAATCATCAAGTCCTCCAGTATGAGAACCAATTATTGCTTGGGTAGTTGAACCCCACTGACCAATTACAACCCTATTTGCACTTTCATCACCAAATGCAGCAGCAATCCACCCAGAAGAAGGTGTATCTGTTCCAGCATTAAACTGTCTAAAGTGGTTTCTTGCATTTAACTCATTACCACCAAGAGCACCAGTATTTGTTATTCTATAAAGTTTTGAAGTGCCAGCAAAATCTCCATAATAGTTAGTATCATCAAAGTCATAAAAGATTGGTGCACGGAGTGAAGTTCTACTAAAAGTATAACCACCACCATAGTTCATATCAATGTTCCCCGAACCGCTATACTGAAGGTGAAGGTTTCCAGAACTGGTCCATACTTGGTCATAGTTGATATTCATCGTGCTACTAACCTGTAGCTTTTCCGTAACTTTTACATAATCAGTACCATCACCAACAGTCATTAGTGTGTTACCATTACTGAGATTTATAAACCTTGTTCCACCATAACTTCCGTGTGATTTTAAACGGATACCAGTATAGAAGTGTATATCAAGAGGTTGTGTCCAATCTCCAGCAGGTTTACCAATGTAGTAGTTTAAGTCACCAAATGAGTGAAAGTTAATTCCACGAAACGCTGTAGTTGAAATAGAGCCATTTACAGTATATCCAAGGTCAATTACATTTCCAGTATTTAACGTGTTAACTACGTTTAACGTAGAAACTCTTGATGAGCCATCTGGGTCTACATAATATGATGTGTCATTAGAATCGTAGAAAATTGGGGCACGTAGTGAGGAATTAGACTGTATAATACCGTTGTACCAATAAAGATTACCACTTGTATCCCATACACCATCTTGGTTCCAGCTTCCACTTGTATTTCTTCTATAGAAGTTCATATAAGTAGAGTGGTGTAACATATACCACCAAGGAGACGTAGTCGGCTGAAATCCAACAGTAGGATTATTGCCTGAAATATTTATACCACCACCCCAGTCAGATGCTGAATTTTCGTACCAGGTTTGATTGGTTTGAATTCTTAAAACATTAGATAAACTATTTGGATCTACATAGTATGCTCTATCATTATTATCATAGAATATAGTCCCGTATACAGCACCAGAAGACTCTAGATAAGATGATGCATATAGGTAATCATAACTTCTTTGTGATGTCGTTGATGAGTTACCAGCAGATGTTGCATAGTTTACTGATTGAGAGCCAACAGTACTAGTAGTAATAATACCATGATCAGCCATGTTTGCAGCATGGATAGCAGCATTGCCTCCGATTGTGGTTCCATTTTTTAAAACAGCCATCTTATTTGTTTTCTAGTTTGTTTACTCTATCTGTTAACTCTTGTACAGCCTTTAGTAGGATTACCGATAAACGCTGATATTGTATGCCAGAAGCCTGCCCCTCTTCATTATAAGTTACAACCTCTGGGAACAACTGTGCTACTTCTTCTGCAATTAAACCGATCTCTTCATCTTCTGATCCAATCTTATTATAGGTTACAGGATTTAGTTGCTCTACTTTACCAAGTGTAGGCTCAAGAGGTTTAATATTCTCCTTAAATCTTATAGATGAAGATTCAGTAAACGTTCCTTGTACTTCTACATCTCCTACAAAACGAACAGTTGTAGATTCAATATCTTTAGGCTCTGTTAGATCTGTATTCCAATATCCGTAGTTAGCGTGGTTACCCCAGTCGTAGGCTGTGTTCCAGTTGGATATGTTGGTAGATGAGAAGTCATCATTGTGCCATACTCTTCTCCAAGGATAAAATCCGCCAGACTCTGGTCCATAACCTTGACCTCTAAAGTACAGAGCGTTATTGCTATAGCCACCAGCAATTTGAAATGCTGTATCAATACCTTTTGCAACAATTATCTGACCATAACTTACGGGAGAGTTTGCGGGTGTGCCCTCAACA
>Ga0222713_10000312_pt1 | contig 54287 bp, 60 predicted proteins | sample C33_649DmetaG_FD_165061 | JGI IMG/M metagenome (GOLD analysis project Ga0222713, IMG submission 165061) | Estuarine water microbial communities from San Francisco Bay, California, United States - C33_649D | ecosystem: Environmental > Aquatic > Marine > Unclassified | place: USA: California...
CAGCGTTCATCCTGAGCCAGGATCAAACTCTCCATGGTATCCAATATTATTTGATTATTTAAAATCTTATTTTCGAAAACTTAATTTGTAATTAAATTTCGTTAGAATTGCTTTTCTTTCAATCCTGAAATTAGATTACTCTTTTAAATACATAATTGTCAACCCCTTCAAATTGCATATTTTTACAATGAATTTTCATTTTTATTTTAACTCTCTGTAAAGTCACTTTAAGTTATTGTGTTAAAAGATAGATCAATGTTCTATCATTTTATTAGTATTAAATAAAAAGTGACATAGAAAGGTAGATTACTCATGATCAGTGATACTCAAATATTTGTTGCCCTTATTCTAGCTTTAGGTTCTCTTGTTTTAGCTATTCGATTAGGAACTGCTCTTTACGAGTAACTCTCAATCACTAAATTGAAGGCTACAGTTTTAACATCCTTTAGTCTTCAATTTTTCTCTAAGTTATATTCCATTATAAAATCGTGTATTTTACAAAATGTTTATAGATATGCAAGAAGAAAAACTTTTAGCAATATCATAACTATTGATAAAACTAAATTTTTCCATAGAGATAGTTTTATAAAAGATATAAATTATAAAAAAATAAAAAAATTATTGTGACTTCAAATTTAGTACAAAAAACGAACCGTCCAGTATTTCCATTCACTGCTATCGTTGGACAAGAAGAGATGAAACTTGCGTTAGTTTTAAACGTGATTGATCCAAAAATCGGCGGGGTAATTATCATGGGAGACCGTGGTACTGGAAAATCTACTACAATCAGAGCTATTACTGATATTCTTCCTCAAATTCCAGTTGTAACGGATGATCCATTTAATTCTGATCCTACTGATTTTGAGTTAATGAGTGATGATGTTAGACGCTTAGCTGAAGCAGGTGAACAACTTAGCACTAGTTTTAAAAATGTTCCTATGGTGGATTTACCTTTAGGAGCTACGGAAGACAGGGTATGTGGAACAATTGACATTGAAAAAGCTTTAACTGAAGGCGTAAAAGCTTTTGAACCAGGTTTATTAGCAAAAGCAAATCGTGGACTTTTATATGTAGATGAAGTTAACCTTTTAGATGACCATTTAGTTGATATTTTATTAGACTCTGCTGCTTCTGGTTGGAATACAGTAGAAAGAGAAGGTATTTCAATAAGACATCCAGCTAGGTTTGTTTTAGTAGGTTCTGGAAACCCAGAAGAAGGTGAACTTCGTCCTCAATTATTAGACAGATTTGGTATGCATTCAGAAATCCGTACAGTTCGAGATCCTGAGCTACGTGTCCAAATCGTAGAACAAAGAGCTGATTTTGATAAAAATCCAATGGAGTGTTTAACAAAGTATAAAGCGCAGCAAGATGAGTTTAAAGAAAGGATTGTAGCTGCACAAAAATTACTACCAGAAACTAGTATCAGTTATGACTTACGTGTAAAAATCTCTCAAGTTTGTGGTGAGTTAGATGTAGACGGTTTACGCGGAGATATTGTTACTAATAGAGCTGCAAGGGCTTATGCAGCTTATGAAGGACGTACGGAAGTAACAATAGACGATATTCAAACTGTTATAACAATGTGTTTAAGACATCGTCTTCGTAAAGATCCTTTAGAAACAATTGATTCTGGAGATAAAGTACAAAAAGTATTTGAAGAAGTATTTAACCAATAATTCGAATTCTAATAACTATAGGCTCAGTAGGATTCGAACCTACATTAGCGACTTAGAAGGTCGCTGTCCTGATCCCTTAGACGATGAACCCGTTCTAAACTAAACTACGTTTTCTTTATATATAATGTATTGGGCGGTACAGGATTTGAACCTGTGACCACCTGCTTGTAAGGCAGGCGCTCTACCGCTGAGCTAACCGCCCAAATTAACTGTTTGTTTATAACACTGAAGTTATATTAGCATTTTGTTATTACTTTATGCAACTCCTTTTTAAAAATCTTCTTTCTTCTTCTGGATAATTAATATTTCTTCTTTAACTCTGTAGTAGGAAAAATAAGTGAAATACATCACTGATTTAGCTTATTTTTCTTAATGCAAAAAACAAATATATTTATTTTTAAAATATTATTTTTAATAATTAAATTTCTGTAATTTAATTTTTATAACAGACAGAAAAAGTTAAGAAGATGCACTCTCCAAAAGTATTACAAACAACATTTTTATAAAAAAAGGCTGTTGTTTATCGAACTCTATGACAAAGTTATAAGAAAAGTACAACGCAATGAAGATATAAAAAACGAATATGAGCATTAATAATATTAAATAACTGTTTAGTTTCTATGTAGTAAAAGATGTAGAGCCCTGATAATACAAATACTGACACAATTGACCTATGAGCAGGTTCCCAGAGAAAACATTAGCAAAAAAAAAGATAATTCAAACGCTCACACATGAAATACGAAGTCCTTTATTCAATATAAAGTCTTTTTTAGAAACTCTTTATGAATATCATTTTCAATTAAACGATAGCCAAGTCTTAGAATTTTTAGAGATAGCGAATCAAGAAACGAATAGATTAGTAAGGTTAACAAACCAAAGTCTTCAACTATCACGAGTAAATTTTTCCATAGAAACAATGTTCCGTCTTTTAGATATTGAAGATATAATAAATAAAGTTTCAAGATCTTATAAAATTACAGCTTTAATAAAAAGGATTAACCTTTACTATAAGGTAAAACCTAATAACTCTAAGGCTATGGGAAATTATGATTTAATTTTCCAAATATTAATTAATTTAATTACTAATTCGATAAAATTTACTTATCCAAATGGGATCGTTCTTGTAAAATTAAAAAATATCAGTTCCATATCGACAAAAAAGCGAAAAAAAACGGTTTCATTACGGGTCGAAGTACTGGATACGGGGATTGGTTTGCACCCAAAAAAGAAAACTAACTCATTTAAGTTTAACCACAGCCGAAACAGTCTAGGTAATCAGGTTAAGGGAACAGGATTAGGATTAGATATTGTTAGAGAAATCCTAAGTATGCATAACACATCTCTAACAATAATGAGTAACCTTAACAGAGGGACTAGCACTTTTTTTAAATTATAAAATTTCTAGTAGTAGGTACTATTAAAACTATCCGCTATTATTTATAAGCTGGTGAAGGGACTTGAACCCGCAACCTACTGATTACAAATCAGTTGCTCTACCAGTTGAGCTACACCAGCGTTTTGAAACTTTATCTTATATAATAATCATACAATAAACTCTTTAATTTAGTAAAGTATTTTTTTGTTTATTCCATTAAGTTAGTATATTTGTAAGATCTATTTTACTTAAAAGATAAAAGCTAGGCTTAATAATAACTATATTAGCCACACAATTAATAAAAAAAATTATTTAACTTAAAATAATTTTTGATTACTCGAAGAGTAATTTACTAATAAAAACAGAATAAATTTGGAGAATCTAATAAAGATATGTCTCGTTACAGAGGAGCTGTTTTAAGAATCGTACGTCGTTTAGGTGAATTACCTGGTCTTACTCGTAAAGTTAGTAAGAGAAGCTCACGTCCAGGACAACATGGTGCACAACCTAGAAAGCCTTCAGAATATGCAATTCGTTTGGAAGAAAAACAAAAGATCCGCTTTAATTACGGATTAACGGAAAAACAATTGTTACGATATGTTCGTGATGCTAAAAGAATTAAAGGTTCAACTGGTGAAGCCTTATTACAACTTTTAGAAATGCGCCTGGATAATATTATATTTAGACTAGGGATGGCACCAACAATTCCAGCAGCTAGACAATTAGTTAACCATGGACATGTTGTCGTGAATGGTAAATGTGTTTCCATTGCTAGCTACCAATGTCGTGCTGGTGACGGTGTATCTATAAAAAATAACCCTAAGTCTAAGAAATTAGTCGAGAGTTATTTAGCATTTCCAGGATTAGCAAATATTCCAAGTCATTTAGAGTTAGACAAAGGAAATTTTGCAGGGAAAGTAAACGGAATTATAGAAAGAGATTGGGTTGCCCTTCAACTTAATGAGTTATTAATCGTAGAGTACTACTCACGTAAAGGTTAAATTAACTTTTTTATATGTAAATTATCTTAATTTAAAAAGTTAAAACTCTTACACAAATTACCAAGCGTTGTCTTCGGTAGGTAAAGTATCTGATGTAAATACCCATAACATACCTTTATAAAATTGTAGTAATTTCTTTGATTTAATAGCGATAAATTTCTCTAATTTTTTTGTTAAACTCAATTCTGTTTGATTTGATGCAATACTTAACTCCTCTTTTAAGTCCTGGAATGAAGTTTGGGGAGTAACAAAATAGTTTTCTTTAACTGTTTCTAAATCAGAGTTTTCTAAATCTAGTAGATAACTCTCTAAATTATAAATTTCTATGTTAGGAGTTAGTGGTAATTTGGCAGAATGGTTACTTTCGCAAAATTTATCCCAAGCCATGTAAGCGTCTTCCAATTTAAAAAATACGTTTCTGGTATAGCTATTATTAGATCTATCCGTAATTTTATAATCTATGAGAGTTTTTGTAGATCCTTTTCTTGCAACTGTTGGTTTCAGGATATAAACTGGGTTCCCCTGATAAGTTGTTTTATTGTATTTTTGCTTTGGATTAACTTCATGCAACTTTTTAGGTATATAATCAAAAACAACATTATAAATCTCCTCGAGATCTGCTATCAACTTAGCCTGAGTACCTGGAGACGAGGTCCTATTTAGTTTATAAAATGTATCAAGACTAGTTAAATGTATATGCAGATTTGTTTTTTCAGCACATTTAGGATCTTTTTTTCCGATTTCTTGTAAATATAAATTGGCATCCTCTTTATTTAAAAAGAAAAGAGCAATGGATATGGGTCCATTATCTTCACTCCATACAAACCAGTTGTAATATTTTGTATATAACCAGTCAAAAAAGTTTTCTTCTTGATCTTCTCTTGGGGTAGCCATAACCATTTCTTGATTCTCAGTGACTACTACGTATACAGGAACTTTACTTAACCGATTAAGTATAAGTTTTTGTTGAGCTGTCGGAAATTCTGGTGAACGATGATTTTGAAAGATTTTAGGAATGCGTACTGGCTTTTCTAAACCCAAAGAGTTATCGCTAATATTAACTTCAGTAAAAATACTTTTTCTTATTGTTCGATCATTCCAAAGAGAAGGAATAACATCTTCTGAGCTTGGAATAGTAACTTTTGTCTTTCTAGTTCTAATGTCCTCAAGTAACTTTACTACAGGATCCACAATTTGTGATTCATTTACTTGAATATACTGGTTATTTTGCATTATCTTTATCTTTTTAAACTATATATTTTTTAGTATTCATAATATTAGCTCCATTACACCCCTTAGTGATTATAATAAAAATTATGTTAAGAAGCAGTGTAAAACCCTATGTGAAGATATCTTAAATCGAAAATTTAACATTTATGGGTTAAAATTTATCAATATAAGATCATTGTAAAATTATTTTTTAGATTTATCTATAAAGTAATTATTCTTAAATGAACATTGTGTCTACATATTAGAAACTCTATCGTTTCTTCACGTAATGATTTTTAGATTGCACGTTAGATAAAGCCCCTACGGAGGCTTTAATATATAAGTATAAATTATAGGTACTATAAATAAGACAGCGACTACTTCAAGTAAATTTCCTGATATTATTATTTCAGGGTATAAATTAATCAGTTAATAAAACCTAAAGTTAAATTAACTATAAAAGAATGTGAGTTTACTAAACCCTAGTTTAGTATTATCACACTCCAACCTTGTTATTGAATATAATCTTTAAAGGAGGAACGTATGTCTCAATCCGTTGAATCACGTACTAGAATTAAAAACGAACGTTACGAATCAGGTGTTATCCCTTACGCTAAAATGGGTTACTGGGATGCTGATTACAACATCAAGCACACTGATGTTTTAGCAATGTTCCGTATGACACCTCAAAAAGGTGTTGACCCTGTAGAATGTGCTGCTGCTATCGCAGGTGAGTCTTCTACTGCTACTTGGACAGTTGTATGGACTGACCTTTTAACAGCATGTGATCTTTACCGTGCTAAAGCTTACCGTGTTGACCCAGTTCCAGGTGCTCAAGACCAATACTTCGCTTACATCGCTTACGAACTAGATTTATTCGAAGAAGGTTCTTTAGCTAACTTAACTGCATCTATCATCGGTAACGTTTTCGGTTTCAAAGCTGTTAACGCTTTACGTCTTGAAGATATGCGTATGCCAATCGCTTACCTAAAGACTTACCAAGGTCCAGCTACAGGTGTAATCGTTGAAAGAGAAAGACTTGACAAGTACGGTCGTCCTTTATTAGGTGCTACTGTTAAGCCTAAGTTAGGTTTATCTGGTAAGAACTACGGTCGTGTAGTTTACGAAGGTCTTAAGGGTGGTTTAGACTTCCTTAAGGATGACGAGAACATTAACTCTCAACCATTCATGAGATGGAAAGAGCGTTTCTTATTCGGTATGGAAGGTGTTAACCGTGCTGCTGCTGCTGCCGGTGAAGTTAAAGGTCACTACTTCAACGTAACTGCTGGTACAATGGAAGAAATGTACGAACGTGCTAACTTCTGTGCTGAGTTAGGTTCTGTAATCTGTATGATCGACCTTGTAATTGGTTACACAGCTATCCAATCTATGGGTATCTGGGCTCGTAAGAACAGTATGATCCTTCACTTACACCGTGCTGGTAACTCTACTTACTCTCGTCAAAAGACTCACGGTATGAACTTCCGTGTAATCTGTAAGTGGATGCGTATGTCTGGTGTTGACCACATTCACGCTGGTACAGTTGTAGGTAAGTTAGAAGGCGACCCTCTAATGGTTAAAGGTTTCTACAACACACTATTAGACGCTAAGACTGAAGTTAACCTTGTTCAAGGTTTATTCTTCGCTCAAGACTGGGCTTCTTTAGCTAAGTGTTTACCAGTAGCTTCTGGTGGTATTCACTGTGGTCAAATGCACCAATTAATTCACTACCTAGGTGATGATTGTGTTCTTCAATTCGGTGGTGGTACAATTGGTCACCCTGATGGTATCCAATCTGGTGCTACAGCTAACCGTGTTGCTTTAGAGTGTATGGTTCAAGCTCGTAACGAAGGTCGTGACTACGTTGCTGAAGGTCCTCAAATCTTAAAAGATGCAGCTAGAAGCTGTGGACCTCTTCAATCTGCTCTAGACTTATGGAAGGATATTACATTCAACTACGCTTCTACAGATACTGCAGACTTCATTGAAACTGCTACTTCTAACAAGTAATAGTCAGAATTAATATCTAAACTTTCCCCTTCGGGGAAAGTTTGAGTAAACCAATACAATATTTATCTAAAGGAGTATAACATGAGATTAACACAAGGTGCGTTCTCTTTCTTACCAGACTTAAGCGACGAGCAAATCGTTAAGCAAATCCAATTCGCTATCAACAAAGGTTGGGCGATTTCTGTTGAATGGACAGACGATCCACACCCTCGTAACTCTTACTGGGAAATGTGGGGTCTTCCATTATTCGGTATCAAGGATGCTGCTGCGATTATGTTCGAAGTTAACGCTTGTCGTAAAGCTAAGCCTTCTTGCTACGTAAAGATCCAAGGTTTTGATAACACAAGATGTGTTGAAAGTTGTGCACTTTCTTTCATCGTTCAAAGACCTAACGCTAACGAGCCAGGTTTCACTTTAGTTCGTAACGAAGTTCGTGATAGACGTATTCAATACACTATCAGCAGCTACGCTTGCCAAAAGCCTGAAGGCGCTCGTTACTAATACTAAGTCATTTCATATCTTTGATATGAATTGAATAAATAATAGAGAGACTTACAAAAGTCTCTCTATTATTTTTATATGTGCTTAATTTTTTCAATAATAAAACATCAAATGAGTAATACTGAAAGGTTAAACCTTCGAGAAGAATACGAAAAAAGACAGATTCAGGAGATTTTAGATCAATTAAATAGAGACTTAGTTGGATTAGTACCAGTAAAAACAAGACTGAAAGAGATTGCAGCCCTGCTTCTAGTTCACCGTCTTCGTAAATCACTAGGTTTAACATCCACAAATCCAGGACTACATATGTCGTTTACTGGAAGCCCCGGTACAGGTAAAACAACTGTAGCTCTGAAGATGGCAGATATATTATTCCGCCTAGGCTATATAAAGAAAGGTCATTTGATTACAGTTACCCGTGATGATTTAGTAGGTCAGTATATTGGTCATACAGCACCAAAAACAAAAGAAGTTTTAAAACGCGCAATGGGTGGAGTTTTATTTATTGATGAAGCTTACTATTTATATAAACCTGATAACGAAAGAGATTACGGTTCAGAGTCTATTGAGATCTTATTACAGGTTATGGAAAACCAAAGGGAAGATCTAGTTATTATTTTTGCAGGTTATAAAGAGAGAATGGATGAATTCTATGAATCAAACCCAGGATTATCTTCTCGAGTAGCAAACCATGTAGATTTCCCAGATTATAGTCCTGAAGAGCTTTTAATCATTGCTAAAAATATGGTTGAAGAGCAACAGTATAGACTTACTGAAGATTCTTCCAATGTTTTATTAGATTATATTCGTTTAAGAAAAGATCAACCGCACTTCGCTAATGCTCGTAGTGTAAGAAACGCAATAGATAGAGCAAGGATGCGTCAGGCTAATCGTATGTTTAATGCGGGTGATAGAATGCTAACAAAAGCTGATTTAGTAACAATACAAGCAGAAGATTTCTTAAAGAGTCGTCTATTTACAGGTACTGGAAACGCATAAAAAAATAAATAAAAAATAAATACCTATTTCAGGTATTTATTTTTTTAATATGTATACTGTAGACCAAAAAAAGTGTACAATTTGTATTGAGTAAGGAAATTAGTTTGGCGGCATGGCCAAGTGGTAAGGCAAGGGATTGCAAATCCTTTATCCCCAGTTCAAATCTGGGTGCCGCCTACTTATGAATACGGGGGTGTGGTGGAATGGTAGACACAACAGACTTAAAATCTGTTGACTTTACGGTCGTGAGGGTTCAAGTCCCTCCACCCCCATTAAAAAGCTAGATACTAACTTTATCTTTTGCAAGTGATGCATTGTTATCAGACGTCTCTCTTACCAGTGCAATCTTTCCTGTTCGGGCTATTTCGGAAATCCCGAATTTGGATAGCATTTTTTCTATAGCTGACATCTTACCCGGGTCTCCAGTAACTTCGATAGTTAATGAATGGTCTGCAAGATCCACAACGCGAGCTCTAAAAATTCTAACAATATCTAAAATTTCTGATCTAGTATTTGCCGTTGTATTAACCTTTAACAACATTAATTCTCTTTCTACACAGGGTATATTCGTAATGTCTTGTACTTTGAGAATATTTACTAATTTATATAGTTGTTTAGTTAGTTGCTCAATAGTACGTTCATCTCCAGGTACCCCCATAGTAATTCGAGAAATTCCAATTTTCTCCGCAGGGCCTACAGCTAAACTATCAATATTGAATCCGCGTCTAGCAAATAAGCCTGCAAGTCGTGTCAAAACGCCAGACTCATCTTCTACTAAAATAGATAATGTATGTTTCATATTTCTTGTTATTTAGGTTCTAAAAATAATGCCGTTTTATAAAGGATCGTTTAGTCTGAAAATAATTGATAAGTACAGAAGTATATTCATATCTAAATTGTAAGTTCTATTATTAAGGTCGGCAATATTTTGGAAAACTTTTATTTTTTAGGAACAGTACTTAATCAACTGCATCCGGCTGGGTTCGAACCAGCGTTGTCCCTTACGAGAAACGGATTATGAGTCCGTTGCCATCGACCACTCGGCCACAGATGCGAGGTTTTGGAGCTGGTGGGATTTGAACCCACGTCCACTTAAAACATTATAATATACTCATTCACAAGTTTAGCTTTACTCTATATTTAAAGCATTTCTTTTTAACTCACTAATACAATTCAATGGGGAATATATTCAATACGTTTTAAGATGTGCTACTTACTATTCCATATAATACTGTATAAGTAGACATTTGCCACAACTCAATTGTATAAATATTATAAAATTAAGTAAATGGCTTTTTTATACTAAAGCAACTTTACGAGAGAAAGGTACTATATTATTTGCATTTATTTATGTAAGCCTTATTTACAAGAGCGACTTAATCTTGACTTGTATCATAATATTAGCGTATTAGAAGTGTCGATACCTGAACAGCCCCGTGTTGCTTATCCTTCTTATTATACCTTATATACTTTCTAGAGTAATTATAATCCAGATTAATACTATGAGTATGGGGGGAATCGAACCCACGGCACTCAGAATCGGAATCTGATACTCTATCCACTGAGTTACATACTCTGTTTATGTTTATTATTGTTAAATTTAAATATGTTTAGTTTTTACAATAAATAGGAGCCGTTTCTAAACAAAATAGATTGTTTTTTCGTTGTGTATTAGAGAACTGAAACGATTGCCCTATGCCATTGCATCTGGAACATTTATTACCGAATATATCATAGATATTCTGCCCTTGACGTTTTCTAGTTAATTCAACTAAGCCAATTTCGGATAGTTGAATAATTTTCGGAGTTGCTATATCTTTTCTTAGTACACTATTAAAATGGTTTAATAAGGTCATCTGGTCTCTTTGATATTTCATATCAATGAAATCTACAACAATAATACCCCCTATGTTTCTTAGTTTAAGTTGTCGTCCAATTTCGGTAGCAGCTTCACAATTTATCCATAACAAACTAGCCCGAGAGGTAGTTATATGACTAAATGAGCCCGAATTGATATCAATTGCTGTCAAAGCTTCCGTCTTTTCTATTATAATATACCCTCCTGTTGTTAGGTTTATTCTTGGTTGGAGAGTTGAGTAGATAGTACCATCTAAGTAGAAATTTTTCACCAGAGATAAATTTTCTGTATAGTACTCTAAAAGAAGTTTTTCAGATCTACGATTTTCTGCTGTGTTTATTAGAGTTTTATATATCTTCCAAGCGCCGATCTCACTGTCAATTGAGATTTTTGTTGTGGTTCTATCATAAAAATCATTAATAATCTTTTTTAAAAATTGTGGTTTTCCTGTAAGTAAGTTTGGAACTGAAGACCTACTAACTCTTCCACAAATTTTACCCCATATTTTTTTTAAATAAAAAAAATCCTCTAATAATTCTTGCTCACTGACTTTATATGCTTCTTTCTTAACTAAAATTCCACTAGAAGTAGGTTTTAATAGGGTAAATAATGCTTTTAAAGATTGTTTTTCCTTCTGTCCATGTAATTTATTTGATAAATTAACGCCTTCTCCAAATGGCAAAAATACTAGGTAATTTCCAATAATCCCTATATTTGTAGTTAATGTAGGTCCTTTATTTCCAGTGGGTTCTTTAATTACCTGTACTAAAAGCTTTGTTTTAGTTTCAAAACTCTGATTATAAAGTTTGGGGTTTTGTCGAAACTTTAGAGGTACTAGGCTTTTTAGTTGTATAAAGCCATTTTTTTCAAGTCTATTTAGCTTAATAAAAGCCGCGTTTATGCTAGGTAATATGGTTTCTAGTTCTCCCAGATATATATCTCCTATTTTGTATTGGCTTCGAGATATCTCTAGCCCTTTTAGTTTATTTTTACTATAAAGAGCTGACACTTGATTTTTTTCTGAAATTGCTATTTGCGTTGATTGTATAGGTATAGTCATTCGATAATTGCAGAATTTTACTTATACTATAAAAATAATTTAATCGTTTACTGTATCTGAAATGTGACTAGGAACATTTTTCTGTGAAAAATAATCTAGACCTCCTCACACCTGATTAAAGATGTATCTATGGAGGTCTAGGTTTATGCTAATTCAGCAAAATATGTTTTATTTTATGAATTAATAGTAGATCTTACCACCACCCCATTTCTCGGAAGAAACTTTTGGTTGTAGTAGAATATGGCCACCGATTGCGAATAGATCCTCATCACTAAGACTTCTCATCTTAGGGAAAATGTCAGCACTTTTCACACTAGGGTGAAGCTCTGCAATAGATTCTAAACCATCATAACTCGTTGGATTTTTCATGTAATCTATTAAAGCATTAATATTGTCACGCGGTGGCGTAGCTAAACTTAATGCATCAGGTTCTAATCCCAGGTTAGGGTTTGTTTTTGTAAGTCCTCCAACGTGGCACTGTCCACAAGATGCGTTAAAAAGTCTTTTACCTCTTTTAACTTGTTCTGGAGTCAGAATAACTGTTGTTCCAGCAGAATCTAAAGGAACTGTTCTTGTGTTCTCATCTAAGTCTGTTGCATTAACAGCTGTTGATGCAAAAGATATCAGGAATAAGCCTAGTAATAGGTTTAGTGGAAAAAATCTTTTAAACATATTTTTTTGAAAAAGTTTAATTTTTATAGTAGGAGAACCAACTATTGCTGGATTTGAGAATTGAAACTATTTTATGTAGTAGCTATTAATATTCATTGTAATTACATATTTAACAAGCTTTACTTTCGTAACATTATCTTAATAATATAATATCATTTCCAAATTTGACATCATAATTATAAATGAGGATATACATATATTTTTATATAGTTATACCCCCATAACCTCAATATAGAGGCGTAGTTATTAACTACGAGTTACAGTATCTGACTGACTTACAAGAAGTAATGCGCCACCTACTGGAATAATAACAACGAATAAACCTAAAAGTAAGCTATTGACAAAAGCTGAGAGAGATGGAGTCATATTATCTTTTTAGTGTATTTAAGTATTAATATTGGGGTTTATTCCCAAACCTTATTAATTACTAATGTTACCATCTAATCTTTATATAAATCTATTTATAATAAGTATTCTTACGACAAAAATAAATATTTAATTACTATAGGCGATCTCTAACTGGAACCCTGGTTATATAAAAAAAGTACCTGGATTACATCATCAGCATGATTTGTTTTTGTTGCTACTTTCCAGTCCTCACAAGATTTAAACAATATGCTGCTATGTAACCAGGATATGTACATGTTACCACGTTATAGCTTACTATTCAACTATAAATTTTTAAAAAAAGTATATAATTGGATAGTCACTTGAAATGTTTAAAGTGGGAAGTATAGCATGTCTGGGAAGAAACGGTTTGCTTCAATAACTAAGCCTGCAGTAAAAGATAACCACACAGTGCATAGTACTGGAGCCGTAGAAAGATATTTTAAGAAATTGTTATCCATAATTAAAAGGTTTTATTTTAAATGTTAAAAAAATCTATCGAGGAGATACTGTAATCTCGCTTTCATCAGCAAGTAAGTTTCCACTAGTAAACTCCTTAAATGCAGAAACAGGCCAGATGAAACCTGTAGTAACGAAACTTAGTGCTACTGGAACATCAATGATGATTTCTTTTTCAGTAGGTTTATCTGTTGTACGTGCAAATAGGACATAGCTACGACCAACCCAGCCAATCCATCCTGCTATGTAAAGGAAGAATAATCCAGGAATAACGAACTCACCGCTGTGGCTCCAACGCCCATCTGTGATTAAATGAGGGTATCCGTCAGTACCACATAAAAGACCTGCTTTACCATAACGGTCAAAGCGAGACTTTGTTTTTTCGATTTGTTTTTCTAGCGCTAATGCAGGCGGTGTACCAGCATCATACTTTGCTAAACGAGCAGTTAGTTTTTTTACACTACCATCTAATCTACGTTGAAAATCTTTTGATTCTTTACAAGGTGTCAATCCTGCTACGTCAGCCTTTGCAGCATATGGAGTACTAATGATTGAAAAAATTAATAATAATGAAATCCAGTTCTTCACGACAATTTATCTCCTAAATTTGTATTAATGATCATAATATCATTTATTTTATATCTGTTTTTATAAAATACAATATTGAAACAATTATTAAATATAATCCTCTTAAGTCTGTTTAATTAAGTAGACATCACAATTATTCTGTGGTAATATTCTCCTATAGTCGAATTAATAAATGATTTTTTTATATATCGGGATGTAGCGCAGTTTGGTAGCGCGCCTGCTTTGGGAGCAGGATGTCGCAGGTTCGAATCCTGTCATCCCGAACTTTTTACTTTTCTTTGTAGCATTTGAAACCTTCCGTTAGCTGTTTCATTATCTTCATCATATTTTAAAACTGATTTATAACTGTCCAATGCTTCAGAGAGCATTTTTTTCTTTTCGTAGGCATAACCAAGATTGTTCCAAGCTGTAGTATAGTTATCTAAGTTTTTTAAAGCTTCTTTATAATAATAAATGGCCAATTCATACTGCTCGCTTTCAAAGTAGGTAAAACCTATCGTATTATACAAATTTGCCAATCCTGATTTATCATTATTATCCCAACGCTTTAAGGCGTAACGAAATTGTATTATTGCTTGATCAAACAGTTTTTTTGATAAATATATCGTCCCCAAAAGATAATGATCTACTCCAGTAGCTTTATTTTCACGTACTTTTTTCTGCAGCTCGTATAAATTATCTTCTAAAGATCGTTTTTTTAAAATTTCTTGTATTAAAAAGAACGCTAATGTACTAAGGATCGCTAATAAAATTAATAAGTAGGTTAAGGGTAGTAAATTTTCCATAGTAAGAGCAACAAACTTGTATGAGTTTTGTAGATATAATCCTAGTGTATTTTCTTCTGTTCTTATATTCTATAACATTTATAGTGGGTAGCTTAGTTCGATTTATAATAAGCTACAATACATCTTGACATTTTTCAATTTATCGGATAAGTTTAATATGTGAACAAAAAACACATAAAAGCCCCCATCGTCTAGAGGCCTAGGACATCTCCCTTTCACGGAGGTAACAGGGATTCGAATTCCCTTGGGGGTATAGTAATTATTTAACAATACAAATTTCTAACTATCACATAAAGTACTACACGGCCTGCTGTTTATTAATATGTACAAAAGTTTATTCTATTTAGTTTATATTTCAATCTACTGGGTTGCCCGGGGATCGAACCCGGAACAAATCGGTTAAAAGCCGAGTACTCTACCATTGAGTTAGCAACCCTTTTATGCTCATATAATATATTTAACATACTTAAATTAGAAAGACAAGCTTCTCATGGAATCTTACGATAAACCCTCAAACGAACTTTCCTCTCCTACAAAGTTATATTTCCATAAATTAACATGGGCATTTTCAAAATTAAATATCGAGAAAAACCTATTGCTTGATATGGAGAAAAATGTGTCAAAAAAAATCCCCATAAGGTATTACATATCTTCAATAAGCCACGGGAAACTAACACTAGAAGTAACAGATCTTCGTTAAAATGTGTTAATTTTCATGATTCTATCTTTTTCTTAAAGACTATAATTAAAGGTTTTATTTTTTAGGGTTTAATAAAAACTTTCATTTCTATTTTTTAGATTAGCAGTAATGAAATTAGTATTTCTATATACTGGATTATAATTATATAAATCAAGTCATATTGATTATTTAAAAGTTTGTTTTATTCTATTTTGTTTAAAATCAATGTAAGATATGTATTCAATACGGTTCATCGTATATATCTCGAGTTACGATACATCATCTACATTGTGATTTTATTCGAGAAAGATGAATAATTAATAAAATTTATAGGGGTTAATATGTTATTTAACGCAACAACAGTATTTCAGTTAGGCGCATTATTTCTTGTTATTGTAGCTGGTCCAGCTATCATTATTTTGATTGCTTTTAGACGTGGAAACTTATAAGTTAAACGTTAAAAGACTAAAAACTTAATTTGGATCAAACCTCATAAAAAAATAGATTACTTATAACTATAAGTAATCTATTTTTTTATGAGGTTTTTATGTACTCCAATAATGAATTCATTTCAAGACTTTGGTTAGTACTTGCAAATGCATTTTCAGGTGTTAAAAAGAGCATGCAATGGCATTCTTTTCTTTCTCTCATGGGAACGCAAGGGCAATTCCAGTAGGCAGAAGATACTTCTGCGGCCTTATCATCATAGTGTCTACAAGGACATAACGGAGCTCCATATTCATCTTTGTGTCGAGCTAACCCTTCTATCACTACAGCAGTTATACTTAAATCTGAACAAAAAAAGGTTCCTGTGCGTTGAGCATAAGTTTCTGAAAATTTCTGCATTGCTTGTAAACTTTGTGGCAGTTCAGGTTTCATACATTCTTAATTATTATTCATAAATTAGTTTTTTCACAGAATACTTTTGGAGTGTGTTTAAATATCCTAAAAGTTTTATTATTTGTATCTATTTCAATACTAGTTGATTTGACAGTTATAATATCTATATATGTTAAAATTGTTATAAAATTAACCCTAAACTTTATATATTATGACAGCTGCTTACTTACCATCTATTCTAGTTCCTATCATTGGACTTATATTCCCGGGATTTGCTATGGCTTTTGCTTTTATCTACATTGAGCAAGATCAAGTGGCGTAACTAGGTAACGTTATTTCGTTTTCATATATAAAAAACTATGGGCTGCTTCTCTACAGATGTAGAGAAGCAGCCCATAGTTTTTCTATTCTATGTGCAGTTATTCTAGAAAAGTAGGTTTAATCTTTTTATAAAGAAGAACCTACACCAGAATATGCACCGTAGAAAAATAATCCTACTACTGTTAAAGCTAATGTGCCACCAACAGTTGCGATAAGCCATAAAGGTATTCTACCTGTACTAGCCATATAGTATTTTCTCCCAATTTATTAAATTCTAGAGATGTCTTAAATCGGCAAGACAGAGAATTATATTATCCAATCTTTTTAGATAAACTGATAATGTCTAGTTAAAGAAGTAACTAGAGAATAACACTGCAAGTACGAAAATCAGTAATAATCCCCAGAATAGAGATGTACGATTTAACTCAACAGGTTGTTTATTAGGGTTAGGACCACTCATATCAAACTCCTATCGTTGAATAAATTGCATAGAAGTAATCGCACCAAGGAAAAATACCGTTGGTACAGCTAGACCATGAATAGCTAGCCATCTAAAAGTAAAGATCGGGTAAGAGACAGGTTGTTGAATTTTACTCATTACGTGCTCCGATGTTAATTTATAAACCCTTTGTTAAGTCTTCTAATTCTTGTTTAGCACTAAATCTATCATTTACCAGAGGTACTTGTTGACGATCTTGTGTAAAGTATTCATTAGGTCTAGGTGTACCGAAAATATCATATGCTAATCCAGTACTAACGAAAAGCCATCCAGCAACATAAAGGGCTGGGATAGTAATACTGTGAATAATCCAATAGCGGATGCTAGTGATTATATCAGAGAAGGGACGTTCTCCAGTTGAACCTCCTGACATATAGGACCTCCTAAAAAAGTAAGTGAAAAAGGAATAACGATTTTGTATTTATACAACATGGGCACAAGGACTCATAAGTTTTAACTTAGTTTTAATCAGGTTAGTGATGACTAGTCTTGATAAAATCTAAGTGACCTATACCTTCCTGCTTGATTGTAGTTATAATCAAGCATTCCATTTTCCGCAATTACCTGACATACTCATTATACTCAAGCTATTTTGTATTAAGCTATAACTTTATAAATAAATTGAATGGGTATTTTGAATCGTTTAGGAATTGCTCGAAAAGCCTGATAAAAATATATACTCGTAAGTATAATAACTTAACCTATAGTAACTAAAAAATTACTTAAAACGTATTTTAATTTAAATATTGCAAATTAAAGTTAGAATTCTAATTCATTCTTTCGCTTTAACTTAAGGAATTGTTATAAAAGCGGGCAGAGGGAATCGAACCCTCATCATCAGCTTGGAAGGCTGAGGTTTTACCACTAAACTATGCCCGCATCCTAAAATAACTTTTATCTTAAGACCATTATATGCTCTAGATATTAATAATTATATTCTAGGTGTATTTTAAAAGTAAAGCTATATTAATCGAAAACTATTTAGCTTTCTAAACTTACTTTTAAAAAATTAGCTAAATCTACAGCTTCTTCTTCTATATCTGATAATAATAAAGGCTCTCCTACTCTTGTTAGTGGGATTTGTTTTTTATCTTTAGTTACAAGATAGATTTCGCGTTTTGGATTTATACCTTCTGTAATAGACAATCTAACAGACTTGATATCTCTTAGAACGTATTTTAGTAGTATTTCTCCTTGTAAACCAGGAAACCCAATTCGAAAAATAGTTATCTCTTCCTTATCTAAATCATAACTATTGTATCCACCACCTACATTAGAAACTATTATTATTGTTAAGAAGAGACTCAATAATGAGCCAACGGACCCATAAAAAGTCATTACAATGCCTTGAGGGATAAATACAATTTCATTAGTATTAGCAAAAGGTAATAATTCTACGCCTAGATAACTGGACAGTCCAGCTAATAAAAATCCAAGGCCACCTATCAGGCTCAATAAAGCCCAAGCATAATTACTAAATCTCCTTGACCCTAGGATTAGGTCATAACGGATTCTATCAGTATTTTTTATCATAATAATTCGACTTTCTCAGCTCTTTAGTTGTAAGTAAAATATATTAAAATTTATGTTTAACTGAGCTAAATTTGCAGTATTTTCAGTTAAACATAAAATAGTATTTAGATCAGTTTGATTAATGAAAGCCCGTAGAATAAGCTTGCTGCTAAAGCAAATGCACATGCTAATAAAATGATATATCCGATAAATAAATTCATAATGGCTATAATTTGTTTGATTGATGAATAGAAATATGTTAGGTCTAGTATATCGCATTTATTTAATAATTTATGTTGTCATAGGTAATTATTTTGGAGTCTTTTTTACAACGCGAAACAATATATTATTACTTCGTCTATTTTCAAGTATCATGTTGCCTGATATAGTTTCTATGGTCAATCTAAAAAAAGAGACACATGGCACAATTCATAAAACCATATAATGACGATCCTTTCGTAGGTAATTTATCAACTCCTGTTAGTACTTCTAGTTTTACTAGATCTTTCTTATCTAATCTCCCTGCATACCGTAGTGGTTTATCTCCACTGCTTAGAGGTCTAGAGATTGGTATGACTCATGGGTATTTTTTAGTAGGTCCATTTTATAAGCTAGGGCCTTTAAGAACTTCAGACGTAGCATTAATATCAGGTTTATTCTCAGCGATTGGACTAATTGTAATCATGTCCGCTTGTCTCGCAATCTACGGTGTAGTATCATTCGAGGAGAATGACGCAGCAGATGCTTTACAAACTTCAAAGGGTTGGAAACAATTCACATCTGGTTGGTTAGTAGGATCGATTGGTGGTGCGAGCTTTGCTTACATTTTAATTTCTAACATCACATTCCTTCAAACCTCTGGTTTAAGCTTAATTAAGTAGACAAATATGAATGAATAAGAACATTATTGTGTTCCTATTCATTCATATTTTTATATGTAGCGACTGCAGAAGGAGAGACCTGATTTAGATACCTAAAAATCCAATATTTGAACACGGTATCTAGAATAACTGGGAAACTAGCAATAAATAAGAATATAAAATCTCTGTTTTCAGGCAATCCGAAATGACGTAACCCATTCTCTAATAATACTTCCCATCCGTGAGTTGAATGAAAACCAACGAATATATCTGTAAATAGAATAATTAAAAAAGCTTTTGCAGTATCACTTAGTCCATAAATTAATTCATTTAAGAATGATTTTAAAACCGAAACTTGTCTCCCACCTTTTAATATTAAATAACAGAAAGCTACTAGTCCTAATAAATCTGATAAAAAGTTTTTAATAGCACTTATACTTTCTTGTGAATAATACTGTGCTAGTTCTATAGCTTTATTTTTTATCTCACGATCAATAGACTCTTGCGATAAGGGAGGTAATTGTCCTATGAGTATTTCAAAGTGAATTTTTTCTTCAAACCTCTGCAGTTCACTAAAAGCACGCTCCTCTTGAGAAGCGTTTAAGAAAATATCTGTCCGTTTTTCATTCCAAAAATAATCAATAAAGGGTGAAAAAACAACACTCTTTGATAGTTGATTAACTATAACTGGAACAATTATGAGTAGTAGTAGATACTTTATAGAGGCTGAGGTTTGATATCTAGATACTCTAAATTCCTCTATTATTTCAGATTCGGAATTTGGATCCAGCTCTTTTTTAAACTTTTCAAATGTTTTGGTAATGGACCTAGGAATTGCCCCTGTCTTTTCGAAAGCAGACTGTGTTACATTTTTTATGCCCCAGTTTTTCATTTTATATTTTATAAATATCGTATTTTTATTCGGTAGGTGAGTTTTATTTTATTTAATTAGAATATTAGCGAGAGCTTTTAGGAGTGTATATTTGATCCTATATTAGACCTAGAAAACCTCCCAAAAGCTATTTAAGTTACATATAATATATAAGTGAATGGTAAAATGTAAGCTGTTTTACTCTAAATCTTTTCTGTTTGGGTTTCTAGATGCATCATTTGATAAGAAACCAAAAGCAAAAAGAGATACAAAGAAAGTTACTACAGTGTAAACAACAATTTTAAGTGTAAACATTATTTTCTCTCCAAAGACTGTTTATCTATTTATTTTATCGTAAATAGTTTGTTATTAATTTAATTATATCTTTAGTTTTTATTTAAAGTTCAATAGAAACTCAGAAATGTAGCAAATATTTAGTTTTAATATATAGCTTTTATCAAGTCTTTCTGAAATCCACTAGATTATAATGATCGTTCCTTCTCATCACTCAGTTCTTTAAGACGTCTTAAGATTCTTCCAAAGTAATCTTGCATATAACGTTCTAAAGTCATTGTTTCATTCGAGTCAAACTCAAAAACGTTGTACACTTCTGTCATATCGGAATTAAAATTATCACCTGTTGCTAACACCTGGGCAAAAGCTAACCTTTCTGAAATATTAATTCCCCACTCAAAAAATCCAGTTACTTGTTTTAGTAGCTTCAATAGACCTAAAGGAATGCGTATAACTTTAGCAGATTGACCAGATAATCTTTCACATAACTGAATAATTTCTTGTGAATTCCAAGCCTTTAATCCGACCAATGGAAAAGTCTGGTTTTCAGTTTCTTTTAAAGCTAAACTCCGTAAGCTAAATTTTGCTATGTCTTGAGTATCAATATAGTTAATATTTGTTGATTCTCCAGTAATCCAAATTGACTGTTTTTCTAATATTGGAATTGCATATTGACTAATCAATCCTTGAAAGAAACCTCCTAAATAAAAAATTGTATATGGAATTCCGGATTGCTTTATGTAATCTTCAAGTTCTAATTTTAACTTTACCAATGGAACATTTTTATAGTTTTCGCCATTTAAAACTGAAAAGAAAATCAAGCGTTGAATACCAGCAATTTGAGCTGCATCTATTAGAGCGCTTTTTCCTATTAGATCAACTTCTCGAGCATTATAAGGATCTGTAGGTCGTGCTGTTGAAGCATCAATTATTGCCGTTACATCTTTTAAAACTAAAGGGAGTGTGTCTGGTATAGTTAAATCTCCGTAAGCTAATTCTGCCCCCCATTCTTTTAAAAAATAGGCCTTTCTTAAATTTCTAACTAAACATTTCACTTGATAACCTTCATCAAGTGCTCTCCTTACTATCTGTCTTCCCAAAGTGCCTGTAGCACCTACTATAAGTAAACTCATATTGGCTTTATAATTATTTAATCCTTTTTTACCTTTATAATGAAGTTTATCAGATAGATGACATATCTAAGTATTTAGAACATTCTTCTCGTATCTATTTAAACATTTTAAGAAACCGAATAATATAATTGAGTAGAGAGGGACTCGAACCCTCATGAAACTAATCGACACATTTTGAGTGTGTTGCGTCTACCAATTCCGCCATCCACCCCATATTTATATATAACCGCAACTTTGAGATAAGTGATTTCTTTATAACATATTTTGATAAAACAGTACAAGTAATTAGCAGTCTTCTGGACAAGACTAGTCTAATACTCATCTTTTTGGCAATTAATATTATTGAAAGCTTTAAATACTTGTTAAAATATTAATGACTTAGTTTTTAAAAAAGCGTAGGATTTTGATCATATATTATGGAAAATAAAGAGAGTAAGAATCTAGAATATTTAGAGTCAGAAGATGCAGAAGTACTAAGCTTAATATCTCAACCTTACAAATATGGATTTAGTACAAATGTTGAAACAGAAGCATTTCCCAAGGGTATTAATGAAGATATTATACAATTAATATCTAGTCGAAAAAGTGAACCGGATTTCTTATTAAACTTCCGTTTAAAAGGTTATAAAATTTGGAGTAAAATGAAATCCCCGGAATGGGCATGCATAAACTATAACCATATCAATTACGATGATATTTTATACTATTCTGTACCAAAAACGATCAAAAAGTTAGATAGTTTAGATGAGGTAGACCCTAATATCTTAGAGACTTTTGAAAAATTAGGAATACCTTTAACAGAACAAAAAAGACTAGCAAATGTAGCAGTAGATGCTATATTCGATAGTGTTTCTATCGGTACAACTTTTAGAGAAGAGTTATCTAAGGTGGGCGTAATATTTTGCCCTATATCTGAAGCGGTAAAAAATTATCCAGCCTTAGTAAAACAATATTTAGGGACTGTAGTTCCTACTGGAGACAATTATTTTGCGGCCCTTAATTCTGCAGTGTTTAGTGAAGGATCTTTTTGTTATATTCCAGAAGGGGTTACATGTCCTTTAGAATTATCCACTTATTTTAGAATTAATAATGAAGAATCAGGTCAGTTTGAACGTACGCTTATCATTGCGGACAAAAACAGCCATGTTAGTTATTTAGAAGGTTGTACAGCTCCAAAATACGATAAAAATCAGTTACATGCTGCTATTGTAGAATTAGTAGCATTAGAAAACGCAGAAATAAAATATTCTACCGTTCAAAACTGGTACTCAGGAGATTCTCATGGGTTAGGTGGAGTGTATAACTTTGTTACTAAACGAGGTCTATGTGCAGGCGATAAATCAAAGATTTCTTGGACTCAAGTGGAAACTGGATCTTCGATAACCTGGAAATATCCGAGTTGTGTTTTAGTTGGTAATGGGTCTGTTGGAGAATTTTATTCTGTTGCTTTAACAAATAATTATCAACAAGCCGATACAGGAACAAAGATGCTTCATGTAGGTAAAGATACCAAAAGTCGAATCATTTCTAAAGGAATTTCCGCAGGCAATTCTAAAAATACATACCGAGGTAAAGTACAAATTGGCACAAAAGCTGTGGGTAGTATAAATTATTCTCAGTGTGACTCGATGTTGATAGGAAGTCGTTCACAAGCTAACACTTTCCCTTATATTCAAGTGAATAACTCAACTAGTAAAGTAGAACATGAGGCCTCTACTTCTAAAATTGAAGAAGAACAGTTATTCTATTTTTTACAACGAGGGATTGATTTCGAATCGGCTATTGGTTTATTAATCAGTGGTTTTTGTAAAGAAGTTTTCAGTGAATTACCTATGGAATTTGCATTAGAAGCAGATCGTTTATTAAGTTTAAAACTAGAAGGGAGTGTTGGGTAAATGGGTAACATATTAGAAATAAAGGATTTGCATGCAACAGTAGGCGAAACACCTATTTTAAAAGGCATTAATTTAGTAATTAATCCTGGAGAAATTCATGCCATTATGGGAAAAAACGGTTCAGGGAAGAGCACTTTAGCCAAAATTATAGCTGGTCATGAAGCTTATAAAATTACCGGAGGGGATATTCTGTTTAACGGTAAATCTATATTAGAATTACCACCTGAGGAACGGGCTAGGAAAGGCATATTTTTAGGTTTTCAATACCCAGTAGAAATACCCGGAGTTAGTAATGCAGACTTTTTACGCTTGTCGTATAATGCCCGACGAAAAGAGCAGGGTCAAAACGAGATGGAACCATTGGAGTTTTTTGAGTATATAAACAAAAAGCTGGAGATAGTGGAGATGGACCCTAGCTTCTTAAATAGAAATGTAAATGAAGGGTTTTCAGGAGGCGAAAAAAAGCGAAATGAAATCTTACAAATGGCTATTTTAGATACTGAAATTGCTATTTTAGACGAAACAGATTCAGGTTTAGATATTGATGCACTAAAAATTGTGGCTAATGGGGTAAATCGATTAGCCACAAAATCTAATTCTGTTGTTTTAATAACTCATTATCAACGTTTATTAGACTATATAAAACCAAACTTTGTTCATGTTATGGAGAGCGGTAAAATAATAAAAACTGGTAATGAGTCTTTGGCTAAAGATTTAGAAGCAAATGGTTATGATTGGATAAAAAAAGACCTAAAAAATTAATTTTAAATTAATTTCTCAGGTCTTCAGGAGTAATAGTCAGCTTATTATTATAAGCTTGCTTTTACAGAAGTAATTGTAGCCTTCACGATATCTTCAGCTTCTTTGCTGAATGCTTTAGAAGTTCGAACCATATCGCCGTATTCTGGCTTTGAGTTCTTTAATGTACTACGTAAGTTATCAACGAAAGTCTTAACTTTATTTACAGGAACGTCATCTAAGAAGCCATTAATACCTGCATAGATTACAGCAACTTGCTCTTCTACAGGGATTGGTGAGTTTTGAGCTTGCTTTAAAATCTCACGTAATCTTTGTCCTCTAGCAAGTTGGTTTCTTGTAGCTGCATCTAAATCAGAAGCAAACTGAGAGAAAGCTTCAAGCTCAGCGAATTGTGCTAGCTCTAACTTTAATTTACCAGCAACTTGCTTCATAGCTTTGATTTGAGCTGCAGAACCTACACGAGATACAGAAATACCTACGTTAATAGCAGGTCTAATACCTGAGTTGAATAAATCACCAGATAAGAAGATTTGACCATCAGTAATTGAAATTACGTTAGTAGGGATGTATGCAGATACGTCACCCGCTTGTGTTTCAATAATAGGTAAAGCTGTCATACTACCACCACCAAGCTTATCGCTTAATTTAGCAGCACGCTCTAATAAACGAGAGTGTAGGTAGAATACATCACCTGGGTATGCTTCTCTTCCTGGAGGTCTTCTTAATAATAAAGACATTTGTCTGTACGCAGCTGCTTGCTTAGAAAGATCATCATAGATGATTAAAGTAGCTTGTCCTTTGTACATGAAGTATTCTGCAATAGCTGCACCAGTGTATGGAGCAATGTATTGTAGAGTTGCTGGATCATCAGCGTTAGCTGCTACGATTACAGTGTAATCTAGAGCGCCTTTATCTTGTAAAGCGTCTACCACAGCAGCTACAGACGCAGCTTTCTGACCGATAGCTACGTAAACACAAATAACCTTTTCAGATTTTTGGTTAATGATAGTATCTAAAGCTACAGCTGTTTTACCTGTTTGTCTGTCACCAATGATTAGTTCTCGTTGACCACGACCGATAGGGATCATAGCGTCAATAGCAGTAATACCTGTTTGGATTGGTTCACATACAGATTTACGTGTAATGATACCAGGAGCCATAGATTCGATTAATCTAGTCTCTGTTGCAACAATGTCACCTTTACCATCAATTGGTTTAGCTAATGCGTTAACAACACGACCTAAGTAACCTTCACCTACAGGGATTTGAGCAATTTTTCCAGTTGCCTTTACAGAGCCACCTTCTAAAATGTCTCTTCCTTCACCCATTAATACAACACCTACGTTATCACTTTCTAAGTTTAAAGCAATACCAATTGTTTGATCTTCAAATTCTAACAGCTCTCCAGCCATTACTTGATCAAGGCCATACACACGAGCAATACCGTCACCAATTTGTAGTACAGTACCAACGTTTGCTACTTGTACTCCTTGATCGTATTTATCAATCTGTTGACGTATGATGCTACTAATTTCATCAGGTCTAATATTTACCATATCAATGCTGGGCTATTTTGATAAATTAAAATTTTTATTATGAATATATATCGAATACGTAAAAACGTAATCGATTTTAGATAACAGATGCACCTAAATAAGTGGCCATTTGTCTTAACTGTCCTTTAACACTATTATCAATAACTTTTGAACCGATTTGTGCAACAAATCCACCTACAAGACTACTGTCTACGGATAGTTTTAACTTAATCTGTTTCGCACCAGTCATAGATTTTAGTTTAGCAATCATACTTTCTTCTTGAGATGCTGTTATTTCTACAGAAGAAGTAACATATGCAATCTCAATAGAAGATTTTTGGTAAGCTAATTCTAAAGCTTTCTCAATCACAGCATCTAAGTAGGAGATTCTTCCACGATCGCATAGAACCATTAAAAATTTAATGATACTACTGCTAACGCCATCTGCAAATACAGACTTAATAATCTCTTTCTTAGCCGTTGCAGATAAAAGAGGGTTAGATAAAGCTCGACGTAAATCTACAGATTCAGATAATACTGTAGAAATACTGTTTAGATCCATAATAACGCTATCTATAGATCCTGCGTTTATATCTAATAACGCTTCTGCATACGGCTGAGCTAGTTTAATATTTCTTGATGTCATAGTTGACCTCCTAATTGAGAAATATTTGTATCGATAAGTTTAGATTGTAAATTAGGAGTTAGATACTCTTTTAATTGAACGCTTACTCTTTCTAAAGCTAAGTTTGTAATATGTTGCTGGATTTGCTTTTTGATCTGCACTTCCGCTTTCTCGATACTACTTTTACCATTATTCGTAAGTCTTTCAATGTCAAGTTTACCTTGCGCTAAGATAGTTTCCTTAACTTTACGTGCAGTTGATTCTGCTTCTTTTTTTATTTGAGCTATTACAATTTGAGCTTCTGTTAGTTGCTTTTCAGCTTCTGTCAGTCTCGCAGTTGCCTGTTGTAATCTCTCTTCTGATTCTTGAATAGCTTCTGCAACTTTTTGTTGTCTCGAATCTAATGCGGAAGTAAGAAAATTACCTCCTAAATAAACTACTCCAGATAACAGAATAGCAATGTTAAGAACATTAGACTCTAGGATGTTTGGATTAAATCCGAATCCCTTTCCAGAGGACAATTCAGCTATAAATAGAAAATCACTCATAATGTCCATGATTCACAAACTGTATAATAATGTTTAGTATGCATTGAAAATGAATACGAAAGAAAAAGTTTAAGAGGCTGATTGGCTACTTAAAAGTTTTAATTTGATTTGTTCGCTTAAAGTAGTAACTTGCTCTTCTAAAGCTTTTAAGGCTTTATCTTTTTGAGAGTTAAGCTGAGTAGTAGCTTCGCTAACTAATTGCTCAGTATCTTTTTGAGCTTGCTTAATCTCCATAGCTACTATCTCTTGCGCTTCTTTTTGAGCGGAAGTTATAATAATTTGTGACTCTCGTCTTTCGTGTGCTAAATCTTGCTCATACTTTTTTGTAATAGCTTCTGCTTTAGAAAGCATTTCTGAAGCTCGAGTTAGATTGTTACGAATGTAATCATCTCGTTCATCTAAAACTGTAGCTACCGGCTTATAGAATACAGCATTTAACACAACTGTTAATAGAAGAATCGTTAATGCCGTTAAAGGCAAAGTAGCGTTAAAATCAAATAAGCCACCTTTTGATTCCGTACTAGCTGCTTGTAAAGCCAATAAGAAGAAGGAATTTGTCATTGTAGTTATTTTTTTCTAATTGACCCTTAAAAAAATTATCTCAGTAAACAACCTAATCACGCGTTAATACGTGATTAAGTGTACTAAAAAATATGTTAGCTTGTAAATTTCTTAAGCTGTGAATGGGTTAGCGAATAATAACGCTAAAGATACTACTAAACCGTAAATAGTTAGAGATTCCATAAACGCTAGAGATAAAAGTAAAGTACCACGAATTCTACCTTCAGCTTCAGGTTGACGAGCAATACCTTCTACAGCTTGAGCAGCAGCAGTACCTTGACCAATACCAGGACCGATAGCAGCTAAACCTACAGCTAAACCAGATGCAACAACAGAAGCAGCAGAAACGATTGGGTTCATAAAATTTATGGAGTATTATATTTTTGAAATGATTAAAAGATTTCAGATACTCAATATATTAGCTTAAAATTTAATTTGGATAATAGATTGAGGGGACTTTTTAATGATGATCTTCTAGAGCTTCACCGATGTAAGCCGCTGATAATGTGGAGAAAATTAAAGCCTGTACAGAACTTGCAAATAGACCTAATGTCATTACCGGTAAAGGAATTAAGATAGGTACTAATAAAGCGAATACAGATACTACTAACTCGTCTGCTAATACGTTACCGAAAAGACGGAAACTAAGAGATAAAGGTTTTGTAAAATCTTCTAAGATGTTAATAGGTAACAAGATAGGAGTTGGACTAACATAACGATTGAAATAACCTAATCCTTTCTTGCTTAAACCTGCGTAGAAGTATGAAAGAGAAGTTAATAAAGCTAAAGCTACAGTAACGTTAATATCATTCGTTGGTGCTGCTAATTCTCCTTCTGGAATTTGGATTAATTTCCAAGGTATTAAAGCTCCCGCCCAGTTACAACCAAAAATGAATAAAAATACAGTACTAACGTATGGAACCCAAGGACGATATTCGTGTTCACCAATTTGGTTTTTAGCAATATCAGAAAGGAATTCGTAAGCATATTCCATAAAGTTTTGTAGACCTTGAGGAGTTTGTTTAAGATCTCTCGTTCCTACTATTGCAAAAATCAGTAAAGCTGCTAAAACTAGCCACATTACAATAAAAACCTGACCATGTAACTGGAATCCAGCTACGTCCCAATATAAATGTTTTCCTACTTCTACTTCAGATAGAGAGTAGAAAGAATCAAAAACACTAAGATTATTTTGATACATAAACTAATAAAAATTAAAAAAGGTCTATATAGTTCAAAAGAAAAGTATAAAACCAACTTCACATAAATACATTATACCCTTCTAATTTAGATAAAAAAAATTAGTTAGATAAGTTTTTACTTCTAGAGGTTCCATGATGATTCAACAAAATTAAGTAAAGTCTCTTAGCCTGTAGAGTACTAAGAGACTTTATCTAATTTTGAATTTAATAATACTAAAAGTTCTACTAGTATTAAAGTTATTGTGGAATATATTTAAGTAATATCTTAATAGGTTTTTATCTAGTCATCATCTTGGATACTTCTGCTTCGAAATTATCCTGACGTTTTTCTAAGCCTTCACCTAAATTGAAACGTTGGAAACGACGTACTTTGATATTTTCCCCTATCTTAGCAATACTCTGCTTAATTAATTCCTCCATAGTTATATTTGAATCTCTAATAAAAGCTTGCTCCATTAGGACCATTTCTTTTAGACGTTTTTGGATTCTACCTTCAACAATCTTTTCTTTGATTTCTTTTGGTTTATTACCTAAATCATCTTTAGCCATTTCAGTTTTCTTTTCCTCTTCTACAATGAATTGAGGAATTTCGTCTAAATTCACAAATTGTACTGATGGGCAGGCTGCAATTTGCATAGCGACATTTCGAGCTAGCTCTTGGAAATCCGGACTACGAGCAACAAAGTCTGTTTCACAGTTTAATTCAACAATGACACCTAGTTTTCCGCCCATATGAATATAAGCTTCAATTACACCTTCACTAGCAATTCGAGCAGATTTCTTATTGGCAGAAGCTAATCCTTTCTGCTTTAAGCTTTCCATTGCTTTTTCAATATCACCATCAAACTCTTGTAAAGCCTTTTTACAGTCCATCATCCCTGCGGATGTTTTATCTCGAAGCTCTTTAACTACTTTTGCAGATATTTCTACCATATTTTCCTCGTTACTAAAAACTAACTGTATACATTTTTTATTAAGCCTTTCTAGACACTAGGCTTCATTACTTTCAAAACCAATTTGTCCTTTATTACCTTCACATATAGAATCAGCTAATTTTCCAACTATTAATTTGATGGATCTAATAGCGTCATCGTTACCAGGAATAGGTACATCTGTGAAATCTGGATCACAATTACTATCTAATAAAGAAATAATTGGGATTCCAAGAGTAATGCATTCTTGAACTGCAGTACTTTCACGTTTCTGATCTACAATAACAACTAAATCAGGAAGACGTTTCATATTCTTGATACCACTAAGATTCTTTCTTAACTTTTCTAATTCTCTTCTAATAGTCGCAGCTTCTTTTTTCGGTAGTTGATCTAGGTACCCACTTTCTTCTTTTTGTTCTAAATCTTTTAAACGTTCTACACGAGTTCTAATAGTAAACCAGTTCGTTAATATACCACCTAACCATCTTTGGTTTACATAGTAAGATCCGCATCGTTCTGCCTCTTGCGCTATAACAGCAGCAGCTTGACGTTTAGTACCAACAAATAAGAATTTTTTCCCGGATTCAGAAGCTTTGCGAACGAATTCACAAGCCTGTGTCAACAATTGCGCTGTTTGAACTAAATCAATAATATGAATTCCGTTTCTTTCTGCATAGATGTAAGGAAACATTTTTGGGTTCCATCTACGAGATTGATGACCAAAATGTACCCCAGCTTCTAATAATTCGGCTAACGTAACAACCGCCATAATACTAATACCTCATTTTTAATAATTTTAGGTTGCACAGGAACTAGATGATCTTTAATTAAATTAAGTAGTAAAATCTTCCCTCATCTTAACAAAATTATTTGTTTTGTTGTCTAATAATTTATAATTTCGAGCTATATTATCATCTAAAATAAAATCTTCTAAATCTTTAGTTTCTTCTGCTACTTTATTATTTAGATAATAAGCATAAGGTAAATCTGCTTGTTTATCTGCACTAATACTTCTTGAACTATCTAAATATGCGTTGAAGCCTGTACCTGCCGGGATTAGACGACCTATGATAACGTTTTCCTTTAACCCACGTAACCAATCTGCTTTGCCCTCTATAGCTGCTTCAGTTAGTACCCTAGTAGTTTCTTGGAAACTTGCTGCTGATATAAAACTATCTGTGTTTAACGATGCCTTGGTGATGCCTAATAATACAGGCGAATAGGTAGCGGGCATACCTTTTGTAAGGGTCATAGCCTCATTAATATTATCAATTTGTTGTAACTCTACCAATTCGCCTGGTAATAAAGTAGTATCTCCCCCATCCTCAACTCGAACTTTGGAAGTCATTTGCCTAACTATAACTTCAATATGTTTATCTGAGATGTCTACATTTTGCGATTGATATACGTTTTGTACTTCATTCACTAAGTATAGTTGTACTTTTTGTAGGCTGAACTTAGCAGCGTCATATAAAGTAACGATACTTTTATAGAATGTGAAGAAAATAGTCAACATTTCATGTGGGTTAGGAGCACCATCTGTTATAGGAGCAGCCAGTGCAATATTTTCACCATTTGAAATTGTAATCTTCTGAACTGGATTAATAAGGTACTCACTGATTAGATCATTAGATTCAATGATTTTGATATTATTATAATCTTCAGCATCATAACTAACATGTACTATTCCAGGTTTTTGTGCTAATCTACAAGCCTCTTTTGGTTTCCTAGCTTCCAATATTTCTTCAATTCGTGGTAAACCTTGAACAATATCTCCCGTTTTCGATCTTTCAAATACAAGTATGGCTAAAATATCACCTCTTTGAACAAGGTCAGAATTATTAACCTGTAAAATAGCGCCTGATGATATTAAATAAGGATAACCAGACCTAACTACAATATTTTCTTTATCTAGATAAACGATTTGTCCCGAATTTGAAGCAATGATATTCTCAGCTATCTGATCTCCAGCTCTAACTAAGTCTCCCTTGGCTACTTGGGGTGTTAGACCTTTTAATGGAATGGTCTTCTCATGTAGTGAGGTAGAAACTAGAATTTTACGAGAAGAGTTATTAGTATTCGTAATAGTTTTTAATTGGCCATCTGATCGACATAAAAGCTTTGTTTGGGCAACTGTAGTTCCTGATGTTATTTTCTGCCCTTCCTTTACAGAAAGAGTCGTAATAGTAATATCTTTATTTAATTCCCCGAACGTGTCTTGGTTAATAGATAAGGTTTCAAGTACAACTAATTGTAATTTACAATATTCTGTGCCTTGAATAGGAAGAAATTCTATATCGGCAGATAAGTGTGAAAATGTAGAATTAGTGTTTAAAATAATATACGTTTTTACCAGATCGACACCTTCAATAGACTGAATTTTTTCTCCATCTTTAAAAGGAAGACGCCTTACTGTTTCTAACTTAATAGATTGTTGAATATCACTTGTACAGGTTTGTTCTAAAATGTGTTGCTCATCATTAATGGAATACTCAATAACAGGTCTTAATAATAAGAATGTATCGGATTTTGTTGTTATTACCTCTACAAAAAGTCTTTCTTCAGCTATTTTACCTTGATATATATTTTCACCAATTTCGAAAATCTGTCCTTCTATACTAAATAATCCAACATGAGCTGGGTCTATTGGCATTCGAGAGCCTGGTTTAATTGTTATATTGTGAACAATACCATTTTCTTGGTTAACTATGGCGTATCCTTTCGTTTTAGTGTGGACATCTTTAATAAGCTCTGTTTCAATATCAGAAAAATCTCCATGGGAGATATTCAATAATGAAATGTCTTTATTAATTTCATGGGTTTCTTCCGGAATCCAAAAAATTGTGCCACTTTTAACAGCCGGGTGGTTACCTTTTGAAGATTCTGGGTCTAATAAAATAATATCTTTATATTTAACAATTCCACCTGTTATAGTCGTATATTCAGAGTCTATGAGTTCAGCTATGATTTGAGAGTGGGAAATTTTATTACCAGGAGAACATTGCATTAAAAAAGTATCTTTTTCTCCAATCTCAAGGCAGTAAGGCAAATCAGAGTTTAAAGTATCGCTATTTGATTTAATTACAGCGTTATCTAATAGAACTGATGCAGTAACAATTTCTATATCATCTGTTTCTAAATCCTCAAGAGTCTGAAGTCTAACAATTCCCCCATAATCACTTGTGACCTGTGTTATAGCAAGAACATCATTCTGTTTAACCTGATCCCCTTCTTTTAGAACAATGTCTGAGAAAGAAGGAACGGTATACACATCACCAGAAAGAATCCATAATAATCCTCCCTGCGAAGTAGTTAAACTTGTATTACCTTGTCGATCCGTCTTTTCTTCAGCGGATAAGTCGGAAAAATATACTTGACCTGATATTTCAGTAGAAAGATCTTTTGTAACTCTTTCGGTGATGGCATTACCTCTAGCACTCATTTCTGCTATTACTTGGTTCTTCTTGAATTGTTCATTATCGCTTAAGAATAAAACGCTACCCTGTTGCACTTCCAATTTTGATCGGGAAGATTGATAATTATGTAATTCTAGTTGCAGACCTTCCTCTACCAATAAAGCTTCTTCTCCATGTCGTGTTCTTATTAATCGTGTTCTCGCAGATTTTGGTAATCGTAAAACTCCATCAAACGGTGCTCGAATCTGCGCTGCTACTTCACCTGTAAAAACTCCACCAGTGTGAAAAGTTCGCATCGTTAATTGAGTCCCCGGTTCACCAATAGACTGAGCCGCAATGATACCAATAGCCTCGCCTAAATCAACTAAAGATCCGTGTGCCAAATTCCAGCCATAGCAAAATTGGCATACTGACCTAGAAGATTCGCAAGTCAAGGGAGAGCGAACTATAACTGATTTAATACCAGCAGACACTATATTTAAAGCTGTATCTGAATCTAAGTCTTGGTTGATATGAGCTATTACGTTTGCTGTCTCTGGAGAGTAAATAGTTTCAAATAAAACTCGTCCCAGCAATCGTTGTTCTAAAGGTATCAGGACTTTATTTTTATCCATCATGCTTTTCAACAAGATGCCGCGGTTTGTTCCACAGTCAATTTCACGAATAATAATATCTTGGGCCACATCAACTAAACGACGTGTTAAGTAACCCGAGTCAGCGGTACGCAAGGCTGTATCTACTAAACCTTTTCTAGCTCCATACGAGGAGATAATATATTCTGTTGTAGTTAAACCTTCTCTAAAATTACTTTTTATTGGAAGATCGATAATTTGCCCTTGAGGATCAGACATCAAACCTCTCATTCCAACAAGTTGCCTCACTTGGGAAATATTACCTCTAGCGCCAGAAAATGCCATCATATATACCGGGTTTAGTGGATCTGTTTCTTTAAAATATTTGATAACTTCATCTTTTAAAGATTCACTAGCATTATTCCAAGTATCAATTACTTTTTGAAAACGCTCTACAGTTGTAATTTCACCTCTCTGGTATCTCTGCTCTGTAAATCTGATCTCTTCATTTGTTTTATTTAGTAGTTCTCTTTTAGTCGGAGGTACTTTCAAATCTTCGACACTTAAAGAAATACCTGCTTTAGTTGCGTAATGAAATCCTAATTCTTTTAACCTATCAGCCATATACGATGAACGACCTGTTCCATAATTACTAAAAGCCCATGACATCAACTTCTTAAGTTCTTTCTTATCAATAACTTTATTTGTAAACATAGGTTTAGGAGGGATAAACAAATATTTTTCTTTCATTTGGTCAAATTTAAAATTAGGTGTCTGTGAGTATTCGAAGAATGGATAATATACGTCGCTTTAATTAGAAATAATTAAAGAGTCCTCTACTACTTTGTTAAATAAAATCCGACCAGGTGTAGATAATATATACTGAACTATACAATTTCCTTCCGAATCTTCTCGTACAATTCGACTAGTATATATTTTTAATACAGTATTTTCCCCACTAGGTTGGGTTTTAAGCAATTTACCGTCATCTTTAACAACATTTGAGCATCGAACCCAAACGTAAGAGTGTAACTTAACGCGTTTTTGTTCATAAGCTAACAAAACATCATCTAAATTTGAAAAGTAATAAAGTTGCGTATTTTGTTGTGATACATTTTCTGTAGTTAAATAATAACACCCCAACACCATATCCTGGCTTGGGAGTATTATTGGCTCCCCAGTGGCTGGAGAGAGGAAATTATATGGTGCTAACATTAACAAACGAGCTTCAGCTTGAGCTTCTAAGGAAAGAGGAATATGTACGGCCATTTGGTCCCCATCAAAATCGGCATTAAAAGCTGGACACACTAGTGGGTGTAATTTTATAGCTCGCCCTTCAACCAATATAGGTTCAAATGCTTGAATACCCAATCTATGAAGTGTTGGTGCTCGATTTAGTAATACGGGATGGCCTTGCATAACATCTTCTAAAACTTCCCAAACTACAGGATCATTCCTTTGTATCATCTTTTTAGCAGCCTTAATGTTGTTCACTAAGCCTTGGTGTATTAGCCGATGAATAACAAATGGTTGAAACAATTCTAAGGCCATCTCTCTTGGAAGCCCACACTGGTTTAATTGTAGTTGTGGCCCAACCACAATTACAGATCTGCCTGAATAATCTACACGTTTCCCAAGTAAATTTTGCCTAAATCTGCCTTGTTTTCCTTCAATGATGTCAGAAAGAGATTTTAATGGTCGATTATTTGCTCCGACTACTGTCCGACCACGTCTACCGTTATCAATTAATGCATCTACAGATTCTTGTAACATTCTTTTTTCATTACGAATGATGATCTCAGGAGCTAGAATTTCTTGAAGCCTTAATAGTCGGTTATTTCGATTTAAAACTCTTCTGTATAAGTCATTGAGGTCAGAGGTTGCAAATCTTCCTCCGTCTAGCTGAACCATAGGTCTTAAATCAGGTGGAATCACGGGTAAAATTGTTAATATCATCCAAGCTGGATCTGACCGAGTAGCTATGAAATTATCGATGACACGTAATCTTTTAATTGCTTTATCTCGCTTTGTACCTTTAGTAGATAACACTTCTTCTCTCAAACTTTCTGCTTCGACTTCTAAATCAATATCTTTTAACAGTTTCTGAATTGCTTCTGCTCCAATTCCTACCTCTACACCGTACAGTTCCGAATCTTCTTGATATAACTGATCTTCAATTTCAATCCATTCATCCTCACTTAATAGTTTTTTGTATGTTAAACTCGAACAGTTCCCTGGTCTAGTCACAATGTATGAATTAAAATATACTATCTGTTCTACATCTTTAAGTGGAATATCTAACAGAATAGAAATAAAACTAGGTAGACCTTTTAGATACCACACATGGGTCACCGCTGCAGCTAATTGTACATAACCCATTCGATGACGCCTAACTTTAGATTCGGCTACCTCGACTCCACAACGCTCACATACAACCCCTTTGTATCTAACTCGTTTGTACTTACCGCAGTGGCATTCCCAGTCTTTGATTGGACCGAATATTCTTTCACAGAATAAACCATCCATCTCTGGTTTTAATGTTCGGTAATTGATTGTTTCAGGCTTAGTAACTTCTCCTACGATTTGTCCATTAGGTAATGTTCGTTCACCCCATTTTTTTATTCGTTCAGGGGAAGCTAGATTAATTTTTATATAATCGAAATACTGTTCTAATTTGGGCATTGCAAAATATTTTTGATTATAAATAAACAGTGTTAAATTAAGAAATTCTTTAAGTCCTCACTCGTAATCGATTCATAAGTAGGTCTAGAAGGAATACGACGACTATTAGTATTAGACATTAAGTCGACTTCTACGCCTCTAGTTTGACCATCTGGTAAATTTTCAATTTTGTAAGCTCCAATATCTAAACACAACGATTGTAACTCACGCATTAATACTTTAAATGATTCAGGAGTACCTGGTCGTGGGATTGGTTTTCCTTTAACTATAGCATTCAGTGTTTCATTTCTACCTTGCATGTCATCTGATTTAACGGTTAATAATTCTTGCAATGTATAAGAAGCTCCAAAAGCTTCTAAAGCCCATACCTCCATTTCACCAAGTCTTTGACCACCATGTTGAGCCTTACCACCTAGTGGTTGTTGAGTAACTAAAGAATAAGGTCCTGTAGATCGAGCATGTATTTTATCATCTACTAGATGAACTAATTTCAACATATAAGATATACCTAGCATTACTGGGTTATCAAATTTTTCACCTGTTCTACCATCGAATATCGGAACTTTTCCAGGATGTCGAGAGTCAAAAATCCAGTCTTTTCCAGATATGGACCTCGCTTTAGTTAGTTTTTCGTTAACTAAAACACGGGAAGCTTCGGCTCCATGCATTTCATCAAAAGGTATAATTTTAAATCTTTGGTTTAGGTTTTCAGCTGCCAAGCCCAGTAAACATTCGAAGATCTGACCTACATTCATTCTAGAAGGTACACCCAATGGGTTGAGAACTAAATCAACGGGAGTACCATCAGGTAAATAAGGCATATCTTGTCTAGGCAGAATTCTGGATATAATGCCCTTATTACCATGTCTTCCTGCCATCTTGTCACCTACCTGAATTTTTCGGCTTTGGGCTACATAAACTCGTATAACAATATTTGCTCCCGTCGGTAACTCGTCACCTTTTTCTCGAGTAAAAATTCTAACGTCTAAAATTCTCCCTTTACCGCCATTTGGAACTCGTAAAGAAGTGTCTCTAACATCTCGAGTTTTTTCCCCAAAAATAGCTCTGAGTAGCTTTCCCTCTGGTGGTTGATCTGATTCCCCCTTCGGTGTAACTTTTCCAACTAAGATATCTCCTGATTCAACCCAAGAACCGATAGTTATAATACCGTTGTCATCTAATTTACGTAGGGCATATTCCCCCACATTTGGAAGTTCTCTAGTTATTTCTTCTGAACCTAATTTAGTTTGTCTTGCTTCAATTTCAAATTTTTCTATATGGACAGAAGTATATACGTCGTTGTAAACTAAACGCTCACTAATTAAAAAGGCGTCTTCATAGTTATAACCTTCCCATGGTAAATAAGCTACTAATATGTTCTGGCCTAAAGCTAATTCTCCACCTTCCGTAGCAGCGCCATCCGCTAAAACTTGTCCAGCAACCACCTCTTCTCCTAACCATACAGAAGGTCTTTGGTTTATACATGTGTCTTGATTAGATCTTTGGTATTTATGTAAAAAGTACGACACTTCATTTCCTAAATTGTCAGTTACACATATTTCATCCGCAGATACATAAGTCACCACACCATCTGAACAGCTAACAGTTACCATACCAGAATCTCTTGCAGCTTGGGCTTCTAACCCAGTCCCTATCAATGGACTTTCTGGAAATAATAAAGGTACTGCTTGACGTTGCATATTAGAACCCATTAAAGCTCGGTTAGCATCATCATGTTCTAAAAACGGAATTAAAGAAGTAGCAATCGAAATTACTTGAATAGGAGAAACTGCAATGTAGTCAACTTGTTCAGGTCTAGTTGTCGTAAAAGCTTGTCTATATCTTACAGGTATCGCTTCGCCTTCTATTCTATTATTTACCTGTAACGGTATATCTCCTGGTGCAATCCATACATCATTTTCCTGATCTGCAGTTAAATAAATAGGAGATTTATTATTTAAAACAAAACCATCTTCTACTTTATAAAATGGTGTTTCAATAAACCCAAAAGAATTAATTCTCGCATGAGTTGCCAAAACACCAATCAATCCAGCATTAGGTCCCTCTGGTGTTTCGATAGGACAAATTCGGCCATATTGACTTGGATGTATATCTCTAACTGCAAAACCAGCTCGATCTCTACTTAAACCACCAGGGCCTAAGGCACTAACTCTACGCTTATGAGTTAACTCTGCGAGTGGGTTAGTTTGGTCCATAAATTGTGAAAGTTGACTAGAACCAAAAAATTCTCGGATAGCAGCTATTATTGGTTTAGGATTAACCAAAGTATTTGGTGTTAAAGTATTCAAATCACAAATAGTCATTCGCTCTCTTATGATTCGTTCTAACCGAGTTAATCCAACCCGAACTTGATTTTGTAATAATTCACCTATAGAACGAACTCTTCGGTTACCTAAATGGTCGATGTCATCAATCTCTCCTATATCAAATTTTAGATTTATCAAATAATCTATAGCTGCTAACGCATCTTGTGGTGTTAAAACACGTATATTTTCTGGAATAGAAAGACGTAATTTTTTATTTAGTTTATAACGCCCTACTTTACCCAAGTCATAACGTTTAGGATCAAAAAATCTGGAGTATAGAATATGCTGGCCTCCGTTGACACTTGCTGGCTCCCCAGGTCTCAACTTTGTATACATCTGGATTAAAGCTTCTTCCGTAGTATAATTTCCTTCTATTCGAAAGCTCTTTTTTAAATAATCTGGGTTTTTTAAACCATTATAAATATCAGTATCACTTAGGCCCATCGCTTTTAAGAAAACATGTGCGGGAATTTTACGAGTTTTATCGATTCGAACCCACACTAAATCATTTTTATCTGTTTCAAACTTTATCCAAGCTCCACGATTTGAAATTAAACTAGCACTGTACGTTCGTCTACCTTGCTTGTCTGTTTCAGATTTGTAGTAAATACCTGGGCTTCTAACAATTTGGTTGACGATAACTCTTTCAGCACCATTAATTACAAAAGTACCTCGATCTGTCATAAGAGGTAAATCACCTATAAAAACTTCCTGTTCTTTTATAACTCCAGTTTCTCTATTAATTAAACGTGCAGGTACGTAGACTTGCACAGAATAAGTAGCATCTCTCCTTTTTGACTCACTGATACTATATTTTGGACATTTAAGCTTATACTCGTCTCCTAATAGATATAGCTCTAAATTGCCAGTATAATCTGTGATAGGAGAAAAACTATTAATCTCTTCTGCTAAGCCTTCTTCTAAAAACCAACAAAAACTTGCACGTTGAATTTCTACTAAATCAGGCAAGATAAAAGTAGAAAGTTTAGTGCTAGACATGAGGGTCAAATCTCCTTTATATAATTTTATGTATTACTCAAAATAGAAGATGGTAAATTTATTGAAAATGGGTAAACACTTAGTTTGAAATAAGATACAAATTTATTAAATATTAAATTAAAAAGAATACAACAAAAGTTATCACAATGTGATACTTCTGTTATATCTAACAAAAACTAATTAAATAGATGGATGATGTAGAGTTATTTACTTGCTAACTTTAATGCTTTAGCAATAGAGGATTTTTTCGCTGCACCAGTGTTAGAGTGTAGAACACCTTTTTGAATAGCTTTATCAATTTTACTGTAGGCTAAAGACACTAAACCCTCTACCATTTTTTTATTATTAGAGTCTGCATTTTCTATAGCTAAAATGCATTTTTTATAAATTGTTTTTATAGTTGATTTGTAAGCTTTATTACGTAAACGATTACGTTCGTTAGTTTCGATTCTTTTTTTAGCTGATCTACTGTTTGCCATTTACTTTATTTATAGATTTTAAATACTATTGGTCGTTTCTCTAAAAAATAGTCGTATTAAAAAGATTTTTATCTAACTATTAATACGTAGGACCTATTATAACACTTTATATTTTTAAGGAATATCTTTGAAAAAGTTCTAACTTCTAAGCTACATTTATCTCTAGCAATGCAATTATGATCATTTTTTATCTTTAGAGCTTAAACGATTAAAAATCTCAACTGAAGGACTTACAATTTCATTAAATTTTAGTTATAGTGTGTATAACATGAATCTATTTTCATAACAAAAATAATAAAAAATATCACTTAAGGACAATGGCTAAAAGTAAAGGCGTAAGGGTCGTTATCACTCTGGAGTGTAGATCTGCAGAAGGTGTATATAGATATACAACTACAAAAAATCGAAGAAATACACCTGAAAAATTAGAATTAAAAAAGTACTGCCCATTGTCTAAGAGACATGAGGTTTTTAAAGAAATAAAATAAATAAAAATAACAAAGAATATATGGTTGTATATCGTCGTAAGGTTTCTCCTTTAAAACCAAATGAGCCCATTGATTACAAAGATGTAGAATTATTAAGTAAATTTCTTACGGAACAAGGAAAACTGTTACCGAGAAGATTAACAGGCTTAACTACAAAACAACAAACACAGATAACTAACGCCGTTAAAAAAGCTAGAATTTTATCCCTATTACCATTTGTTAATAGAGAAAGTTAAAAACTCCTATTGAAAACTCTAAGAGATTTTCAATAGGAGTTTTTTATGTTAAAAGTCTAATGCATTTTACATTTTAATATAAGATTTATAAAAATCCGACCACATACTACCTGTTTCTTTTCTTTTGGACTAAATTGAAAGCTTTAATCTCGTCCTTTTCGATCCAAGTATCAAAATCTTTGACAAATACTCCACACTCTGTATTTTCTTTTACTTCAAGAACATCTTCTTTTAGTCGCTTCAGAGAGTCTAAAAGTCCTTCATAAAGTAATTCTTGATTTCGGAAAACTTTTATGTGACAGTTTTGAGATAATTTACCTTCAGTCACTAAGGAGCCTGCTACATAACTTTTACCCAATGGGAATACACTTTTTACAATAGCTGAACCTATTGGATATTCATCGTATTCAGGTCCTACGATTTCATCTATTAAATCTTGTACGTAATCGAATAAATCATAAATTACATCTGCTTCTTTAATAATGACATTTGCGCTCTTCGCAGCTTTTCGTGCTCCGGGAGCCATAGTTGTATTAAAGGCTAAAACTGTAGCATTACTAGTATAAGCAAAATCTATATCTGTTTCAGTAATCTCACCTGGGGAAGAATATAAAATTCGCGTTTGCACCTTCGGGTGTGATAATTTATAAATGTTATCTACCAATGCTTCTACAGAGCCCTGAATATCTGTTTTTATTATCAGATTTATCTTACCTTTAATATCTGTGTCAGAAACATTGTACGTCTCTGTTAGGTTTTGTCCAATACTAGTCTTAGATTTAAACAGCTCCTGAGCTTTTTGTACTTGAACTTTAGCTTCTTTTTCATCTAAATAAATAGAAAAAGTGTCACCAGTAGTTGGAGGTTTAGATAATCCCCAAATGACTATCGAAGAGGAAGGAGGAGCTGAATCTATCTTTTCTCCTTCAGAATTAATAATGCCTCTTACTTTTGCTATAGCATCACCAGCTACTAAAATATCGCCTACTCTTAGAGTACCATTCTGTACCAGTAAATTAGCTATAGGTCCTTTTGTTCTATCTACATAAGACTCTAAAACCGTTCCTTGAGCTAAAACATTAGGATCTGCCGTGAACCCTTCTACATCATCTATTAATGCAATCATTTCTAGAAGGTTATCTATATTTGTACCTTGTTTTGCACTGATTGGTACCATTAATGTGTCACCACCCCAACTTTCGGGGATTAGGTTATACTTTGCCAATTCTTGTTTGATATTCTCAATATTTGCATCTTCTTTATCAATTTTATTTATAGCAACAATTACTGGTACATTTGAGGCTTGTATGTAATTTATAGCTTCAATAGTTTGAGGTCGAACACCATCATCAGCTGCAACCACCAGAATAGCAATATCGGTTACTTGGATACTTCTTGATCTCATTCCTGAAAATGCTTCATGACCTGGTGTATCTAAAAATACTAACTGACGTTTAGAATCTTTGTAATCTACTGTAACTTCATATGCACCCAGCTTTTGGGTTATACCTCCAGATTCTTTTTGAGCCAACTGAGTTTTTCGAATTCGATCTAATAAACTTGTTTTTCCATGATCCACATGTCCCATAACAGCAATGATAGGAGCCCGTTTTTGTGCATTAGATAAATCTAAAATCTGAAGTTTTTTATTTTCTTCTTCTTCATTAACAATATACACATCTATGTCAAATTCCTTACCGACAGTTACAGCAGTGTTTATATCTATAAATTGGTTCATAGTAACAGATATTCCTTTGAGGAATAGGCTTCTTATAATGTCTGTCTCAGGTGTAACAAGTAATGTAGAAAGCTCCTGTATAGTTAAAGGACGTGATATGGAAACTTTATCTGGTTTAACAGCTACTTTCGGATCATTCAGTTTTTTATTATTTGACGCATTTCCTTTTCCTTTATTTGGGGCACTAGCTTTCTTAGCTTTCGGTTTAGTGGCTGAAAACTTTCCAATTCCTAAGCTATCATTAGGATTAATAGGTCGTTGTAATGACAGAGAAGAAGCATCTTGATTCTGATCAGTATTAGTAGAGTCATCACTAATGCTTTCATAATCTTCATCAAAGTCTACTTTAGCTTTAACTTTCTTCTTTGTTTTTAATTTCGACTTTATAATTTCTTTTTCGTCATCTTTTTCAGATTTTTTTTGTTTCTTTTCTGGTCTAGGAAAAGGTTTCGTTAACAGGTTGAGACCCACTTCTGCTTCAGGATTTATATTAAAAGTAGTTTCTTCTTTATTTAGATTTCGGTCTTCTGATTTTGATTGGCCAGGAGATATTAATAAAGGGTTTGAGAGAACTAGTACATTATCATTACTAAGCTTAGAATCAATCATAATTAAAAGTAGTGTATGTTGTTATAATCAATAGATGGGAGTTAATTCTATAAATCGAGTAATTGAAATAATTATTTTAACATTTCTAAAAAATAATACTTGAAATAGGCTGTAGGGCTGTGATAAACAATACAAGAAAAAATATATAGAATGGTTATAGATACTAGTAGGCTTTCCCAAAAAAGAATCAAAGTTAAAAAAATTTTGTGATTACTTAGTAATCATAACCTAAAGAGTCTCGACACTTATTCAAATACTATGGTTAAATAGTAATATCTAACATTCAAATTTATATAAAAATTTGGATGAATATAAAATATAAAGCCAGTAACTTAACTATGCCTAGATTTCAGAAAAATGACAATTTTATTGATAAGACATTTACTATTCTAGCAGATATTGTATTAAAAGTATTGCCAGCAAGTAAACAGGAAAAAGAAGCATTCTCTTACTATCGAGATGGTATGTCCGCTCAATCTGAGGGCGAATATGCTGAAGCTTTAGAAAACTATTATGAAGCTTTACGTTTAGAAGAAGATCCATATGACAGAAGTTATATTCTCTACAATATAGGACTAATCTACGCTAGTAACGGAGAATATATAAAAGCACTAGAATATTACCATCAAGCACTAGATCTAAACTCTCGTTTACCACCTGCTCTTAATAATATCGCAGTTATTTATCATTACCAAGGCGTGAAGGCATCAGAGAAAAAAGATTTAGAAACTGCTAGAAGTATGTTTGATAAAGCCGGTGAGTATTGGAAACAAGCAATCAGATTAGCACCAAATAACTATATTGAAGCACAAAACTGGCTAAAAACTACAGGTAGAATGTCAGGAGATAATTTCAATTAAGATTCGGTAGGTTTTTAAGTGATTAAAACTAATAAAAAAGTTAGTATAAAAATGTTGATTAGGGAACATTTTACATCTATTTCTATGTTCTTTAAATATAGAATATAAAGTCTTGTGACTTTAGATATAGACAACATTCATTATTTCTATTCTACAATATACTAAGAGTCATTTAATATGCCTCAAGTAAATAACATATAATTTATTACGAAACTATTTGATCTTCTATTCAAGACACTTAAAACAATATGGTTAACACTGCAACGAATACTGGTTTCATCACTCAAATTATTGGTCCTGTTGTTGATATCGAATTCCCAAACGGAAAATTACCAAAAATCTATAACGCTGTTGTTATTGGAGAAGGTGAATCTTCCGTAACGTGTGAAGTACAACAATTACTAGGTAATAACCGAGTAAGAGCGGTATCTATGACTTCTACAGATGGTCTAAAGAGAGGAATGCCTGTAACAGATAGCAAAACTCCTATTAGTGTACCAGTTGGTAAACCAACTTTAGGACGTATTTTTAACGTTTTAGGAGTTCCTGTTGATGAAATGGGTGACCTGCCAACTTCATAAACACTTCCAATCCACAGACCTTCTCCAGCTTTTACACAATTAGATACTAAGCCATCTATTTTTGAAACTGGTATTAAAGTAGTAGATCTTTTAGCTCCATACCGTCGAGGCGGAAAAATCGGTTTATTCGGTGGTGCAGGTGTAGGTAAGACTGTATTAATTATGGAACTTATCAACAACATTGCTAAAGCACACGGTGGAGTTTCTGTATTTGGTGGTGTTGGTGAAAGAACACGTGAAGGTAATGACCTTTACATGGAGATGAAAGAATCCAAAGTTATCAATGAAGCTAATCTTGGTGAATCTAAGGTAGCACTTGTATACGGACAGATGAATGAACCTCCTGGGGCTCGTATGAGAGTTGGTTTAACAGCATTAACTATGGCTGAGTACTTCAGAGATGTTAACAAGCAAGACGTACTTCTTTTCATTGATAACATTTTCAGATTTGTACAAGCAGGTTCTGAAGTGTCTGCGTTATTAGGACGTATGCCATCCGCAGTAGGATACCAACCTACTTTAGCTACTGAAATGGGTGGTCTTCAAGAAAGAATTACATCTACATTAGAAGGTTCTATTACATCTATTCAAGCTGTATACGTTCCTGCAGATGACTTAACAGACCCAGCTCCAGCAACTACATTCTCTCACCTAGATGCTACAACTGTATTATCTAGAAACTTAGCAGCAAAAGGTATTTACCCTGCAGTAGATCCTCTAGATTCTACATCTACTATGCTACAGATTTCAATCGTAGGTGCTAAACACTATGCGACTGCTCAAGCTGTTAAGCAAAACCTTCAAAGATACAAAGAATTACAAGATATTATTGCAATTCTAGGTCTAGATGAATTATCTGAAGAAGATAGAAAAACAGTTGCTCGTGCTAGAAAAGTAGAAAGATTCTTATCTCAACCTTTCTTCGTAGCAGAAATTTTCACAGGTTCTCCTGGTAAGTATGTATCTTTAGCTGACACTATCAAAGGATTTAACATGATTTTAGATGGTGAATTAGATGAATTACCAGAACAAGCGTTCTACCTTGTAGGTAACATTGACGAGGCTCTTGAAAAAGCAAACAGCTTGAAAGGATAGGTAAAAATTATGGCTCTACATATTAGCATAATCGCACCAGACAGAACTGTTTGGGACGCAAACGCTGAGGAAGTAATTCTACCAAGTAGCACTGGTCAGCTAGGTATTTTACGTGGTCACGCTCCACTATTAACTGCACTAGATGTTGGAGTTATGCGAGTACGTATAGACAAAGATTGGACTCCTATTGTTCTTATGGGCGGCTTTGCTGAAGTAGAAAACGATGAGTTAACTATTTTAGTAAACGGCGCAGAAGAAGGTTCCAAGATTGATAAAGAAGAGGCAGAAAAAACTCTAGAGCAAATGACAGTTCGTTTTAACGAGGCTGTTACTAGCAAAGAGAAAATTGAAGCAACTCAAAACTTACGTAAAGCTAGAGCGCGAGTTCAAGCTGCTACAGCGTAATTAAATATAAAAAATCGAGAATAACACTTAATAGTGCTATTCTCGATTTTTTATTCCAAGACCGCATAATCAAACCTTAAGGGTGTAGTGGAACCATTACAGATTTTTTAGTGATTTTACACATGGGCTTATCACAAATTTCAACAATCAAATAGCTCTTACTAACAAATTATGAATATAGTAAGACAAGAATTAATAAACTAATTACTATTTAATAAAGAAGAAACTTTTATATATCCACCTAAAGCTAATTTTTAAATTATGTCAGGAAAACTAGACTATAAGAATAATGTAGGATTAATACCCTATTCGGTTAATTTTAAACAAAGTGAATCCGAAATGTCTTTATCTGAACATTTAGAAGAGTTACGTCAGCGTGCATTTTGGTCAATAGCAGCGTTAATTGTGAGTGTTGGAGTCTGCTTAGTTAGTGTTAAAACTATAGTAAAACTGTTACAAGAACCAGCTACAGGAATAAAATTTCTTCAATTTGCTCCTGGAGAGTATTTTTTTGCATCTCTAAAAGTCGCAACCTACAGTGGGGTTTTAATAAGTAGTCCTTTTATAATTTATCAAATTATCTTATTTGTTCTACCAGGTATGACTACGGGTGAGCGAAAAACTATATTACCAATAACATTAAGCTCCTTGGTTCTATTTGTAGTTGGATTAATCTTTGGGTACTTATTTATAGCTCCTGCAGCTTTAAATTTTTTCATTAATTATGGGTCAGAAGTGGTTGAACCATTTTGGTCTTTTGAACAATATTTTGAATTTATTATTGCTTTACTTTTCAGTACTGCCATTGCTTTTCAGCTTCCAATTTTACAAGTACTTTTAGGATTGTTAAGAATAGTCTCTGGTAATACTATGGTTTCAATATGGAGATACGTAATTTTAGGTTCTACAGTTGTTGGTGCTGTATTAACTCCCTCTGTTGATCCTCTAACACAAATTATAATGTCATCCATAGTACTTGTTTTATACTTTGGAGGAGCTAGCATAGTTCTGTTAATCGATAAAAGTAGAGAAAATATTAATTACGAAGCGAAAATTTAAGTTAAAATACAAATAGAGAATATAATATATTTTTATTTGGAATTTCATGAAACAATTCGCATAAAATTCAATTCGTAATAAACATACACATATAGTTTATTAATCGCTTTTGGATTTACAAGATTGCTTATTAAATACAGTTTTTTGAACTTACAAAAAAATGACATAGAAAGTAACCAAACACCACGTATATACTTTTATAGGTAAATGTTTCGAACGCATTTTACTAAAAAGCTAACCTAAAAATATCTTTCAAGAATTAGTCTAAAGAATAATGAGAAACAAATTACATAACATATTAAAATCCCTTGTATTTAGTTTAAGCTTAGCATTTGGTATCTTATTACCTTCAATGAGTCAAGCATTTCCAATCTTTGCTCAACAAGCTTACGAAAATCCAAGAGAAGCTACAGGTAGAATAGTTTGTGCGAATTGTCACTTAGCACAAAAACCTGTGGAGATTGAAGTTCCTCAAGGTGTATTACCTGATAGTGTATTCGAAGTTGTAGTGGAAATTCCATACGATAAATCCATTAAACAAGTTACAGCTACTGGGGTAAAAGGACCTTTAAATGTAGGTTCTGTACTAGTTTTACCTGAAGGTTTTACTTTAGCACCTAAAGATAGATTATCTCCTGAACTACAAAAGAAAACTGAAGGTGTTGTTATTTCTCCATACAGTGATTCAAAACAAAGCATCTTAGTAGTAGGACCAATTCCGGGTGATAACCACCAAACTATTGTATTCCCTGTACTGGCACCAAACCCAGCGGATAACAAAAATGTTCACTTCATTAAGTACCCTATCTACGTAGGCGCAAACAGAGGACGTGGGCAAATTAATCCTACAGGTGACAAGAGTAATAATACGCTATACACATCTCCGATTGACGGACAGTTAACAGGAATCCAAAAAACAGATTCAGGTTACACTTTATCTATCAAAGGTAGTAGTGGTGATATCGTTGAGACAAAAGTTCCTACAGGTCCAGATCTAATCGTGAAGCAAGGTGATAAACTTACAGCAGATCAACCTTTAACGGTGGATCCTAACGTAGGTGGTTTTGGACAAGGAGAAACGGAAATTGTACTTCAAAGTCCAGCTCGAGTTAAAGGTATGATTGCGTTCTTCTTTACTGTTATTTTCGCACAAATCATGTTAGTACTGAAGAAGAAGCAATTTGAAAAAGTTCAATTAGCAGAAATGAACTTCTAAAATGTTCTCATCCGGATCGATTTCCAACAGGTATTGTATTGTAGGAAATCATCCGGATTTTTATTGACATAAAAATAAATTTTGAATAATAATTCACTATTGAGGTTTACATATATTTCGTTTCACATCTCCAGAGAAATTTATTTTTTTACTGATGCGACAACTTTGTTGAACGAGGCTAAATCAGATACTGCCATTTGGGCTAACATTTTTCTGTTAATGGCAACGTTAGACCCTTTTAAAGAACTAATTAAAGTACTATATTTAACACCTTCTAAACGCGCTGCAGCGTTAATTCTTGTAATCCAAAGACTACGGAATTCACGTTTTTTTCTTTTTCTACCTACATAAGCGTAGCGAAGAGCCTTCATCACTTGTTGATTGGCCATTCTAAATAGCTTAGAACTGGATCCTCTGAAGCCTTTCGCTAAGGCTAAAACCTTATTACGACGTTTTCTTGCTACATTGCCTCTTTTAACTCTTGCCATTTATCTAGTCTCCTAAAAATTTGTAATTAATATTAAAGATACGCAAGCATAGTTCTTAGGCATTGAGAGTCTCCCCAACAAACGACTAGTTTTTGCGATAATGCTCTTTTTCGTTTTGTAGACTTACCTTCTAAAAGATGTCCTTTGAAAGCTCTTTTTCTTATAAATAAACCGTTACGCGTTCTTTTAAAACGTTTACTGGCAGCACGTTTTGTCTTGATCTTTGGCATAATAAATGAGAATATTTTTATAATAATTTGGTATTTAAGACACATAAAAATACCTTTACTCGCACAAGTATAGCCTATTATCCAAAAATGTAAATTCAACTCTCAAGAGAGTAAGACATTCTTGGGTAATAGGCTATGCTATTTTGTTCTCTAATTAGCTTTAGAAACAGTTGTTGTCATCTGAGACATGAAGCCATTTACATAATTCATAACTATTCGGATCATGATTCTGAAGAAGCTAGTTTCTAGCTCTTGGAATACTTTCATATTTAAGTTGAAAGCTACGTTAGCTTCTGCCACTATTTGTTGAGCACCATCACCTGTAACAGGTAAAGCATCTAAAGCTGCTTTGTAGTTTATTTTAAATTGCTGTTCATCTGTAATTTCTGTGAACTCATAGAAAGATAAACCTTTTGTTGATTGAAGATTCATAGCTCGTTGGGCAATCTTTTTTAAGATTTGACCACCTGATAAATCACCTAAATACCTAGTATAAGCATGACCTACTAAAAGGTCTGGTCTTTTCTCACTTAGATCTTTAATCCTATTTATGTATAACTTTGTAGCTTCAGATGGAACTAACGTATTCATCCAATCAGGACCGTAGTAAAAAGCAAGATCTTCTTTTAGACTTTCTGTACGATTTAATTCGGGAAAATAAATTGGTTTAATAAACTCATTTTCTTTATTTTTTTCCATAGCTTCTTCTAGAGAAAGATACACAAAATAAAGGTTAGCAAGCATATGGCTGTAAGAACTCTTATCAATTACGCCGCCTAAAAACGATTTAACGAAACTTACGTTCTCTGCCATGCTGTGAGCTTTACTTGTACCTTCACGCAGTTGGATTGTTAAATTACTTGTCATGTGTGTTTAAAATGTGTGTAGAAATTTAAAACTTTTCAGTTTTATCATACTAAAAGTCTAGAGTTGTCTTTAACGTATGATTATATAGATAATAGCGGAAAAAACAGGCCTTAGATTAAATACTTTACATTAATACATTTAAATGTCTTATATTTGATAATACTTATAACATCTAACTGAGTAATGTATAATTTTTAAAAATTAACTTTAATTGATACCCTCTTTTTAAGAAAGAAATGATTTTATAATGCTTAGGTAAAAATGTTCCTTAATTAAGTTTTTAAAAGTTATTTTTAAAACGCAAACAGATACCTATTTGGTAATGATTGTTTGTATATAGTATAATGTTATATTATCTGTAGAAAAAGCGTAAATTAACCTCTCGCTATAAATACATTAAAAATTTTCTCACCAATTTCAACGTAATAGCTAAGTAATATTTAATTATGAACATAATCACTTTAGGATGGTCTTCCTTAATGGTAGTTTTCTCCTTTTCTTTAGCCCTAATTGTTTGGGGTAGGAACGGATTCTAATCAGAACCGTTATATATACGAATTTACAGTAAATAAACTTACATAACAAAAGAACTACACATGGGAAATGAAATAATTGATGCTGCTTTAGTAAGCAGTGTTATTACATTAATTGGTTTAGCAGTAGGATTTGCATTACTAAAGTTCCAAGGAGATTAATCTTTTCTCAACTGGACCTGAAATGGGATTAGGAGGAATAATAACCACCTATTCCCTATTGTATTTACATATTATGTCTAAATCCACTACTAAATAAAATGGTACAACTTGTCTGGACTCTGAGTGCCGTAGCACTAATTTTTACAATTATGATTCATAATCCTAAATCTCAAGGTATGGGAGGACAAAATCAGATGTTTGCAAGCACACGAAGCGCTGAAGCAACCTTAAATAAAGTTACTTGGACTTTAATTGGAACTTTTTTTTCTTTGACTACCTATTTAGCTATATATAGCAGCATAGATTAAGTCTAATTTCCACTACAGCAATATGAATATACCGGATTCTGAGTGCCCTGTACCAATAGACCAACGTCCCATAAATGAATATAATACTTTAAAAGATTCTACATTCTTCTTATGGACAACACGATCTTTAGATTCTTACATAAAAAACGTTTTTTTTCTTAGTATCCCAATATACTTCTTCATTGGTTCATTAGTTAAAGCAAGTACAATGAACTCAGAGTTGCCATTAAATGATCTTTTATATACAGTTACTTTTTCTACTATCATTTTAGGACTAATTTTCTTAAGAATATATTTAGGATGGACGTATGTGTACCAAAGGTTAGTAAAAGCTAGTGTAAATTACGAAGAGTCGGGCTGGTATGATGGAAAAACGTGGATTAAACCACCTGAAATTCTAATACAAGATAAATTAATTGCAAAGTATCAACTATTACCTATCATTAATAGATTAAAAGTAAGCTTAATCGTATTTTTCAGCGTTTGTAGTGTTATCTTAATCTATTTAAAATGGGTTGAATAACATTTATAAATGAGAAATATTATACTAAGGTAGAAAGATTTGAAATAAAATGATACTATTTAGTGAACAACCTTAATTACGCGGGGTAGAGCAGTCTGGTAGCTCGTCGGGCTCATAACCCGAAGGTCAATGGTTCAAATCCATTCTCCGCTATAAAAAAATATTTTGATTAGATTTCAACAGGATTTTATGCTATCATTTATCTATAACAAAGAGTATAGAATAACTATATGAGCGAAACATTAAATTTACAAATTCCTTCACCTACTTTTGAAGGTAGTACTGGTGGCTGGTTAAGAGCAGCAGAAGTTGAAGAAAAGTACGCTATTACTTGGACAAGTGCCAAAGAGCAAGTGTTCGAGATGCCAACAGGTGGAGCGGCTATCATGAGAAAAGGTGAAAACCTTCTATATCTAGCTAGAAAAGAGCAATGTTTAGCTTTAGCAACTCAGGTTAAGACTTCTTTTAAGATATTAGACTATAAAATATACCGAATTTTCCCTAGTGGAGAAGTTCAATATCTTCATCCAAAAGATGGTGTTTTCCCTGAGAAGGTAAATGCAGGTCGAGTTGGGGTAGGTAATGTGTCTCACTCCATCGGTAAAAACTTAAACCCATCACAAATTAAGTTTACTAATAAAGATTTTAGTAACTAAACTATTCAAGCGCAAGGGATGCTATCACAATCCTTGCACTTGGACTTAACTTATATCTAGGAGAGATGGCAGAGCTGGTCTAATGCATCTGATTTGAAATCAGAAGAAACTTTGCGGTTTCCGTGGGTTCGAATCCCACTTTCTCCTTTAAAAATCTTAAAACGGAAAAAACTTGAGATCTAACACATACTAAATTTTCTGTATAAAGAAATAAAACCGGACACTAAATAGTGTCCGGTTTTATTTTTAAGCGGGTGAGGCGATTCGAACGCCCGACATCGACCTTGGCAAGGTCGCGCTCTACCACTGAGCTACACCCGCTTTACTAATCTGTAAATATGGTAGCAAAAAATAGCCTTAACTGTCAAGGTATTATACAGGTTTGATACTAAATAAGTACCCCCCCTAGTATAATACCTAGCCCGTTTATTAGTATAAAAAATTTATTCTTTAAATAACAAAAGAGTTAAATGCAGCGATTACTATTACTAAACCAAACCATAAACCAGCAGCACCGTAGACAAGCCCTTTAGACTTTTCCCATTCTCCTGGAGAAACTAGAATTACAGGAACACCAATAATAAGTGCAAAAGATAAAAGTATTAAAATACTAACCAGTAATTGCAGAAGAGCAACCATATTCTTTGTCCTCAAATATAAAATTTAGAATTATATAAACCCTACCTATTTCTAACCCCCTTAATAAAAAAGGCTCGAAAAGGTTGTATCTATTACATGTTATACTATGCGCATTCATTTTTTACGATTATTTAATAATAATAAATAGAACGAAACAAATACTTTGTAAAAGACTTTAAAAAAAATATTTTCGTATAGAGGAAATAATTAAAAACAAATCTAAATACTTAATTAACTTTAGTATGAAGTATACTGTAAACTATCTAATAAGCGCGATTGGAAGTATTAAAAATACAAGTTAATTCTTCTATCTAGTTTTTGAAATACAAACATTTTTTCCTTACAACGAGGTTTATAAAAATATGGAAGGAATTTTATTATTCGCTAAACTACCCGAAGCATACGCAGTGTTTAAACCATTTATCGACGTAGCTCCAGTTATTCCAGTATTCTTTCTACTTTTAGCTTTCGTTTGGCAAGCTGCTGTTGGATTCAGATAATAATCAGGTTTGAAGTACTTTAATATCTAGTACTTCAAACTTTTTATTTGTAATAAACTTTCCAAAGAGCCAGACAATTTTTTTGATAGATTATTGTAAACAAATAATAAGAAGCTTTTGGATATCCAGAATCTTTCTTAAGATTAGAAAAAAACTAGAGCTATATATGTAATATAATAAGATATGTATAATAGATAATAGACACATCTGTATGACTGTGAATTATATAACTTTAAACAGCCGTTAACTCACATTCACCAGACCTTTAAAACAAATTTGTAATATTAAATAAAAATGATAGAACCTCTTTTATTTGGAATAGTATTAGGCCTTATCCCAGTTACACTAGTTGGACTTTTCGTTGCAGCTTACCTACAATACCGAAGAGGAAACCAATTTGGTTTATAAAAATTAAAATAAGTGACAAAAATTTTTGTCACTTATTTTAATTTGCTTAAGATACTACCAACTAGCTTTTTTAACACCTGGTAATAAACATTGCTGAGCCATCTCTCTAATAACATGTCGAGAGAGACCAAAGGATCGGTAATACCCTCTACTACGACCTGTCATCCAACAACGGTTTCTTAACCTTATAGGAAGAGAGTTTCTAGGTAAACCATCTAATTTTGTATATAAATCCAGCTTTTCCTGGTAAGACTGCGATTTTCTAATAGAATTTTTTAATTCAATTCTTTTTGTTTCATATTTAGTTACTAATCTTTGGCGCTTTTTCTCGCGCTCAATCATACTTTTTTTCGCCATAACACTTAATGATAAATATTCTTAATATGTTTCTGTTACGACTTTAATCATAACATTTATTTGCTCCTGATTCTTTATTTTACTAGAAAAAATACAACCAAAGATGGTTATAACTATCTTTGGTTGTATTTTTTTAGTTAATTAATTTCTTAAAAATTAACCGAACTTTCCTGTTGTAGACGCTATCACGAAAGCGGCATATGTG